>Ga0265797_10002358_pt1 | contig 31843 bp, 27 predicted proteins | sample P2T30metagenome_FD_192433 | JGI IMG/M metagenome (GOLD analysis project Ga0265797, IMG submission 192433) | Plant litter microbial communities from East Loma Ridge, Irvine, California - P2 T30 | ecosystem: Environmental > Terrestrial > Plant litter > Unclassified | place: USA: California... | reverse complement strand
TCGACCTTTAATATTATTCGCGAGCTCTTGACCTTCACACATCGTACTCGAACCCGAGCACAATGACATCACCGTCCCCAACCACGGTGGAGCAACGACTCTTCGACTTCCTCGCTCCGCGTGGCGCCCACCTACCCGAGGACCTCATCCGCATTATTGCCAGTTCATAGCATACGACCGGAGGTTGTCTGAGCCTCACTGACAAGATCACAGACAACCTGGCTTTCCTCGTCAGATGCACTGGCGGCGCCAAAGTACAGCCAGACCAGATCACCATCACGGTCATCGATGTTCGCGGTCCGAACAACAACGAGATTGGCCACAAGGCCACCGTCTGCATTCATGATGGTCTCGGAAATTTCACAGTCGTGATCGCCAAGCAGGTTGATTGGGGCCAAGAGGTTATATACGGCTTGACGGAGAAGGCAGATAAGGCGATCAAGGATATTCTTGCGAAGGAGGGCAACGCGGGATACGGGGACTTCAAGATGGGCTGAGTTCGGAGTGAGAAACGCGCTTGGTTCTTAGAATGTATCTCGACTCGCTGGTCCAAGAATGATTCCAAATTACTCAGCCCTTGACTACGTCAAGACTGCATCATAATATCGCTGGTCTCCAAAATGTAACACAGTGCAATGTCTTTGAATTTTGTTTGTACAGATGGATTTTGGACAGGCAAAGCAGTCCCTGATAGGCGAAGATCTTGGGAAAGTTGAGGTGATGGTATTCTTATTCTTTCATGAGGTGAAGGTGAGTTGCGCGTTTGCGGGGCGAAGCGATGTGGTACATCTTCACATGCCAAGCGCCTATTCTCCTCAGTCACACCACGACTGGAGCGCCTGCAGCCGTTCACACCTGGGCGGTCCCGTGATGGCGTTTCATTCCTTCCCGCCAGGTCACTCTGCCACCGCCAATCAGCCTCCACAACCCCCTCTCTACACTCCCAGTCCAAGTCCCGCAACTGCGCATCGAATCACCTCCTCAATCATGACCGCGCCCAAAAACTACACGCCCACTCCTGCTCCGTACCAGGCCCAGCACCAGCTCCCTCCGCCACCGTCACCGCTGCCGCCGCCGGCTGATCCGCTCGAGCAGCGCGTCCTCGATCTACTCTACCCCTACCGGGATGAGTGCTTCACAGAAGATGAGGGCAAGGACGAGTCCGCAAGCCTAGCTAAAGAGCGCATGGCTCACGTGTTATCCGGTAAGCTCTATGATGGCGCTCGTATCTCTGCGATTATCATTTCTGGGCCTCAGTGCTTCCGGAGTGTCGACACAGTAGAGACGGGCACTTTCCTTATTCCTTGCCTTCGCGCTCGTAAGCTAATAATGTGTTAGGTAACTTAGCTTTCCTCATCCGCCACAACCAGGCCAGCTACGGCAAGCAGATCGACCCCAATGACATCTTCATCGCCTCGCGCTACTTCAAGGGCGGAAAGCAGGCAGTCAAGACCGAGAGCGGGCCTGTCGCTGGCTTGGGCGTCTTCGTCAACGGCAATGGCTTCACCCACACCGTCATCCGTATCGTGATCAACCCGGGAGATGATACGCTGGAGCTCCTGTCAACACAGCTTGATCAGCTGATGGCCCAGTTCTTCCCAGGCACGTGAGCTTGGGATCTGTTGTGTCGCACTTGAGGACACACTGGGCGTTAAAAATGATATGGACACGTTCGTAGCACATGATCGCGTTAGCAAGCGCATAGTCATGGGTACAGCTTTCCAATGATATATCATGAACATTCTCCTCCGTGTGCTACAGTGACTCAACATATATTTTGCGCTACTTCCGTTCTCATTGGCCACGAACGAGTGAGGTGAAAGCGGCAGTGTTTGCTAGCGCGCTAAAAGTTTTTATATACCTCTTTTCCTATGTTTCGATGACCTGAACAACAACAGCCCAAAGTCACAACACGCAACTACAGCATGACCACCACAGTACCGCAGTCCCAGTCGCTCGAAGATCGCATCCTCTCACTACTCGCTCCCTTCCGCCCACCCTTCGTGTACATCCAACCCTCCAAAACAAGTGCGTCCGCCGAAGACCAGCTCACCGAGCAGCGTCAAGCCAAGGTTCTCGCCCGTAAGTCTTCCACGTGGTAAGAAAATGCTCTTGTTGACACCATTCACAGAGAACATTGCATTTCTCATTCGCGACAGTGAGCATGGCTTCCAGGTCACAGCGGAGGACGTCTTCCTCACGACGTGGGGATTTAAGGCATGGGCCGAGGGCACAGAAGGCGCAGTATTGGCTTTGCTGATCCGAGAGGGCGGCACATCACGCAAGATCCTGAGCGTCCCGGTGTTTCCTGGCGAGAGCGCGGTGGACAAGTTGTGTGCAGAGGTAGAGATGGACCTGGGGAAAGCTTTTGCAGGGCTTGCGAAGAAGACAAACGGTGTTTGAATCTTTGAGGCTTTGAGCAGCCCCTAGCGATGCATGAAGGCCCGACCAAGGCGCAATGATGTTGGAAATTGTGCTCCTTGTGCAGTGCGTAGGCGTCGCACGAGGCTGGAGAGACTTCCAAAGCTCCTACTCCGGATACCCAGCTGCAAACAAGTTTGTTCATAGTTTCGCAACAAATCTCTCGCATTCCGAAGATAACCCTTCACTCGTCAATTTACATCAATGCTCACGCAACGCTACACACCGCTCGAAAATCTATTGACAACTCGCACGCTACATGGCTAACATTGGCATTTCATGAAGTGGCGGAAATTGCATTTGCGGTGGGCTGAAGGCTGTCGAGTAGAAGCCCACCGAAAGCTTTGGACCGCCTCTTCACCGTACTTTGATACCCCGAGGTGTCCGTCTCACCCACGATCTCACCGTCTCTTTCTATACTTTGCTAGCACACCATCGCGAGATCTTTTACTCCGATTGCGACAATGACCGTCTCAACCAACGGAGCCACGCTAGAAGCCCGCGCCCTTGATTTGCTTCTCCCGTACCATAGCGAGTGCTCCGAACCGCCCTTTCCCGTCGATGACTTCGAGAAGTGCTCCGCCGCTGCTACAAAGGAGCGCAAAGCCATGATACTCACACGTGAGTACTATCTGAGCGTACCGTGGGTGATCAAAGCAAAAAGAACAAAGCAGCTAACAGAACCATCAGGCAACCTCGCTTTCCTCGTCAGCAACCACTTTTTCAAGACCGAAAAATCGCGCCGCCAGAAGCTGGCAGCCGCGCCGGAGATTTGTCCCAGCGACGTTCTCATGACAGTGACGCGCTGTAAGGGTGGCGCTGTCGCAGAAGAACGTGGTGTAGTCAACGTTGCCGTTCGCTATCCAGCTGCGATGCAGTCAGTTGTGCGTGTCATCCTTCACCCGGGCGACAACGTGATCGACGAGCTGTACATGAGGGTCGAGAAGACTCTCAAGGCCACAGTTGTGTGAATGGATCATCGAGAACGTTGGAGGCCAGAGCGGACGCAAAAAGATGGCTCCAGGTGCTGCGCATCGACCCATTGTCATCGAACTTTGGCTGCACCGCTCCATAGCTTTCGCACTACAATGACTCTGGCCTCCTCTTACTCCCTTACTGCGTCGTGAATGGACCCACCAATTCACTGCTGCGTGCGTGAAAGAACTTACAGTGTTAGGTCACAAGGCCCAGAGGCTTGTTGAACATTGGGAGTTCGTCTGCATGCTCTATTCAGTGCCGCTACGTCCCTAATTGCGCTCAGGAGGTGAGGACAGCGTCGTCAAGTTAAGCTTCAGCTCAGACGGGGCTCGTGTGAGACAAGGTTCAGATCCGTGTGACGGGCGACGGCTAGCTGCAGACAAAGCGTAGGGCTTAGCGCATCCGGCTGTCAAGGGACGGATGAATGACTCGTGGACAGACTCGCGCACACCCCAGGGGTGCTGGCGAGGGTTAGCCTGCGTTAAGGTGATGGATGCAAGGTCATTCGTGATGTGGGGTTGGTGGACAGGGTAGGTACAACCAGTCACAGAGAGAGAGAAACATGTCGGGCATAAGCAGTACTTCAGCCATTCAGCCAGAACAGCATCCGGTGGGTGTTAAAGGAACTGCCTCTCCTTTGTATTCGAAGGTGGGTACCGCAGCTATTGATTGATGCGCGCAGTCGTTCGCGCAGGCGATGCGACGAGATATGCCTGTCCACCATCTCCTGCGGCCAAGCCTTAGTCAACCGTGCCGGCTTCATTCAGCGTCGGCAGTGCAGGTTCATCGATGCTGCCCCAGTGATGTATCAGCCAATACATCAGCTGTGCATCTAATCCGGGATGCTGTGCGCTATTGTTGTGAAAGTTAATCACTCAGCGCGAACATCACTTTTGTCACCTCATTCACCCATCTCGACCGCCTGATACGCGGCGAGATCGTAGGCGTGAACTTATTCATGGTGATTATGCGTTGGCAAGAGATTGGTCGGATCGTGTCACGGTGGCCAGCCAGTGTGGCCAATTTGCATCCTTCGCTGGGATGGTCAACCGTCAATGTGTCTTGGCCCACTCACGATACCAGTCGAGACACTGCGAGTTGGCTACGCTCGCGGAAGTCTTGACATTCAAGCCACACAGTATCTGCTTGACTGCTCCTTCGACCCTAAGTGCTGTCAGCGTGCGTTGACCAACCATTTTGGCTCCAACTTACTTCTTCCCATTCGTCGTAACCGGTATCTCGGGGCATTCATCGATCACCGCCGGGACGTGCCGAGCACTAAGTGCATTCTTGATCTTGGTCTTCATCTCATTGATAAGATTGAAATGGAGCTTCTTGCCCTCGCCCATCTTCAAGAACAGCACCACTATCTCGTCATTGTCGGTTTCTCTTCGCCGTCCGATGCAGAGCGCATCCTCGACGTCTTCAGCGAAGTACTCGAGCACGACGTTGTATATTTCCGCGGACCCAAAGCGTACACCGGCAGGTTTCAGTATGCCGTCACTCCGCCCGAGCATCCACAGTCCACCTGTCTCTGGATTGAAACGGACAAAATCACCGTGATGCCAAATGGGCTGGTTATTTTCGTTCTCGAACTTGTCGAAGTACGAGTGTTGGTACTTTGTCGCGCCGTCGGATCCCCAAAAGGCAACTGGCTGACAGATAAATGGCTTGGTACACACAAGGTCTCCAGCTTCACCAGTAGCGGACACATCGGTGCCTTTGTAGTCATATGCTGCGATGGCCATGCCTAGACCAGGGCCTTGGATTTCGCCCTCGTACACTGGCAGCAGGGGGTTTGGCGCGCCGAATAACGAGATGATGTCAGTGCCGCCGGTGATGCTGCCGAGGTTGATAGTTGATGGAAAAGCAGAGTAAACGTAAGAAAACGTCGATGGTGCGAGCGGCGAGCCAGTCGAATATATTGCATCCAATGTCTTCAGGTCAAGGCCAGCGCTTGACGGGCTCACCGACTTCTGCTCAAGGACGGAAAGATACTTGGCAGATGTGCCAAAATGTGTAATGTCGTATTCCTGAATTAGGCGGTGCATGGCCAAATCATCTGATACCGACGTTGTACCATCCTCCGTGTCAAGGTAGCGGAAAGGCGAGCCGTCGTAAAGCACAAGTGTTGCTCCAGAGGCCAGACCAGACACAAGCCAGTGCCACATCATCCAAGTACAAGTGGTGAAGTAGAACAGCCTTGATTTAGGCGTGATGGAACAATGTAAAATGTGCTCTTTTTTGTGTTGCAAAAGTGTCCCGACGGCAGAATGGACTATGCACTTCGGCGCGCCAGTCGTCCCACTTGAATAGAGAATGTAGACTGGATGGTCGGCTGGCAGCCGCTTGAAGGTCAACTCTGGAGCCGTCGGAGGCGAAGTAAATGTCTTGTAGTCATACGCTCTACCGGAAGGTACACGTATCGAATTTACATCGACCTCAACCGAGGATACGGTAGGAAAGACCACGACTGCTTGAAGGGAAGGCAATTCCCCAGCGATTTCATTGACCTTTGGCAGGACTGGATGACTGCGGCCGTTGTAAAAGGAAGCGTTGTCGGCGAAGAGGATGGAAGGCTCGATTTGCCGAAGTCGCTCCAGAACAGCATGGACACCAGTATCTGGGCTGACTGCTGTCCATACGCAACCAAGAGATGTCGCAGCCAGCATAGCAACAAGTGCATTTGTGTGGTTTGCAACGTAGCCGGCTACTCGGTCTCCTTCATCGAGCCCGAGTGCTATCAGTCCAGCCTGGCACAGTCTTACGCGTTCCCTGAGGTCGCTCCATGTCACGATCTCGCGTGTAGTCTCTGTCACGGCGATGATGGCCGTGGAGTTCAGGTCGACGTCGCTGGTGGGGAATAGGAGGTTTTCCGCGAAGTTCAGGCGCGCATTCGGGAAGAAAGTCGGCCGAGGGAACATGGGCGCATTTCCATCGACTGCCTGTCGTCGTCAATTCTCTACATGGCTGATTGGTTCTTGCTACTGACTGGTGTCGCGCTTCCCTCCGCCCTTACGCCCACAAACTTCCACACACTTTCCCAGAACGTGTCTATGTTTTGTATGCTCCACGTATGTAGGTCTCCATACGTCGATAGCTGCAAATCGTAGGTAATGTTCACATGGCGCAGGTACTTGGTCATTGGAGTCGATGAAGGGTCAGGGTGTGTCCAGAGAAGCTTGGCGGTAGACGAGACGCCATTGGCGCTATCTGTGTGGTTGGGACTGTCCATTCTGTCAAGCTTTGTCGCAGCTCGTCACCTGTGAGATGGGAAGCTCGTGGTGTGCATGTCGGTCGTCAAAATCCTTTCCTTGCGGTACGTACCTGCCGCGGGCCCGTCCACCACGGAACCAGCCCCGCGGGTTCTTCCTCGCTTCTTCGTAGCGGCTCCGCCAGCCCCTCTCGATCTGCATGTCGAGGACATCGTCACAACACTCATCGTCCTCCACATCAGGACTCACCATGCCACTGACAATTCCAACAGTACTGAAATAGCGCGTATCTCGGTGTGCTCGCACCAGCCATTGGAAGATCTTGCCTTGCAGACAACACACAGCTTCCGTTGACCCACAGTACCTCGCTTGCAGGAATGCAACAATATCAGCAGGTCTACCTTGCCAAACTCTATCCTCAACCCCTTTGAAGATGGCTTACGCCCTCTGCAAGGTCGATCGCAATTTGTGCCGTGAAGGCCGTGTGGTGGGACCAGAGTCACCGGACAGGCAAGAGCATGGGAGGATGCGTACGAGAAGACTCAAGAGACTACCGTTTCTGAACGCGCAAATTTTGAAATGAGATTTCACAGAAGGCGGCGAATCAATTCACTGATCTGAGCTGAAACCGGATCTTGGATCACGCACGCTCCTACTCCCCTGCAGCAAGAGAATCCTTGGCATATTCTGCCAATACACAAACTGGCTGACGCCTAAGAGGCCCCACAATGAGACTGACGAGGAAGATATATGTACAGTCAGACGACTAAATCGACCGACAACGGCAATAAGCCCTGGACGTCCAGCCCGCCCATTCAAGAGCACGCTCTCGATGGACCGTGCATGGTTGCCTTCTTTTTGCTTTCAACGAGCTTCACCGCTAAGGACGCCAACCAGCTGTCCCAAGTCGGATCAGCTATTTCGGGAGAAGCACGGAACCCTTCAACAATTCAACAACGACCGCGTTGATGTATTGGTTTCCGTAGCATACAATGTGCTAATAGCCATTCACCTTTCCGGCCGCCCACAGCTCTGATTCCTGACAGTGCGCACTAGAGCAAGATGCAACAATTCCATGCAGTATGACGAGACGAGAAGTTGGTGCCTTGCTTAGCGTCATTCGCCGTCAAATATCTGACGCCAACGATGATCGACCTGCGCTTAGCTCGTTTTTGTCCGACGAGGCTGTCAAGTGAGCATGCAAAGCAGCCACTATGCACGCTAGAGACGTTTGGAGCGGACTGCAGAATCTCGAGCGAATTTGCGGAGAAAGACATGCTCCGCCAGGGGGTTTGGGCACTATCACCCCTGTAACTGCTCGTCTAAGCGACTGTTTTGGGCTCCACGCTATTACTGCGTTTGTTGAGGGGTTTTACTCATGTCGACTTTTTGCTTGCAGGAGGTCAAGACACCTCAAGTACGGCGTTCCTGGAACGTTGAGACGGACTGTCGACTATGCCGGAAGCAATCTAACTTCCAAATCCATCTCACATTTTCTCAGGACCAGCCTGGTACCTGACGTGCAGCAGTGCCGTAATTCACGGTCGCTTGTTATGGCCAGCCCCAGACGCACACATTCACACTAGATCGAGAGACTTCATCGCGTGGTCTTCGAGGTCGCTTGAAAGATGATTCTCCATGGATTGAATCGGTCTGGTTGGATTGTCAAATCAGCCGTCGCTATCCACTGACTTCCTGGAAATTGATGCAGGAGCTGCTCGTGCAGTACGCTGCTGCATGCTTTCAGAAGTACCCTAGATGCTCCGATCTGTACCTGACTCCACTCATCTAATCATCGCGCCTGCCGTCACCCGGATGTGAGTGAAAATGCTAAGCAATGCCGATGCCGCACGCCCCTTCACCCGCATCGGATCGTTTCATGGCACTACCCTGATCCCGGTATGGTCTTCGAGGGCCCTGTCTTGTCGCCACAAACACAAATGTGCCCTGTCCACGATATTTGTACCGGACAGCAGTCGTGTTGACATACAATTGGTGTAGTCAAGCCTGCACCGTGTGGTCTGAGGCATGAATATAAAAGGTAGCAAAGGGTTCTACTTTGAGGAGCAAACCATCACCGTCAAGGACCCTCACAATCTCACTGACGCAGGACATTGTTATCATATCTTACCCTCGTTCTACTATCCATCGTTGACCTCACCTTCTCTCCAATTCTGTCAAGAGAATTACCATCAATCAACCAATATCATGAACAACAACTCCACTCTCCCTCGGAAATCCGACTCTTCGCCTCCAGTACACAACGACGCTGTGCGTACCGCAGTTATCCCGATACGAAGCCAAGTGCGTCATGACGAATTCGCCCATGTCTATTACAATCAAGGCCAAGTGCTCTCAGCATGGGTCCCTACCCATACGATGGCAATCAACGACGACTGTCCATACCATGCCGCCACGCTGCGCCTTGACAATACTCCACAATGCGCTGCGGAGCTGGATCTGGTGCGCAACATGCCACCAGCGGTGTTCACTTCGAACATACAAAAGGGTACTTCAAAGTCATGCGGATGCACGTGCGGACTCAGTACACAGCGCGAACTGCAACGTTTCAATCGCGACGTTGATCGTGCTATCGGTCGACGACGTTAACCGCGCTATTGGACGATCCATCGCCACGCCATACGACTTTGCGCACGTATCCAGCCAAGAGGCTTCTGACTGTACCACCTTGCTACCAGGATTCGAGCACCGACAGCTAGGGTTTCCTGGAGCTTTTGAATCACCCTACTCTTTAGCGCACCCATTGTCTTCGATTCTTGAGATCTTTTGTACTTTTATATATCACTAGGTCCTGTAATACTACACTCACTTCTTTGTGTTTTTCTCCACGTGGGAACCCGCAGTCCCTCCTATGTGTCAGGTGCGGGTGGCAATTTACTGCGCACACGGAGGACGTGGCTGGCTACACAGCGCTGCAGCTCTGCGTTGAACGCATCATCTTGTACCTCCTCCGCCCACGCATGCAGGATCTGTTCAGAAGAACAAGGGGTAAGCCACGTGGAACTACGATGGGTTCGCCTTTCGAGAAAATTTGATGCTGGCAAATTCCGGGGACGATGCCAGTCTGATGATGACTACAAACTCGCGCCCCATTTAGACGAGCGGTGACTTCACCGGTAGTTAGTGCGAAACAATGCAGGAACATGCATGCACCGAGGACTGTCAAGTTCCATCTGACCTCGAAAATTGTCCAAGTACCGCTCGCTATTCGGATTCAGGTACCACTTGATGCAAGGATGCTCTGAGCAGCGAGGGTTGGGCCTCCCGCGCACCCCCTACTCCCATAGCTCGTTCTGGAGCCTACCCGATGCTTGCGACAAGGCTAGCAGATTTCGGAAAAGTTGTGGAGAGTTCCCTGCACCGCACGTACGCTAGTCGCGCATCCGTGGGACGTCCAACGGGCCCACATAGAAATCGGCTCGAGGCCAAGACACAAGTAGTCGCAAGATACGGTGCGCAAGATACGGTGCGCGAGCTGTGCTGGCGCTGATCAGAGGTTTGGCGCTTAAAGGCTGAAGAAGCGGTCTCACATGGCTGCTACCAGGACCAATGAAGTATTTGCACACTACACCCACCGTTCATTGAAACAACAGGAAGTCTGAAACGACACATTAGAGCTCCAACAACATATTCGCCAGCTTCAGTAACTTGTATACCTATGTCGCAGAATCCCAAGACCGCCACCGCAAAAAACCGTATTTGAATTGTCCAGAGCTCCGAATGTATCTCGCTTACGCGGGGAATTTTACAGATTGCCACGGCGGTGAGGTGAGGGACCTTCGCTGTCCATCACGACGCGTCATGTTCATGGATCGGGGGCACAATGAATTCAGCTATTCCGTAGAAACTTTGACTGTGAGCTGAGTTGATAGACCTCTTTCCGCCTGACACTTGAGCAGCGTTCGGGCGGCGCATGAACTAGCCAGAAATCCGCCGTCTCACCCCCCACGCGAAATACAGCTGACGGAACATCTCTAGAACAATGCCCCGATACCGGGTGTACGGTAACTGGGCTCACTGCAGGACCGGCCGTTGTAATACGCTTCTCATGCTTCCTTTCCATAAGCAGAGTTCATCTCACCGCCTAAGAGGTTTGATAAAAGACGTAATGGCTTTGCCTCCAGCTGGCGCAGTTTGTGAGTAGGTCGTGGAGGTCTTTCAGAACGCTGCAAATTCCACAAGCTTGCGATGAGTAATGCGACTGAATGCTAGGACACAATAAACAAGAAATCTCGCAATAAATAAAGCATTGTCGAGTCTGTTCGACTTGGGTCAAACTGACTATTGTCACACCGTTCATGCTGATTCAAGTACGTGCAGGAAGCACCTCCAGGCTCCTCAGGATTTCGTGATCGATTACCCCAGCAGCTCTACCATGAACACTGAAAGTACGTTAAAAGTAAAGCCTGGCTATTCTTAGTGCGTTGTGTGTAGCTTTCTTCTTACTCTACTAAAACACTATTGGAGATAGACAGGCGACCAATTTAGATTGCGGACTTTGTCCTGAACCAGCGGATTCTGCTTGCCTCATCAATCACGAATTCTTGTGGCACCTTGTGTCACTGGTTACTGTCTTGCGGTTGTATCGAACGATTTCCACCTTACTCGCTGAATACCATAGGTAGCCTACTGTTTTTTTTTTCGTAACTAGGTGAAGAACAACGCCAAACACTCCATAGACGGCGCTCTTGTCTTATACCGCTTATCCTGGTTAGTGTGGCCGCAGGTGAGGAGGAGAGTGAAGATAAACTGCGAACGTACGGAGATTAGCTTCCCCCTCCACCTGTAGTATATAAAGAGCCCGTCCCCCGATTTTTGAACGGCATCCCTTGCCCATACTCCTTTCTATCCGACCTGCACTTCCCTTCCTACCCACTTTCTCTGCCCTATTCGCCTTCCTGGGTCGTATTGCACGATATCGATTTCCCCCTCTAACCTCTTAGTTGCATCTACCCACTCAACGCTGTCCGCCCTCTCCCATCACTATCATCTATGCCGTCCAAATCTCGAGCCGCGGGTAGTGTCAAGCCAGACGGCAAAGCATCCGCTGGCCAGTCAACGCTGGGCCATGTTTTCGCAAGCGAAGGCGAGTTCGAGCTCGAAATTCAATCCTGTGCAGAGCAACTTGACCAGATAAAAGGCCTGCTCAGTGGTCTCAAAGACCGCCTGAAGGAGCTCCCGTTGAATGCCCAGAAGGACATCAACTCGACGATCGCCAAGAACGATGAGGCATTGGACCAAATGCTGCAAGATCAAGCCGATGAGATCGAGCAGCTTGCGCAAGTCCTTCAGCAGCGCCTAAATATCAACGCGCCAATAGATTTGCAGATTTCGGCAGCGCAGAGTTTGTCTGTTGTCGACCAATACATGTAGGCAAAAAGACGCTTGATATTCAGGAGGTGAATATCGTAGTATACGTGGTTGCTTACAATACATCAAGGATCTATACTACAACAAGGACACACTCGATCAAGCGCTTATTTGAGACACGCTGGCAGAGAAGATCGAGCTACTGGAGCGCATTCGGGACTTGGAGAATGCGGTGAAGAAGCAAAATTCGGACATCGCCATTCTGACAGCGGAACGCAAGGAAGAGATGGCTGCGCTCGAAGAAACACTGGCTAAGCGCGACACCGATCTCAAGACCGCCAAGGACATCGCCGCGAACGGCCTCAAAGTCAAGAAAGAGTTCCGCAGTGCGAACGAGCATCTCCAAGATGAGGCAGACAGGGTGATTGGAGAAAACGAAGGCCTCATCAAGCGCGCCAACAAAGCTGAAAGTCAACTAGTGCAAAAAGACAAGGCAATCAAAGAGGCCAACGAGAGCATCGCAGAGCATGCCGCCAAAATTAAGCAGCTGGGAGAAGCCGACCTCGCCACCAAAAAAGCGGCCGACGAAGTCAAGCAGGAGAACGTCAGGCTCACGCAACAACTCGGCAACGCCAACGAGAACGCCAGCCGCATCGGTCAACAACGCGACGCTTTCGAAAAAGATCTCCGCGAAGCGAACAAGGTTAACGAAGAGTTGGAGAGGCGAATCGAAGTGCTCACGCGCGACAGAGATGAGTCGCGCCAAGAATTGGAGAAGAAGAAGCAGGATGAGGACGATGAAGTTTCGCAAGAGCACAAGCGCCAAAAGGCAGCACTTGATCAACTCGGTGAAGATCGTGAGAGGATGGGAGATGCGCTTACAACTCAGGGCGCTCTTGACAATGCTAGTGAATTCCTCAAGAACTTGGGCATGTAGGTGCGACTTGGGCGTGCAGATGGAGGGTGGTGTCCAAAGTTATTTGCTCCGTTTTGCAGTTTACTGGTCACGATGCGTAGTAGACCGAACTTTGAAAGAACTATTACCTTCTGGATGACGCCTTTTTCCCATATCTCTCCACGCCTTCCACAAATGTATAGTTTGGTTTCGTGATGAATTTGAATATTCTGGAATTCATAGACTGTGAGTGTCGTCGACTAAAGTAGTTCACGCGCACATCTAAGTCGCAAAGCCGAGTCATAGACGTCAGAAGACCGGTTGCCAGAAATTGATACTTATGGGCTCAAGCACATCTCAGCCATCCAGCCCAGCACGAACATCTAAACGATACACTTCTCCCTGGCTATCTCGACCGGCGCCTTGCCCCTCCCCTCAAAGCTCTCTACATCGCTCACATCCTTCTCGCCCTTGACATTCTTGCTTCTTTTCAACTTCTTCATGACCCGCGCTGCGACCTTAGCACACGGCCTATACGCAAACACAAACGGGCTTCCGACCACATGTGCCACAACCCCGAACCACTCGTCCGGAAAGAGCCTCACCGCAACGCCCCACGGCACACATAGCACTGCCACGGTCACCGAAATCGCCCATTGGTTGCCGTTGATGCGCACAATGCTGAACGCCGTGGATCCGTACATCGCAATGCAAACCTGGGCTGCCACCATTATCACCTTCGACAAGCGTACGAAGTCAGTATTTGTCTCAGACACAGTTCGAACGTGAAATCGACTTACATTCATCGCAATAAAGTAGTAGTTCTTGTGGATACCGACGAAAATGTTGAGTCTATTGTCCAGGCGGCGGTTGTTGTACTGGTTTGAAATTTGCAGCCACACAAACATGTTGAAGATCATGCTGCGCATCTGGTCATCAGGGTACGGCAGAAAGTGTGGGCCGCCAAAATGCAGGATGAACGTGGCGGCGACTTGGAAGAGCGTCTGCCCGATGATCATTTTCCACATTGTGAGGGAGATGATGGAAGCGGTGCGCGGCGTTGGTGGGCGGTCGAGAATTTCCTTGGTGGGCGCATCGGTCGAGAGTGAAAGTGCCGCGAGCGAATCCCTGAGATGTGGGTCAGTGGTGTGTACGTGTTCAGGATGGGGTGAGTGCTTACATGAACAAGTTGATCCAGAGAAGTTGCACGGCTGTGAGGACAGAGCGCATTTCTTTGTCTTGGATGGCAGTGATGAATGCCACCAGCATGGCTGTGATGTTGACTGTGATCTGAAATTGGAGAAACTTCTGCACGGCGTCGTTGACTGCGCGGCCCCACATCAGCGCCGTCAAGATTGAGGAGAAGTTGTCGTCCATCAGGATAATCGCGGAAGCCTCCTTCGCTACTTCGGTGCCGGCGATGCCCATCGAGAAGCCAATATCTGCTGCCTGAAGTGCAGGCCCGTCGTTCGTGCCGTCTCCGGTGACGGCGACGATGTCACCTAGTGCGCGGAGTCTAGTAACCAGGACACGTTTGTCCTCTGGTGATGAGCGAGCAAGAACCTGTAGACGTGGCAGTATGGCATCCATGTCGTCCTCGCTTAGTTTCCTGAACTCTGGTCCCTCCATGACAATGCCGTCAGTGTAGATCCCACAATCCACTGCGATAGCTTTAGCCGTGACGATATTGTCGCCAGTAACCATGCGAGTGACTACACCGGCATGTCTGGCTCTTTCAACTGCCTCAAGCACACCAGGGCGCAGCGGATCTTGAATACCAACGACACCGATGAACGTCATTCCTCCAAGAAGAAGGCCGAGATCAGCGGCGACGGAAGGATCGTCTGGGTTCTCGGCACCCCGTGGTGGCCATTGGGCGAAATCCTTGTAGATGAGGCCGATTGTACGAAGAGATTGCCTGGCGTATTCGTCAATGGTAGTAGCGATGCGTTTGACGTGTGATCCGTCCATTGGTATGACGCCCTCGGACATGGCAATCGTGCTTGAGTAGCTGAGGAGGATTTCGGAAGCACCCTTCACAAGCAGACGATAAGTACCGTTCGGAAGCTTCTGAACAGCACCCATACACTTGCGGCTCGAGTCAAATGGGAGCATTTGTGCGACTTGCGCGGTGGTCCGCTCTTGAGAAAGTGAAGTCATCCCAAGAGCATTTTGCGCAAAGCCCAGCAGAGCGGTTTCGGTCTTGGAGCCAACAAAGCCGAATTCGCCACCGTCGCCCTCGAATGCAGTTGAATTGATGGCGATCGACTCGATGAGTAGCCGTGTCTGTGCTGTTGTCAAGCGCTGCGCGAACTGCGACGAGCGGTTGTCAGCAGCTCCAGCGTTCTTGTCGTCGAAAGTATCATCGCCGAAGGTACCAGTGACCACCGTCATCTTGTTCTGAGTGAGAGTACCAGTCTTGTCGGAGCAGATCGTCGTGGCGTTACCCATCACCTCACACGACTTCAGGACGCGAACGAGATTGTTCATCTTGACCATTTGCGTGGTGGCAAATGCAAGCGCGAGTGTGATAGCGAGCGGAAGCCCCTCTGGCACTGCAACGACGATAATTGTAACGGAAACGATGAGGATATCCATAAATTTGGAAGCTTTCTCGGCGGGGCTGAGTGGGCTGCCAGGAAATGTTGCGACCAGGCGAAATGTGAGAATAAGCAGGAGCAAGAATGATGCGGCACCGGCAAGCTTCGCGATCGCTTTCGCAAGGCCATCAAGCTTGACCTGCAGTGGTGTCGGTTTCAAGTCGTGGCGCATGGCCATGAGTATGCGTCCGTAGCTAGAGTTGACACCGACAGAAGTGATGAGAACTAAGGTAATTAGCCATGGACACATTCGAAACCGACGCCTGCTTACACGTTCCCACGCCTTCCAGCACCTTACTTCCGGAGATGATAAACGGATCGAGGTACTTGGGTTCGTTATGCCCGCGCTCAAGAAGGCGTAGCACTTGCTCCGCGTTCGTCTTCTTCATCTGGTCCGACTCGCCGGTGGCAGATGACTCGTCGCACTTCACGTTGTGCCCGGAGATGAAGATACCGTCAGCCGGGATAAGATCGCCAGGCTCCATGTGGAGAACGTCGCCGACAAGAATGTCGTATACTGAGATAGTGAAAGACTTGCCCGACCGGATCACTTTGACTTCGCGCGCTTCTTTCTTTGCATTGAGCTTGACAAACGCGCGCTCTTTCTGCCAGTCATTGACGGCGCCGACCAACACAACGACGACAATTGACACGCAAATAGCGCATCCCTCGATCCAGTCTACAGACGGTGGCGCGTTGGGACCGTGGTCGACACCAAATGTCTCGTACAGGCCAAGAGCGAGTGAGATGACAGCGGCTATAGTGAGAAGAATAAGAACGCTCTCTTTATAGTATGCTTCCCACATAAGCTGGAGGAACGACTTCGATTTCTTCGCTGGTAGCATGTTGTGCTTGAACACGCGCTTGCGGTCAGAGAAAGCTTCTCCGGTCTTCGAGCCAGAAGCAGATAGTCCTAAATCGATCTTGTCCAGGTGGTGGGCCTCGACCTGCCGGGGCAGAGCGGATGCGTTGGCGTCACGGAGCTTCTTGTACGTTGTCGTAGCCTCTTCGAATGATACAGAGCCGGCGAGGTCCGTCTCTTCCAAGCTCAGACCAGCGTTGACATCTGTCCGCAAACCAGCTTCCAGACCAGGAAGACCCCCAAGGGCAATGAAAGCAGCGATGGACTTCGGATTCAGCATCTTATTGAGCTGTCCCGGGGAGAATGCAAACTTATTGTTCGAAACCGTGAAGTCCTTCTCTTGACCTGGATCTGGCTTGAGAGCATCGTCGCTGCATTGCGAGTCGAGTGTGAACTTGCTAATGCCGCTGTGGATTGAAACATCTGCCGATGTGGTTGGTGGTAATAATGTTGCGTCGCTTGGTGCTCGACTTCGAGCCGAGGCTTCGATAGCTTTTGAGGAAGAGCTCATGTTGCTTAATGACCGCTCATGTGCATTGTGAGCAAAGTTGCGCTCCGGAACAAGTGTCGTTGGCGATGCATTTTCGCTCATTGTGGCGATGGTGTCAGTTGTGTTGGACCTAGCCGGTGTTCTTGGTATTTCGACGGTGATTTCTGGTAGTGTAGGAAGAGGAGTATTCTGATCGCGACCAGGCGCGTTGCTTGACTGAGAAGATGCCATGTTCAACAGGCAATATGGGACGTAAGGCACAATTCAATGGACCAATAATTAAGTAAGGAGGTCGTGCAACTTGATATTGCACACGGTGCACGTTGAGCTCGCTAACCTCGTAAATTTGACCGCATCTTGATGCCTTTAATACACGAAACCAACTCCGACATGTTTGTAGAGACGTTGGCCGGGTTCGTCAAGCTTCAGAAGAGATGCAGGTGCGGGCTTGGCTCTCCGCGTCCGCTGCTTGGCTATTTGACCGAGCAAGAGGGTCGGTCACGCAAGTGCTCCCCTCCGCACGAATGACTCCATCACGCGCGAATTAACTCCACTATTGAGGCTGTGCAGCTTGAGACCAATGTGGAAACGGAGCACAGCGCCGCATAGTGCCAGAAGGAGAAATCGAAGCGATATGAAACCCAGCCAAGCTGTGTGAACAGAAGTCAAGAAAAGGAGGATAAGAGAAAGCCTTGGAAGGAAATGCTTGGGACTCCCAGTCTTAAAGTAAGTTCCGGCTTTTGAAGGAGCTTGTGCCTGGCGATCACAACGGTGCTGTGGCAAGATGTGATCTGGACGGGTGATTGTTTCAACGAACTGTCACGAAGTTCGAGCCGAGTGTGCTTGAATTTCCCGATGTGCTGGACTCAAACGCATCAGGTGTTCGCGTGGATGGTGACAGGAGCTTGGGGGAAGAAGCTTGAAAGAGCTGGACACAACGTGCCATAACTCAAGCTAAGCACGCTACAGTAGTGCTCGTCCAAATACAGCTAGATCGCCGGAACATCAGCCTACCGAAGTCCTCAGCACTGCATGCGCGGGCTGAGGACGGCGGTCGCACCGCTGATGACGCAGGTATTACAGCAATGTTGACGAGTCTACTAAATCTACGAGAACCGGACACTGGTAGGTTGGTACCATGAGCCACAGCGTTACCTAGTTACTACCGCAGGTTGGAGCATACAACGTAAGCCATCAGGTGCGGCAAGAAATCGTGATCGGTTAGCGGCGTCACAGTACGTCTAAAGTATAGCCTGAATATCCTCAAGTTTGTGTGATGGCGTGTATTGTATATTCGAGACTTGGCGATCGCTTTGAAGACAATGGAATGACCTTTGCGAGCCGTCGCTGCGAGCGTTGTGGATGATAGTCAGTGCGCAACCACACTTTTGCGTGGACACTGTCGGGTTGTTAGTATGTATCTGTGATGGTGGTTTGAGTTGAACACATATGGTATTCAATTGGTCATTGGTATCGTAATACTCATTCAAGCCCATGCATGAAAAGCAACGCCATGCTTTTCCTTTCTTTTCGCAATCATGACGCTAATCAGTTCACCCAAGCAAAGCCGAAGCTATGTACCCCTACTCTCTGCCATACACAAGAGCTTGGTATCCACCAATTCCCTACTCAATGTCCCATCTTTTCAAACAAAAGCGCATCCGTCTGCTTCAGCATTCAAGACGTACTCCCCGGCGGCCCGCCCATGTTCAGCAGGATATCCAACATATCCATGCCCCCGACATCCGGCCCCATGGCCGTCTGGTTGATCTCCGCGCCCCACTGATCGAGCAGCGGGTCCAGCGGCAACGCCAACCAATCCTGATCCTGGCCCGCGCCCCAGCTCGCCCCGCTATTCGCCCACTGGCTCCAGTTCGTGTTGCTCTGGTTCGCGTTGTTGTTGCTGTTGAAGTTGGCGTAGTTGCCTGGGGGCGGCATGATGGAGATGGAGTTGGAGTTTGGGTCGTATGGCTCAGCGGATATGCCCCAGAGCGACTGTTGAAGAGGCGTTGCGCGGCCGGAGGCTGTGAGCCCGAGGGAGGGCGAGCCAGGGACGGATGTGTTTGTGTTCTGGTAGGGTCCGTTCGCCATGAAGGCGGGCTGCAGATGGTTTGCTTGGCCGAGTGGTGCGGGAGGAGGCATGAGCGGCGCCGTCTGGACAGGGCTGCGACTGCCAGAGCGCGAGATACCCGTCGAGCCGTTCGCAGCGAGGCGCACGAAGCGCGAGCGGATGCGGTGGGTCAGTGTCTCGACGAGGTCGGCGAAGCGGTTGCCGACATGCACGTCGTCGACAATACCTTGACGGAGGGCGGCAACTGCTTCGCTGAGGAGGCCGAGGCTGATGGCGACGTCTTCTTCTGTTGCGCCGAGCGCAAAGGTCTTGAGCAGGATGATAGCGACGCTGACGATGCGGAAGAATGTTCGGACTGGCGCGTGGCGTAGATAGCCTCCGGGATGCAGGCCGTCGACGACAACCTTGAGCACGTTCCGGGACGCGTCGATGACCTCGTTGATGTAGTGCCGGTCGTTTGCGTACCACTTTACAAGAGTGCTGAAGGGGATGGCATTGCCGTTGTCACTCGTGGCGATGCCGTTAGCAGAGCCCATGCCATTGGGCTGGGCGTGTGTCTGCAGAGGTGAGTTGTGTGTGCAGCGCTCTACCACGGCTTGGAGAGCAAGCGAGTTCAGGTAGACGCGCGTGTACTCGAACTCGATGATGAGCACGTGACGGAGCTGTGTTGGGACTAGCGTGCGTTAGTACATGTATAAAGCACTTGAGAGACGTCTAAACGTAAACTCACCCTGCGGCGCGCGATCAAAGCACGTCTTCCACTCGGTCAGCGGGCCCTGGAAGTACTTCAACATCTGCTCGTACATGCCCGACTTGAGCAGCTCCCGCGTCTTCCGCCGGTTGGAGAACAGCTTCAGGTTGCCCATCTCCATGATCTTGGCGATGCGCTGCCAAAAGTCCAACACGAGATCTTGCACGGCATGGCGCTCTTGCGTGGCGATGGACTCCAGCGGCAGACGCTGTCCATCAGAGCGCATGCCGAACTGCGGCGGCGGCGCCTTGATACGACCCACCCGCTCCTGGTAGAGGTCCATGGGCGTCGGCCCTCCAGCCAGGCTCTCATCGCGGTCGATCTTGGGCAGCATGGAGGTCAGGCCAAGCCGCCCGCTCGTCTGGGTCACGTAGATGATGAGCAGGTCGCGCAGGTGGTTCTTGCGGCGGTAGTAGGCCTTGACGGTGGCGTGCGAGAGGTGCTGGTTGGTGTCCTCAAACTCCTTCTCGCTCGTGTCGTCGAAGACGCCAATCTCAAAGGCCAGCGTCATGGCGTTGCCGAGCAGCATCCAGCACATGCGGTCGCTGCGCCAGCACGGCTCGAGCCAGCTGTCGATGCGCTTGTCGCCCACGCCCTTGAGCATGTCGGCCTTGGGGCCCGTCTCGTACGGGTCGTCGGGCACCACCAGCTCGTCGTCGTCGTCGCTGGGCGGGAAGTGCAGGGCGCGCGGATGCCACTCGGTGAGCAGCATCAGGCTCTCGACAGTGCCCAGCGTGCGCAGGCCCTTGCGCGACAGCGGGTTCACGTCGGAGCCCGGCTGCTGCCCGGCGCCGCAGAAGCCGCCGCCAAACTGCTCCTGGCCAAAGATCATGCGGTCGATCATGCCCTGCAGGTACTTCCACAGCTTCTCGTGGATCAGGTACGAGCGCGACTGCGCGCCGATGCCGCTCGAGCCGCTGGGCTGCGAGTAGCGCGCGGCAATGGTGAGCAGGGTGATGACGAGCATGGGCTCCTCCTTGAGCAACTTCGCGTGCATGGCGTGGTCGCGGTAGTCTGGGACGACAATGGGCGTCAGCGGCGAGAGGAAGGCATAGAAGTAGTCCATGTACGCAATCGCCTCTTTCGCCGTCAGCCAGCCTGCGCGCACGAAGCGGAACCGCGTCCAGGCCCTCACGGCATCCGCAAAGGCCATCTCATTCGGCGGGTCTGGCAAGAGCGGCTGCGACATGGCGGGGTCGAGCGTGGCGTCGGAGACATGTGCGGCGGCGCGGGCGGTGGTCACGTGCGGGCTGGCGAAGGTGTGGGTGTGCTGCGAGCCCGGCGTGCTGCCCATTGTCGGGCGCTGCGTGCTGGAGGCGCTGCCCGTGCGGTTGTGGTTGTGGTTGTGGAAGTTGGAGGCCTCGACCAGCAGGTTCAGCGCATCGTGGCCGCTGTAGATCTCGCCCGACTGCAGCGTTGCCATGGTCTCGTCGCTGGCCTTCTGGTCCTCCTCGTCCGTGGGCGCCTGCGCTGGCATCCCCCCAGACGCAGACGACGTGTTCGGGCGGCGCAGAGGCTCATAGCGGCCGACGGAGCCGCCTGGAGTCAGTGGCTGCGCGACGTATGCTTGTGCGCCATTTGTGCTCGTCACGGTGGGCGTGGGCTCAGGCAGCCGGCTGTCCGTCTCGGAGCGCATGCGCTTGCGGCCATTGCGCACCTCGTAGTCGTCCACCTCCTCAAAGTCGTCCTCGTCGTCGGCGCGCCGCTTCCTCCGCGTCGCCGAGAAGAAGCACTCCTTGCTCTCGCGCCGGCAGCGCACGCATGGCGGGTCGTGGGGATGGTCTGGCGGGGGGTTAGAGAGGCCTCGACTTACAAAGTACACATGATTGCATCGCGAATACTCACCCACAGGCCCCAGGTCGCAGCGCACCTTTCTTCTCCGGCACGGGATGCACGCCTGATACGTGCGCGTGTGCTGCGCGCCTCCAGCTTTGTTGACGGGCGGAGACTCGGTCGACATGGCAGACGTCGTCGAGGCGGCTTGCGGCGGCTCTGCACGCCCTCAGTCTGGGGCCGACTGTCTCTCTATAACGCCGATCTGCAACGGTGTGCCTGCATGTACCACTAGACAGGCCCTCTGCGACGGTAACGATCAAGGGAAGGTGTTGGGTAATAGTCTGCGCGTGTATGAATTTGCCAACTGCTCTTGCCGTGCTGGTTATTAGCTCGGATCGTCACATATCACGAGGCCGCAGCTAATCAGCCAATGGCCCTTGCCTGCATCATTCATTCGCATCTCCTCACCACGGCAACAATTCGCTCACAACAACCTCACAACAACTTCAGCAAACGCCAGACGGACGAATCCCTCGGACTTGACAGCAATCACTGATCTGTGCATCACGTCATCGCCCTCATTGTCCTTGTAAAGCGACTGCGATAAGACTTGTGCTTCAGCGCACTATAACCGCATGCCGACTTCGAATAAGTTCTTTCACCAACGATTGCCCTTTCACTCGATTATACTGGAGAGTACCTAGAGCCATTTCAGAAGTGCGGAAACACTTTGACGACGTGCTGATACACCTCGGTACATTCACAAGTGCAGAGGCTCTCTGAATAACTTGCTTCTAACACTTGAACACACACCCCATCTCACTAACCCTCCGCTCCCCTGCAGTCTCCTGCCTACACTCCAGCTTCTCCCGGCTCCACTGCTCCTGCCGACACACGCCCGACCACTTATCATTTCCATCATCCTTGCTCCCGCTGTCCCAGCTCTTGCCGTCGAAGCGAAAGTATGTCTTCTGGTCGTGGAAGAACACCATCTGCAGCCCGTTCTGCCCAATGCTGCCCAGCCGCTTCTGGCGCTCGTCGATGCGACCCGCGCCCTCGGGATACATGACGACTGTCTTGCGGTCGCCGTCTTGGATGCTGAAAATGTTGCCCAGCATCTCCGTGTGCCAGAGTTCCGTGGGGTTGTGCAGGCATTGGTGCATGAGTTGCAGGTGGAAGGAGCAGTAGCCGTGGGCGTAGGTGGCGTTGACGGATTTGGTGGAGACGTCGGGCACGGCGAGGGATGAGAAGACCGAGAAGACATCTTCGGAGCGAACGGACAGAGTGGGTTCGGTGGGGATGATGTTGGAGTCGCCGGATGCGCTGCACGAGAAGGAGCAGGACATCTCTTGAGTCTTTGGACAAGTCAGCATCTGTGAGTACGCTGTAGAGAAACCAACTTACACGTGAATCTGCAGTTCCGCAATCCAGCTCCTCCTTCGACCACGCTCCAGCCTTACAATGGAACCCCGCACCCTCGTGACCATCCCACATGTCGTCGCCATAGGAATCTACCCAAATCATTCAAATTGCTTCCTGGGGACCCTGATCGGACAATGAATACTTACAAACCACGCTACCATTATTGAAGCCGGCCACAAAGTCCTCCGCCAGACCAGCGATGTGCCACGGCCTCGACAATGTCGTGCGTTTGCCGTGGTTAGGCTTGATCGTGAGGGCTGTCTTGCCGATAAAGATTTGCGGGATCGTGAGTGATGTGTAGACATCCTTGTGGTTGCACATCTGTGTGGCGGTGGCGCTGAAGCCGCAGTGGCCGGCGGATGAGGGTAGCGCGAGGCCTGAGCCGAGGAGAATGGCGCCAATGGCGAGAAGGGGGGAGAGCATCATTTTGGGTTGTTGTCAGAAGACGTGTTATGTAGCTGGTATGCTTGAGCTCTATGACCACAGTAGAGCGAGAAGCAGTGAGAAGACTGAGTCCTTGTAGGGTAATGTGACGTGAAGTACAAACGGACTGGACGAAGCGAAGACAAACAGAGCATTACGTGAATTACTTGCCGGTGGGATATGCAACAGCAAACGAGAAGACGATCGGATTCCAAGGTCATTCTCACCGCCAATGCTACCGTTGGTGGACATCTGGCAACTCATGTCTACTGTGGTATGCCTCGGGTGTACTGTGTATCTCGTGCACGGCTTGCTCATGTGCGTAGTACACGGGCGCTTCCGGTATACCCTTATGCTCTAACTCTGCTCTCGGGTACTGTTCCGGGGGTTGTTGGTCTTGATACACAGCGCCGGTTTCTCGTTGTGTCCGACGCCGCCTCCAGAGCAAGAAACCTACAAGTAGTCCCAATAGAACAGCAACAGGTATTCCAACGCCTAGCCCGATCTTTGAGCCCGTGGAGAGACCGCCTGAGTCTGTATTCCAAGGGCTCGTGGACGAGGCTGGCGAAGATGCACCCGTATTCGATGACAGAGTCGAGCTTGATGTCATAACAACCGTGCCAGTCGTTTTTGTCTGCGCGTAAGCGCGCCCAAGTGCCTCCGCGTCACTGTTCTGCCACATGACTGGTACTCCATCACCCTTCACGTCCGTCGCCAGCAGCTGCACACTCGGAGTTGGCGGCCCCCTTATCCAGGATCCGCCCTCAGATCTGTATGAAAAGACTGTCAAGGTCTGGCCGACTGTGGCACGAGAGCCGCACATGTGCCCATGCCCATCACCAGGGCGGTATGTATATCCTCTATCCAGCCATTAGTTCATGCGGCGGAAGGCCAATGCGACGACGTACGAAGGACAGCATAAGGCGGCTGTTGTCTGTGCTCCTAGCACGTAAAAACTCGAGCTGGGATAGAACGGAACTGAAGATCGAAAAGTCGTTGCTGCGCTCCAGCCGCTAGGACATATCGCAGGGCTATCTGGACCGATCTTCAGCTTTCTCCCATCTTTTGAGGCTGGTTGCAGCACTTACAATAGTATGCATCCCAACTCTTACCCCCCTTTTGTATCGCGGCGCCCGGCGTTGGCGTAGGAAAGCATGCCGAGTCGACGAAAGTTGCGAAATGTCCAAAGAAGAGCTCGGCGGTTCCAGTGCCGTCTTGTGGGGCGACTGATTGTGTTGCAGTGCAGGAGGCTGGAGGTGTGAACAGGGACGTGATGGGCCCACGATTGTACGAAGATATGACGTTCTGGTCCGTTATCAATGTACTCATTATCGCTGATGACCTTCCCAATCGAAGGCCCCGGGTGAGTTGCGCAAAGTCAAGCTCAAGAGGCGAATGTTGATATGTACCTTTCGTATTAAAGCCACTAATAGTTCCATCTAAAAGGGTCGCGACCAATCGCGGATTGCGATGAGATACCAAGATGTTGGTGCTGCATGAACCCTTGGTGGTTTGGGGCGGAATATGCGACTTTGGCCAATGATATGCACAGACATTACAGCCCAAACCCCGGTAAGATCGATATTGTGCTACATTGCGGGACGCACGACTTGAAAGTTGAGCACAGCCTCGTCTCCTGCACTGCTTTTGCCACTCACCGGGATAAGTAGCCCATTGAATATTCGTGGAAAGCTTCGGGGTCCGTGTATACCTGGCCATGATATTGCTCGCATCTGCAGTTACGCGGGAGCCTTGCAGTTCTTCTTGTGCCCTTTCCAATCCACCTTTTGACACTCCTGCGTACAATATCTCACGTTCTTACATCTCGCACATGTCAACAAAACTTTCTCCCCAAGCGGCTTCCTCCCACAGTTCTCACACACGCCCGGAACTCTCTTGCTCCTCCCCTTCTTAACCACTTTTTCCAGTCCAGGTACCTTCTTATTCATCATCTCTACCAACATCTTCACATTCATGCCGTCGTTGTCCTTGGCGTCTAGATCCCCGCCGTGCTCAATGTACCACCTCAACATGTCCTCGTTCCTACGGGTGTCAGCTGTAAAATCAACCTGCCCAATTTCTGAAGCGCAGGTGCTGTTGAAACGCGTCTTCTGGTTCACGCTGGCGCCTGCGTCGAACAGGATCTGCGCAAGGGCTGTCTCGGTGAACGGTTTGGTTGAGATGGCCCAGTACAGCGCTGATGCGCCTGTTACGTCGGTACCGTCAACCGGCACTTTGACCTCTTCCGATAGATAACGCGTTGTCTCGAGGATCTTGTCCGTGTTCTCCGGGCTCAAATGGAGTAAGACCAGGATCACGTTATATATGGGGACCTTTGTCGGGCCCCAGCGCTTCTCATACAGCTCTTTCGCAAGTGTTGTTGAGTCTCCATTCAGAGTAGCAGTGCGCTCGTTCACATACTCTTTCAGCGCGTCCGATCCATTTTGGAGGGTATCCATCAGAGCTTTGCCGAGGGGGTCGGTAAGATCTCGGGGTGGAACCATGTGCGATTGTGACGCGAAGCCGCGAAGCTCCATGGCATCCATACCGGAGAGCTTGTCGCTAGAGCATCTCAAGTCGTCGAGTGTGCTGGCTTGGTAAGCATAGGATGTGCATGTGGCCTGAAGTCAAAAGCTGTGTACCGATTCGACCGCGGCTCCATGTTTTGGAGCATCCTCATGAAGTTCTCTGTCATGATGGGTATGACTAATGGGGGCGATCAATTGGCGTGTGTGAGAAAAAAACTGGAGTAAGGGGCATGGTGCTGAAGGAGTGCTTGCCATAGAGGATGCGTAATCGTGTTGGTATCGATAAGACACGTGACGATACCAATTTCGGTTCCGTCACCTCTTTCCAGACTTTCATCTTTGACAACACGAACCTGATTCGTCCCTCATGATACATCAGCTCGCTGTTGTCACTTCGAAGCGCCAGGCGTCTCACCGCCACCAGGTCCTCAGGCTTATTGTGTATGCCTTTTCGAAAACAAAACATTCCAGCGATTCTCCGACCCGAACCCACGCAAGTCGTTACCACAGTGCTCGTTCAGGAGGCATATAGTACTAACGTGCATTTATAACGTGACTGGCCCACGTTCATCCAGGCGCAAGTCCGGGTCGATCCGAGAGAAATGGGACTGGCTCGATGGATCAGGGACCAAATGATCTCAAAGATGAGATCGCACCCCGCACTTCTTCCCCAGAAACACAATTCTTCTCGACACTTTGGAAGTATGGTGCATGAAGAAGCAGCAATTCTGGACCCCATGGTAACTGTTGTTCCTCCAATGGAATATTTTGCCGATCTCCTCAGACGGCCAAGGCCACTGCCTGTTTGGAACAACGATGTCTATGAATCTTCCGGAAAGTGGTCACAAGCTCTACGAGACTGCGTTTGGAGATGATTGCATATGTCTGAACGGAGGCAGTGTTATCTGAACTCCACCTCTAAGACAGAGCTTCGTCTACAGGAGCTCGACACGATCGAGCTCTTCGTTGGGTCATGAATGCGCCCCATTGCTTGGAATTGCTGATCTTCGAATGATTTCAAAAGCCGATCAAGTGTTCAAATAGGTGGCCTACTTTGGATGTGGGTTCACTAAGCTGACTGCAGCTTTTATCAGTACCATTGCCAAAGTCTCATCATGAAGCTCGCCCCATCTCTGCTCTTTCTGGCAACGACTTTGTTAGTCTCGACATCGCCAACACCATCATCTAGGGAAATCCCAGAAAAGGCACTCCAGAAGAGGGCGACCATTAGCGACGCTGCCAACATCGGCTATGCTACTCAAAACGGAGGGTAGACATGCGGATTGATCACATTGAGGTTACGCTGATGTGACTAGAACCAAAGGAGGCGCTGGTGGTCCTACCACTACCGTTAGCACCCTCCCCCAGCTCTCTGCCGCAGCTGCTGCCTCAGAACCGCTAATCATCGTTGTTCAAGGCGCGATAAGCGGCGCCGCGAAGATCAATGTCACTTCGAACAAAAGCATCATCGGCAGGACTGGCAGTTGTGAGTACATACCACCTTTGACTCTGCTTCAAGCGGATGCTTCCAGAATGCGCTTACATGTACTGCCAGCCTTGACCGGCATTGGCCTGACCATCCTGGGTCAAAAGAACGTCATTATCAGAAACATGAAGATCGCAAAGGTGCTAGCTGCTTACGGTGACGGTGTCACTATCAACCTATCTACTAACGTCTGGGTGGATCACTGCGATATTTCTGGAGACGAGAATGTCGGCAAAGATACCTACGATGGTGCGTGCCTTTGCTGTGTTCGCTCTCTAATCGACTCATATTGACTGGAGTGTATGCTTCCAGGTCTAGTCGATCTCTCGCATGCTGCCGACTTCGTCACCATTTCGCATACGTATTTCCACAACCACGTGAGTCGATGGTCATTTCCATGCTGAGGTACACTAACGAATCTCTTGCACTAGTCCAAAGGCACGCTTGTCGGTCACACTGACAAAAACGCTGCTGAAGATACTGGTCACCTCCGCGTAACATACGCCAATAACCACTTTTACAAGGTCGACTCACGTGGACCACTGCTCCGCTTTGGAACTACACACATTTTTAACAACTACTATAACGAGCAATCGACAGGTGTCAACACACGGATGGGCGCTCAGGCCTTGGTTCAAAGCACAGTGTTCGAGAACAGCGGGAAGAAGATGGTGTACAGCGAATCGAGCAGCTCAATTGGGTGCGAAGTGCTCCCTGGCCATTTGGCGCTGCATCTGCTCGCTCGTATGACACAGCTGACATCTACAGATATGCCGTCGTTCTTGACACTATCTTCGGTGGCCAGAGCGCTAACACCGCGGCTATGGGTACACTCACCGCAAATAGCTTTTCTTACACATACACGCTCTTGGGATCAGCAAACGTAAAGGCTTCGGTAACGAAGAATGCTGGTCAGACCCTTAATTTCTGATCAGACGCGACGGTGAATAGTCCGACTAAGATGGAAAGCTTCCTTCTTGCTGCTGGTTCTTGGTGGCTAAACTAAATAGGCTAGCTATGAAGCCTTATCATAGGGACATCTTTCTTGCTTTTCTTGCTTCCAGAATTGCTGAGCTGCGGACTTCCAGCCGCCAATATTCAAGAAGCTGTGTTTGTAACGTTCGTGGGTAGGAGTGGTCAAAGTCGAACGCCTTGCTGAGCCCTGCTGATGTTTCGTCTCGGGATTGTAAGACGTCTGTACGCTATGGGACGGCCAGACGCGAGTCTTACACACGCTGATGTTCGCACTCCATTGACTAACCAATTAGAGAAGCATCCATTCACATTTGCTTCTCGTTCAGATGAGTATAAAATCAAACAATCGTGGCTGCCGTTTTGAGTCTCCAACACCTTTTCACGAGCCTTTCACTCATCATCATGCTTGCCTTCATGCTTTTGCTGGGCAGCGCGCTTGTTTCAGTCACAATGACGACTCCAATAGCGGACTGTCCACATCAGATCGGTGCCTCGGGGGTTCGAGTTCGTCTTCCTCCCGCCTTGAGTCTCAATCCGTCACTTTCATGGGCTGCTCCTCCAACAGGATGGTACTTCAAACCATGGAACATGATTAATGCTTCGAACGCTCAGTATCTCGCCTTCCGCAATTTGCAATACGACCCAACCACCGTTGACAAGACACACCCGGGAGGACAGGTCAACGACCTGACTTCTTTCCAGGCCCCTGGCAATGACACCATATACACGTCTTACGGTGTCGACATCCCAGATCCGAGGTCAGGCTTCACAGCGGTGTTACAGTATGCTGGTACTGGCGTTCTCACGGGAGCGACAGGAGAGTACAGCTTAATGGCATGGGGATGTGACGCCTTGAAGCAGCCGTATTACGCCTCGTACTCCACCGAAACAGAATTTTCCAACACGCCTGCTGGGATTGACATCATGAGTACTTGCGACAAAGGCCCGGACAGCGCGACGGTCAATGCACTCATCACAGCTATGAAAGCCTTGCCGAACCCAAAGATTAAGGCATTCGCAACTGCACTTACGAAAATGACACAGGATGGCGGTAGGAACGGATATCCTAGAATGGTAAGTGCCTTTGGCAATTCTATTGTATTTCTGCTTGCTGACGCTGTTGATCCGGATGCAGGATACGTGTGATGATCATTGTAAAAGCAATCAGAATCTTATTGGTTTGATTTGAGCTGGGCTGTGCGGTGGTGGCGTCAGCATCTGGGCTTTTGTCGGGGCGTTTGCAGAAAATCAGCACGAGTGAGACCGATCTTGGCGACAAGTGCGTGGTTGTCGCTAGATATTCTAGTTGAGTCGACATGATTGGACAAGGGTAAGTTTCCTCTAGACACTATACAATTGCGCAGATGAAGAGGAAGCCTCTATAAATTCAGCTCAACATGTATGGACGGCCTAACTTGCCCATCGGGGCCTGGAAAACTCAAACACACCGTGGTACTTTGCAAGTTGTGAACAAGCTCTCGCTTTGAAGATGTAGACGATCGCAAATTCATTGCTGGAAACACGCCGGATTGGAGCATACGAGCGAACATTGAACCGTCTCTGAGGATTGAGCAGCTATATTGTCCCGCATAGATGCATGTTACAAAAAGATCATGTAGCTGCCATGAACTACTGAGTCGTTCTGAATAAGCTGGAAACTATTTCCGTATGCTCGTGTCAACAGCTCCAGCTATAAATGGACCCGATCGAGGCTAAAAGATGGAGGTGTGGTATATCGTGGATCTAAGCTCATGCACACTTTCATACATGCCCGCGAAACTGGTCTCTATCAGGTCGTTGGTCGTATCCATCCAAATCCTCTCCCTCCTCTTCAAAATGCGCGTGTCCCTTGTGGGGTGCATCACCATGGTCATGTCCGTGGTCATGTTCCTCCTCACCGACATCCTCCCACGGATCGCCCTCCCAAGTCATCCACGTAGCATGACCCCGTACATTGTTTTCCAAGTCGCCACACCTCTTACTCTCCCAGCTTTCCGCGCCCGCCAACACGCCCCAATGTTGTCGGGCGCGCCCGGCCCAGTACTTCGCTCTTGTCTCGATGCCGAAGCTGGACCACGTATAGGCGAGAATCTCCTCGTACATTGGCGTCTCAGTGTGCAGGTCTTCTTCGTCGTATGCTTTGATGAGGTTGGGCAGAAGTCCGAGGAGTTGCGGAGAGTCAGCTGAGTCGGTGGGGAGCACGGATTTGAGGGCTTTGATCTCGGAAAGGCGATCGTTGGAAGCCATGATGGCGTCGTCGTCGGCTGTGCAGAGTGGGCAGAGACAGCTGAAGTTTAGGTTCGCCTCGATAGAGCGATTACGCCTTTTATGTGGGCGTTTTTCGTAGCCATCTATCTGCGATTAGTGGTAAGATAAGACAAATGTACACGTGCTAGTCTCACAGCTCATGGTAATCTCTTCGCCGGGCTTGATGTCTTTTAGTGCGACGACATCAAAACCAAGCGTGTAGTCATCGAAGCGCCAGATGGCGTTCGGTCGGCACGCGTGATTGATCCTCTGCGAGTCGTTAGCTTCGCCTTCGCAAGTCAATTATTCCTGCAGACATACAGCGACTTCAGGTGTGACAGCCAACAACTGTGGAACGTCGTCCACCCACGGCCATTTGATTTCAAAGCCATTAGTCTTCATTAAACTGAAAGCCTCAGTTCCGGCCCAGGTCTTGGAAAGGCTCCTAACGGTCTTCTTCGTCTTCGCCGGTAATTGCTCCACAGCCCGGGTTAGCATGAGATCCATCTGCGTCGTTGACGGCGTTGCCAGTAATTCTTTGGTTACGAATAATACCGGTGTCTTGATAATCAAGCTTTCGCCGGCAAAGATGGCTGCAATGTCGCGTTTCGAGAAGAGGGCTTTTCCTCTGTCTGGCGTAGATTTGACTTCCCACATTCCCATCTCTTCGCCAATCTCGCCACCTGCACCGCCAACCGCCATACCGTACGTCTCGTACGTCAGACTAGCTGCAACCTCAGGAGTAACAACAAAACTGACTCCGCGCCCATTGTTGTAGTTCGCATTCGTGTACGCACAAAACGTCTGGGTCACGCCTGGCCCTTGCTCTTCCTCGTTCGTGAGTACGACGTTGACACAAGTCGGGGTGTGCGTCCAAGGAAAGGTGTTATATGCGTAGCCATCTTGCGCGACTGGACATACCGAAGGCGCAGCGTGCAGTAAGCCATCTTGCACGATTGGGCTTATTGCTGTATAGAAAAGGTCTGCAGTTGCTCTTCCCGAGAAGAGAAGCGATAGCACGAGATCAAAGGGATGGCGCCTTCGTTGCTGCATCATTCTCGCCATCGTACGGGACAGTTAGGAGGAGCGATACGGTCAAGCTTCGAATAATCAAGGAAAAGTACGGACGTGTTCTTAAGGATGGACCGTGCCGATAAAGCCTCCGCGTGCGCACGGAAGCCACGTTTCATCATGCGGAGATTTGGAGATCCTGGTCTGAAACGGCCCAGTCCAGGCACAGCTGCCGCGACGTTTTGATTTAAACGCATGTTGTAACGTATTCCACCATCGCGTGGGTCAACCCATCGCGTGGGTCAAAAAGGCTTGGCAGCACCAACTCACGTTACGCCTCTTCAATTTCATCGCTATCGAA
>Ga0265797_10002357_pt1 | contig 31854 bp, 14 predicted proteins | sample P2T30metagenome_FD_192433 | JGI IMG/M metagenome (GOLD analysis project Ga0265797, IMG submission 192433) | Plant litter microbial communities from East Loma Ridge, Irvine, California - P2 T30 | ecosystem: Environmental > Terrestrial > Plant litter > Unclassified | place: USA: California... | reverse complement strand
TGGACGAAGATGCAACTTGTGTACCTGAATCCAGGCAGTCGCTTGTAGTCGTGATCAAGAGACATCAAGGGACAGAGAAGTAGGTACTCGAGAGGATCCAGGGCAACAGGTCATACGAAGTGGATCGTCATCACATAGCCGGCGCCAATTGTCCGAAGGAGTGGGGCACTTTTTGGTCGGACTTGGTACTCCTAAAAATGGAGGAGTATCCAGCCATGTGCTTTCGTCAAGATGTGAGGTGTCCGCCGGTAGGATTATTGCTGCAGGCATCATCCTCGCATGACATGTAGTCGCCATATACCAGAGGGTCGAGTAGCACGTGCGAGAGGGTTTTCCATCTTCACATGAACAACGGGCTTGAAGTGTAATGATGATGATGATCAAGTCGTGGCTCACATACGACAGAGCAACAGAGACTGGATCTTCCCGCCTCGCCTCGCCAAGCACCCCGCCTCGTCCAAGATGCGCCCGATGGCCGCCGAACTGCTCTGTGCTACGACTGACTGTGCTACACCGTCTTGCGCTCCAAAGGACTACCTACCTATACACAGAAATACATACACTCAAAATACTGAATCAAATCAAAACTGTTACTCGCTGAGGGTACACTCATTTCTCCCTCACTCGTTTGCTAGACGCGTGGACCCGGCGTACCATACACAGACTACATCGCGGGACTGCCATAGACACTGCCACCACCAACCCAGTGCGCGCACAATAGACGCGCCTCTAGAGCAATATGGCCGATCCTGATCCAACCCAGGCAAAGGTGCTGGTAGATGAGAAAGAGCAACAACAGGCCACGGTAGCATCGTCGACCGCAGACCCAGCTCCAGTCGCAGCAGAACCAAGACCAACACCCACCAGCGCCGCATCAAGCATAACCTCGCCGCCCACCTCACCACCCGAGTCGCCGCCTAGTGTGCGCAAGCAATCGACCGTTGACGAATACTACTCCTCGCGACCAAAACACGACAAGCTAGGGAATCCAATCCCAGAAAGGCGGAGGCCGCAAGGCGCCATGTCCTCGGTGTTTGGAACATCGAAAGTCAGGTTGCCTGGAGATCTAGGACCCAATGACCCCAGAAGGCCTCGATCACCCGCGCCAAACTCCCTGCCAGGTGACTTGGGACCCAACGATCCCAGAAGACCCTCAAGCCGACCAGTCAGCCCAGCACCGTCAGGCCACAGCCGACAAGGAAGTGATCCCTTGGACCCACCGGAAGGAAAGAGGATAATGAAAGACCCCAAGCCCCCGATTGCGCCAGAGAGCGAGCCCGCAGACAGCGACGGAGAGGCGTACGCGGACAACGACACAGACAACGAGCACGAGCACGACGGAAACGCGCGCGGGCGACAGAAGAAGCGACCCGAGCCCGGCCGCACAACATCAGGCAAGGCCGTCAACGTGCGCGGCGACAGCGCCGACTCTGAAATCGTCTTCCCGGAATTCCAAGGCGAGCGCAAACCAGATCCCACCAAAGGCGAGAGCGCCATCTCCTTCAAACTCACCACGCCACCCGAAAAGGAAAGGAAGAGGAGAGTCCACCCGATGAGCGCCTTCGACTCCGCCCCCTCCGGAATCTCAACCCCTGTGGGCTCCGACGACGAATCCCACTCGGAAATGCTGGCCGCGCAGAAGCTCAGCCTGACCATGTCGGCGGTCCACAGCACGCCCTCGGCCCACCGCGTCATCCGCCAGATCATCCGCGGCGACTACGCGCACTTCCAGCGCGAAGCAGAGGAGGGCCGCAAGCGCCAGCGCATGTACCTGGTCGCCACCGACATCTCCCCCGAGGCCGAGTACGCGCTGGAATGGACCATCGGCACCGTCCTCCGCGACGGCGACACCCTCTTCGCCGTCTACGCGGCCGACGAGGAAGCCTCGGGCGTCGGCGGCGGCGAGGGCGGCGTCGCCATCGGCCACGGCGCCGAGAACGTCAAGGACACCGCGCGCATCATCCGCGACCTGCCAGCCACAACAAACGCCGTCCCGCAGTCCGCCGGCCCTTCGCCTCTAGCCCAGAGTGCCGTCCCCGGCGGCGAAGCCCACAACCGCAACAGTACCCACAGCAGCGCGGAAGCCGAGCGCCGCCGCGCCGTCGAAGACGTGACCGAGCGCTGCGTGCGCCTGCTGCGCAAAACCCGCCTGCAGGTGCGCGTCGTCGTCGAGGTCTTCCACTGCAAGTCGCCGCGGCACATGATCACGGAGCTCATCGACTTTTTGTCGCCGACGCTCGTGATCATCGGGTCGCGCGGGCGCAGCGCCGTCAAGGGCGTGCTGCTCGGCAGCTTCTCGAATTATCTCGTCACCAAGAGCTCGGTGCCGGTCATGGTCGCGCGCAAGAAGCTGCGCAAGCACAGCAAGATGGTGCGCAACCGCGATGGGACCGCCGTGCCGTATAGTGGGATTACGGGGCGGGCGGGCAGGTTGAGCAATGTTATTGAGGCGCCCAAGGGGAAGGGGTTGAGGGTGCAGGGGTGGGACAAGGTGGGGATTGATTGATTTATTGAGGGTTGGATAATGAGTGAAATGGAATGCGGACAGCGTTCGTCTACTTGTTTTGCTTCTTGAGAGAATTCAGTTTTCGAAATTGCCTGTTCAAACAAGTCCGAACCGAACCTGTGGTTGTTTGTGAGCATGTCAATCTTGGTGCAATGGGATTTTTGTCGTGTTGAGATCATGATACAAACCCCCCGTGGTGTTGACTAGATCATAAAGCGTTTGAACATTATTCAAGTGAGATATATCCGAGTTCCTAGTCTGTTTTTGTTTTTTTTGTGAACCTTCAATCCATTTACTTGGTGGGTACATACCTCTCTCTGGTCTCAGAGAGAACCTTTTTTTTTCGTACATGATTAGTGTCTGTACAGGTTCCCTATCGACATACTGTATTATTGGAAACATTCCACCTCGAGCAATATCACGCTCTGGTATCGCCGTGCCTTCTTCGCCTTCCCCATCCCAAGCCACATGCTATGCCATCCCATGCCCATCTCTTTCCCACCCCATCCCTTGACTTCAAAACGCTAGACAGAAAATCGCTAAATCAGACAGACAACCCCCAAACGGTGCTTCTCACCACCTTCTCAAAACAACCCACCCCCCCAAAACCTGCAGTCCAACCACAACCCCAACCACCACGTCGCTGCCCCTCGACCTCGCCGCGCCCGCCTCAACAACCAACGCCGTCCCGCACCGCGCGTTCGCTATCGTGGGCAGATTGTCTCCCTGCGCGATGATGGTGGTGCAGAAGCCGCCCTGCACGACCGTCGTGGTGGGGTTGTAGGCTCCGACCGCTCCCCCGACGTATTGGGTGGGCGCTTGTTGCGAGGTCTGCCAGGTTGTGGTGGCGGGGGCGATGTATTGGGAGGTCGATTGGTAGGCGTTGCCGCCCGAGAGGGAGCCTTTGCAGTTCCCTTGCAGCGCGCTGCAGCAGCCGACTTGTTTGTTGTCGGCGTATTGGCAGAAGGTATTGGAGGGGCAGCAGCTGGGAGGGGTTTGAGTTAGGAATGGGGTTGGTGGTGGTGGATGGAGTGATGGGAGAAGGGTCGGGACTTACAATCCTCCTTCGCCGATGGAACTGCAGCTTTGGGGGTGGCTGGCTGGGCAGATTGCGTTTGCGGCGGATGTTAGGTCTGGTTGTTGGGTGTCGGTGCTGGCGTAGATTGCTGCTTGGAAGGTGCCTTCGACGTATGTTTGGGCTAGGCTGAGGTGGAGTGTGAGGAGGAGGGTGGCGATGAGGGAGAGTATTGATGGTGATCGCGTGGGAGACATGGTGGGTTTGTGTGCGAAGTGTGTTTTAGGTGCGTTGAAGATGCTCGTCGAAGACCAGGGTTTTGTGTCGGCAGTTATGCGAATCGAGGGTCGTAATAACAAAGTGTGTTGTAGTGGTAGTGGTAGCTCGATGACCAGGCCAAGCCAAGCCAGATAGAGGCAGAGATGGGTAAGGTCGAGGTGTTGTTGAGGTGTGCACGAGCGCGTTCTCTAGTCGAGGCTTGGTAGAGTATAATAATGTAGCTGAGTATAACAGTAGTAGAGTCGAGTAGTACACGATGTGTCAAGCAAGCAAGTCAAAGTGGTGCGACGAGTGTAGGTATGTAGGTGAGAGTGGAGTAGTAGAGAGTACTGCAGTACCAAGAGTGGGACATGTCGTAGTATACTAGTACATTACCTGATTAAAGATGATGGCTGAACTCGACCGCAAGCTTCCAAGGCTGGTGAGACGGCAACGGCAAGGCAGGACAGGACAGGACAGGACAGGACATCAGTGCCCTTGTCCTTGTTCATGCAGCCCATGCCGCTATTGCGAGGCGTCCATTTCCATGAACTCCAATAGCGGTGGCGGGGGTTTTTGATAGAGCTTGTTGTCAATGCGCTAGAAGCATGTTTGCTATTCTCGGGCGGCACCATGCTATCGTTGTACTGGCAGAATGATGATGATCATGTTTTATTCAGCGTTAGAGAGGCTTCTTCCAAATACTGGATATAGCTAGTAGTGATGTCTATACAGTAAAGAACATCAACAATGATGATTGTTGATCTGGCAACCCGGAAGATCTGCGTCAAGCCTGCTCGCATCCGCGCTAGCCTTCAACTCCGACCCGACGCTAGCGCCCAGCGCACCTCCACCAGGCTGGGAATTGAAGTGGAAAGGAAACGTGACTGCGCGTGCCTCTCGCATACACTTTGCCACCATCCCAACACGCCCATCGGCCAAATCTCAAACAACCAACCGAACCATCCATTTCAATAACATCGACAACAGAAAAATGCCATGACGAGCGCAGACCGGCGCGGCCTCCTCCCTATAGCCCAAATCCACAAGAAGAAATACTTCGGCGCCTCTCGCACGTGGCATGTCTGGAACAAACTGACCGCCCGCGATGTCTTTGCCCTGACCCAGATGCCGCATTACGAAGGTATCGTTGAAAATACCTACCTTGTTCACTTTGCCACTTTTGTTTTGCATCAGTCAACACACACACACACAATAACTAAAACGGTCAACGCCCAGGCCAGCACGTCTATTTCCACCAAAACCATCCAATCCAATACGTCTACCTGTGCGGCCTAGTCCAGCAGTTCGACCTCGCCGCCGGCGTCGGCGCGGCCAAGTATGCTCTGCTCATGCTGGACGACGGCAGCGGGCGGGCGATAGAAGTGAAGATTCCCCGCCGGCATGGACCTGCTCTTGATGTTGGTAACGGGGAGGTGCACCCTTCCAACACTCTGGTCGACAACCTGAACGTGCACGACACGCGGGGCCTGCCGTCTCTGTTCATCGACAACCAGCCCGTCCGCGTCGGCAGCGTGCTCAAAGTCAAGGGCACCATCGCCGAGTTCAGGGAGCGGCAGGTCGAGCTCAAGCGCGTCTTTGTCGTCAGGGACACGAATGAGGAAGTCGCTTTTTGGGCTGGCGTGGCGAGGCATAGGAGGGATGTGCTGTCGAAGCCTTGGATCTTGAGTCCTGCGGACATGAAAGCCCTCGACGACCAGATTGAAGCCGAGACTAGGAAAGAAGAAGAGCGCCAGATTGCCAGGCGGGCAAAGTACGAGGCTAGCAAAGAGCGCAAAGCCGAGAATGACGGGAAGAGGCAACGGCATGCTGAAAGGAAACGCCGGCTCTTCGATGCTGGTGCGCTGAAGGGGAGCGATGTCATCAAGGCTCCTTGGGAGTAACTAGACTTGAGGCCGGTTTCTCGAACGCGAATCAGATTGAGTATCGGCAAGGGCAAGGCATGTCTCGCTCTTGATCACCTTGTAGAAGCTTCTTTTTGATCTCAACATAGGAATAATACACGTACGTGATGTACAGACTGGGACGAGCAATAATATGTGTCCCCGCAATGCTCCTTCACTCCATCATGCTCAACACCGTGTAACAGCCAACCAGGCCCGTCGAATGCTAATGCACGCAATGGAAATCAACAACACCATCCCACACCTCTCTAAAAATGCTCAGTCGACTGGGTCAGTCCATCGATCAATCATCATCCTCATCCTCATCCTCCTTATCTTCCCGCTTCTTACCCCCCCGAGAATGCTTCTGCCTCTCCTCCCTCAACGCCCTCGTCACCCTCTCGTCGCCCGCATCCTGCGCCTCGCTCCAGTCCACATCGTACTCCTCGGCGACCATCTTGATCTCACGCCTGAGCCGGTTGCCCTCTTCCACCAACCCCTCCCAGAGCTCCAGATCCAGGCCCTTTTGCTGGTACAGCTGGCCCTGGCGGCGCGAGATGGTGAAGTTCATGGCGCTGCGGTACGACACCTCGCGGTTGTGGTACAGGAACCACGTGTAACCGCCGATCAAGGTCGACAGGCCGACGAGGTAGGTCACGGGCTCCATGACGTCCCAGCCGAGCTCGGTTTGGAAGGTCAGATACCTGGGGAAAAAAAAACATCGCCCGTTAGTAAACTGTGCTGTCATGTCTGTTCTTTTTTCAAAGAGCCTTTTCTTCTTCCCGTTCGTTCGTTCGTTCGTTCGAGGAAATTGGCGGCGCGACTTACCAAACCCCAACCCACCAACTAATCAACCCGGCAAACCCGCCCTGCGCCACCCTTTGCGCCCCCTTCTGCGCCAGCTCGTCGCACTCCTTCTTGACGTCCGCCATCTGCGCGATCCGCTTGCCCGTCTTGCGCAGCCGCATGCGCAGGTAGTACGTGCGGTCCTTGAAGCTCGGCACCCCGACGTAGATGGGCGCCGCGTTCTCCACGTCCACGGCAAACTCCTTGCCGCGCGCCGCGTCGCGGATGAAGTCGCCGATCTCCGTCGACGGCGACCAGCGCACAAAGTGCGGGTGCACGGGGTCGTCGTCGCTGTGCGTGCAGCCGTCGTCGTCGCCGCGCGATGAAGGCGAGGGCAGCGCGCTGTCCATTGTTTCGCTCTTGTCCGCCGCGCCAGGAGACTCGCCGCCGCCGCCCACGGCTTTGCCCGCCGCTTCGCCCGCTTCGGCGCTTTCGACCGATTGCTCGACCTTCTCCTTCTTCTCGTCGGCCTCCCTGCTGCGCGTCGGCCGGTCGTCCTCGCCGCTGTCCTCGGCGCGGAAGGTGACTCTAGGCGGCTGCCCGTTGCGCAGCGCCGGCAGTTCGCTCTGGATCAGGCGCTCGAGGTAGCTGAGGGGCTGCTGCGGGTGCACGAGCAGCGCCAGCGGCTCGACGTCCTTGCGGTCCTTGTTCGCGTCGCGCGTCGTCAGCGGCAGGATGAACTTGAGCATGCGGCTCGGGGTCGTGAGCAGCTTGCCCTTTGTCATGGCGCCCGCGCTGCGGTTCCGCGCCACGGGCGGCACGTCGGAGCCTTCGCGCGTCCATGGCGAGGCGAGCTGTTTGGTTTTCAGCTCGGCTTCGCGCGAGGTGCGGTTGTAGTGTTCGACTTCTGGCGGCGTGACGTCTTGCGAGACTTTGGAGGCGGGCTGCGAGTAGGAGGCCGCTGGGTTTTGCTTGCCGTCGTTTGGGGCGCGGGGGCGGGGGTAGTGCTTTGGGGCGGAGAGTGTGAACGGGCGGCGCGTGAGGTAGGAGGGGGAGGAGGTACAGCAACTGGAGCTGGCGAGGATTGGCTTTCGGCAGGCTGCTCGTCGAGGCGCGGCTTGCGCAAAGGTGCGCGAGAGGAGGGGTTCCATCCTTTTCGGGGTGGATTTGGGTAAAGTTCTTGGGTATCAGCTGGACATCTTCACCGAAACGACTTTCAATGAGAGTGTATGTGTGTATGTATGGCCAGGATAGGATGGGCACGTGGGCACGAGACGGAAAGGGAAAGATAGATCCTGGATGAAACGAGCACGATGCATGTGCTCAAACATCGCAACAACAACGTCATCGTCTGTTGTTAGCGTTTGTTGCTTCCAACTTCCAAGACAATTGTTCCTTGCCTTGGGCATGGGGAGGCAGCAGAGCCTGTTATCTTATATGAGCATGGATGGAAGCAGCCTCGTTGTGTTGTATCTAGACAGGCAGGAGACGGAATGCATAAGATAGGTCGGAAGATGGGAAGAAAGAAAAGGGAAAAGTAGATCTCGAAGACCATCCTTGTCCGTTCCCCCAGCCATCCGGTCACTCCTGTATACTACTACCTACAGTACAGTACTGCATCTGGCAGGTGAGCAGCGAGTAGTTCACTGTACTATGTATAACAATAATATTCTGATGTACAGGGGGGTTTGTCTCAGGTCCAGAGACTTGTCGCCGTTACCGTTTTCCCTTGTCCCTTTTGTTGGTCACGAATCATCAAGAATGAAAAATCGAGTCGTGAATTCGACTTTTCCCCACGGACGAGCAGTTCGCACGACACATTCCGGACGTTATGCCAATTTCAGGTGCTTGGTTGTTTCTGTTGATGCTACAGCTTGATGGTGTCACTTTTTCTCTGTTCCAATCGCCCGGGCATTCCAAATTTGAGCTCAAAGTCGGACTTCTCGGCTCCGAGTGTGTGGGTGTTTGTGGTTGTGTGCACGGGTGTTGATGGCCCGCGGCTGCGTCATCCGAAGCGATTGGTTTGGTCAGGTATGTGTTGTCAAACTGAGTGCTTGGTGCTGACTTGCGGTTTGATGATGCTGGGCGAAAATGCTTCTTGAGTGAACAATGTACGTCTCGTCAACTCGTCGACTGCACCAAATCGCTTTCTCCCCCTAAGAATGGAAGACACTCCGCTACGAGTTCTTCACGGCATGCCTGAAGAACCCTTATCTTCACCTGCTTCCGAGCTCCGCACAATCAACTCGACTCCTACGACTCGTGGGGCTACGGTCTCGAATTATCGATCTGCCCAGTGGAGCCAACAACAACGTCCAGAACGGGTAACCATTCGACCGCATACTCCCAATTCGGGGCGTGCTGGACGGCGAGATTCCGCTCCACGTGATTCTTCGTTGACAGGCGCCACGCCTGCTACATGTGTACATTCAGCAGCTCCACCGCAGTATCATCACCGTGATAGCAATCGGACTATTGCTTCAAATGTGTTTCCAAACCGAGGCAGCGTTGCTATTAAGGTATCAGAGTAACGCCGCACGCGGTTCCGCTGCAGACGCACTGTTGATCCTCGACGAGTTTCATCCGAAGACTTTGTCTCGCGCTGCAGCCTTAGAAAGGATTCCGGCATCCACACTGCTCGCCTTAAAACAAAAGTCCTGCCGGAGATGCACGATTCCGCGCGACACCACCGTCGCTTACAACCTACTTCGACCTGCACGTGGGAGGTTTGACAACCAGTACGCCAGTGTGATTGAACCTTCGGTGAGTGTGATTGTCGTTTTGACGTGAAGGAACTGATCTGCAGCCGAGGTGCAATTCTTGTGTCCATCTGGGTGTTGACGCCAAGATCGTCTGGGAAAATCATGTTGGGCTGTTTCTTCACAATGAGCCGGGCAGTAACACCGTTCCCGCCGCTCACGCCGTTAACACACTCCTTCTTGGCGCTGCTCACGACAGGATAACGCAAACCCCTGGGCGAGTCAACTGGCCGGACCACTGTCCGAGGGATGGGGAACGACACCGTGCTGTTGAGTAAGGGTGTGCTCTAGCCCATCGGTTTTGTGGTGCCTCTGCAGGTTTCGTGTGCACATAACATCACAACGCCCGGTGGCATGTTGTGATGACTGTAAGAGTCTGAGATTACTGTTGTGGATTCTGGAATCCCTAGGGCAAGAGTAGGCCGTAGGATCATTCGGCCCTAAGGGTCTGACGATTGAGCTGCACTGCACTGCCGTGACTGCGACGACCTGTCAAGAGGTTACACACGTTCTCCTCGACTTCGGCACTCGGATCTCGTCCACACGAAACAGCGGTCCGCGCGCCCGTGCTTGCCTTTTCTCCGCGCTCGATCAGCATCAAGACTTGCTCTTACCGTACTGCGGACGCAGATCACTCTTTTCGAGATGAACCAAGATCTCCCTCAGTTCATTCCAGGCTGGCCGGGTGCCGGGGTCGTGTCCAGCAACTCCATCTTTGTGATCACTACTGTGTCACATCTCGTCACTCGGATGCAGAGTGGAATTGTTCACCTTCTCGCCGTCTTCGACTTGTGTGGGTACATTTCTCCGCTGAGCGTTTGCATTGACGACTGCCACCTGACTTCTTCAGGTGTCGATTGCGCTGAGATCAGCGACCGCGAGCGTAGTAGTGCAAGCGGGCATTTTCCAACTCCTGTGGAGCTGGAGTATTGGGAATTGACGACGCGAGAGTCAGGGAGCAACGCTGGAATATATTGAAGCAATTGTATCATTGGTTCTCTTGCTCACTGCCGCGCCTCGTTACGTGGTGCCGGTGACCTGGTGGCGTCTGTGGCTTGCGATTCGAGTTTGGGTGCCGTTACAGACCTCACGAATCCACACTCCGACGAGTCCGACTCCACAGCTCCAGATGTGGGTTGATCAATTGCTTCCCTGGCCTTGGCTAATGGTGACGAGCCTAGCTCACCAAATTTGCCGTGAGTAACTTTTGTCCGGCGAAAGCAACGGCCAGGACGCTTTGGACTGGGGTTGTTCCGGGCCCTACCTGGGACACACAGGGCTTACGTCTGCGGCGAGGAATGAAGTTGAGTATCAGGTTTGAGTGACAAGTGCGGTGTCGTTAAAAAGGAGACAGTGTGATGATTGTTGTGATGCTGATGATCTGTTGTCAAAAGATGCTCATATGCCGCAGAGATTGGATCGACTGCTAGCATGTCTTGGCTTGGCGGGCAATAGAAGGTGTCGATTTTAGCTCGAGCCCTTGCGAGCTTGCAAGGGAAGGTACGGGCGGGCCGGGGGATCTTTAGGTCTCAAAGTTCGGTGCGACACGAGTCGAGGAAAGTCCGACGACGTTGCCGAGCCGTCTTCACACTGCCAGAGTCTGCCTCTCCACAGACAACCATTATCAATCGCACGCTATGCACACTTCCGGGCCATGGTCTCCGGTACTTGGGTACCTGGTAAAGATGGGCCTGTCGCCAACCATCACCACACAAGGCAGGGCCTAAGCAGACTCCGCCGGGTCAGGAAGAGAACGCACTAGTCTGCTCACCCATATCCACCGTTTGAATCTTGATCACCCAAGGAGGCGCGCTAAATCCGGCCAACTACGCACCCGGTACAGGATGGGGGATGTGACAACCACGCATCTTTCGTGCATCGTCAATGTATATCACTCTGACCCCGGTCCATCCTACGCGGCTCTGTCTTCCTCTCTTTGCGTGTGCTCTTTCACTTGATCATCCATCACCCTCTCTAACCCCACACCTCACTCACAAACCGTCGCCATGGTGAGAGACATACCTCTCAGTGTCTACAGGACATGGCCGGCTCCCAACTACAAGGACCCAGTGACCCGAGGCAGCGGCCTGGTCGTCATCAACGCCATCTTCATCTCTCTGGTCACAATCTCGGTTGCTGTCCGCGCATATTCCAGGATGAAGCAGACGCGGCCGGGTATAGACGACGTGATGATATACATCGCCTACGTCTTCACCATAGGCTTAACGGTCATCGTGCTCTTGGCAAATCAATCATACGGCTGGGACCGCCATACCTGGGACGTACCAGCACACGCCATCCAACCGGCAGCCATCCTGGCCTTTTGTGCAAAGCTGGCTTTCGTCCTCGCGTCCTGCTTCACGAGACTGTCCCTGATCTTCCTGTACTACCGCCTCATCCAGGAGAGTACCATCAAGTGGTACAGATGGTCAATCCACTTTGGGCTTTTCTTCAACCTCTCGGTCTTCGTGAGCCTGGTCTTCGTCGGTGTCTTTGGTTGCATGTGAGTTGCCAGCTGATGTTCTCCGTTGGAGTCCCCTAGACTGACGTTCATTCCAGACCCGTGAGGAAGTACTGGACTTTCCCTGAGGTTGTCGAAGGCAGTTGTTTGGATGAAGGTGTCATCACCATGGCCGCGGGTGTAATGAGCTGCATGGCAGATTTGCTATGTACCATTCTCCCGATTCCCATCATCATGCGCCTACACATGCCTCTCAGAGACCGCATCGGTGTATGTGTGCTCTTGTCTGCTGGTATCGTCGTTACCATCGCCGGCGTCTTGAGAACAGTCTTCATCTGGAATGCACTCGTAACGACCTATGACGAGTCTTGGGCCACATACCCCTTGTGGATCTGCGCCGCGGTGGAGATCGATCTCGCAGTGGTATTTTATCATCGCACTTCCCCGCTTCAAAACAACACGCTAATGACCACATCAGATCTGCGCATGTGTCCCAGCTATGAAGACTGTGTTGTGGAAACCATTCCAGCGATGGACCGGAGAGATCTACTCTCAATTCTCATCACACCGCGACACGAAGCCCGACAAGAACAGCAACAACAAGCCTGAGCTCACTTCACAAGATCCGATTGTCGAGGGCCATGACGACTCTAGCGACGAGAGCCACGCTGGATACCGTATGGCCAGCCTGGAGTTCGGCAAAGATGTGCAGATCGAACACGACGAAGTCCAATACCCAAGCAACATGGAAAAGGGTATCACACGACTGCCTTCCAAAACACAGACTCGTAGCGGTCGTGACCACAAGAAGGCGTCTTCCACAGTCACCGATGTAGCACCACACGCGTCGAAACTGGAGATCCAAAAAGAAACGACTTTCCAGGTTTCGACCGTGAACGACCAAGACCTCACCCACGAGCAGAGAGAGACGAGAGAAAAGAAGCGTTCCCTCACTGGAAAGCCGATAATTCCCGACCGCGGTGCATCACCAGTGAACTCTCTGTTCCCGAAGGTGAACCCTACCAGAGGCAACCTCAACAGCGGCTGGGACTGAGGCAATCAAATCCTACTCTCCAGCAGACCAGCAACTCACTTCTTACTCTTTTGTCGTTCGGCCAAGCGCTTGGGACGGTGTTCGGGATGTACAGCACACTTAATGCGACCTCTGCCCAGCGCAGCTGATAACGACGACTCAGACACAAACAGCATGGAATACGGGTGTTATCAACTCCCTTTGCGGACGCAACGACACGGCCGGTACATTCGAACTGTATTTTATGGTTAAGATGAGGATCTCTTTTTGTTCTTTCTATTCCTCGCTGCAAAATAGCGTCAAGATATCCAAGCCTCTGAGTATTCGAGATCACTTTCGATTCTGATATCTGCCTCACTCCAGCTCTCAGTTATGCATGTCAATACCCAAATCAGTACTTACTCAATCGCTCCCCGGTGAATTTCGGAGAATTCACCACCAGATACCCGGATTCGCAGGACACACCCTTGCTGGCGACTCGTCATGCATGACAGGGAAGGAAAGCTAAAGTAAAGGAGACGGTCACTGGATCGGGCCCCTCGGGCCTACGACAGCTCTCACTGGTCGAGAGTGATCTTAGTTCCAGAGGCGGAATTGAGAGAGCCTGCACACGCCACTGTTCCTGACAGCCACCCGAGTTTCTCCAAACAACCACAGAGATCCGCGTGTGCACGGCCGCTCCCCACGTTTCACGTGGACATGGACGTTAATGCGTGCCTGCAGATCTCCTGCAGGGCCACTGAGTCGCTACAAACCTTGAGGTGCCGACCGCCTGCTTCCAAGCCAAGCATTCATGTATATAAGTGGGGTCAGGCAGATGGTCGGCCGCCCGCCCGCGTCCTAAGAGTCCTAGCCCTTCTAGCCAACTTCACTTACATACCTTCTTGCCACTTTGGGCCCAGACTATTGCGCTCGAGTGCCTGGCTACTCAGCGTGAACTTCGGCCCAGTATATCACGCCTTCAACCGAAAGCCTCTCCTAATCTTAAACTCGAGCTGCGGCTGTTATTCTCACAAAAGCTCGTCTGTTGTGGTGGCGAACGTGACAAACTGCCTTCCGGCTCACCATCCGAACGATAGCATCTGAGACTCGTGCCGACCCTACTTCCATGTGTGGTGGTACACTACTACTTTTACGCAAGTTTTGCCATCGAACAATGGTTCTTGGTATTCGTGCCGAGCCCGTCCGCGCTCTCATGACAGTAACCTTGGATCGAGAACATGTTCGTCTGTACCTGCATGCAATGCCGCAGAGTCGTGGAACGGGAGTCTCGACACGCCAGGCACAACGCCACCGAATAGGAATAATCACAGATGGCGCATAGAGACTTCCTCAACACCATAACGCTGTGGGTCTGGGGGAGAACACCAGATTGACGCCTGTTCCTGAGAGCAGTTGCCAGATGCGTGAGAAGTACGTTTCAGGAAACATTGGCATCGTTATGGAAATTGGAGGAGTCGCCACTAACCATACCGCATTGAACTCCAGTGTGTGCTGGAGTCTGGACGGCGCCCGGCTACTACTACACATTGTCTGAGCTTCAATTGACCGTTAGAGTTCGCTGGGCCAATTGACGGGACAGGGCCCTTGCTTACCACCACGCTCCACGACTCACGAATACTCACGGCTAGTCCTTGGTTAGATTCGAGGTCGTAAAAGTGCATGTCTAGCCGGCTCACTCGATGCTCTACGATACATAAGGCTGCACTTCATTCCTTTTCCCACGTGGAGCTGCTGGACCTGTCAACGTTTCATTGCCCATACACTCGCTTACACCTTTCGCAAAGAGCCACCATGAAGCTCGCCATTCTTTCCACAGCCCTCGTTGGCTCCACCGCCGCATTCCCGGCACTGCTCAACCTCAATGGCAAGGACAAGCTGCTCGACCTCTCCGTGATCGACCTGAACGTGAAGACCGAGGAGAAGAACACATTCGCTGCTGCCGACCCCAAGAACTGCCCCTACAACCCCAACCATGTGCCTGCTGCTCCGTGGAACCCCAAGTTCCCTTACCGCAACGCAAAGAACGGTCTGCCTGGCAGTGGCAGTGGCGGCTATGTCGTCCCTCACCCAGACGATGAGGCTCACAAGTTCATCGCCCCCGGCCCTCTCGATATCCGCGGACCGTAAGACTTCCTCTTCCACGGGCTTCTGGACCCCATGCTGACAGATGTTGTAGTTGCCCTGGCATGAACATGTTTGCCAACCACGGCTTCATCGCACGTGATGGTATCACCAACCTTGCAGAGGTCACTGATGCAGCTCAGAACGTCTTGAACATGGCTTGGGATCTTGCCGCCGTCGTGTCTCTTGTCGCCCTCACTCTCGGCGACGGCGACATCGTTTCCAGGAGGTTCTCCATTGGTTGCGACGCCACCAACCGTACTGCTGCGGTTCCTCTCATCTCTGGCAGCCAGCCTGGCCTCAACGGCCACAACAACTTCGAGGCGGACGCCTCCATGGGCCGCGACGACTACTTCCTCAACAACGGCGACAACTACAGCCTCAACGGCACCAAGTTCGGCATGATGGTCGACGCCACCGACGGCAAGTTCACCATCGAGGGCCTCTCCAAGTACCGTTACCAGCGCTGGCACCAATCCCAGGCCGAAAATCCCAACTTCTTCTTCGGCCCGGCCGGCCTTTTGCTGTACGGAGACGCCGCTTTCCTGCCTCACCTGTACGCCGACGGCCAGAAAGACTACGTGCTCGACACCGAGACCGTCGCCACCTTCTTCGGCGCCCACAAGCAGGCCGACGGCACCTGGAAGTACGGCCGCGACGAGCAGATCCCCAAGGGCTTCAAGCCGCGCATGATCCCCTACGGACTGGTCGACGAGGCCAACGCCATCGTCACCATGTACGGCCAGAACCCCGTCCTCTTCGGCGGCAACACGGGCAACGGCGGCTTCGACACCCTCAACTTCAGCGCGATCAAGAACGGCAAGCTCGACGTCGGCCTCGACGCTACAACTGTGCTCTGCTTCATCTCCCAGCTGCTCGTCGCTCCCGTCCCTGGCCTTCTCAACGGCGTCGCGAAGATCGCTAGCGGCACTCTCGAGCTCGTCGCTTCCACTGTTGGCGACGTCTTTGCCGACCTTGGCTGCCCCGCTGCTCTCAACAGCGTTTAGGAACACGTTTGCCTGAGCATAATCCTCGTGGCTGTATTGGATACAGTTTTTTTTCTTTCTTTTCTCCCTCTTGGTACTTTCTTTATCTTATTATACCTCGGTCTGCATTGCGAATACCATTTACGACTGTCACGAACGAGGCAGCGTACCAATCTTTCTCTGTATATTGTTCATCGGCATATCCGCTTTCTTTAAGTCATCATTTGCTCTGGGTCAGCAAGTTTGTCTTCAACACATCATCTGAAACAATCAGAATTTTCTTTCTCTTCTTCTTCTCCTTTTCGAAAACGTTGGACTCCCGGATCGTCTAAGCTATTGCTCGTGCAAAGTCTCCGGCGTCGTTGTCTTTGTCAGTTTTTGCAAGGCTCGAAGTCGCTCGCTCTTCAGTGTTCGCCTGATATCGCCTCGTTAGATAAGCACGCCAAGGCACCTGATAAGCCGTGGCGAACACGAACCTGTGGATCCTTTGGGGTAAAATGCAGTTGGCATGCGAAGGGTCGCTATCAGTCCATTGTCGCCAAGTGCCCGGCGTATCATGACGGCGGTGGAGACGTGGAGACTGTTCTTCCCCAAGGCAAGCAGTTACGCGGACACACGCTTTTCCCGATTACTTATCGTCATCTTTCCTGTTGTCGACGCGATTCCTTGCCGCTTTATCACTATTGATGCTCGATAGCAGATGGGCTCAGATAGGCATGCGTTTGGCTGCCTATCGGTGCGAACTACGGCCAGCTCTATCGGGCTCGACAGTGCAGTGGTCCGCCAACAATATGTCTCTCGATGGCGAATCTGCTGGGCCGCCGTGGCAATCTAGAAAACACTATATACCTGGCCGGCGGGCCTTCCTCGATGATACTGGTCACTGGTAGTTGCTTTCTTCTTTACACTTTACCTGATCCCAAACATGTCGAAGATCGACGAAAAGCCCCGGCAACCCAACGCATCCGTGGATGATGTCTCTTCTGGCCTCGTCAATGACACAACCATCGAACTCGACCCAGAACTAGAACGCAGGACTCTTCGCAAGTTCGACAAGTTCTTGTTGCCGCCGTTGGCAGTGATTCTGTTGCTTGCTTATCTAGACAGATCAAGTATGCTCGTCGCCGCCGTCAATACAGCATTACGTTCATGCTGCGAAGAAAATATCCATACTGACCAAAAGAACAAAGATTTAGGCAACGCCAAAGTGTTCGGTTTCGAAGAAGGTCTCAACCTCAAAGGCAACCAATTCAACATCATCTCGACATGCTTCTACCCAGCCTACGTAGCTCTCGAAGTCTTCTGGACAATGGGCGTCAAACGATTCGGTGCCAAACACGTCCTGGGAGTCGCAATGGTCTCCTGGAGCATCATCACGCTCTGCACAGGTTTCATACACAACTACTCACAAGCGATAGCCCTGCGAGTCCTTCTCGGAGCCTTCGAGGCGGGTCTGGTACCCTGCGTCGTCTTCATCATCTCGACAATCTGGGCCCGCGAAGACCAAGCGAAGCGCAACGCCATCATCTACGGCTGCAACTGTCTGTCCGGGGCTTTCGGCGGCCTCATCGCCTATGCGATCGAAAGCATGGGCACTAGACATGGCCTGGAAGCGTGGCGCTGGCTCTTCATCATCGAAGGGGCAATTTCGATCATCCTTTGCTCAATCTGCTGGTGCCTCCTGCCTACCACTTCCGAGGATGCTTGGTTCCTCACCCCCGAAGAGAAGGATATGATGCGAGCGCGCAAGCACCGCGACATCGCGCACCGAGGCGACGACCGCGACGCCCTCAAGTACACCAAAATGGCCCTCACGGACGTCAACGTATACCTGGCGGCCATATGCCTGTTCTGCTGCTCGATCCCGCTCTTCGGCTTCGGCACCTTCCTGCCCTCCATCATCAAAGGCCTGGGCTACACCTCCCTGCAGGCCAACTACCTCACCATCCCCGTCTACGTCCTCGCGACAATCACCCTCGCCGGCGCCACGTTCGCGTCCGACGTGCTGAAGAAGCGCACGCCCGTCCTGCTCGTCATGGTCCTGCCCGTCATCGTCGGCTACATCATCGTGAGCAGCACGGCCAGCGCGCCCGCCGGCTTCGCCGCCATGTTCCTGTGCGGCAGCGGCATCTACGCTTTCAACTGCTTGCTCTTGACTTGGGTTTCGAACAACTTGGCGCCGGATTACAAGCGCAGCGTCGGCGTGCCGCTGTTCATTTGTCTGGGCAATATCTCCGGCATCGCTTCTTCCAACATCTACCCTTCGACCGACGCCCCGCGGTACTTGGTGGGGAATGCGGTCAGCGCTGGCACCGAGTCGCTGGCGCTGGTGTGTGTGCTGGGCATGTGGTGGGCTTTCAGGTCGAGGAATGCGACCAAGGAGAGGATGAGGGCGGAGGGGTTGGAGAGTAATGGGAAGGAAGGGGATAGGGCGTTGGGCTTTGTTTACAATCTGTGAATGCAGAGATTGGTTTCGGTAGTAAGATGTTGTATCTTTGCAGTGGCGAATGGAAATCTTCAACAGTTTCGATGTCGTAAACGATAAAGCAAGCCCGCAATCGTCAATTCGTCAGATAAGAAGCAAGTCGGCCATTTCTGCGTGAGCATGTCGTGTCGTAGCATGTACTCATAGGGTACTCATCTCTGCCTCTCTGATCTCAGCCACAAACCGACACACGCCCTCTCACACAATCACATCAGGATTCTCAACACGCCTCCTCGCCGTCCCAATCCCATCACTCCCGCCCTCCTGGTTCTCCCCCAACCAAGGCTTCCTCGCCTCTCCCAGCACGCCCTCGGTCCCAAAGTACACAAAGTGCCCGACCATGATAAGGACAAACGCAACCGGATACAGCCAATGGATGTGCAGCCCAAAGACCTTGATCCCCACCACCACGCCCCAGAAATTCCCCGTCAGCAGGCCGATGTTGAAGAAAGCCGCCGACGCCATGCGGAACACGATCGGCGCGCCCGAGTAGAAGATGGTGAGGATGAGCGTGTAGCCCGTCAGGTAGCCGCCCACGGCGCCGTTCCACGTCGCCGAGCGGAACGACGCCCGGTCGAAGATGGCGGCTTGCACGCCGTTGATCGGGATCGCCCAGAACGACAGCTGGCCTAGCACTTCGTACAGCGGCCGCTTGGACACGAGGAACTCCTCGAAGACGTTGGTGAAGCCGTAGAGGCTCGCGCCCAGCAGCGCGAACAGGTCGCCTTTGACGGCGTCGGGCGCCTGGCCGCCGTTGGAGCCCGAGATGTGGTCCGAGGCGACCAGCAGGCCGAGCCCGCCGCAGCAGATCAGGATTCCGGCGTACTGCGCCGCGTGGTAGCGGACTTTGAGGAAGAGCATGGAGATTGCGACGACGACGGCGATGGCCCAGAAGTTTATCAGTTGGGCGGAGAGGATGGTGGTGTAGCGGTAGGCGAGGACGGTGAAGTAGTTGCCCTCGACGTCGCAGAAGGCGAGGATGAAGTAGCGCCAGCCGTCTTTGGCGACGAGCTTGCACCAGCCTTTGAGGCCGTATTTGTACAGCGTGTAGGAGGTGTAGATTAGGGAGAGCAGGATGTAGTTGAACAGGGTCTGGAAGGCTGGGATGCTGGTGCCCTCTTGGGCGAGGAGAGAGGACAGCGTGTTGGTTCCTGTGATTGCCACGGCGAGGGCTTGGGAGATGAGCAGGACGATGTAGAATTGGCGGCTGCGCAGGAATGAGAAGCGTCCGGGTTTGGAGGCTTCGATGGCAGCGATTGTGTTCGTCGGCGGCTGATTGCGGCCTTCGTTGTTGGAGCCCGAATCAATCATCTCGACTGCTCCATGGCGTTCTCCGGAGGAGGACTCGCCGACGACAGAAGATGACTTTGGCTGCACGCCATATTGTTCTACGACTACCGGGTTGGTGTGGTCCACGTTTGAGAGTCCATCCTCGGATTCCCGTGAAGGCAGAACCTCTCTGGTGTTTGCCGACATGGTGTGTTCCAGAGCTATCAACCAGGCAATAATCCAGTCAAGATAAGAAGCCGTCCGGATGGCAAAGACTATATTTTGCAAGGTCGAAGTCTTTCCCAGTCTCCAACGAGCGCAAAGACTTCGGGAAGTCGCTCGTGGCTTTCGATAACCTCACAACACAACAAGGACCGACGTCGAGTCAGTAAGTGAAGTGCACATCAGATTTCCTGGGCTACATATACGGAACAATATAGAGGTCGAAGAAAAAAGAATGCTAGTCGGACCCTTGAGGGCAGTTGGTGGAGTGTGGTGGGGCTGTAAGTTGGTGGGTTCGGTAAAGATGGCCCGAGTGAGTTCTAGGTCCGGCGCCACGCCCGAGATCCCATGCATGATGTGAGATCTGGACGCTGATTTTTGCCAGTCTTTGATGCTGTGCAACGTTACATGTATAGTTGTCCAATGTCCTTCCCAAATTACCGCTGTTGATGACTGCATAAGAATGTTAAGAAAAACAGAATACAATGGAATTCGTCAGTGAGATAGACACCCGCATGATTGAAAAAATCGCAGCTTTGTCAATTCTTCCTCCCAAACAACCCCATTATGCTCCTCTTCTTCCTCATGTTCTCCAACTTCATGCCGTGCCCTACATCCTTCACAACGACATCCGCTTCCTTGTTAGTAGCTACCAGACCGGTGTGGACGAACCTTTCCTTCTGCTTTCCAATACTCATCGCACTCGCAGTAGATCTCAATACTTTCATGCTCTGAGAGCGAGAATGAGATTTCCCTTGAGGAGAGGCAGGCTTCGAGTCGTCTGCGGCGCTAACGAGTTCCAAATCGGGCGGTGAGTTTTCTATCTCGGATGACGTGTTAGTAGACGACTTCTAGTTGTACGAGTGTACTCATGCTTCCTCCAGAAGCGAAATTCGTACCTTGACTGCTGAGCGGACTCCGCACCAGAGGAATGGTGCCGAGTTTCCGCGGCCTGAGCGTTGGAAGCTGCGTGTTGTTCAGACCTGCCACACCTAGATGCGACGATGCCGGCAATCCGGGAGTCGTGAGACGGCGAGATGGCGCGCCGGGGATCGGGTAGTTGGCAGAGGGGCTGTTTCCAGGTAGACCGCCAGCGAGCGCTCTGCCTGGGATAGTAGGAGGCGGGAGACTCTGGACTCGGCTTGGAGTTGTGGCGAGTCCGGTGTGTTGGTTGTTGTTGAGTGCTGTCGTGATGTCGGTTGGGAAGAGCCGGGCCTGGTTTGGTCGGAGAGGACGCTTGTCCTTGGGAGGGACAATCGGTAGCGCTGTTGTTAGGTGCATCGGCTCGCTGGCACTGCGTCCGTGAGAGAACATGGGGTGTCTACCAGGAGGCTCATTCCTTGCAACGGAACTTGCACGAACCCGAACCCGCTTCCCTCTTAGCATGCCCTCGTTCGCAGGCTCGAGTTGGCTTTCTACAAAGGGAGACGAACTATTGTCAGAAGGCTCGACTTCAGTCGTACTACGCGATTCGGGAACAGAGGCCAGGCTGTCCGACCGGGCGTTAGGTTGTGGACGTGGTGTCTCCATCTGTTGCTGATTGAGGAACTCTTGATGACCATGCACTTTTGAACCGGCAACCGAGCATTGCGAAGGATCACGTAGTGCAGCTGTCGGTTCAGCGTCTTGCTCGATAGCTTCCCGACGTTGCGAACTTGATTTGAGCCTGGTCAGCGATGACGAGCTGCCTTTTCGAGTGGTCCGAATTTGTGTCTGCCCAGGCTGATCTCGAGTCTTACAAATATCGTGACCTGACTTCGCCGCTGAAGTTGACGCCGAGGCTGGCGGAAGTGGGAAGCCGTGGAGCTTTGTGGGCTTTTCCATATTGCTCGCCTTCCAACGGAGCATGGGCTCCTCGTCTGTCCTCAACAAAGTCCGTACCTTGCCAACCACTCGCCCGTACTCATCGAGGACAGCACCTTGGGCATCTGCTTTTTCGCGGACGCAGTCGATGATGTCTCCCTCGTATAGCTCGCCGATGGGATCCCCCTCTTCGTCCAAGATGAGACCACGTTTGTTCACCTTCTGTCCATCGAGGATGCTGAGGGGTGGTTTGTACTCGTTCCGACCTCTCGTTTGTGCGGGAGTCTTGTGTGATGTGGGAGACGTAGGAGATCGAGGCTGCAGAGACGTGGTCTGTAGCTGTTGGTCGAGATTACTGGGGATCTGGTTGCTCCAGTCATACGGCAATCGTGAACTTGACGGTACTGCGGCGAGAGATCGAATAGCGTAGGCACTGCGGACGCTCTGCAACACTGCCGCCGAGGAGCTGCTGCTACACTGGGGCGGCGGGCAAGACATGCGCTCAGACTCGGCCCGCGACGCTTGAGAGACAGAAGTAGGCCGCTTGGGCATGGTTTGTTGGATTTGGCGCTGATACCGTACATCCTGGAACCGAGTTTGGCTGGGCAGAGCCGGTGGTGTGTCGTCTCCGTGATCCGGCCTGAAGTACGATCGCATTCCCTGTAGAGACCTCGAAGGACTCAGGAATCGGCTTTCAGCGGACTTGGGCAAATTTGCACTGCTACGATCAGTTACATCGTCTTGTGACGAAGGCCGTCGCACAGAGAGACCTGACTTTCGTGGAACGTCTTCTCCCAGTGTCGAATTGGAGGAGGATTTGTTGGAAATTTGGAAGCAGCCCGTCTCCCGTTGTACAGTTGGTGCCTGCGAGATTGAACGGGATTGCGGTCCTGCTGAGGAGTATCCCGAATCACTAGACGAGTGCGCATAGGAGTAATCCTGCTGGCTGTTGAGAGCAGTCAGGTAGTCGCTGCCTTCGAAGTCGTCGCTAGAAGTTTGAGCCAAACCAGATCCATTCGATGTCTTATGGGAGGATTCTGCCGGCTGTGAAAGGGAAGAGATCGGCGGCATCGCGCTCGCACAATCTCGCTGGGCTGGCCTTATGGCCTCTTTTCCTTTGCATCCTCTTTCGGGTGCGTTGTTCGGTGTTGTGATGTCTTCTACCACCTCGACCTTCAGGGCTCCTGGCTCGCTGGCTCTTCTAGCCTTTGACTTGGTCCTGGAGAATATAGCCATAATTTGTACGACGACCTTCCAATGAGCCGGGTGTAGACGCGAGTAGTGTAAGCCTTCGTGGGCGACCAAGTTGTAGCGCCAGTATTCGTCAGACTGGTGTGTATCGAGGAATGTGCAGTGAACCAAAAGTCCACCGAAAGAGAAGCGAGTGGCACTCGAGTAGACGAAGGCCCACGAGCGGTCCAGCAGTATAAAACACTAGCCATGATCTTCACAGCAACCCAAACCATCCATCAGACCACGCAAAGCGGCCTGACCGTGTGCCGTCCGGAAGAGCACTTCGTAAAGCTTCTCATAACAATCGACCCAAGCCATCTGAACTCTCGGCTACCATGTCCCGAGTGATGTACGTAGTGACCAACCTAAAAGTAGGAGCTCTGAGGCTGAATAGAACGGCACGCCGTAGGAAATAGCGAGAGAGAGCTACACACTCTGGTGGTAAGCTGGGTTAGTAGGTAGGATGTGAGAGAGCGGAGTAGTACTAGTTCGGATTTCGATAGAGCCGTTTTACACCTCGGGACAGTTAGAATTGCAACCGGCAACTACACACGCGGCAGGTAGGCAAAGAGGTGCCAACCTTGTCGAAGGTCCAGCTGAATAAGGTTATTGAGGCGGTTCAGGCGTGTTGGGTTACGCCATCTAGATCTTCCACCAGGATCAGTAGTCTAGTCAGACACTCAAAAAAATGCGAATCTTGAGCGCGTGCGGTGTTTGGCTTTCGCAGGTTCACAGTGGTTGGCAAGTTCACGATTCTTCGAGACGTGTGTCTTTCGATTCCAGGAATCCGGGACCGGGCTCTCGACTTGATCTCCTGCCGAGAAGATTGATCATCCACGGCTCAGGGCAATTACCGAAAGAGCTTAATTCTTCCATCGCCGGCAGCGAAAGTAAGCAGGGCAGGGCAAGACATTGGGCCTCAATAGAGACGGCACCCCCAATGATCCTAGAGCCTTCAGCCAGCCAGAGAGATGCCAACATCTATAGCCCTGACATGCATGAAGTCAGCCTCTCGATCCCCCAACCGGCCAGCCTTCGACCACAGTAACGGCAAGCAAAGCAGAAAGGCACAAGTGTAAAAGGGCGATCAGGAAATAGATAGCCCTCTCTCCAGCCCCATGGTAGTTCCCCGATCCAGACCCCACTCTTCGAGAGCGCCGCCGACCACCAACCCCGAAACGGGATGCACTCGTCCAGTTAACTTCAGCCTCTTCCCAGCGTTTCAAGATCTACACCTGAGTTTTGATGTAGTTAGACATAATAGACGACCCGCTGTCAGTAACATTGTTACATTGTGATGATGATAATATACCACTTACCCAAGTACATAGCCGAATGACAAGAGGAAAAAAAAAAAGAGAAAACATCAAAACACTCTTTCCCGATTCAAACTCCTTGCATCTCGTGAATTTTTTGTTCTGTACTTGATGATACCTGTACCCAGTTAACAATATACTTCATTCCTCTTGTTACCGTCCCCCTTCTCCACCTCTCCTCGCCCTCTTCCACTTTCCACTTTCGACTCTCACGTCGTCCCAAGTTCATTCAACATCTCGGATTTCCCATCCGTCGAACCTGCATACATAGGAAACCTAGGGAACAACTGAAAAGGGCACCCTCCCTTCCGCCCCTCAATCCCCTTCCAAACGCCGGAAAGGTCAGAGTTCGCGCGCGTTGTAATGATTGCGTCGTTGATTGCCCCCTTCTCCTCCTCCAGTCCCCCCGCCCTTCGAGTTATAAAAAACGAACCGATCACATACACAGAATAAACATGTAGGTTTACTTTGGAAAAAAGAAAAGAGAAGAAAAGCGAGACAGGAGGGTAATAAAAGGACCTTGAGAAACAATTAAGGAAACTTGTCAATAAGAAAAAAAACCGTCAAGTTTTGCTCGAAGGGGGCGAGGGTGAGGGAGAGAGGGAGGACGGGAAGGCGCACTTATGCTTTGCTACGGTTATAAAGAGAAAAAAAAAAGACGCCAACGTGTTTCATACGGATTTCGTCATTCGACGTCGTTTAGTCGTCGGATCGAACGATGAGCCAGCGAATCTCTTCTCTTTCTTCCCTCTCTAGCCTAGCCATCCTTCGCTTCGTCAGCCTCGACAGCAGCAGCAGCAGCAGCAGCAGCCGGCGGATTTTCGTCCTTGGCAGTACTTTCAGGCTCCGTCGTCGTCGTCGTCGCCTTGATCGGCACGCTCTTGTTGAAAGCAAAGCGGCTGACGTTGCCCTGATTCTTGGTCTTCAAGCTGCCTTTGCGCCTCAGCATCTGCGCGCCGCCACTGGTGGGTGAAGAGGCGCCGTCGGCGTTGTGCGCGCCGTTCGGCCGGTCGCCGAGCGAAGCGTCTCCCATGCGATTGCTGACGCTTGTGGCGGAACTGTTCCTGCGCTTGACGCCGCTGGCACCGCTCATGAGCTTGCCAAGCTCGTTGTCTTCGTCGTCTTCTTCGCGGCGGCGTTTGATGGCGACGGACTCTGGAGGGGACTGCTGGGCGCCGGGCGAGCCCTCGACGGGAACGGGCTTGCGATCGCGGCCGCGCGATTTCTCCTGCGGTGAGTCAATTTCTGTGCCTTCGGTCGCTGCGTCGGTCGATGTGGATTCGCTGCTGCTGGTGTTCTTCTTGTCCTTGAGTTGGTCAGGCGAGGATGAAAGCAAGTCCATGGTGTCTTCGTCGTCGTCGGGATAGCTGACCAAGGGACGCAAGGGACTTGCGCCGTTGGGGAGATTGACCTTGGCGGTGGTGGGCAGGCTACTGTCGTCGTCCTCTTCGCCGTCCATGTCATCGTCGCCGTTGAAGTATGCCTCTTCGTCGGCATCTGCTTCTCGGAGGCCACTGTGGCGCTGGCCGTTGATCGTTCTTTGAGGTGTGCCCTCTTGTGTGGTGAATGAGTCCTCTCCGCTGGCCTGCGGAGGCATCTGCAATGCTTCGTATTTGATAAGGAGGTTCTGGAATGTGTTCACGTACGTGATCCCAAGCAAGCGCTCGCGGTGATGCTCCACGAGATGTACGATCAGCTGTTTGATGTTCTCGCGCTTGATGTATTCAAAGAGCTCCAAACAAGCCGAGTTCAAGAGGTTGTCCCGTGGCATCGTCTCGTACACAATGTTCAGTATCGGCTCGAAGAGGCCATGCTGGATCAGTTGTCGGTTGTGGAACTCGTCTTGCAGGCCAATGCAGATGCGGAACCACTTAAGAGCCATCAACTTCATGTACTTCTGCGGACAAGCCAAGAGTTGTGCCACCCGGGCGTGCAGATTCTCTGCCAGAATGAAGAGCTTGCTCTTGTATGTGTGTTGTCGCACGAAGAAGCACAATACCTCAACGAGATGGGTGTATAGACTTGTCTCGTGAACAGTGAGGCCGACCATCGATGGTCTGTGTTCGAGATCCTTCAGGGGTTGGAAGAGCCTCTTCGCGCTGTCTTCGTAGAAATTCGAAATGAAGGCCTCCGTTTGGGGCGCTATCGCCATGTGTGGTCCCGAGCCGCGCTGCTTCTGTACAAAGTCGCCATTTTGAGCTCTATTCATCATGTCCATTTGTGCTTGTGTCGTGCTGGGGTCTAGTAGAATCTTGATCGCATCGGCCATTTGGCTCTTGACTCCCAAGTCGACCTCCACCAGTAGGAGTTCGATCAGAGTGTCTGTGAGTGGTGTGGTCTTTTCCTTGATGGCATTGAAGATCTGCAGCCTGACCATATGTGGGTCGTGGTCGATCAGTGACACCAAGATGTCTGTTCCCGCCACTCTCACCGCTGCATCGTGATGTCGCAAAGCGAACATGACCACGGGGAAGAGGCCGAATTGAACAAAGTTGTTGTACAGGTGCGCTCTCGAAGTCGCTTGGATGGTCTTCGCCACCGAACAGCAGTTTTGAATGAAAAGCACCGCTTCTCTCATCCGCGGCGCATCGGTCTCGTCCGGGCCGAATATGTTGAAAAGCTCCCTCAGGAGCTGCTCGTTACCATGGAGGTAGTTGACAATGTCAACTTGGTGGAAGAAGATGAGTGAATTGAGCACGGAGAATGTAGGGTCGTCCAGAATGCGAGCCAAAACAACGTCCTTGAGGTACTGCAAGCGATAGGTGTAATGAATCTTTCGGCGGATGTCGTCATTTTCTATGTGGACGACTTGCTTGAACTTTGAAGAGTCGGAAAGGTATTGCCGGTGGTTTGCGCGATGTGATGGGAAGTCGGGATCGTATTCGAGTGCGCCAACCACGCCCATGACCGCCTGGTCCGTTACCACAAATTCGATGATCGACGTGTCGTTCAGCAAGATGAGGGCCTTCATGATCGTGCACAGCCGATGCAAATCAGGTGTTGATTCCCGATCCTCCGCAATCTCCACTAGCGGCGTGAGTTTCAAGATGTACTGCTGTTCGGGGTTCATGATGAACGTGATAAGGGCGTCGCGACCAGCCGGCGTTTGGGAAGCATTCCGGATCATGCCATCAATCTCTTCCAACTTCCCCAGTTGGGGATCCGGTAGAGCGACTGTGTTGTGAAGAGGATCCAGCAAATCATCCGAAAGGCCGTCATCCGGCGCGAGCGCGGCCAAGCGTGTTTGCACCTCGGATACGAATTCCCATATCGAAGAACATCCCTCGGCCTCTTGGAAGCTCAGCGCCATATCCACACCATTCGCCTCGGTCCATACTATGAGCGTCTCTTGCTGTTTCTGATATCCATCGTCCTTGGTGATGCGCGTCTCCAGAAGCGCGCGCTCGGGTTCATCTTCGCTGACGACTACGATGTGCGCATCGGGGTTGTCCGGATTGATGTTGGGTCCGGTGAGCAGGCGGCCAGAGCAAAAGCCAGTGCCGCGGTCGTACCAGTCGTTGTTCTTAAGTTCGTAGACCTTGACGCGCTTGCGCTCACTGGCCGGCGGGGCCGCAAGAGCCATGGTGCCGGCGCCGGCGCGTGAGACGCTGCGCACTCAGCTGCAGCGCACGCGATGGACGATCGACCGAGCGAGTCGACGAGAGTGCGGTACTGGGAGTTGCGGGGATGGCGCGCAATGGATGGTGGTGCTCGGCAGGCGACAGAGATGGGCGCCGGGCGGACTCGGAGTGCGCGTATGAGATGGGCGCCGGGCGACAGCGCAGACGGTGCGCGTATGAGATGGACGGGCAACAGCGCAGACGGTGCGACAGAGAGGCGGCCGGGCGCAGACGAGTTATGGCGCGGCGATCGCGTCGGGCGGAGGTCTTGTCGCGTGACTGTACAGGGCGGAAAGACAATGTGCTCGGGGTGGCGAGGGCGGAGGGGAGTGCAATGCAGTACAGTAGTAGTGAGTAGTGCAATGTTCAATGTGACGCCATAAAAACAGGATGGAGCAGGCCAGTCCAGTCCAGTCCAGTCGGGTCCAGTGAAGCCGTTAGCGGTCGCGTGTTGGAAGTGTTCGGCGGCGGAGGCACGATGAGGCTCTCGGCGAAAGAGCCCTGTGTCTCAGCGTCTCGTCTCGGCGGCGGGCTGACGTTGGTCGCGATCCAGCCTGAGCTCGGGCGGCACAGGAAGTGTGGGTGCGCGCTAGACGATCAACTCAACTCTTGTGAACTTAATCTTTGCGCCGGCTTGTGAAGTGAAAGATGGGGTGGTCCTGTCTTGTCCTGTGTGCTGTACGGGTGAAGGAGGACAAAACCCAGTCGATATCAGTGAGCGATAAGTCTCAATTGGAGCTCCCACCTCTGCTGCTGCTGCCGCCCACGTGAGGAGAGATTGGGCGGGACTTGAAGTTACACCCGCTCCTTCACTCGTCATCCAATGCACCTGCTATTCTCGGAGACCCGAAACGATTGGATCACGTGATGGTCAAGCTGATTGAGTGAACAAAAGTGGTGAGAAGGGTTGTAGCTGAGCAGTAGTGAATGCGCATATTAGTACACTTGAAATGCCTGATTAATTAACGTTATTCGTGACTATCTCGACAAGGTATTCTCTTCACTCGCACGTCCAAGCTCGCTACCTACTGCCATAATGCACTCAAACAAGGATCACCCTGTCTTCTCGCCCGCGGGCCACAGCACAGGATACTCCGGCCGAGACTGGCCGTACTTCGCCTGCCAGGCAAAGTAATACCCCAGCGCCGCCACGGGCTGACCGATAAGACAGAATGAACACCAGAAAATCAGATTGCCCATCAGCTTCGGCCAATATCCTTCCCGCTTCCTAAACGTATCCGTCAAGAAGATCATCGGGATCTGCATCATCATCCCCATGAAAGCAAGCCCCAGCAAGTTGTGCGTCGGCACTCCGACCAGTATCTCGTGCAAGAAAGCAGAGAAGATGAAGGTCAGGACCTGCGCGAGCGGTGGAGGCATGCCTCGGCCGACCATTGGAGCGTAGATGTGCCGCTTCATGAACTGCGACACGGGCTTGTTCCAGCTCGTCCAGTACGAGCGGACGTCCGAGCAGTTCCACCAGTCGCCGTAGAATTCGCGGTCGCCGAAGCGCATGACTTCGGCTAGTGCGTTCAAAGACGCTTGGAACAAGGCATAGAATCCGGCAAGCCAGCAAATGACGCTGATGGTGCTTAGCTTGAGCACTCGCTCCAGCAGGTTGATAAGCTTAAGCTCTGAGATGTCTGCAAGACTGTTCTGCAGCAATGGCACGGCGTACTGTGCTGATGCGATCCAGATGATGAAGCAGGCGAGAATGGTCTCGCAGACTCTCTTGGCGACAAAGTCCCAGCGGATCTTGTCGGTGCGAGGGTAGGCCGGCTGGTAAATCAGTGTCGGTGCCCACCAGAAGTAACAGAGGTTGGATATCGTAATGTTCTGCGGATACGGGCAAGTTTTGTACAACGCAGGGATGGTCTCTACAGTTGGGTCAGGCTTGAGGAAAGCATGTCGAATGTCACGGTTGGTGAAAGCGTACGAGCAGACTTTCAACCAGACAATGACCGCATGCATCTCATGGATCGTGCCGATGCCGGGGTTGTGGATGTAGCAGTATACCACCGTGGTCGAAACCAGCAGGTTGAAAGTCGCGTTGAGCGCATGCAGCATGGCAATGATCCACCACAGGCTCTTCAGTCTCTTCCTCTCAAACTCCAGTTGTTTGTCATAGTCTCTTGTTTCGCTCTTTTTCACTCTGCCGACAGCTCCTTGCGCATACCATGCCGCCAGTCGCTCAATCCCATACGCCACGAACAGATGGCACGGGACCGAGATGTAGAGGATGGTGCCGTATATGAGGTCGCTCCTGGAAGGTCCATTGGATGAGATAGTGACGCGAATGCCGTATCTCTTGAAGTTCTCGATCATGAGTCGCAAGATCGAGCAGGCGAGGACGGCAAAGGCGAGGTTCTTGAATCCCTGCAGGGAGACGGTTTCGATGGAATCGCGGCTCAGGCAAGATGTACGATTCTTTGAATGCACGGCAAAGGCATGCTTGTACTTCCTTGCAGCAGCCTGTGCATGTTTCGAACCCGAGATGCTGTGCGCTCGCTGTCGCAAACCAGAACGCCCAAGCTGCAGCGTTTCGGAAGCTTTCGTGTGATTTTCAGTGCCGTTCTGGAAGTCCTTTTGTGGGTGTCCATTGGTCTCCCCGGAGTGCATAGAGCCGTTGGTGTTGTTGCTGCCACTAGCAGCAGCCCAGGTCGGCTTCTGGTTCTCCTTGGTGGATGACATTGCTGCTGTTCTGGATCATCAGGGACGCTTGGAGTGATGCTGGCAGAGAGGGCAGTCTCTCCGCTCGCTACGTGCGGTAGCTTTTGGTTGAGGTCCAAAGTCAGCCATTGAGCTTGTCTTGGGTAGTGAGTTGCTGGGAGCTCTTGGAAGGCAATGACGGAGCGGCAGGGGCTCCTGCCACCTGCGGGTGAGATCAACCTGTTGGTGGGGAGGTGGAGAAACCAAAGCTTCACGACAGGGCTGCATCTAGACCATGCTCGTCTTCTGGTTTGCATGTGAAGATCCGTAGTATAGATGAATCCGTCGATCTGTATTTTATGAAGGGTTTTGTTTGAGTCGCAATACAAGATCTTTACCAGTTTTGAGGCTTCGCATTATCAATAATTAGGCCAATCAACGTTTAGGTGCGGTACAATCGATCGGAAGCATTTCCAACATATTTCCTAGTATGAGAACTCACACGGGTTGTGAGCAGGAGATGGTAAGTGGAGGATCATTTGATTATGAGATGAATGACAAGCAACCTATCGCGCGGAAGGAAGCGTACATCAGTCGTTCCAAGTTGTTTGGCCACTCTTTCGAATCGATCAGAGTGATCAGACGACTACGACAACACCATACACAAGACACCCGTAACACCGACAAGGACGTAAAGATAATGGATACATGGCCATTGATCTCCGGTATTAGGCCGCACTGTCAAAGAAGGATGTAATCGACCACACAAGTAAACGCGTCTTACCCCAACCCTGACCCTAATTGTTGTTCGAGACGAATTGTCACCTAGGCAAAGAGGACAAGCAACGATTCTCGTTTGTGTGATGTGTTGTTTACTTTCGTCGCATTGTGAATACGGTATTTAGACCAAGCCATGCGATGCTCGAGCGAGGAAACTCATCATGCTCCATGAACCGAAGCTTAGGTGCGCGGAGTCTGTGAACATCAGTTCGATCCGGACCTTCTGAACAGGAACCCGAATCCTTCATAGCGACTTGATGTGATCAACAGCAGCGTGCGGATCGTAGACACTTCCCGACTGCATGAGCACACCCAGCCAATCTGCGATTTTCTGAGCAGGTCAATCTTCCGTGAGGTCGATCACCTCTGCACCTTCAGCGCTGACTCTCGCGCGCTTGCGCCTGTCCCACTCGGCAGTGATGGTGACTTCGTCGTCGTCTCCATCGTCGTTGCTCTCGCCGTTGTTGTTGTTCTCGCCGCTGTTGTTCTGGTCGTTGCCGTTGTCTTGACCCGATGTAACGGAACGCTCACGCTCGCGCTTCACGCGGGTGAACTCCTGCTTGATGCTGCTTGCAGCCTCCCTTGCGCGCAGGAGGCGGAGTTGCTCACGCGCCTCTTCGGCCGTGAGTTCATCGGGGTCGCGAT
>Ga0265797_10002356_pt1 | contig 31862 bp, 16 predicted proteins | sample P2T30metagenome_FD_192433 | JGI IMG/M metagenome (GOLD analysis project Ga0265797, IMG submission 192433) | Plant litter microbial communities from East Loma Ridge, Irvine, California - P2 T30 | ecosystem: Environmental > Terrestrial > Plant litter > Unclassified | place: USA: California... | reverse complement strand
CGCAGGGGAGGGCCGCCGACCGTCGCGCCCCCACGCGGCGGGACCAGTCCGACCCCCCGAAGGATCAGACGTGCCCGTCACCTCCGTCACCCCCGGCGACCCCTCCGACGACCGCCGCGCCCGCGCTGCGTCCCCCGGCCGGAGGCGTCGGCGCGGCCGGCACGCGGCCCCGCGTCGGTCGCGTCCCTTCCGCGCCCTCGCGATGGCGCTCGCGGTGCTCGTCCCCGCGGCGGGACTGACCCTGCTCGACCCGACGACGCCTCCGGCCGAGGCGGCGATCGTGCAGTGGGGCACGCAGGGCGGCACGGCGCCGAACTACCAGGCGACGGTGAACGGCGACTTCCTGCAGGTGGGCAACGGGGTGCTCGCCTGCTCGGGGACGGCCCTCACCCAGGCGACGACGTCGGGCACGTGCGCGGACCTGCACGCGGCGACGACGACGGCGACGACGAACTACAACGACTTCTTCCGCATGGTCGCGTCGAACACCGTGCAGGGCTTCACGACGAACTCGTCGAGCGCGACGATGACGATCCCGGCCGGCGCGAGCGTCGAGCGGGCGTTCCTCAACTGGAGCGCCAACACGGGCACCTTCGGGGGACAGGCCGGCGCGAGCTGCAGCGCGAACGCCACGGGGAACAACGCCGCCGCCTTCGGGGCGACGCGGCCGGACTCGGCGTCCGGCTGGCGCACCCAGGGCGTGCAGCTCAAGGTCGGCTCGGGCGCGATCGGCACCGTCCCGGTCGGCTCGGTCCTCGCCGACACCGTCGCGTCGGGCACCGCGCAGTACTACAGCGCCGGCGCCGACGTGACGACCGCCTTCCAGGGGGCCGCCACGGGCAGCCCGATCACCGTCTCGGCGGGCAACATCTGGGCCGCGCAGGGCGCCGGCTGCTACGCCGGGTGGTCGCTCACGGTCGTCTACGACTACGGCACCTACCTCGCGGGCAACGCCGCGAGCCTGCCCCACAACGTCGTCTACTACGAGGGCCACGCCCGCCTCGCGCAGACCGACGCACCCCTCACCGTGACCTTCGACGGCTTCCAGGCGCTCACCACGGGCACCCGCTTCGGCTACTCGCTCTTCGAGGGCGACCGCGGCATCGTCGGCGACTACGCCCAGTACAGCCGGGACGGTGGGGCGACCTTCGCCGAGATCCCCAACGTGGCGGGGCAGGCGAACAACGTCGGCGTCAGTCGCGCCGACGGCTCGGTCCGGTACACCCAGACGGCGACCACGTCGGCCTTCACCAACGCCAGCGTGGACTCGGCGACGACGAACCTGCCGGCCGTCGCCGCGGGCGACAGCGAGATCCAGCTGCGCATCGGCACCAACGGCGACTCGTACCTGCTGCGCAGCGCGGTGCTCAGCGTCCCCACGGCGGGGCTCTCGGTGGCGAAGACCCTCGACGGCACGACGGGCGTGCAGTACCGCACCGCGACGGAGGCGACCGCGTACACGATCGTCGTCACGAACACCGGCTCGGTGGCCCTGCAGGACGTGGTCCTCACCGACCCGAGCGCCCCCGCCTGCGCCCGCACCCTCACGGGCACGCTGCAGCCCGGCCAGTCCCGGACGGTCACCTGCACCGGCCCGCCGCCGACCGCGGCCACCAGCTCGAGCACGGTGACCGCGAGGGCCCAGGTCTCGGGCAACACGGTGATCTCGGTGACGAGCGAGGCGTCGACGCAGGTCGTCCTCAGCGCGCTGTCGCTCACGAAGCAGGGCGCGCTGCCGGCCGGAGCCACGGGTCGCCCGGGCGACGTCGTCACCTTCACCTTCACCGCGACGAACACGGGCGGCGGCCCGCTCACCGGCGTCGCCGTCACCGACCCGTTCCCCGGCCTGTCGGGGATCACCTACGGCGCGTGGCCCGGAGGGGTGGCGGGCACGCTGCCCGCGGGCGCGGCCGTCACCGCGACGGCGACCTACGCGCTCACCCAGGCCGACGTGGACCGGGGCTCCCTCGCGAACACCGCGACCGTGACCGGTCGCGACGCCGACGGGGGCCCGCAGCCGACCGCGACCGCGCAGGCGACCACGCCCCTGCCCGTGTCGCCCGGCCTCACGCTCACGAAGACGGGCGCGCTGGCCCAGGGGGCGACGGGCCGCACGGGCGACGTCGCGACGTTCACGTTCACCCTGCGGAACTCGGGCAACCAGACCCTCACGCGCGCCGCGATCAGCGACCAGCTCGCGGGCCTGTCGAGCGTGACGTACGGGACCTGGCCGAGCGGCACGACCGGCACCCTCGCCCCCGGGCAGCAGGTCACCGCCACGGCGACCTACGCCCTGAAGCAGGGCGACGTCGACGCCGCCGCGGTCCGCAACTCGGCCACCGCCTCGGCGACGAGCCCCGCGGGCACCGCCGTGTCGAGCACGCGCGTGTCGGCCACGGTGCCCGTCGCCGCGGCGCCCGCCCTCACCACGACGAAGTCCGCGGCCCTGCCCGCGGGCAGCACGGGGGCGGCGGGCGACGTCGTCACCTACACGTTCCGGCTCACGAACGCCGGCAACCAGACCCTCACCGGCGTCGCCGTGACCGACCCCCTGCCGGGCCTGTCGGCCGTGACCTACGGCACGTGGCCGGGCGGCACCTCCGGCACCCTCGCCCCCGGGCAGGTCGTCACCGCCACGGCCACGTACACGGTGCGCCAGGCCGACGTCGACGCCGGCTCGGTCGTCAACACCGCGACCGGTGCCGCCACGAGCCCCGCCGGCACCGCCGTGCGCTCGACGGCGCCCGCGACGCTGCCGCTGAGCCAGGGGCCCGCCGTCGCGCTCGCGAAGTCGGGCGCGCTCGCGCCCGGCTCGACCGGCCGCGCCGGCGACACCGTCACCTGGTCGTTCACCGCCACGAACACCGGCAACGTCACCCTGCGGGGCGTCGCCGTCACCGACCAGCTCGCCGGCGTCTCGGCGATCTCGTACGGCACCTGGGCCAGCGGCACCACGGGCGTGCTCGCCCCCGGGCAGCGCGTCACCGCCACCGCCACGTACCAGCTCACGCAGGCCGACGTCGACGCCGGCACCCGATCGAACACGGCCACCGTGAGCGGCACGCCGCCGCAGGGCGCCGCCGTCACCGCGAGCAGCACGGCCCGCGTCGACGTCGCCGCCGCCAGCGCGGTCCAGCTCGGCAAGACCGGGCAGCTCGCGCCCGGCGCGACCGGCGCCGTCGGCGACGTCGTCACCTGGCGCTTCACGGTCACGAACACCGGCGCGTCCACGCTCTCGGGCGTCGCCGTCACCGAGCAGCTGGCCGGCGTCTCCGCCCTCTCCTACGCCTGGCCCGGTGCCGCCGGGACCCTCGCGCCGGGCGCGCAGGCCACCGCCACCGCGACCTACGCCCTCACCCAGGCCGACGTCGACGCGGGGAGCGTCGTCAACACGGCCACCGCCTCCGGCCGACCCGCGAACGGCGCGACCGCGTCGTCGACCGCGGCAGCCACCGTCGCCGTCGCCAGCGCCCCCGCCGTCCAGGTGTCGAAGACCGGCGCGCTCGCCGCGTCGGCCACCGGCCGTGCGGGCGACGTCGTCACCTACGCGTTCGTCGTGCGCAACACCGGCAACCAGACCCTCACCCGCGTCGCCGTCACCGACGCCCTCGCCGGGCTGTCCGCGATCTCGTACGGCACCTGGCCGGGCACCGCGGGCACCCTCGCGCCCGGGCAGCAGGTCACCGCGACCGCCACCTACCGCCTCACCCAGAACGACGTCGACCGCGGCTCCGTGGCGAACACGGCGGACGTCACCGGCACGCCGCCGAACGGCGCCGTGGTGCGCGGCAGCTCGAGCACCACCGTGCCCGTCACCGCCGCCCCCGCCGTCGCCGTGACCAAGCAGGTCGCGCCCATCGCGGGCGGCACCGCCTCGCGCGCCGGCGACTCCACGACGTACACGTTCACCCTGCGGAACACCGGCAACCAGACCCTCACCGGCGTCGCCGTCGCCGACCCGCTGCCCGGCCTCTCCGCCGTCGCCTACGGCACCTGGCCGTCGGGCACCGCGGGCACCCTCGCCCCCGGGCAGCAGGTCACCGCGACCGCGACCCGCACGCTCACCCAGGCCGACGTCGACGCCGGCGGCGTCGTCAACGGCGCCACCGTGACCGGCACGACGCCCGCGCTCACCCAGGTCACCGGCAGCGGCGCCGCCTCGCTGCCGATCACGCCGTCGGGCACGCTCGCGCTCACCAAGACCGGCGCCGTCGCCGGCCAGGGCGCCGCCGGCGACGTCGTCACGTACACGTTCACCGTGCGGAACACCGGCACGGTGACCCTCGGCGGCGTCACCGTGCGCGACCCGCTGCCCGGACTCTCCGCCGTCACCTGGGGCACCTGGCCGTCCGGCACCGACCGCACCCTCGCGCCCGGCCAGCAGGTCACCGGCACGGCGACCGTCGCCCTCACCCAGGCCGACGTCGACCGCGGCGACCTGGCCAACAGCGCCACCGTCGCCGCCCGCACCCCGCAGGGCGGCGCCGTCGCCGCGACCGCGGGCACCACCGTCACCGTCGACCCGCGGCCCGGCCTCGCCGTCGCGAAGACCGCCGCCCTCGCGGCCGGGGCGACCGGCGCCGCGGGCTCGGTCGTCGAGTACTCGTTCCGCCTCACCAACACCGGCAGCGTGACCCTCACCGGCGTCGGCGTCACCGACCCCCTGCCGGGCCTCTCCGCCGTCTCCTACGGCGCCTGGCCGTCCGGCGCCGCGGGGACCCTCGCGCCCGGGCAGTCCGTCGTCGCGACCGCGACCCGTGCGGTGACCCAGGCCGACGTGGACGCGGGCAGCGTCGCGAACGCGGCCACCGCCTCCGGCACCACGCCCGCGGGCGCCGCGACGACGGGCGGCGGCGCCGCCAGCGTGCCGCTCGCCGCGCAGCCCGGGCTCGCCCTCGAGAAGGCCGTCGCGCCCGGTGCGGGCTGGTCGGGCCGGGCGGGCGACCGCCTCGAGTGGAGCTTCCGCGCCGTGAACACCGGCACCGTGACCCTCACCGGCGTCGCCGTCGCCGACCCGCAGCAGGGCCTCGGCCAGCTCGCCTACGCGTGGCCCGGCACCCCCGGCGTCCTCGCGCCCGGCGAGGTCGTCACCGCCACCGCCGCGGGCACCGTCACGCAGGCCGACGTCGACGCGGGCAGCGTCGCCAACTCCGCCACCGTGCGCGGCACCACGCCGTCGGGCGGCAGCACGACCGCGACCGCGTCCGCCGTGCAGGAGATCCCGTCCGCCCCGGCGGTGACGCTCACGAAGAGCGCCGTCGTCGGCGGGCAGGGCACCGTCGGCAGCCGGGTCACGTACCGCTTCGACGTCGTCAACACGGGCACCGTCACCGTCTCGGACGTCGCCGTCGCCGACCCGCTGCCCGGCCTCTCGGCGGTCACCGTCGGCTCCTGGCCGGGCGCCGTCGCCGGACAGCTCGCCCCCGGGCAGTCCGTGCGCGCCACCGCCACGTACGTGCTCACCCAGGCCGACGTCGACGCCGGCTCGCTCGTCAACGCCGCGACCGCCACCGCGACGCCGCCCACCGGCGACCCCGTCACGGCGACGGGTGCGACGACGGTCCGCACCGCCACCGGCGTCCCCTCGATCGGCCTGGTGAAGAGCGAGCAGCTCGCCGCGGGCGCGACCGGCGTCGCCGGCGACGTCGTCGAGCTCGGCTACCGCGTCACGAACACCGGCGCCCTCACGCTCACCGGCGTCGACCTCGCCGACCAGCAGCCCGGACGCGGCCCGCTCGCGTTCGCCAGCTGGCCCTCGGGGACCACCGGCACCCTCGCGCCCGGCCAGACGGTCACCGCGACGGCGACCTACGTGCTCACCCAGGCCGACGTCGACGCCGGCGGCGTCTCGTCGACGGCCACCGCGTCGGGCCTGCCGCCCCGCGGCGCCGCGCCCGTCACGGCCACGGCCGACGGCTCGGTGACGACGCTGCGCACCACCTCGCTCGCCTTCGCGAAGCAGGGCGCGGTCGCGGCCGGAGGCGCGGGTGCGGTGGGCGACGTCGTCGCGTGGTCCTTCACCCTCGTCAACACCGGCACCACCACCCTCACCGCGGTCGGCATCGCCGACCCGACCGTCTCCGACGTCGTGGTCACCTGGCCCGGGACGCCCGGGACGCTCGCCCCCGGGACGCGGGCGACCGCGGTCGGCTCGACCGTCGTGACCCAGGCCGACGTGGACGCGGGCGCCGTCGTCAACGCGGCCACCGCCTCTGGCACCTCGACCGTCGAGACCGTGTCGGCCCGCACCGGCGCCACCGTCGCGACCGCCGACCAGGCGCCCGCGATCGCCGTCACCAAGGAGCAGTCGCTCGACGCGGGCGACGACGGCGTGGCCCGCCCGGGCGACCTCGTCTCGTACGCCTACACGGTGACGAACACGGGCACCGTGACGCTGCGCGGCGTCACCCTCACCGACGCGCAGGTCGGCCTCTCGGGCGTCACCTTCGCGGGCGGCGGCAGCACCGTGGACCTCGCGCCGGGGCAGACCGCCACGGCGACGGCGTCGTACCGGATCTCGCAGGCCGACGTGGACGCCGGCAGCGTCGGGTCCACCGTGCGTGCCGCCGGCACCGCACCCTCGGGCGCCGTCGTCACGGCCGACGCCGAGGCCCGCGACGAGCTCGTGCAGGACGGCACCCTCGCGTTCGAGAAGCGCGCGTCGTTCGCGCCCGGCGACACGGGCCTGCTCGGCGACGAGATCGTGTACACCTTCACCGTCCGCAACGAGGGCAACGTCACCGTGCGCCTGCTCGAGGTCGTCGACGAGGGCCTCGGCGACAGCCCGGTCGTGTTCGGCACGTGGCCCGGCAGGGTCGGGTTCCTCGCCCCGGGCGAGACCGTCGAGGCGACGGCGCGCCACGTCGTCGACCAGGCCGACGTGGACGCCGACCAGGTGACGAACACGGCGTTCGCGCGGGCCGTGCAGCCCGACGGCACCGAGGTGCGCAGCCCCGAGCGCACGGTCACCACCGTGCTCTCGGCCGAGTCGGCCGTCGGCATCGTCAAGACCGCGGCGCTCGAGGACGGCGCCACAGGCGTCGCCGGCGACCGGGTCACCTACACCTACGTGCTCACGAACACGGGAACGCAGACCCTCACCGACGTCACCGTCAGCGACCCGCAGCCCCGCCTCTCGCCGTTCTCGTACGCCTGGCAGGGCACGCCCGGCTTCCTCGCCACCGGGGGGACGGTCACGGTCACCGCGACGTACGTCCTCACGCAGGCCGACGTCGACGCCGGCTCGCTGAGCACGGTCGCCACGACGACGGGCACCACCCCGCAGGGCGCCACCGTGACGGCCGACGACCGGGCGACGGTCGTCGTCGTGCCGCGGCCCGACTACACGTTCGAGAAGTCGGGCGTCGTGCAGCAGCCCGGCGGCGTCGGCGACGCCGTCGACTACACCTTCACGCTCGCCAACACCGGCAACGTCACGCTGGCCTTCATCCAGGTCAGCGACCCGCTGCCCGGCATCGGCGCGCTCGACTACGACTGGCCGGGCGAGCCCGGCGTGCTCGCCCCCGGGCAGGACGCCACCGCGACCGCCCGCTACGTGATCACGCAGGCCGACGTCGACGCCGGCGGCGTCGTCAACCGGGCCCAGGCCGTCGCGAGCCCGCCCACGGGCGACCCCGTCGTCCGCCAGGCCGAGGCCACCTCGGACACTGAGCTCCGTGCCCCCTCGCTCGACGTCACCGCGACCGCGTCCCTCGGTGGCGCCCGCGGCGTGGCCGGCGACGTCGTCACCCTCGAGCACGTCGTCACGAACACGGGGACGACGACGCTCAGCGGCGTCCGCGTCGCCGAGCAGCTCGCCGGCACGACGCCCGTCGCCTACGGTCCCTGGCCCGGCGACGAGGGCGTGCTGCGCCCCGGCCAGACGGTCACCGTCCCCTCGACGTACGTGCTCACGCAGGCGGACGTCGACGCGGGCCGCGTGACGGCGCCGGTGCGCGCCTCCGGCACGGGCGCCTCGGCGACGGGCGCGCCCGTCGTCGTCACCGCCGACGCCTCGACGGGCGTCGACACGGTGCGCGAGGACGGCCTCGTCGTCGACAAGGCGGCCACCGGAGGCGACGGCGCCCCCGCCACGTCGGTGGCGGTCGGCGACGCCCTCCGCTACGACTTCACCGTCGTCAACACGGGCACGACGACCCTGACCGGGATCGCGCTCGAGGACACCCTGCCCGGCGTGAGCGAGCCCGCCTTCGGGGCCTTCCCGACGGTGCAGGGCTCCCTCGCCCCCGGCGAGCGGGTCACCGCGACGGCCACCTACACGGTCACGCAGGGCGACGTGGACGCCGGCTCGGTGGCCAACACGGGCACCGTCCGCGCCACGTCCCCGACGTCCGCGGTCAGCGCCACGGACGTGAGCACCGTCCCCGCCACGGCGGGCGTGCCGCAGCTCTCGGTGTCGAAGGTCGAGGCCCTCGCCGACGGCGCGACGGGCGTCGCGGGCGACGTCGTGACCTTCACGTACACGACGGTCAACACCGGCAACGTCACCCTGCGCGGCGTCACCGTCGTCGACGGGCAGCCCGGCGTCAGCCAGGCGACGCCCGTCGCGTGGCCGGGCACCGCGGGCGTGCTCGCGCCCGGGCAGCAGGTCGTCGCCACGGCCAGCTACGTGCTCACCCAGGACGACGTCGACCGCGGCGGCATCGCCTCCACCGTCACCGCGCGCGGCCTGCCCCCGCAGGGCGCCCGCGTCGCGGCGACCGCCGACGGCGGGCTCGTCGTCGAGCAGCGGCCCGCCCTCGTCGTCGACAAGGTCGGCACGGTCGCCGACGGCGGCGCCGGACGGGTCGGCGAGCGGATCGACTACGTCTTCACCGTCGCGAACAGCGGCACCGTGACCCTCGACCTGCTGCGCGTCGAGGACGCCCTGCGCGGCCTCGGCGACCTGCGCTTCGGCGAGTGGCCGGGCCGCGTGGGGCAGCTGGCGCCCGCCGAGGTGGTCACCGCGACCGCGTCGTACACGGTCACCCAGGCCGACGTCGACGCCGGCAGCGTCGTCAACCAGGCCCTCGCGATCGCGACCCCGCCGAGCGGCGACGTCGTGACGGCGGTCGACGTGAGCACGGTGCCGCTGGCCGGCACGACCCCCGCGATCCGCCTCGAGAAGACCGAGGCGCTCGCGCCCGGCGCGGCCGGCGTCGCCGGTGACGAGGTGCGGCTCACCTGGCGGATCACGAACACGGGCACGTCCACCCTCACCGGCGTCACGGTGCAGGACGACCAGCCCGCCCTCGGCGACGTCGCGTACGGCCCGTGGCCGGGCGGCACCGCGGGCGCCCTCGCCCCCGGGCAGTCGGTGACAGCCTCCGCCGTGCACCTGCTCACGCAGGCCGAGGTCGACGCCGGACGCGTCGCCTCCGACGCCGTGACGACGGGCACCGACCCGCGCGGCGAGGTCGTCCGCGACGTCGCGACCGGCTCGGTCGCGCTCACCGCGCCCGCAGGCGTGACGCTCGACAAGGCGTCGACGACGGCCGGCGGTGCCGCGGTCGGCGACGAGGTCGCCTGGACCTTCACGGTCGCGAACACGGGCGCCGTCACCCTCACGAGCGTGACCGTGACCGACGCGCTGCCCGGCGTGGGCGCGCCCGCGTTCACCTGGCCGGGCGCCGAGGGCGTGCTCGCCCCCGGGGCGGTCGCCACGGGCACCGCGAGCTACCGCGTGACCCAGGCCGACATCGACGCGGGCTCCGTGGCCAACGTCGCCACGGTGCAGGCGCTGCCCGCACGCGGCGACGTCGTGCAGGCGCGCGACGCCGCGCAGCAGCCCACGACGACCGGCGCCCCGGCGCTCGCCCTCGGCAAGGCCGCGCGCCTCGCCGACGGCGCGACCGGCGTCGCCGGCGACGTCGTCGAGCTCACCTACCGCGTGACGAACACCGGCAACCAGACGGTGACCGGCGTCACGCTCGTCGACGAGCAGCCCGGCGCGACCGCGCCCGTGTTCGGCGCGTTCCCCGGCGGGCAGGAGGGGCGGCTCGCCCCCGGCCAGTCGGTCACCGCGTCGACGCGGTACGTCCTCACGCAGGCCGACGTGGACGCCGGCGGCGTCACGAGCCGCGCGATCACCACGGGCACGTCGCCCGCGGGCGAGGGCGTCGCGGCGGACGTGCGCGCCGAGGCCGTCGCCGGGGTCGTCGTCGCCGGCGTCGCCGACATGTCCTTCACCAAGCGCGCGACGCTCGCGGCCGGGTCGTCCGGTCGGGTCGGGCAGGGCATCGACTACACGTTCCAGGTGCGCAACACCGGCACCGTGACGCTGAGCCTGCTCGACGTCGAGGACCAGCTGCCCGGCCTCAGCGACGTGACCTTCACGCGCTGGCCGGGCCAGGTCGGCGTCCTCGCCCCCGGTGAGCGCGTCATGGGCCGCGCGAGCTACACGATCACGCAGGGCGACGTCGACGCCGGCACGGTCGTCAACACGGCCACGGCCCGTGCCGTCGCCCCCGACGGCACCGCCGTCGTGCGCGACAGCCTGCCGACGACGATCGCCACCGCCTCCCAGGGGCCGCGGATCGGCCTCGTCAAGGAGGCCGACCTGGCCGCCGGGGCGACCGGCCGCGCCGGGGACCTCGTCGCCTACTCGTACACGCTCACCAACGCGGGCGACGTGACCCTCACCGGCGTCACCGTCGCGGACGGCCAGCCGGGCCTCTCCGCGATCGACGTCGCCTGGCCCGGCACGCCGGGCGTGCTCGCGCCCGGGCAGGTCGCCACGGCGACCGCCACGCACGCGCTCACCCAGGCCGAGGTCGACGCGGGCTCCGTGCAGTCCGAGGCCACCGCCTCCGGCACCTCGCCGCAGGGCGCCGTGGTCACCGCCACCGACCTGCGCACCGTGGTCGTCGTCCCCGACGCGTCCGCCACGTTCGAGAAGACGGTCACGCCCACGGACGACGTGCGCCCCGGCGACGAGCTGACCTACGCCTTCCGGGTGGTCAACACCGGCACCGTCACCCTCGACGGCGTCACCGTCGACGACCGGCTGGCCGGCCTCACGGCCGTCGACCTCGGTCCCTGGCCGGGCGGCGTCGCGGGCGAGCTCGCCCCCGGGACCGCCGTCGAGGGCACCGCCACGTACGTCGTCACGCAGGCCGACGCCGACTCCGGCTCGATCGCGAACCTGGCGACGGCCGTCGTGCAGCCGCCCACCGGCGGCCCGCTGACGCTCACCGACGCGACGGTCGTCGCCACGGCGGCGACGCAGGCGACGATCGCCGTCACGAAGGCGGCGGTCCTCGCCACGGGCGCCACGGGCGTCGCCGGCGACCTCGTCGAGTTCTCGTACCTCGTGACGAACACGGGCACCTCGACCCTGCGCGGCGTGACCCTCTCGGACGCGCAGGTCGGCGCGGGCCCGGTCGCCTTCGGCGCCTGGCCCAGCCCCGACGGCCGCCTCGCCCCCGGGCAGTCGGTCGCCGCGACGGCGAGCTACCGCCTGACCCAGGCCGACGTCGACGCGGGCGTGCAGCGCTCCACGGTGCGCACCACGGCGACGACCGTCGACGGCGGCACCGTCTCCGCCGACGCCGTCGACGAGGTCGCGCTCACCCGCACCGCGTCCGCCGCGTTCTCGAAGACCGCCGCGTGGGCGGCCGGAGGCGCGGGTCGCGTCGGCGACGTCGCCCGCTACTCGTACGAGGTCGCGAACACGGGCACGGTGACGCTCACCGGCGTCGCCGTCACCGACGACCTCGCCGGCCTCTCGCCGCTCGTCGTCGCCTGGCCGGGCGAGCCCGGCACGCTCGCCCCCGACCAGCGCGCCACGGCCACCGCCGAGCGCGCCACCACGCAGGCGGACGTCGACGCGGGCAGCGTGGTCAACGCGGCCACCGTGACGGCCACCGGGCCGGCGGGGACGGGCGACCCGCTCGTCGTCGCCGACTCGGCGACGCTCGCGACCGCCGCGACGACGCCCGGCATCGAGATCGTCAAGGCCGCGGCCCTGGCCGACGGCGCCCGCGGCGTCGCCGGCGACGTCGTCGACCTCTCGTACACGGTGACGAACACCGGCGACGTGACGCTCCGCGGCGTCGTCGTCGGGGACGACCAGCAGGGCGCCTCCACGCCGCAGGTCGTCGCCTGGCCGGGCGAGCCCGGCGTGCTCGCCCCCGGCCAGGTCGTCACCGCGACCGGCACGTACACCGTCACCCAGCAGGACGTCGACCGCGGCGAGGTCGCCTCGCGCGGCACCGTCGTCGGCACCCCGCCGACCGGGGCCGCCGTGCGGGACGAGTCCGTCGCCGCCGTGCCGCTCGCCCGGGACGCGGCGATCGCGCTCACCGAGCGCGCCGCCCTCGCCCCCGGCGACCGCGGCGTCGTCGGCGAGGAGGTCGTGCTCAGCTGGACGGTCACCAACACCGGCGCGGTCACCCTCGAGGGCGTCACCGTGGCGCCCCGCCTGCCCGTCGGCGCCACCCTGTCGCTCGGGCCCTGGCCCGGCGCGGAGGGCGTCCTCGCCCCCGGCCAGGTCGTCGTCGCCACCGCGACGTACGTCGTCACGCAGGCGGACGTCGACCGGGGCCGCGTCGACGACGTGTCCAGCGCCTCCGGCCGTGCCCCCGGCGGGGTCGTCGTCACCGACGACGCCACCGCGGGAGTGCCGCTCGCCGTCGCCGGGCCCGCGATCGGGATCGTCAAGACGCTGCAGCTCGCCTCCGGGGCCACCGGCGTCGCGGGCGACGTCGTCGAGTACGCCTTCGACGTCACCAACACCGGCGACGTGACCCTCACCGGCGTCGGCATCGTCGACGGGCAGCCCCGCCTCACCACGCCCACGCCCGGCGGCGTCACCCTCGCCCCGGGGGCCACGCAGCGCGTCACCGCCACGTACGTGCTCACCCAGGCCGACGTCGACGCGGGCGTCCTCGCCAGCGTCGCCACCGCCTCCGGCACCGCGTCGGACGGGACCGTCGTCACGGCCGAGGACGACCGGCCGCTCGTGCTCACCGGCGCCCCGGCGCTCTCCGTCACCAAGACGGCGACCCCGGTCACGGCCGGAGGCGCGGGCGTCGGCGACGAGGTCCGGTACCGGGTCGAGGTGCGCAACACCGGCACCGTGACCCTCACCGGCGTCACCGCGTCCGACCCGCTGCCCGGCCTCGACGGGTTCGCCGTCGAGGGCGGCTGGCCCGGCGCCGAGGGCACGCTCGCCCCGCGCCAGGCCGTGGCCCTCACGGCGACGTACGTCCTCACCCAGGCCGACGTCGACGCGGGCTCCGTCGTCAACACGGCGACCGGCACCGGGCAGCCGCCGGCCGGCGGGGCCGTCACCGGCTCCGACACGGCGACCCTCGTCACCACCTCGGACGCGCCGGCGATCGCCGTCACCAAGCAGCAGGTCCTCGCGCCCGGCGCCATCGGCGTCGCGGGCGACACCGTGCGGTACTCGTACACGGTGACGAACACGGGCGGCAGCACGCTCACCGGCGTCGTGCTCGTCGACGACCAGCCCGGCCTCTCGCCGGTCCTCGTCGACGGGCTGCCCGCCGAGGGCGTCCTCACCCTCGCGCCGGGCGCCTCGGCGACCGCCACCGCCACGTACGTCCTCACCCAGGCCGACGTCGACGCGGGCACCCTCGCGTCGGCCGTCACCGCGACCGGCACCCCGCCGCGCGGCGCCGACGTCACCGCCACGGCGACCGGCAGCACGCCGCTCGACGCGCGCACCGGCCTCGCCCTGGTCAAGGCCGGCACCCTCGCCGACGGCGCCCGCGGCGTCGCCGGGGACGCCGTCACCTGGACGTTCGGCCTGCGCAACACCGGGACCGTGACCCTCACCGACGTCGTGCTCGACGACCCGCTGCCCGGCCTCACCGCCCCCGTCGTCGGCACCTGGCCGACCGTGGACGGCGTGCTGCTGCCCGGCGAGGAGGTCACCGCGACCGCCACGTCGACGCTCACGCAGGCCGACGTCGACGCCGGGTCGGTCGTCAACACGGCCACCGGTGCCGCCCGCACGCCCGACGGCGGCACGGTCGACGCGACCGGGACCGCCACCGTGCCCACCGCCGCGGTCGTGCCCGGCATCAGCGTCACGAAGTCGCAGGCGCTGCCCGCCGGGGACCCCGGCGCCGTCGGCAGCGTCGTGTCGTACTCGTACCGCGTGGTCAACACCGGCACGGTCACCCTGCGCGGCGTCGTGCTCGTCGACCAGCAGCCCGGCCTCTCCGCCGTGACCTTCGGCGCGTGGCCCGGCGAGCCCGGGGTCCTCGAGCCCGGCCAGGCCGTCGAGGCCACGGCGAGCTACGTGCTCAGCCAGGCCGACCTCGACGCGGGCGTCGTCGCGTCGCCCGTGACCGTCAGCGGCACCGCCCCCGGCGGCACCGTCGTCGACGACTCCGCCGCCGACCAGGTGGTGCTGCCGACCTCCGCCGCGCTCGCCCTCGACAAGACCGGCGTCCTCACCGCCGGCGGGGACGGCGCCGCCGGGGACGAGGTCGCGTTCACCCTCGTCGCCACCAACACGGGCGACACGACCCTCACCGGCGTGGCGATCGTCGACGACCTGCCCGGGCTCTCGCCCGTCGTGGTCACCGGCTGGCCCGGCGAGCCCGGCGTGCTCGCCCCCGGGCAGCAGGTCACCGCGACCGCGACGTACGCGCTCACCCAGGCCGACGTCGACGCCGGAGGCGTGGACAACGTCGCCGAGGTCACCGGTGCGGCCCCCGACGGGTCGCCGCGCGGCGCCTCCGGGGCCACCCGGGTCGTCGTCACCCCCGTCGCGGACCTGGCGCTCACCAAGACGGTCGCCTACGCCCCCGGCAGCAGCGGACGCCTCGGCGAGCGGCTCGTCTACTCGTTCACCGTCGTCAACACCGGCACCGCGACGCTCGTCGACGTGCGCGTGGACGACCCGATGCCCGGGCTCGACGCCGTAGAGTACGGGCCGTGGCCGAGCACCCCGGGAGTCCTCGCCCCCGGGGAGTCCGTCACCGCCACGGCCGGCTACACGATCACCGTCGCCGACGTGCAGCGCGGGACCGTCGAGAACACGGCCACCGCGATCGCGACCAGCGGCTCGTCGGTCGCACCGGACCCGACGCCGGGCCAGCCCGCGCCCGGCGGCCCCGGTGCGCCCGGTGCGTCGGACCGCGACGGCGTGACCATCGGCGTGCACGACCGCGTCCTGGCCTTCACCGGCCACGACGCGGGCGCGCAGGCGGTGCTCGCACTGCTCCTGCTGCTCGTCGGCGCCGGAGCGGCGCTCACCGGCCGTCGGCGCGGCCGCACCACCACCCCCGGCGGGCGCACCCCCTCGCACCGCCGCGACCCGCAGCGCGACCACCCGTCGCGCCGCACCACGAAGGAGAACCGATGAGCCCCCGCTCGCGCCTCGCCCTGCTCGCCACCGGCACCGTCCTCGCCGCCGTCGTCCTCACCGGCTGCACCGCCGGCGACGGCGACGGGGAGGCGACGCCCGCCCCGACCGCCACCGAGGCCGCCGAGGTGCCCGACGCGGCCGTCACCGAGATCACCGACACCCCCGGCAGCGTCGAGGGCTACGTGGGCGCCGCGGCGGACGCCGAGCAGCGCACCTGCGAGCTCGCCGACGGCGCCTGGACCGTCGACGGCACGGTCACCAACCCCACCGACGCCGCCCAGCACTACCGCCTCTACGTGTCGCTGCAGGACGGCGACCAGCAGACCCGCGGGCTCACCCAGGTCGACGTCGAGCGCGTCGAGCCCGGCGCGAGCGCCGAGTGGTCGACGAGCGTCGCCGTCCCCGACGAGGGCCTCAGCTGCCTGCTCCGCGTGGAGCGCTTCGCGGCGTGACCACCGGCCTGACCGGTAGCGCGGGCGGTGACGCCGGCGGGCGCGTCGGCGACGCCGGGGCCGTCGGTGACACCGGGGCCGTCGGTGACACCGGGGCCGTCGGTGACGCCGGGGGCGTCGCTGATGCCGGTGACGCCGGGAGCGTCGCTGACGCCGGTGACGCCGGGGGCCGGAGGCGCGTCACCGGCGTGCCCCGGCTGCCGGCCGCGGCCGTCGGCCGGCCCCGGCTGCTCGCCGCCCTCGACCGGGCCGTGACCGGGCCGCTCACGCTCCTCGTCGGCGCCCCCGGCGTGGGACGCAGCGTGCTGCTCGCGCAGTGGTCCGCCGCCCGCACGGCCGCCGACCCCGGCGGCGCCGTCGTCTGGCTCACCGTCGACCCCGGCACCGCCGGCCGTCGGGACCTCTGGGCGAGCCTGCTGCCCGCCCTCGTCGACGCCGTGCCCGCGCCCGGGCCGGAGGCGGTCGCCCTGGCCGCCGAGCTCGTCGCGTCGAGCGCGTCGGCCTGGGCGTCGGACGGGAGTCCCTCGGTGGCGCCGGTGGCGCCGGGCGAGTCGGGCGACTCGGGCGCGTCGTCGGGCGGGCCGTCCCGCGGGGCGAGCGGGCTGCCCACGGGACGCTCGGCGGTGCTGCCGGCCCGGTGGCGTCGCCGGCTCGTCGAGGCCGCCGCGGACCTCGGTGCGCCCGCCACCGTCGTGCTCGACGACGTCCACCACCTCACCGACCCCGACGTCGTCGACGACCTCGTGGCCGTGCTCGAGGCGACGTCGGACCTGCACCTCGTAGCCTCCGGCCGCGGTCGCGTGCTCCTCGACGACGAGCGCGTGCGACAGCGCCTCGACGCGGTCGTCCTCGGCCCCGCCGACCTCGTGCTCACCCCCGGCGAGGTCGCCGTCGTCGTCTCGACCGCGCTGGGCCGACGGGTGCCGGCCGCCCGCCTGCGCGACCTGCACGCGGCCGTGGGCGGGCATCCGGCCTCCGTCGTCGCGGCCGCCCGCGCCGCCGCGCGCCTCACCGACGAACGCCCCGTCCTCGTCGCCGACGCCGTCGCGCCCGGACCCGGCGGCGGGCGTGAGCTGGAGGCCGTCCTCGTCGAGGCGGCCGTCGAGCACGTCGCCCGCGCCGTCCGCGAGCTCTGGGGCGGCGACGACCGGTTCTGGCGGTTCCTGCGCACCGCGAGCGTCGTCGACGACGTGCCCGGCGACCTCGTGCGGCACCTCTGGGGCGCCGACGACGCCGCCGAGCTGCTCGTGCGCGCCGTCGACGAGGGCGCGGGGGAGTGGGCCGGCCGGGCCGACGGCGCCACCGGGACCGTCACCTGGTACCCGTCGGTGGGCGCCGCCCTGCGCGACGACCTGCAGCGCACCGACCCCGAGCACGCCCGGCTGCTGCTGCGCGCCGCCGGGCACTGGGCCGTCGACCACGACCGGCCGGTCACCGCGCTCGACGCCGGCGTCCGGCTGCAGGACCCCGACCTGCTCGGCACCGTCGCCCGGCGGTGGTGGGGCAGGCTGCTCGGACGGCACGCCGCCGAACTGGCGCCCCTGCTCGCCCCGCTGCCGCGCCGCGTCGCCGCCGTCGACCCCGTCGTGCTCGCCCTGACCGCGGCCGCCTGGTCGTCCGCGGGACTCCACCACGCGAAGGCCCTGCCCCTGCACCGCGCCACCCTCGCCGGGCTCGACGCCGCACTCGCCACCGTGGGACCCGCCGAGCGCGCCTTCCTGCTCGCCGTCGAGGTGCGCGCGCGGCGGCAGCTCGGCGACGTCGAGGGCGCCCTCGCGGCCGCCGACCGGGTCGGCGACGCCCTCGCCGCCCTCACCACCGTCGACCGCGACCTGCTCGCCGGCGTCGCCTTCGTGCACCAGCAGACCGGGGTCACCGCCGCCCTCGCCGGCGACCTCGAGCGCGCGCTCGCCGCCTTCGCCGAGGCGCACGCCGCGGCCGAGGGCGTCGACCACGACGAGCAGCAGGCCGAGGCTCTCCTGCTCTCGGCGCTCGTGCACGCCCTCGGCGGGGAGGTCCGCACCGCCGAGACGCTCGTCGCCCAGGCCGACGGCCGTGGTCCGATCGACCGGCTCGTGCGCGCCTGCCTCGCCCTCGAGACCGGACGTCCCCGCGACGCCCTCGACCTGCTCGGCGAGATCCACCCCGTGTTCGGCTCGTTCGAGCACTGGCCCCTCGTGCTCGGCCTCCGCGGCCGCGCGGCCACGCAGCTCGGTGCCGCCGTCACCACCGCCGAACGGGACGAGTTCGAGCGGCTCGTGCGGCGGCACGGCGGCCGCTCCACCGTGGGCGGCGTGCTCGGCACGAGCCTCGGCCTGGCCCGCGTCCGCACCGCCCTCGCCCTCGGGCAGGTGCAGCGCGCCCGCGACCTGCTCGCCGAGCTGCCCGACGCGCCCCGCGTCACCCTCGAGCGGGCCGTGCTGCACCTCGTGCAGGGCGACGCGCGCCGGGCGCACGGGCTCGCGGTCGGCACGCTCCTGCGGGAGGCGGTCGACGGGCGCCTCCGGGTCGAGCTGCACCTCGTGCGCGCCGTCGCCGAGCTGCGCCTCGGCGACGTGGCCGCCGCACGCGAGACCTTCGTCGGCGTCGTCGACCAGCTCTGGCGCACCGGCCAGCGCGCCGCCCTGCTCGTCGTCCCCGGCGAGGACCTCGCCGCCCTCGTCGAGTTCGCCGCCGCCGCCGGCCACGACCGCGCCCGGACCGTCGTCGCCGACGTCGCGGGGCTCACCGGCGCCTGGCGGGGCGAGCACGGCGGCGCGTGGCTGTCCGACCGGGAGCTCGTGGTGCTCCGCGCCGTCGCCGGCGGCGGCAGCCTGCCCGAGGTGGCGCGGTCGCTGCACGTCAGCGTCAACACCGTCAAGACGCAGCTGCGCAGCACCTACCGCAAGCTCGGCGTCGGCGACCGGCGCGAGGCCGTCCGCGCCGCGGAGGAGCGGGGCCTGCTCACCGCCTGAGCCGCCGCGCCGGCTGGTCGCCGCGGCGCGGCGCGGCGCACCGCTGCCGCCGCATGCCGCTGCCGTCGCATGCCGCTGCCGCCGCCGTAGCGCCTGCTGGTCGCCGCGGCGGTGCCTTTCTCGCACGGCGGTGGAACTTTGCGCACCGCCGTGCGAGGAAGCCACCGCCGTGGGGCAGGGCGGCCGCGCGTGCGTGTGCGTGCGGGTGCGCGTGCGGGTGCGGGTGTGCGTGCGGGTGCAGGTGCGCGTGTGCGTGCAGGTGCGCGGGCCAGAGCGGAACGGCGGTGCCTTTCTCGCACGGCGGTGGAACTTTCCGCACCGCCGTGCGAGGAAGCCACCGCCGTGCCCCCGCACTCGGGCGTCCGCGCCGGAGGACCCGTGCCCGCGTGCCGGGAGCCGGGCGTCCTGCACCCGGGCCGGCGCGCGCCTCCGGCGTCAGCGCAGGCGGCGCACCATCTCGAGCTCGGTCTGCGAGGGGTCGAGCACGTACGCCTGCGTCCGGCCGGTGGGCTCGTAGCCGCGACGCCGGTAGTACGCCTGCGCCCGCGGGTTCTCGGAGTGCACCTCGAGGTGCAGCGAGCTCCCCTCGGTGGCGGCCCACGCCTCGACGCCGTCGAGCAGGGCGTCGGTGACGCCGGCGGCGTGCCCGCGCCGGTCCGGGGTGACGTAGACGCCGACGAGCAGCGGCTGCCCCGACGGGCGCACGTAGCCGCCCATCGTGCCCACCCACCGGCCGGTGGCGTCGTCGACCGCCGCCAGGAGGCAGCTGTGCGGGTTCGTGCCCCGGGCACCGCGGGAGCGCCACTCGTCCTCGGGCAGGTGCTCGGCGTCCGCCAGGTGCTCGCCGAACGCGAGCGGGGTGTCGCCGAGGGCCTCGAGGCGCAGCGTGCGGGCCTCGCGCCAGTCGTCCTCCGTCGTGGACCGGACCGTGAAGGGGTGCATCCCCCCACCCTGGCAGGTCGGCGGCCCCGGCACGAGCGGGTCAGGCCAGGGGCAGCGGCGACGGCGCCCCCGCGACGCGCTGGCCGGGACGCGCCGGGGCGAGGATCGTCGCCCGGCGGCCCCGCGCCTCCGGCACCGGCTCGCTCGTGGCGCCGAGCACCTGCAGGCGCCCGGGCGCGTGGCGCCGCAGGGCGGCGGTCCACGCGGCGACGAGGGCGTCGAGCAGGTCCTCGCGGTGCTTGTACGCGCGGTCGACGAGCGGCGACGCTTCGTCGACGAGGGCCGCGGACGCCGGATGCGCGCACAGGTCGAGCGCGGGCGTCGCCCCCGACAGGCGGTCGAGCCGGGCGAGCAGGTCGTCGCAGGCGACCGCCCGGGCGGCGCGCCGGTCGGCGGGCGTCGGCAGGGACCGGTCGGGACGCTTGTAACGGGGGCGGCGGTCCTCGTAGCCGAGCTCCTCCACACCGACGAGCGTCGTGTACGGGTAGCACTCGAAGACGGTCGTCGTGCCCGCCGGGTGCGGGGCGAGGCCGTCGTCGACGGCGACGCCGTCCGCCTCGAGCAGCTCCCGGAGGCGTCGGCCGGCCTGCCAGGGCATCCCCGCGTGGGACGCGTTCGCCGACACGTGCCAGCGACCGTAGCCGCGGCCCACCTCGCGCTCGGCGGGCCGCATGCCGGACGCGTTGGGCAACAGCAGAGGGGCGTCCACGGCGACCACCGAACCCGGCGTCGTCCACTCGCGGAGCCACGCGTGCACGGCGTCGACGCCGCGCGCCCAGGTCGCGTCGAGCACCCTGCCGTCGGCGTCGAGCACGGCCAGGCCCGTCTCGGCGGGAGGGCGCGACGCCGTGCCCTCGCCCCAGGCGAGGTCGACGCCGATCGAGCGGGGCGCGGCGGCGGTCACCGGGCGACCGTACCGCGGCCTCCGCGGGCCGTCGTCGCCGCGGCCGCCGCAGCGCGCCGTCGCCGTGGCCTCTGCAGCGCGCCAGGAATCGTACTGGCCGCCACGTCTAGACGTGGCGGCCAGTACGATTCCTGGCGCCGACGGACGGGTGCGCTGGCGCCGACCGGCGAGTGCGCTGGCGCCGACGGACGGGTGCGCTAGCGCCGACCGGCGGGTGCGCTCGGAGGGGCATCATGGCCGCATGCAGCCCACGCCCGCGCCGGCCTCCGCGCGCACGCCCGCCGACCTGCGCCGGTGGCGGCGGCACCTCGCCGACGAGCGCGCCGAGGAGGCCACGTACCGCGACCTCGCCCGCCGCCGCACCGGCGAGGAGCGCGAGATCCTCCTCGCCCTCGCCGACGCGGAGGCCCGCCACGCCCGCCACTGGGTGCAGCTGCTCGGCGACGACCTCGGCCGCCCCGCCCGGACCGACCTGCGGACGCGCGTGCTCGGCGCCCTCGCCCGCCGCTTCGGCTCGATCTTCGTGCTCGCGCTCGTGCAGAGCGCCGAGGCGCGGTCCCCGTACGGCCGCGACGTCGACGCGACGGACGCGATGGCCGCGGACGAGCGCATCCACGGCGAGGTGGTGCGCGGCCTCGCGGAGCGCGGTCGGGCACGGCTGTCGGGCAGCTTCCGGGCGGCGGTGTTCGGGGCGAACGACGGGCTGGTGAGCAACCTGGCCCTCGTCCTCGGGATCAGCGCGTCCGGGGTGGGTCCGTCGGTGGTGCTGCTCACCGGCCTGTCCGGCCTGCTCGCCGGCGCCCTGTCGATGGGTGCGGGCGAGTACGTGTCGGTGCGCTCGCAGCGGGAGCTCCTCGACGCGTCCCGTCCCGACCCCGAGGCGCGCAGCGTCCTGCCGCACCTCGACGTCGACGCCAACGAGCTCGCGCTCGTGTACCGCGCCCGCGGCATGGACGCCGACGCCGCGGACGAGCGCGCCCGCGCCGCGCTGCTCGCGGCACGGCGCGCGACCGGGCAGGTGCCCGTGGTGGGGTCGGGCGTGGGCGACGCGGACGACGCGACCCGCGCCTCCGGCACCGGGCCGGGCGTGGGCGACGCGGACGACGCGGGCGACGTGGGCGACGCGGACGACGCGACCCGCGCCTCCGGCACCGGGTCGGGCGTGGGCGCCGCGGACGACGGGGCAGGAGTCGCGGGCGGGGCCGGGCGCGCCGCCGACGACCATGAGGCCCTCGGCACGGGCCTCGGAGCGGCGACGTCCAGCTTCGCGTTCTTCGCGTCGGGCGCGGTCGTCGCCGTGCTGCCCTGGCTCTTCGGCCTCACGGGGACGCCCGCCGTGGTGCTCGCCGCGGTCCTCGTCGGGCTGGCGCTGCTCGGGACCGGAGCGGTCGTGGGCCTGCTCTCGGGCGCCTCGCCGCTGTGGCGGGCGCTCCGGCAGCTCGGCATCGGCTTCGGGGCGGCCGCCGCGACCTACCTGCTCGGGCTGCTGTTCGGCACCGGCGTCGCCTGACCGGGCGTCAGCGCCCCGCCGCCCCGCCGCCGCCGCCGCCGCTCGCCCCGCGCCCCGCGCCCCGCGAGATGCCCCGTCCGGGGCGATGCGGGGGCCGCGCTGCCCCGGACCAGTCATCTCGTCCGCGGGCGTCACCGACGCGGGCCGCGCGAGATGACCCCTCGGGGGCGCGACGTGAGGACCGCTGCCCCCGCCGGGTCACCTCACGAGAGACGCGACGGCGAGCGGCGCGACGACGCGCCGCGGGACGTCTCGCACGGACGGCCGGGCACGCGGCCGGGCGACGCGGGTGCGCGCGGCGTTGACTGGGCCCATGCTCATCGTCGCCGGACACCTCCTCGTCGACGCCGAACGGCGCGACGACCACCTGGCCGGAGTCGCGGCCACCGTCGAGCGCGCCCGTCGCGCGCCCGGGTGCCTCGACTTCGCCCTCGGGGCCGACGCCCTCGACGGACGCCGCGTCAACGTGTTCGAGCGCTGGGTGTCCGAGGACCACCGCGACGACTTCCGCGGCGACGGCCCCTCGGAGGAGGAGCTGGCCGTGATCCGCGAGACCGACGTCCACGAGTGGACGGTACCGGGGGCCGAGGAGCCGTCCCTCGACGAGGACCACGCCTTCAGCTGATCCGCACGGCCGGGCCGCCGGGCCGCCGTGCCGCCGCGTGTCGCACGCGAGAAGCGACGCAGGGCTGGCGCGCAGCACACGCCGGCCCCCCGTCAGCGGCGGCCGTCGAGCTTCCAGGCCAGCCAGGCGGTGATGAGCACGATGCCTGCGGCCGCGAGGCGCGCCCCGACGAGGACGCCGTCGCCGCTGGCGCTCGTCGTGCTCATGTCCATGCCGATCCCGATGCCCCAGGCGGCGCCCGAGACGGTGAGGCAGAGCACCACGGCGATCCCGACGAGGGTGCTCGTGACGGTGTAGCCGCGTCGTCCCATGAGGCCGCCGCCGTGCGGGTCGCGGGCGTACCTGGTGGCGACGGCCCGGGAGAGCCCCAGCCAGAAGAGGGCGACGGCGCAGGCGCCGACGACGTCGCTGGCGCGGTGCCAGCCGTAGGCGACGGTCTGTTCGGCGACGAGTGCCGCGAAGACGGTGCCGAGCACGAAGGCGAGGGGGCGCACGTGGCGGCCGAACGACGTCATGGCGGCGAAGAGCAGGGCGACGGCGATCGTCGCGTGCCCGCTGGGGAAGCTGTTGCCGTACAGGTCGCCGGTGAGCTCGGGGCGGGGCACGAGGACCTTGAGGGCCTGGGTGGTGACGGTGGCGCCGGCGACGATGGCGACGACCTGGGCGGCCGCGGCGGGGCGGCGGCGCAGCAGGGCGACGGCGACGAGGCCGAGCACCGCGAGCCCGAGCGCGGGCACCGAGATGGCGTCGAGCGCGACCCCCGACCGCAGCAGGCTGGAGCCGTCCACGCTCCGGAGGATGCCGTCCTCGACGGACTGGCCGGTGGGGGTGAGCACGGCGACGGCGTAGACGCCGCCGAGCAGCAGGAGGCTGGCGAGCACGAGCAGGATCCACCGCCCGGCGACACGACGCCGCACGGCGGTGCTCACCGGGGCAAGGGTGGTCGACGCGCTCACCGGACAATTGAACGACACTCCTCCTGGCAAGCGCCTCGGACGGGCCTGGCCCCGGGGGGTGCACCTCCTGCACGCTCCCTGGGTGCCGCCCCGCGCCTCCGGGGCCAGGCTGGGACGTGCCCACCGGTGCGCCCCGCGCACCCCCACGAGCAGGAGGCACCATGACCAGCACCGACGGACCCGGCGCGACCGGCAGCGACCCGGCCGGCACCGACCGGACCGGCACCGACCTGACCGGCACCGACCTGACCGGCACCGACGCCGACTTCAGCGACCCGAAGCAGCAGGGCGGCGTCACCGACGAGGACTCGACCTTCGGCGACCGCGACGACCAGGAGCCGGTCGCGGTGAGCGAGAACACCGGCGAGGAGGCGCCCTCGCGCCACGAACCGGGCCGCCACGTCGACACGACGGACGAGCGCGGCGGCGTCCGCGGGCAGGAGACCCCGGTCCCCGAGTCCGAGGACGCGCACTTCGCCGACGCCCGCGACGTCGACCGGCTGCTCGGCGAGCGGCACGACGACGACGAGGGCCCGCGCGCCCCGTAGCGGCATCGACGGCCCGATTCGCGTCGGGGGCGACGGTCGTGTACTGTCGTCCTCGGCCGTGAGGCCAGCAACTGCGCCTGTAGCTCAACGGATAGAGCATCTGACTACGGATCAGAAGGTTGGGGGTTCGAGTCCCTCCAGGCGCACAGGACACACACGAGGGGCCCGGTCATCGACCGGGCCTCTCGTCGTTCCCGGGGTCCCCGCACGCCCGTGCGTCAGGGACGGTCGACCGACGCGGCCGTCCGTCGTCGCCACCAGGCGTGCACGCGGGCGACGTCGCCCCACCGCCACGCCGTGCCGACGAGGCCGCCGAGGGCGACCACCCCGAGGGCGGGCGCCATCAGCGGGGCGAACCCGTCGGAGGTGCCGTCGTGGGCGACCTCGTCGCCGCCGAGGAGGCTCGTGGGGCGCACGTAGGCGCGCACCGTCCCGTCCTCGGTGACGGACCCGTCGAGGTCGACGTCCTCGAGCACGGTGCGGCCGTCGTCGCTGGTCCACCGCCCGGTGACGTGGTCGCCGCCGCGGCCGCCCCACTCCCGGTGCTCCTCGGTGAAGGTGCCCCAGGTGCGGGGCTCGCCCTCGTCGTGCACCGCGGCGACCCCGAGGGGAACGCACACGAGGGCCAGGGCGAGCCAGACGAGGTAGACGACGCAGCGACCGGCCGCGACCACCCGGTCGAGCCGGCCCGTCGGCGCCGGCGTCGGACCCGCCAGGCGCCGGGCACGACGCGGCGGGTCGTCGGCGGGGGTGGTCGCGGGCACCGCAGGATCGTCCCACGAGTCCTCGTCGTCCCGCGACGCCCCGGCCGGGGGTGGCGCCCCGGGCATCGACGCTGCTGCGCCAGGGGGAGCCGGGTCCTCGGCCGGCAGTGCCCCTCGGCCCCCGCTCCCGCGGTCAGCGCCCCTCGGGGCCCGCCTCCGCCGCGCGCCGCCGCCGCAGGCGCAGCACGAGCGCGGTGCCGCCCGCGAGGAGCCCGGCCGCGAGGGCGCCGAGCCCGGCCACCTGTCCGCCCGTGAACGCGAGCGTCCCGTCCGCGCCGGGCCCCGAGCCGTTCGTCGGACCCCACGTGCCGGGCGCCGTGCCCGAGCCGGCACCGCCTCCGGCACCGCCTCCGGCACCCTCTCCACCGGCGCCCCCGGCACCGCCCGTGGGCGCCGGCGAGGGGTCGTCCGGCCCCGGGGTCGGCTCGTCCGTCGGCGGCACGGGGTCGACCGCGGCGCCGGGCACCGACCAGGTGCCCGCGGCGAAGGTCACGGGCAGGGTCGCCGCGGCGACGACGGTCGAGGGGATCCCGGACTCGACGACGAGGCACTCGAGCGCGAGCGTCGCCCCGCCCTCCTCGACGCCGCCGGCGACGACCTCGTCGAACGAGATCGCCATCGGCACCTCGACCGGCCGCCCCGGGACCACCGCGACGGTCGGGGACGTGACGACCGTCGCGCCTCCGGCGGTCACCGCGAGGCGCGCGGCGTCGTTCGCGTCGGCGGGGCAGCCGGCGGCGAGCAGGGCGGTCGCGAACGAGGGGACGGCGCGCGCGTCGCCCGTCGTGACAGGGGTGCCGGAGGCGTCACGCAGCACGAGCGCGGCGGGTCCGGCGGGCGACGGCGAGGGTGCCGACGCGGCGACGGCGGGGCCCGCGCCGGGGCCGGCGAGGCCTGCCAGCGCCCCGGCGCCGAGGGCCGCGGCGAAGAGCAGGGCGGGTCCGGAGGCGCGCGACGGGGAGCGGCGGAGGGCGGGGACGGAGGAGGGCATGGGGACCTTCGGCGGGTGCGGTGGGACTCCGCGGCGGGGCGCACGGCGACGGCAGGACCCTGGCGCAGCCGGGGGAACGGGGCGTGAACGCCGGGTGTCGCCGACGGCACCGGTCGTTGGTCCGTGGTTCACGCTGCGTCCCTACCGTCGGGGCGCCCGCCGACGAAAGTGACGCCATGCCCCTCGACCCCCGCCCCGAGCCGTCCGTCCCGACCGGGCGGTCCGCACCCGCGCGCCGGGACGTCTCGCGCCGGTCCTTCCTGGGGGCGTCCGTCGCCGCCACGGTCGCCGTGGGGGCGACCGCGCAGGGGCTCCGCGACGCGGCGCCCGCCGCTGCGGCGCCGGCGGCCGCCGCGCCGACCGTCGACGACCCGGCCGCACTGGCCTGGCTGGTGTTCGACCACCACGTGCACTCCGTCTACTCGCACGACGCGAAGTACCCGATGGCGACGATCCTCGACCGGGCCGAGCGGCACGGGGTCGACGCGATCGCCTTCACCGAGCACAGCAACAAGGGCCACGCGAACGTCGGCGGCGTGTTCAACGCCGCCCGCGAGATCGAGGCGGCGCGCACGGCGCGGCCCGACCTGCTCGTGCTGCAGGGGCTCGAGTGGTACGTCCCGGGTGCCGAGCACGCCACCGTGCTCGTCGCGCCGGGCCGTGACGCGACGCGCGTGCTGCGCCGCTTCGAGCTCGACCACGACGGCAAGCTGAACGGCTGGGAGAAGCCGCGCCCTGGCACCGCGGACGCCGCGGAGTGGCTCGTGCACGCCACGGACGGCATCGCCTGGCTCGGCGCCCAGAAGCGGGCCGGGGTCGTCGACGACGTGGTCGTCCTCGCCAACCACCCGTGCCGTCTCGGCATCGACTCGCCCGGCGAGCTGCGCGCGTGGCAGGACGCCGACCCCGACGTCTTCGTCGGCATGGAGGGCGCGCCGGGCGCGCAGGCGGGCGCGATCGCGGCGAACGCCACCGGGCGGTCCCGGCGCGGCGAGTACGAGAACGCCCGCAGCGAGTTCTCGCACCCCGGCTACCCGGCCGAGGCGTACCTCACCCACGGCGGCTTCGACTGGACGACGGCCGTCGTCGGCGGCGTGTGGGACTCGCTGCTCAGCGAGGGGCGCCGCTGGTGGGTCACCTCGAACAGCGACCTGCACCTCAAGGAGTCCGACACGACCCGCGTCGGCGACTTCCCCACGGGGCCGGGCTGGGAGGCCGGGGCGACCCTCGCGAACTTCGACCGGGCCGGCCGGCGCCCGGACCCCGTCGTCACGGCCACGCCGCAGAACGGCGCCGACTTCTGGCCCGGCGAGTTCAGCCGCACCCACGTCGGGGTCGTCGACCGGACGCCCTCCGCCCTCTTCGACGCGCTGCGCGCGGGCCGGGTCTGGGTCGACCACGGGCACCTCGTCGCCGGGCTCTCGGTCGTGCTGCGGGCCGCCGACCGGCCGGAGGCGCGGGCGACCCTGGGCGGGACCCTCACCGTCGAGCGCGGCACCGCCCTCGAGCTCGTGGTCGACGTCGTGCCGACGACGACGCCCACGTCGCGGGGCACGACGCCGCGCCTGGCGCACCTCGACGTCGTCCGGGGCGTGGTCACGGGTCCCGTGGCCGACCGGGACGCCCAGCGCGCGCCCGGCACGCGGGTGGTCCAGACGCTCGACGTCGCGGACCGCAGCGGCGTCCCCTTCCGGGTCGTCGTGCCGCTCGCGCCCGCGACGGAGGACGGCTACGTGCGCCTCCGCGGCAGCGACGGGCGGGTGCACGGCGTCGGCCCGTTCGGCGCCGACGTGGACCCGCGGGCTCCCCAGCCGTTCCCCGTCTCGCCGGCCGACCCCTGGGCCGACACCTGGCTCTACGCGAACCCGGTCTTCGTCAGCGTGCGCTGAGGGGCGGGGCGCTGAGGGGCGGGGCGCCGGGGCCGGCGCCCCGCCGTGCGGGGCGCTCCGCCGTGCCGGGCGTGCCCGCCTGTGCCCCCCGTGCCCGCCTGCGCTCCCCTGTGGCCGCCTGCGCACGCCGCGCCCGCCCGTGCGCCCTATCGTGGACACCCGTGCCCGCACCCCGTCCCGCCCCGTCGTCCCCCGGCCGTCCGTCGTCCCCGACGGGTGGCGCCCCGACGGGTGGCGCGCCGACGGGTGGCGCGCCGACGTCGGGTCCGGCCCCGTCCGCCCGGCCCCCGCACGCGCGCCGCCTCGGCCGGGTCGTGCTCGTCGCCACCCTCGGCGGCCTGCTCTTCGGGTGGGACACGAGCGTCGTCAACGGCGCCCTCGACTCGCTCGGCCGCACCTTCGACCTCACGCCCCTCGTCGAGGGCGTCGTCGTCTCGGCGGTCCTCGTCGGTGCGGCCGTGGGCGCCCTCGTCACCGGCCGGGTGTCCGACGCGGTGGGCCGTCGGCGGACGCTGCGGGCGCTCGCCGTCGTCTTCGTCGTCGCGTCCGTCGCCTGTGCCCTGGCCCCGTCGGTGGCGGTCCTCGCGGTGGCGCGGGCGGTGCTCGGCCTCGCGGTGGGCGGCGTGTCCGTGACGGTGCCCGTCTACCTGTCCGAGCTCGCCCCGGTGGAGCGCCGCGGCCGCCTCGTCGGCCGGAACGAGCTCATGCTCGTCGGCGGCCAGCTCGCCGCGTTCGTCGTCAACGCCGTCGTCGGGACCCTGTGGGGCGGTGACGACGGCGTCTGGCGGATCATGTTCGGCGTCGCCGTGCTGCCCGCCGTCGCGTTCCTCGTCGGTGCGACGCGGCTGCCCGAGAGCCCGCGCTGGCTGCTCGCGCAGGGCCGCGACGACGAGGCGGCCGCCGTGCTGCGGCAGGTCCGCGGCGACGCCCGGGCCGCCGCCGAACTGCAGGAGGTGCGCGCCCAGGGGACGGGACGCGACCGGTCGCCGAGGCCGCGACTCCGGCACCTCGTCGCCGAGCCGTGGCTGCGCCGCGTGCTCGTCGTGGGCGTCGGCCTCGCCGTCGCGCAACAGCTGACGGGCATCAACTCGATCATGTACTACGGCACGCAGGTGCTGCAGGAGTCCGGGTTCTCGCAGCAGGGCGCCCTGGTCGCGAACGTCGGGGCGGGCGTCGTCGCGGTGCTCGCGATGCTCGTCGCGCTGCGCGTCATCGACCGGGTGGGGCGGCGGACGATGCTGCTCGTGGGGTTCGCGGGCGTCACCGCGTTCCACCTGATGATCGGTGCGGCGTCGCTCGTGCTGCCGCCGGGCACGACGCGCGCGGTCGTCGTGCTCGTGCTCGTCGTGGGGTTCGTCGGGACCATGCAGGGCACCATCGGCCCGCTCACCTGGCTCGTGCTGTCCGAGATCTTCCCGTCGCGGCTGCGCGGGCTGGGCACGGGCGTCACGGTCCTGGTGCTCTGGTCGACGAACGTGGCCGTGAGCCTCGGGTTCCCGGTGGTCGTCGACCGGGTCGGCATCTCGACGACGTTCTTCGGCTTCGCGGTGCTCGCGGCGGCGTCGCTGGCGTTCGTGGCGACGCGCGTGCCCGAGACGGCGGGGCGCACCCTCGAACAGCTCGAGCGGGAGCTCGGCGGGCACGCCTGAGGCCCTCGCGTGTCGGGCAGGTGAACACTCGTCGGCGGGCCTTCCCGCGGGCGCGGGGCCTCCGTAGGGTCGCGGCATGCAGCACGACCTCCTCGAGTTCGGCCTCTCGACGCCCACGGGCGACGTCGAGCACCGGGTCGCCGTCGACCGTGCCGACCGGGCCGGAGTCGTCGGTCGCCTCCGGCACCTCGCCACCGTCCTCGACGCCCACCCCGAGTACCAGCTCGTCGCCCGCACCCCCGGCGGCGCGTGGAGCGTCTCGCCGAGCGGCCCGCGCCGCGGCTGACCCGCCGGCCGGCTCAGCCCTGCTGCAGCTGCGCCCGCAGCGCCTCGACGACGAGGTCGTGCTCGACCTGGTCGCTGACGCCCGAGGTGACGACCACGCCGACCTGCGTCGCGCCGATGCGGATCGGCACGGCGCCGCCGTTGAAGGCGTAGAGCATCGGGTCGACCATCCGGGCCCTCGTGGGGTCCTCCGCACCGGAGGCGGCGAGCTGCGCGGCCACGAGCTGCGACGCGGCGTCGAAGCGGCGGACGACGGCGGCCTTGCGGCGCATCCAGCCGTCGTTGTCCGCCGAGGTGCCCGCCAGGGACGTCTGGAAGACGAGCTGCTCGCCCAGCCAGATCGCGGTCGAGATCGTCTGCCCGCGCTCGCGGGCGAGGGCGACGATGCGCGTCCCGAGGGCGATGGCGTCGTCGTGGACGAAGCTCGTGAACCGCAGCTCGCGGTCCTCCGCGAGCATGGTGGTGATCCGGTCGTCGCTCACGGGGCCGTCCTCGTCGTCGGGGAGTGGTGCAGAACGCTGTTCATCCTATTCATCTCGCCCGGGCTCACGGCCACGAGGTTCCGGCCGGGGGCCCGCTGACCCTAGGATCCCCGCGGGGGGACCATGGACGACCGACACGACCGACACGACCGACACGACCGACCGCACGACGGCGCGGGGGACGACGCCTACCTCGACCCGGCGACGCGCGCCGAGCGGTCGGGCGCCGGCGACGGCCCTGGCGCGGCGGCGCCGGCCGCCGACGGCGATCAGGCCACCGAGACCGGCCCGGCCCACGGCACCGGCCCAGGCGCTGGAACCGGTCCGGCCACCGAGGCCGATCCGGTCGCCGCCTGGTTCCCCGCGGCGCACCCGGCCCCTGCCCGCAGGGCGGCCGACCCCGTGTCCGCCCCCGGCGACCACGCGGACGGCACGCGCCGCGCGGACGACGTGAGCGACGGGGACGAGGCGACCACCGCCTCCGGCCCCCTCGCCACGGGCCGCGGCCGCGTCGCCGCGATCGCCCTGAGCGTCGTCGCGATCGTCGCGACGGTCGGCGTCGTCGCTTGGTGGTTCGGGTTCCGCGACACGGGCCGGGCCGGCGAGCCGGTCGCCGCCGCGGCGACGACGAGCGCCCCGACCGCCTCGCCGAGCAGTGCCGCGACCCCGACGCCCACTCCTGCCCCGACCGCCGAGCCGACCCCGCAGCTCGCGACGCCGGAGCCGCAGGCAGCGCCCGCCCCGGCACCCACCATCGCGTCGGTGCCGGCCGGGACGGTCGTCGCCGAGGGGGACGTGCGCTCGCCGAAGGGCAGCATCGCCTACCACTACCGGGTCGTCGCCGACGGGGACGACACCTTCTCGACCCAGTTCTCGGGCTTCACGTCGACGGTGCCGGTGACCGTGGGGGCGACGTTCCTCGACGTGACGCCCGGCGTCGGCGACGGGCTCACCTGGTACGGCGTCGGGGAGAGCGAGCTCGGCGGCCCGACCGCCACGGCCACCTCGGTGACCACGCCCCTCGGTGACGTGCGACAGCCGACGCCCTACGTGAGCCTCGTCACCTACACGTCCGCCGCCGCCCCGGACGCCCCCGTCGAGATCGGCACGGGCAAGGTGCTCGCCGTGACGCCCGTGACCTGGTCGGTGCCCGCCCGGCAGACGAACGTGGCGCCCGTCGACCAGGGAGCCGCGCAGTACGCGGCCGGCGCGGTCGTGGCGACCACCGCCTCCGGCGCCCCTGCGGGGTACCGGGTCGCGGCGGACGACCTGCTCGGTGCGGTCGCCGCCCGCTTCGGGGTCAGCGTCGAGGCGCTCATCTGGCTCAACGAGGGGCTCGAGGTGCTCGGCGACGAGCAGGCGCTGTTCGTCGACACGACCCTCAACCTGGATCCCGCCGCCCGCTGACCCGTCCGGAGGCGCGGGTCACGCCCCGCGCACCCCGTGCGCCCCGCGCGCCCCGCCCGCCGCCGGCCGGTCGCCCCGCCGCTCGCCGCCGGCCGGTCGCCCCGCCGGTCGCTCGTGCGGCGGTGGCTTTCTCGCACGGCGGTGCGGAAAAGTGCACCGCC
>Ga0265797_10002355_pt1 | contig 31868 bp, 32 predicted proteins | sample P2T30metagenome_FD_192433 | JGI IMG/M metagenome (GOLD analysis project Ga0265797, IMG submission 192433) | Plant litter microbial communities from East Loma Ridge, Irvine, California - P2 T30 | ecosystem: Environmental > Terrestrial > Plant litter > Unclassified | place: USA: California... | reverse complement strand
CCGAGGCGGCGGTAGTCTTCCAGGGAAAGGTCGCGGTCTTCCGGGCCGGGATTTTTCCATGAGATCATGTACACCGTGTGTCCGCGTCCAATGAGGTAGCGCACCAGCGAATTGTCGGGCGACAGGTCCAGGATGTAGTACTTCATGATCCAGGCCGGTACAAACAGCAGCGGCCGTTCGTGGACGTCCGGCGTCGCGCAGTCGTAGCGCAACAATTCGATGAGTCTGTTCGACATGACCACTCGCCCTGGTGTGCGCGCGACGTCGACGCCTGGCCCGAATGCCAGAGGCGACGTGGTCCGCGCCAGCGCATGCTGCATATCCGTCGTGGCGCGCAGGAATCCATGGAGTAAGTTTCGGCCTCCGGTGGCGACAGTGGCTTGCTGGGCGGCGGGATTGGTGAGGATGAAATTCGAAGGCGCCAGCGCGTCGAGCAACTGGCGAGCCATGAAGGTCATGACATCGGTGTGATGCGGCGCCACGCCGTTGACGCCGCAGGTGGCGCGGTGCCACCACTGCTGGGTCAGCAGAAAGCCCTGGCTTACGACGTTCCACGGCCAGGCATTCCAGGCGGGATCGGAAAATCGCTTGTCCTGCGCCAGGGGCGCCACCGGTTCAAAGGGGGCGCCGATGGTCGAGGCCTGGGCGAATTCGATCCAGCGCCGCATGCCGTTCTGGGCGAGCAGGGTCAGTTCCTTCTGCTTGTCGGGAGAAAGCGCCAGGTGGCTGGCCCAGTCCTGCCACGCCAGCGACAGGGCCGCCGGAGATACGTTCGCAGTGAAATTGCCGAGCCACGCGCGCAAGGCCAGGTCGGCCGAGTATGCTTGCCCGACCCCGTCCTGTGGCGGACCATGCCGGCCGCCCTGCCAGGTACTGCCATCGCGTTGCAGTTCGCCTGGGGGAATGCTGGCTGGGGCAGCTTGCATGGTCAGTGTGCCATGAGGAGGGGAACCGGGGCCCGCGCCAGCAGCTCGCGCGTCACGCCTCCCAGCACCCATTCGCGATAGCGGTTGTGGCCAAACGCGCCCGCCACCATCAGGCCGGCGCCGCTGTCGCGTGCGAGCGCCATCAGTGCCGTGCCCTCGGTCGAGGTGGTCCGCTCGCGAACCACCTCGACCTGGACGCCATGCCGCGCGAGGTAGAGCGCCATGTCGGCGCCCGGCTGTTCGCCATGCAGATGGGCGTGCTGGTCGGGATTGATGATGGCCAACTGGACCGTTGATGCCCGCTGCAGCAGGGGCAGGGCGGCGGAAATGGCGCGCAACGCCTGCATGCCGCCATTCCAGCCGACCACGGCAATACCCGGGATTGCGGCATCGTGGTAGTCGGCGGGCACCACCAGCACGGGGCGCGCACCGTGCAGCGCAAGGTATTCGGGCAGGTGGGCCGCGCGTGTGGCGGGCCTCGACTTGCCTTCGCCCTCCTGGCTGAGCACGATCAGGTCGGCGTAGCGCGCTTCGAGCAGCAGGGCAAAAGCGGCATCGTCGTCGATTGCGTGCGTTTCGGGCGATTCGACGCCAAGGCGTTCGGCCTGTTGCGCAAACGCGGCAAGCCGTTGGTCCGCAGCGTCACGCAGGCCCTGAAAATCGGATGCCAGGAGCGGCGCCGGTGCAGCCGATGCGCCAGTCAGCACGGCGTAGTCGAGCCAGCTGACGCCGGTCGCGGCCATGCCGATCAGATGGGCGCCGTGGTCGGCAGCGAGCAGCGCGGCGGCCCTCAGCCGACTGTCCTGCCCGGCGGCGCCATCGATGTGTACGACGATCGTTCTGTACATAGCATTTCCTTTCAAGGACAGCCGGCGCAAGGTGGAGAACGCGCTGCGCACTGCTTTCCGGAAGACGGCGGCTTGGAAGACTGTAGAACATATGAATGCACGAGTCATGTGCGAGTTTGACGGCGATCAAATTTGTCGCTAATTGAGCCAGGATTGCGGATGCCGCTTCAATCGCCGCGCAGTGCCCGAAGCAGCGGCGGCGCGAGATGGTGTCGAGATTGTTGCCATTATTTGATGTAAGTCAAACAAAAATCTGATCCTACCCAACACACTGGATTAAACCGCGCGTGGTGCGGTTCCATCCGCCCGAGGCAACGATGTTTCGCAAGATTCTTGTACCCACCGACGGCTCCGCCCTGTCGGAGCATGCGGCGTCTGCCGCCGTCGCGCTGGCCCGTGGCAGCGGCGCCGAGATCGTCGCACTGTGCGTCGCGCAGGAATGCAATCCGCCCCATGGACAGGCTGCGGAAAGCGCTTGGGCGGCGCAGCGGGAACGTGCCTTGAACACGGCCGCGCAACGTGCGGGCCAGGTTGCGCGGCTTGCGCAAGAGGCGGGTGTCCCGCATAGCCTGGTAACCGCCATGGCGTCGTCGGAACACGATGAAATCATCCGGGTGGCGCACGACCTGCACTGCGACCTGATCTTCCTGGCCGCCCACGGCCAGTGCGGTGTCACCAGACTGATCGCTGGAAGGGTGCCCCAGCTGGTGCTCGCCTATTCGCCGGTGCCGGTGATCCTGTATCGCGGCGCGACGATGCCGGCATGAACCTGAACCTGAAAGCCGGCGCTGCCGGCAGCATTCCTGGAGGTGGAGCATGATTCAACGCATCCTCGTGCCGACCGATGGGTCGGACCTGTCCGAGCGCGCCGCCCTGGGCGCAATCGACTTCGCCAAGAATATTGGCGCCGAGCTGGTCGCCATGACGGCCATACCCGCATTCCATGCTCTCACCGCCAGTCCCGAGATGCTGGAGCAAACGCGGCAGCAATATGCCCAATCCAGCACGAGGAATGGCCAGGACCTGCTGGACCGGGTCGCGACCATGGCGCGCGATGCTGGCGTACCCTGCACCTGCGTGCAGATGGTGTCGGATGATCCCCACGAGGCCATCATAGCGGCGGCGCGGGAACACTCCTGTGACCTCATCGTGATGGCGTCGCACGGCCGCCGCGGCATCAAAGGCTTGCTGCTGGGAAGCGAAACCCAGAAGGTGCTCGTGCACAGCGCCATTCCGGTGCTGGTGTATCGCTAGCCGCTGGCGAGGGTTGGACCATGTTCACCCATATCCTGGTCGCGAGCGACGGATCGTCGGTCTCCAGCCTCGCCGCGCAGGCCGCGGTCGACCTGGCGCGCAGCTGCGGTGCCAGCATCGTCGCCCTGTCGATCGCAGTACCCGAAGCGCCGCCACTGATCGAAGGCGGCATGGTGTTCGATCCCGGGCAGCAGGCCGATGATCTGCTCGAGTACGCCCATGGCGTGGTCGATGCGTTGGCCAAGTCTGCGCGCGCTGCGGGCGTCGAATGCATCCCGGTTACCCGGATCGCGCCGGACGCCAGCCAGGCCATCGTCATGGCCGCGCGCGAATACCGCTGCGACCTGATTGTCATGGGGTCGCACGGGCGACGTGGCTTGAGCAGGTTGTTGGCCGGCAGCGTGACGCAGGAAGTGCTGGTCAGCGCCCCGGTACCGGTCTTGGTGTATCGACCGGGCAGGCCCGACGAACAGGCGGGCGCCGACGTCGCCGGCGACCGGACGTGATGATGCGGGCGGATCGACGCATGCCTGATAGGCGATGGCGATATGGACGCGGAATATGACATGGAACCAGGGGCGGCCGATGGCGCCCGGGCCCGCATGCGCGCCGCAATGGAGCGCCTCGGCGGTGTCCTCGACCCGGCGGACGAAAAGGCGTTCGGCACGGCGCTCGATCGCACGCTGTCGGAGATGCTGCCCACGCTGGGACCGCTATTCGGGCTTGCCGTGGTCCTGTTCGCGGTATGGGATTCCTGGATCGCGCCGGAACGCGCTGCGCTGACGGCCACGCTGCGCGTGCTCCTGGTCGTGGTCGGCGCCGCGGGGTATGTCCACTGGACCGCGCGGCTGCCGGTGCCGGTGCGCTGCGCGCTGGTTTACGTGTCGCACACCAGTGCGATGATCTGCAGCGCCGCGCTGCTGCCGGATGGACTGGTGCTTGCCTTGCCCGCGATTAGCGGCGCGATGTTCCTGCTTGCCCTGGTCGAGCCGCGCCTTCGCCGGTTCTTCTGCATTGCCTTGCCGCCAATGGTGCTGTTCGGGCTGCTCGGCGACCTGGTGCTGACACGCCAGGCGTTTGCAAGCAGCATGCTGGTCCACGCCGCGACGCTACCGCTGGCCGGGGCGATAGCGATGACGCAGGGGCGCTGGCGGCGGGCCGCCTTCCTCGGCGAACGGGCGCTCGCCCATGCGGCCCATCACGATAGCCTCAGCGGCGTCCTCGCGCGCGGCTACCTGGTCGAACTGGGGAATCATGATGTCGCCCTGGCCAAGCGTCACGGGCGTCCGCTGGCAGTCTGCATGGTCGATATCGACCACTTCAAGCGGGTCAACGACAGCTTTGGGCATGCCACGGGCGACACGCTGCTGTGCGCGGTCACCAGGGCCTGTTCCGCCCAACTGAGGGCGAGCGATCACTTCGGCCGGGTCGGGGGCGAGGAATTCGTCTGTGTCATGCCAGAGACCGCCGAAGACGATGCGCTGGCGTGCGCCGAGCGGATGCGCGCCGCCGTGGCGGCGATCCGGATCGAGACGGCGTCAGGGATTCTGGGATGCACCATCAGTGTCGGCATCGCGACGCTGCAGCGGGAACATGCCGACTTCGGCAGTCTTCTTGCCGCGGCCGATGGCGCCATGTACCGGGCCAAGACGGATGGCCGCGATCGCGTCGTGCTGGCGGCGCGCCACCCTTGCTACTGATCGACGAGCGGCCTGCCGGCCGCACTTGCCAATAGCGATTGCAGATGCCCGCGATCGAGCAATTCGATGTCGCGTTTGTCAAGCTTGATCCATCCCTCGTCGCGAAAACGCCCCAGCAGGCGGCTGATGGTTTCTATCGTCAAGCCGAGATAGTCGCCCATGTCGGCCCGCGACATGCGCAGCTGGAAGCGGCTTCCCGAATAACCGAGTTCGGCATATCTTGCCGACAGGTTCAGCAGCAGGCTCGCGAGCCGTTCCGTGCCATTCATGTTCGTTTGCAGCAGTACCGACTGCTCGCGCCCGATTTCGTAGCTCAGGGCGTGCTGAAAGCGCTGCATCAGGGCGAGCGACTCGTGCATGGCGTCCTGCAGCCTGGAATAGGGAATCTCGCACACTTCGCTGTCCTCGAGCGCCACCGCGGTGCAGGCGTGACGGCCGGAATGGATGGCGTCAAGGCCAATCAGGTCGCCCGCCATGTGGAACGCGGTCACATGAGGGTGGCCGCGATGGTCGGGACGCGACGACTTGATATGGCCGAAGCGGACCGCGTAGATCATGGCGAACGCTTCTCCCTGCCGGAACAGGACTTCCTCGCGCGCCACGCGCCGCCTGTAGGCGATCAGCCCATCGAGCAGGGTGCGCTCGCGCGCGCCGGCAGCTGCGGGCAGGCAAGCGTCGCGAACCGCGCAGCTGGAACAGCTGGGCCGCAATGACACCGGTAGTGGAATGCAGCCGTGGAGCGTCGAATCCGTCATATGTCCTCCTGTGGGCCATAGTCGGTCCTCCGCACAGTATCAGACAAAGTGGTAGATTCGGCAAGGTTTTCCAGGCTATCGGGGAAGTGCACTCGCAGGGGCGGCGCCCTCTTGAAAGCATTTGTTTTTTTATTTGATTTAGATCAAATTCAGGCAGTGACTTTTCGTGCAACGCGGCCTTACAGTCAATGCGAACACCATCTTGCACCGCACTCGGGTGGTGCCGGGTGCAAGCGGCGTCGCGCAGAGCGTCGATGCGCTGCCGTCCTGGCAGCGCACGCTTAGACCGGAGAGCAGGCATGGAGCTGGCTACGGCGGATACCGCCCTGGATGGGCTGGACAATGACACCGCGGCCCGGCGTCTGGCGCAGGACGGCCCCAACCGCCTCCCCGACGGCGGTGGCCGGCGCTGGCGGCGCATTGCGGTCGATACCGTGCGTGAACCGATGTACCTGCTGCTGGCGGGCGCGGCCATTCTTTACCTGATGCTGGGTGAACCGCGCGAGGGCGGGTTCCTGGTTGGCATGGTGGGCCTGTTGCTTTGCATGACGCTGGTTCAGGAAGGGCGCACCGAGCGTGCGCTGCAAGCCTTGCGCGACCTGAGTTCACCCACGGCGCTGGTGCGGCGCGGAGGGTTGGCGCGACGCATTCCGGCGAGCGAGCTGGTCGCGGACGACGTGGTTGAACTCGCCGAAGGCGACCGGGTGCCGGCCGACGCGCTGCTGCTGGCGGCCGCGGGCATGATGGTCGACGAATCCCTGCTGACCGGAGAATCGGCTCCGGTGGCGAAGGTCGCGGCGCCGCAGGGTAGTACGGCGGCTGCACCGGGGGGCGCCAACTTGCCGTGGGTTTATTCTGGGACGCTGGTCGTGCAGGGCCATGGCCTGGCCCGCATCAGCGCGACGGGCCCCCGCAGCGAAATCGGCCGCATCGGTGCGGCGCTGAGACACATCACTGCGCCGCCAGGGCGGCTCCAGCGCGAAACAGCGCGCCTGGCGCGCCGCTTCGCGCTGCTCGGCGTCGCGGTCAGCGCCTTGCTGGTCGGGTTGCTGCTCGCGCGGGGCACCGAGCCGCTGCAAGCCTTGCTGGCAGGCATTGCCCTATCGATGTCAATGCTGCCGGAAGAGTTCCCCGTGATTCTCACCATCTTTCCCGCCATCGGCGCCTGGCGGCTGGCGCGCAGTCAAGTCCTGACGCGCCGCCTTTCCGCGATCGAAATCCTCGGGTCGACGTCGGTGCTGTGCGTCGACAAGACCGGGACGCTCACCGAGAACCGCATGGGCGTGGCCCGCTTGTGGCGTGACGGCGTCGTCCACGAGCCCGCGGCCGGCGCCCCGATGCCGCCGCTGCATCGCGAGCTGCTGGAGTGCGCCCTGCGTGCCAGCCGCGAACAGGGCAGCGACCCGATGGAGGCGGCGTTCTGGCGTCTGGCGGCATCAGCGCTGCCGGATGCAGGCAGGAGGCCCCGTGACTGGTCGCTGGTGCACGAATATGGCTCGACGCCCGCGCGTCCGGCACTGGTGCACGTATGGGATAGCGGCCAGGGCCTGGCGCTGGTCACGGCGAAGGGGGCGCCCGAGACGATCGTCGCGCTGTGCCGCGCGCACGAAGATCGGGCTACGGCGGCGCTGGCGGCGACGGCGCAGATGGCGCGCGCCGGACTGCGGGTTCTGGCGGTCGCGCGCGCGCGCGCCGCTGCTGGGCGCTGGCCCGAGGATCCGGCTGATTTCGAGTTCGAACTGCTTGGCCTGATCGGCCTGGCGGATCCCCTGCGTGCCGATATCCCGGCGGCCGTCGCCGCATGCCGCGATGCCGGCCTGCGCATCGTGATGATCACCGGGGATCATCCCGAAACGGCACGCGCAATCGCGCACCAGGCCGGCATCGGCGACGGGCAGGTCATTACCGGCGTCCAGATCGCCGCACTCGACGGCGACACGCTGGCGCGCCGCCTCGATGGAGTGGCCGTGTGCGCGCGCATCGCACCGCGGCAAAAACTGGACATCGTGCAGGCGCTGCAGCGCGGCGGCGCCGTCGTGGCGATGACGGGGGATGGCGTCAACGATGCCCCGGCCCTGCGCGCCGCGAATGTCGGTGTCGCGATGGGGCGGCGCGGAACCGATGTCGCGCGCGAAGCGGCCGAGCTGACCCTGCTCGACGACCGCTTCACCGCGCTGGTGGAGGCGATCGCGTCTGGCCGTCGGATTTTCGGCAACATGCGCAAGTCGATGTGCTACGTGATGGCGATGCACGTGCCCATCGCCGGCATGGCGCTACTGCCGCCGCTACTGGGGTGGCCAGTGATGCTGTACCCGCTGCATATCGTCTTCCTGGAGTTGGTCATCGATCCGGCCTGCTCGCTGGCATTCGAGAGCGAACCGCCCGAGAAAGATGCCATGCGCAGGCCGCCGCGCGCGCCCGACGAACGCCTCTTTGGCAAGAAAGCCGTGATCAGCGCATTGATCCAGGGCGCGTGGGTGCTGGCGCCATTGGCGGCGCTGTATGGATGGTCGCTCGACCACCTGTCCCCGCCCGAGGCGCGGACGGTGGTGTTTACCGGCCTGGTGCTATGCAACTTGATGCTGTTGATGTCGAATCGCCAACGCGGAGGCATTGGCGGCACGTTGCGAATGGCTAATCCGGTGTTCTGGGCGATTACTGTCCTGGCACTGCTGTTGCTTGCCGTTGCCATTCTGTTTCCGGCCGCCGCCGACATGCTGCAATTGACGCCGCCGCCGGCGGGATTCCTCGCGATAGCCGTTATCACTTCCCTCGGGGTCATGGTCGGCCTCGAACTGCGCAAGTGGGTTGAGGCGTGGATGGCGTCGCGTCCGCATCGAGCGCCACGGCCGGTTGCGGGTCGTCCGTTGTAGCTGCTGCGCCCTGGATGCCAGTTGCTACAAAGTCTACTTACCGTAACTTTTGATCTCGGTCAAACGCACTGCATTATCTTGCGCGCACACTGCGAACTCTTAAATCGATGTCAAGACTGAGCTCTCATGACTTCAATGCTGCTTCTCGACCTCCACACCTTACGGTGCATGCGATGACACTGACACTGGAGCGCTTGCTGGTCCATGTCCGGGAGGCACACCAGCCGGACAAGTCCTTTGCAACCGCGTTTTCCGATCAGGTCTCCGCCGTCGAATGGGCCTTTCGCCAACAGGAGAAGCTGATGGAAGAAACAGGCGGGCAGGCCGCGTGCGACTGGGCTGGCCAGGAGCTGCGATGAGTTACCGAACCATGCTCGTGCACGCGGACTTGTCGCGCCATGCGCCAGAACGCCTTCGGCTCGCCGCCCGGCTGGCCAGTGCGCATGATGCGCACCTGATTGCCGTCGCCGCCACAGGCGTGTCGCGGGCGGTCTTTCCGAATGGCTACCAGGCTGATCCGCTAAGCCTCGAGGCAAGTTATTTCGAGCCGCTGCGTGACAGCGCGACGCGGGCGCTGGATCAGTTCAACATCATCGCCCTTCAAACAGAAGTAGCGCACGAAACGCGCCTCGTCTGGGACTTGGCCAGCGATGCGCTGGCCCGGATGGCGCGCTTCGCCGACCTGGTGGTCGTGAGCCAGTACGATCCCGACGAAGCGCTGACCGAGCCGGGGTGGCGCACACCCGAATTCGTCGCGATCACGAGTGCCCGTCCCGTGCTGGTGTTGCCATGCGCTGGCGCGACGGAGCCTGGTCGCCACATCCTGGTCGCCTGGAACGGTGGCAGGGAATCCTCGGCGGCGCTGCAGGCGGCGCTCCCGATGATGCGGCGCGCGGCGCGCGTCAGCATCGTGTCGTTCCGCTCTCCGGACGATGGCGATATCCTGGACGCCCGTTGCCAAACCGATCTGGCCGCCTTCCTGGCTCGCCATGAGATCCGCGCCGATATCCTCGCGCTCGACCGTGATATCGACCACGGACAGGCCTTGCTCGCCATGGCCGTGGAGGAGGCTGTCGACCTGATCGTGATGGGCTGCTATGGGCATTCGCAGTTCCGCGAACTGTTTTTGGGCGGCGTGACCAGGACGATCTTGCGCGAGACAACCGTTCCTGTGCTGATGGCGCGCTGAGGTCCAGGCGGCGACGCGTCCAACATCGTGATGGAGGCATTATGCAGATGATGAACGCCGCGGTATTCAGCGGCCCGGGCCGCATCGCGCTCGAGCGCAAGCCGGTACCGGTGGCCGGTCCTGGCGAGGCAGTGGTCAAGGTGACGATGACGACGATCTGCGGCACGGACGTCCACATCCTGAAGGGGGAGTACCCGGTCGTGCCGGGACTCACGATCGGGCACGAGCCGGTGGGCGTCATCGCCGAGCTCGGGGCCGGCGTCGACGGGTATGCGATCGGACAGCGCGTGATAGTCGGTGCGATCACCCCGTGCGGCCAGTGCTATTCGTGCCTGGAAGCGCATCAATCCCAGTGTGGCGGTCATGCCATGGGCGGATGGCGTTTCGGCAATACCATCGACGGTTGCCAGGCCGAGTATGTCCGGGTGCCGTTCGCGATGGCCAACCTGGCGCCGGTTCCGGATGGCCTGAGCGACGAACAGGTCCTGATGTGCCCTAATATCATGAGTACCGGCTTTGGCGGCGCCGAGAACGGCGCCATCCGGCTGGGCGATACCGTGGCGGTTTTCGCCCAGGGGCCGATCGGACTGTGCGCGACGGCAGGCGCCCGCCTGCGCGGCGCCAGCAAGATCATCGCGGTCGATACCGTGCCGGAACGCCTCGCCATGGCGAAGCGCCTGGGGGCAGACCATGTGATCGATTATCGAATGACCGACCCGGTCGAGGCCATACTGGACCTCACCGGCAAAAAAGGCGCCGACGTCACGATCGAAGCGCTGGGCACCGAGCAGACATTCGAGAGCTGCCTGCGCGCCCTGCGTCCGGGCGGGACACTGTCGAGCCTCGGCGTCTATTCGGGCAAACTGAGCTTGCCCCTCGATGCGTTTGCCGCCGGCCTTGGCGACCACAAGCTTGTCACCACTCTCTGTCCTGGCGGGAAGCACCGCATGCGTCGGCTCATGAATATCGTCGCGTCCGGACGAGTCGATTTGCGACCGCTGGTCACGCACCGCTTTCCCTTGGAACAGATCGAGGATGCCTATGAGCTATTCGCAAACCAGCGTGACGGGGTCCTCAAGATCGCGATCGTTCCTTGATGAACCGCAGAGGCAGGAATGCGTCGGCGCAGCGGGTGCGCGCCGGAAGCAGCGAATACGGTGCGCCTCATTGCCCCGCTGCCGGGGTGTCGGCGAAGTCGGGCGGCGAAGCTTCTCGAGGATCGCGCAACAGCAATACCGGGATCGCCGAATTGGACAGCACATAGCGGGCGACGCTGCCGGTAGACAGCGTGTTGGCGTCATTCGGTCCGTGACTTCCCATGACGATGAGGTCGCAGCCTTGTTCCTCTGCTACACGGATTATTTCAGGCCCGGGCGCTGAGGCCAGGGGCGTGATTATCTTGCAGCTGACGCCGCTTGTGCGTGCGATGCGGGACACGGTGCCGGCATGGGCTAGTGCAGCGGTTCGCGCCCGGGCAAGCTCTGTCTGGGCGTCAGGCAGGGGCGCCTGGCCGTCGCGCACGGAAAAATGAGGTTGCGCCACCGATACGGCGACGACGTGACCGGCACCGGAGCGAGCGAGCACGGCGCCCATTTGCGCAGCGCGAACCGCCAAGTCGGAACCGTCAGTGGCGATACAAATTCTATCCAGTAGCATGGCAGGAATATCCGAGCGAAATGGATAGGATCACGATAACTAACGCTGTTCAGTTTGATCGATATCAAATCTTGCTTAGATTTCTGAGAAATAAAGCGGATGTCGATCTCGAATACTGGGCTATTCGGTAGTGAGATCGCTGAGCAGACGCATCTGTTGAATTAGTTTACGGCGTCTACGTGGCGTCGACCTTGACGGATCTGATATGCCGGATGAACATGAATTCCCATTTTTGAGGGAAATATTACTTTTCCTCATCCTGGCCGGGATCCTGATCCCGGCGCTACAACGTTTGCGGCTCAATCAGGTTCTCGGATTTATCACCGTCGGCATGGTGCTGGGCCCCTTGGGCCTGGGAGGCATGGCGAACCCGACCTGGCAGCGCAGCTTGACCTTTCCTGCCGGCCCCGGCGTGTCGATGCTGGCCGAGATCGGCGTCCTGTTCCTGATGTTCATGATTGGCCTGGAACTCTCCGCGGCGCGCATGTGGTCGATGCGTCGCTGGGTATTTGGCGCTGGTTTCGCCCAGGTTACGGCCAGTGCAGCGATCATCGGCGGCGTGCTGGCGCTGTTTGGCCTGTCCGGGCAGACAGCGGCCATTCTCGGTCTGGTCTTGTCCCTGTCTTCCACTGCGGTCGTCATGCAGCTCCTCTCCCAGCAGCATGCCAGCGGCACCCCGCTTGGCGAGGCAACCTTTTCCATGTTGATGTTGCAGGACCTGGCCGTGATACCGCTCCTGATCCTGATCGGCGCACTGGCGCGCGATGCCGGCGCAACCGAGGCCGAGCCTGCCGTTGTCGCGCTGCTGGCTCTGGGAGCGATGGCCAAGGCTGGCGTCGCGATCGGCGTCATCTACCTGGTCGGGGGGAGGGTGATTCAACCGGTTTTTCGTACTTTCGCGCGCCAACGCCAGTCAGACGTGTTCATGGCGCTGGTGCTCCTCGCAACGTTCGGCCTGGCTGCCCTGTCGGCGGCAGCTGGCCTGTCGATGGCCCTCGGCGCCCTGATTGCCGGACTGTTGCTTGCCGAAAGCGAGTTCAAGCACGAGATCGAGTTGATGGTCGAGCCATTCAAGGGGCTGCTGATGGGTTTGTTCTTCATGACGGTCGGGATGACGATCGACATTCGCCAGGTAGTCGAATCACCCCTCTGGCTGGCAGCCGGTGTCGCCGGACTGCTGCTGGTAAAAGGTAGCGTGGTGGCGCTCGTGATGCGGATCGGTGGGCTGCCATGGCGGCGCGCGGTAGAAGGCGGACTTCTGCTGGGGCAGGGTGGCGAGTTTGCCTTTGTCGTCATTGGCAGCGCCGTCGCCGCGCGCGTTGTCGATCCAGGGATCGGTTCTCTTGTGACGCTGGCGGTCGGCTTGTCCCTGTTCACCACGCCAGTACTGGCGCGGCTGGGACGAACATTCGCCGAGTACGGTGAGCGGCGGCACCATGAGCTTCCCACTAGCGAGGTCGAGCAGGCATTGGGCCTGGCGCGGGGACATGCGATCGTCGCCGGCTTTGGCCGCGTCGGTCAGCAGATCGGGAAGCTGCTCAAGGCGCAGGACATTCCCTTCGTTGCGTTCGAGACCGACGCTGACCTGGTGCGGCGGATGCGCGCCAGGGGATGGCCGGTCTGGTTTGGCGACGCCACGCGTCCCGACTTGCTGCGGCGCGTACATGCCGACGAAGCACCACTGATCGTGCTGACCATGGACCAGCCGGTGGCCACGATGCACGCCGTGCGCGGCATCAGACGCGACTTTCCGCATATTCGGCTATTCGCACGCTCGCGCGACGAAAAGCACGCGCGCGCGCTGCGCCTGGCTGGCGCGAGCGTCGTGGTGCCGGAAACGCTGGAAGCAAGCCTGCAATTGTCGTCCTTCGTACTCGAAGAGCTGGGCCTCGACGCACGTGTGGTGAGCTCGGTCGTCGAGCGCGAGCGCGCCATGTTCGCTGCAGGACTGCTGGAGACCGCGGAGTCGCTGCGCAACGTGGATGAAGCAAGGTGAGCTGGATCGCCCCCGCTCGGTCGTGCCGGTGGCCGTTGGAGCGGACACCGGACTGCCAGTTACTTGATGGAAAAACGGACGCTGACAGACTTTTTGTCCGCGAACGTAATGGCGGCGACCGCCTTGCTACCCGCGGCAAGGTTGGCGTTGCCCTTCACGACCAGCGTGTTGTTCGCACCCGCCTCGAGGGGAAGCTCTGTCTTTTCCGTGCCCTTCAATACGGTCAAGGTACCGGTTGCACCTGCGGTCGGCAGGTCCTTGCCGTGGTCATCGACATAAATCGTGGCGCCACCGTCCTTGCTGACGAGTTCGAAAGCCAGGTCGCCCGCGCTTTGCACAACGCCACCATGTTTGGGCTTGGCGCCGTGTGCAAGGACATGACCTGAGAGGGCAACACTGGCCGCGAGGGCCGCTACTGCAAAACATTTTTTCATTTAAAGCTCCAGAAAACTGTGGCGGCTAGGAATGGGCGCCGCCACTTGGCCCGTGTGAATCAATAGGTATCGCCGCCTTTTTCCGCTAGTAACATCTCCAGCGGGCGGCGCCCGACCTTCCAGAAGATGAGCGGCGTAAGCAGCGAATCGAGCAGGGTGGAACTGATCAGACCGCCGAAGATGACTACCGCGACCGGATGCAGTATCTCTTTGCCCGGCGCGTCCGCTGCAAGCAGCAGCGGCGTCAATGCGAAGGCTGCGACGAGTGCCGTCATCAGGACTGGTGTCAGGCGTTCGATCGAACCGCGCACGATCATCGGCCAGCCGAATGTCTCGCCCTCGAACTTGCAAAGGTTGATGTAATGGCTCACCTTAAGAATGCCGTTGCGGGTCGCGATGCCGGCGAGCGTGATGAAGCCGACCATCGATGCAACCGACAGCGACACACCTGCGATCCACATGGCGGCCACGCTGCCCACCAGGGCGAACGGAATATTCCCCATGATGACGAGTGCCAGCGTCGACGAACGATAGCGCGAATAGAGCACAAGGAAAATCAGCACAAGGGAGGCCAGCGACAGGCCGACGATCAGCTGCTGCGCCTGCTCCTGCGCCTGGAACTGCCCTTCGACGCTGACGAAGTAGCCACCCGGGAGCTGACTGGATGCAACCGCCTTGCGCACGTCGTCGATAATGCGCGACATATTGGAGCCGTCGGTATTCGCGTAGACGACGATCCGGCGGCGTCCGTTCTCGCGACCGATCTGGTTCGGGCCGTCTCCTTCCTCGACGGTGGCGACACTTGACAGAGGGATCTGTCCGGCAGGGCTGGTGAGCATCACCCGGGCCAGGTCCTGCGGCGAACGGTCGACGTCGGCCAGGCGTACGACCAGGTCGAAACGTCGGGCGCCATCGATGACCTGGGTGACGCGCGTGCCTTCGGCAAGGGCCTGTAGCGCCTGCAGCACATCTCCGGCCGCCAGACCGTATTGCGCGGCCTTGCGATAGTCGATCCGCACCTTGATCTGAGGGATCAGGACCTGCCGCTCCACCGACAGGTCCACCAGGCCCGGCACGGCGCGCAGGCGGCCCTGCAGGCCGTCGGCAAGGCCGCGCAGCGTATCGATGTCGTCGCCGTAGATCTTCAGGGCGATCTGGGCGCGCACGCCAGAGAGCAGGTGGTCAAGCCGGTGCGAGATCGGCTGCCCGATCGCGACCGAAGCGGGAATAACCGACAGCTGGTTGCGGATGCTCGCCATGATTTGTTCGCGCGAGCGCTCGGACGGTTTCAGGTCGACATCGATCTCTGCCGAGTGCACGCCCTCGGCGTGCTCATCCAGTTCGGCGCGACCAGTACGGCGTCCGACCTTGGTTACTTCCGGCACCTGGGCGATCAGGGTCTCGGCAAGAGAACCCATGCGGTTAGCTTCCGCCAGCGAAGTACCCGGCGTAAAGGTCATGCCCATGACCAGCGAGCCTTCATTGAATGCTGGCAGGAAGGCGCGTGGAAAGAACGGGACCGATGCCGCTGCCGCCAGCACTACGATAAGTGCCACCGACAGCATCATGCGAATGCGCGGAAATGACCAGTTCAGTGCGGCCGTATCCCACTGCTTCATGCGCCGCACGATAGGGCTGTCGCCGCGGTGCAGTCGCTTCATTTTCGGCAACAGGTAGTAGGCCAGGACCGGAGTCACGGTCATCGAAACCAGCATCGATGCCAGGATCGAGGCGATGTAGGCGATTCCGAGCGGCGCAAACAGCCTGCCCTCGATGCCGGGCAGGGCGAACAGCGGCACGAACACGAGCACCACGATCACGGTGGCGTAGACGATGCCAGAACGGACTTCGACCGAGGCATGCCAGATCGTTTCCAGCACCGCCTGGCCGGTCTCGCCGCGCTGTTTCAGCCTGCGCACGATGTTCTCGACGTCGACAACCGCATCGTCGACCAGCTCGCCGATCGCGATGGCCAGACCGCCCAGCGTCATCACATTGATCGACTGGCCGAGGAGGTGGAAGGCGAGCGCCGTCACCGCGAGCGACAGGGGAATGGCGATCAGCGAAATCAGCGTCGTGCGCACGCTCAGCAGGAACGCGAACAGGACGATCGCGACCAGGATCGCGCCGTCGCGCAAGGCCTCGACCACGTTGCTGATCGAAGCATCAATGAAATTCGCCTGCCGGAACAGGACGACCGGCTGTGAGATGCCGGCTGGAAGTCCCTGTTTCAGTTCGGCCAGCGCAGTCTCGATGTCGCGCGTCAGACGTATGGTGTCACCGGCGGGCTGTTTCTGCACGCTCACGATCACCGCCGGCTTGCTGTTCAGCCCGGCGTCCCCACGCTTGAAAGCAGGGGCATAGGTCACATTGGCGACCTGTTCGAGCAACACAGGCGTGCCGTTGCGGTAGGCGATCGCCAAGCCCCTGACGTCGTCCAGGCGGTTGGTGCGGCCCAGGTTGCGAATCAGGTACTCGCGGTTGTTCAGGTCCACGAAGCCGCCGCTGGTATTGGCCGCGAAGCCACGCAGCGCCGTCGTCACCTGTTCCAGGGACACTTTAAATTGCGCCATGCGCGCCGTATCCGGCTCGACACGCAGCTGGCGAACCTCGCCACCGATCGGGATGACCTGCGACACTCCCGGAATCGAGAGCAAGCGAGGCCGCAATACGAAATCGGCATACTCGCGCGCCTTCATCGGGTCGGTCTTTGCGACATCGATCGGCAGTGCGATCAGCATGATCTCGCCCATGATCGAAGACACCGGCCCCATCACTGGCGAGATGTTCCCGGGCAGCTGTTCCTTGACCAGCGTGATCCGCTCGGACACGAGCTGCCGGTTGCGGTAGATATCGGTTCCCCAGTCGAACTCGGCATACACGATGGACAGGCCGACGCCCGACACCGAGCGCACGCGCGTGACGCCGGGCATGCCGTTGAGCGAGGTCTCGATCGGGAAGGACACCAGCTGCTCGACCTCTTCCGGGGCCATGCCGCCGGCCTCGGTCAGCACGGTCACGACTGGCTTGTTCAGGTCGGGGAAGACATCCACCGGGGTACGCCATGCGGTCATGGCACCATAGACCATCAGCATCAGCGCCGCCGCAAGGACGAAGAGGCGGTTGCGCAGGCTGAAGCGAACTATCGAATTAAACATTAATCGTCACCTGATCTGCTTATCTAATTTGGTTGATCAGGGAGGTACCGATGACCACCACCCTGTTGTCGGGGCTTAGCCCCTTGGTAACGATGACCGTGCGCGAATCCAGCGGGGTTGCCTCTACGGGCAGGGCAATGAAGCGCTGGGCGCCGGACTTGATCCAGACTACGGTTTCATTGGCAGGGTTGCGGGCCAGCGCTGCCGCCGGCAGGGCAATGCCCTTGACCTTCGTGTCGAGCCTGGCCAGGACCGTCACTGGCTGGCCGACGGCCAGGTCGAGGGTTGCGCTGCGTGCACGGAAATTGATCGGCACGGCGCCGTCGCGCAGGGTGCGCGCGCCACCCAGCAGTGTCAGTTCGACATCCGGCATGTTCACAAGGGTTGCAGCGCTGATCTTGCGGGCGATGGCCGCGTCGGCGGACAGGGCCTCGATGACCATGCGCTGCGGATCGACGATCTCGAACAGCACGTCGCGCGACTCGACGATCTGGCCGTTCAGCACCGATGCGCTGGCAATGACGCCGCTGGCAGGGGCGATGATTGTCTCGACGCCGCTGATCGAACGGGCGACCGCGCGCTCCTGGCCGATGGTTGCAGTCAGTTCGGCCTGGGCGGCTTCGATCTCCTTCGCCGGCACCACGCCTTCGAGGGATTTCAGGCGTTCTACCCGTTTCGCGAGCAGGCCCCGGTTGGCTCGCAGCTCAGCGAGCTGGGCTGCCTGATTGCCCCGCTCGATGGCGGCCCCTGTTGGACGAAGGCGTGCCAGCACCTGACCCTTGACGACGCGCTGGCCGGCAACAGGCAGGCCGTTCGGCCCCAGCGCGATCTGGCCAGCGAACGGCGCCTGCACCCGTCCACCGGCGTTCGGGTCGATGCTTGCACGGCCATTCAATTCCACAGTGCGGGCAAATTCTCCTTCCTTGACCATCAGCGTGCGCACGCCCATGCGGCGTTGCGCCAATTTTGGGACGTTGACGCTGCCATCGGGAAGGCGCGCCAGTCCACCGACGGTGGCAGTGGCCTGGCCGTCCAGGTGCTCGCCGTTCGGGCCGTGCGCGCCGGGCGACGCCAGCAGGGTACTTGCAAACAAACCGGCAATCAGGCCGGCGAGAAGGCGTTGTGTCATTTTCATATTAGATTTCCTTCGCATGGCGCCGGCGTCGTACAACGAAAATTGCGGCAGCAGCCAGGACAAGCGCTGCGGTCGCTGCCAGCAGCCAGCGGCGGTTGAAACCGTGCTCGTGTCCGTGGTCATCAAGCGCTTCGGTAACCGTCAGCGTGCCTTCGAGCAGATCGCTTTCCTCGCCTGCGAGCAGGGTAAACAGCAGTGCATGGGTGCCCGGCTTGGAGATAGCGGCGAGAAATTTGGGATCGTCGATTGCGTAGTCACCGAGGTCGGCGTGGAATTTGGCTTTCGCCCTGAGGTCCTTGTACTGGACCTCAAGGACGCCGCCCAGTACCGGCTCGTTCGTTTCGTAGCGGTCGATCATGATCGACAGCTCGCCGCCGGAAAGATGGCCGAGCAGCTCGAACGCTTCCGTAAAGGTTTCGATGCGGGGGACGGACGAGGTCGTGCCAGAGGCAGCCGCCTGGCCATCGAGGTGTTCGCCGTTGGGTCCGTGGGCGCCGGGGCTTGCGAATGCCGGCGACATGACGAGCATGGCGGCAAACAACAGGTGCAGGTATTTCATGGAAGGATTCCTAAGGCTTGATTGAGTTGGGCATGAGCTAGCCCGAGGGCGACTTTTTGCTGTGCGACGGCGACGTCGGCTTCGTGGGTGAGGGCGCGTGAACGGAGCAGGTCGGCAAGGCCCTTTTCACCCTGGCGAAACGCCTTCTCGAACAGCGCAGTGTGTTCGTGCAGGGCGATTGCGCGTGCGGTCGCGGTCGCCAGTGCAGCACGTGCATTCGCGAGCCGTTCCTTCGCGATCTCGACATCGGCTTCGGCATTCGCCTGGACCTCGGCCGCCTCCGCAGCAGCAGTCGCGATCACGGTTTGTGCCTGGGCTTCAACCGTGCGATTGCGTGCGGCGGTGCCGATCGGGATCTGCAGCGCCACACCGATGCTGTTGACAGGTTTTTGCAGCACCCTCTCGTCCTCCCGGCGAACCGACAGGGCAATGGTTGGCGGCGCGGCGCGGGAAGCCGTGGCCAGGCGTAGTGCCGCGCGCGCGCGTTGTTCGGAGGCCTGTGCGGCTGCCAGGCGTGGATTGGCGGGAACCTTACTTTCAGAAAGCTGCTCAGGTTCGAGCACCGGCAGGTTGGGCAGACCGGTTACGACGCGATAGCGTGCCAGCGCCTCAAGCGCGGCAGTGCGGGCATCCGACACGGCGATCCGGGCGGCAAGGACTTCCTGCTCGGCGAGCAGTCCATCGCTGCGTGCCAGGTCGCCAGCCTTCACCCGTTGCTGTACTTCGTCAAGGAGTCCCTCAAGATGCTCCAGGTGATCCTGCTTTTCTTCCAGTCGGACTTGTGCGGCTGCAGCTTCCCACATGCGATTGCGCACCACGCCAGCGAGCGTCAGGCGCGTGGAGCCAAGATGGGCGGCGACCTCCTCGGTGCTGCGTGCGGCCAACGCTTCGCGAGCGCTCTTCTGGCCCGGCAGGAAGAATGAAGACGAGACCGAGATCTCGGATTCCCGCTGGTCACGCTCGGACGAACCTTGGTCCGCGCGCTGGGACAAGCCGAGCGTCGGGTTGGACGCAATCCAGGAACGGGCAATGTCGCGTGCCGCAGAGGCTTCAGCCTGGCGGGCATCGAGCGTGCGGGCGGCGGGCGCGCGTTGCCATGCGCTCTCGACAGCTTGTTGTAATGTGGTGCCGATTATGGCCGGCGCGGGCGGTGCTGCGATGACCTGACATGGCAGGACGATGGCTGCACCGATAAGGTAAAGGGACAGGCGGCAGGTGCGCATGTGTTCTCCATCGGGTGAAATTCAGATTCACCGAGGGCGAGCACGTCAGCGCAAGCTGCGTTGCGCCTGCATCTTTCGACTATGTGTGCAGCGATCCCCCGGCGGTGTGGCCGAGGGAGAGGGCAGGGGGTCTATGTGGTCCGTCGAGGAACGGTTCAGGCACTGCCTGTGCGGTATATGGCCCCAGCTCGGATACAGGCTGTCCCGCAGGGAGTGCCAGACGCGAGATACCGAAGCCTACCGGTTGTGAAGGCGAGGAATGCTCGTGCGCGTGATCGAGAGACTCATCCGACTCGTCGTAGTGAACGGAACCGTCGTCCGCATGATGGTGGTGATGGATGCCCTCTTCGTGCACCAGCTCATGGGCGAGCGAGACCGCGTCCGCGACAGGCAGCAAGCTTCCCTGCATGGCGAAACCATACAGGGGTAAGCAAAACAGCAGCAGGATGTGGATGAACCGGCGCACGGGGATCAATAAGCTAATGTCGGAAAATTATAGCAGGTGCCTCAGCATCCATGACCAAGACAGGTTTCAATCACCTGTATTTGCTATTCGGGCTGTGGAGAGCGATGAATCGCCGCGAATCGTAGACACTCCTGAGCCAGAATTCTGGGCAGGAGCAGAAAGTATGGGTGGGAAACGATACACGGCGAAGTGACGGCCCGTCTCGGGTGAGCATTCACAGCCTGTGCACTGAGCCGCTCCAGCTTTCGTGGAGACTGGTTTGTCTGTCTGTCAGTGTTGACGATTTTTTCTCGTCAGGTTCGATGTCTTGTTGGCAGGTAAGCGATCTGGAATCGTTCAGCCAAAAGGCGCGAGCACTGATCCAGGGTCCACAGCCGTGCTCCTGTCGTCAGCATTGTCGATGCCAACAGCGTCAGGTCCACCAAGCCACAGCAGAGTTCGCGCTGATCATCACGGGTACGCTGGACTGGGACGACGTATTGTCAGAAAAACGCGCATGGGATACGTTGATCTGGTTCGGCGCGCTGCTCATGCTGGTCGAGCAGCTCGACAAACTGGGTGTCATTGCCTGGGCGTCGGAATGGATCAAGGGGCGATTGTCGCCAGCGGCATGGGATGGCAGGCCGCGGCCGCCGTGCTGCTACTGGCGTTTGTGTTCTCGCATGACCTGTACGCCAGCACCACGGCCCATATCAGCGCGATGATGCTGGCATTCATGACCGTTGGCGCCCAACTGTTGCCGGCAGAATACCTGATTCCCTTTCCGCTGATGGCACGACCTGGTAGAAGTTGCTCGGCTACTGGTAAGGCACTGTGATGGCGGCTGGTCCTTCTTCAATGACTGACAGGGCCGTCCACCGTATCAGGGATCGAACAGGGAGAAACGCGAGTTCCTCCCGCGCAGGCGGTGGGTGAATACATGGCGCTGGTGCAGCGTCTCAAGGAGGCTGACGTCGTCGATGACGCTGCATGATCGCAAGGCCCACCTTGCGCGCGTTTTTCAGGGCCGCCGCGCCCATTCGTAGATGCCGCCGTCCGCCATCAAGGACAGGAACAGCCGGTCACCGACAATCCTGTAGCCACGCACGAACTCGATGTCGCCGGGAAGGCGGGCGCTCATGGCTTGCGGAGGACACATCGCGCGTGTCGTGGCGACCGCGCCGAAGCGCAGGCTGCCACTGCCGTCAAGTGTGTCGGCCGTCTCGAAGCTGCCGTTGCCACGGTTGCAGTCGAACTGGAAGTTAGCCTTGCCGTCCGCGCTGAATGCCACCTGGAACTGCTCCAACGCTTGCGGCTTGATCACGCCCACCTCGTCGCTCGATGAAGTGAAAGAAACCAGGTTCCAGGCACTCCCGGCCAGGACGGCTTTCTGCGCACCCGCGGTATCGGCCGGACCGCTGGCGCAGGCCGAGAGCAGGGCGCCTGCCAGGCCGATGCCGGCGATGCGCCGGGCAGGCGCCAGTGCAGCATGCAGCCGCTTCTTGATGCGATTCGAGCTTGTCATCGGTAATTCCTTTCAAGTGTGGATCAGGTAGCCCATACACCGACCAGTTGTACCAGCAGGATCTTGAGCACTGTCATAGACGGAAAAATCATCGCGTAGCCGATATCCGGCCTGTCGGTCGGTGCGATGCGGTTGGCAAAGACAAGAATTGCCGGATTGCCGGTCGCGCCGGCGACGATGCCTGCCACGCTGTCGAACGGCAGGCGCAATACCAGCAAGGCGATCGCCATCGTCACCGCGACCAGCAGCGCGACAATGGCGCTGCCGAGCAGCAGATACAGCAGCCCATTGGCGGTAATCGTGGCCGCGAAGGTCGCGCCGGACGACAGCCCGACCACGGCCAGGAACAGGGTCAAGCCGAAGTTGCGCAGCACCAGGTTGGCAGAGATCGGCATCGCCCACTGGAGCGGGCCACTGCTGCGGCGCCAGCCGAGCAGCAGCGCCACCAGCAACAGGCCGGCAAAGCCTAGAGACATCTGTCCCAGCAGTGGCAACGGCCAGTGGATCGCACCGAAGCCGAGCCCCAGTGTGACGCCGACGCCGATGCCGGTATAGCTGATGTCGCCGGTGCTGCGGACCGAGTCGCCGAACAGCTGGCGCAGGGCGGGGAAGCTCGCGCGCGGCGCCAGGATGCCGATGCGGTCGCCGGCTTCCAGGATGCGCCCGGACGTGAGCGGCAGGTCGGCGTCGCTGCGTCGCAGGTGCAGGATGCGGGCATTGAGCGATTCGGGAATCGCCAGCGTGGACAGGCGCTGGCCGATCAGCGTCGGGTTCGAGATGAAGAAACGTTCGTAGTCAAGGTCGCTGCGGTCGCGCAGCATCCGGCCCGGATGTGCACGCCCGAAGCGGGTGGCCACATCGTTCAGCAGAGCCTGGTCGATGCCAGTCACCAGCAATACATCTCCTGATTCGATGCAAGTGGCATCATTCGCCATAAGGTTGCGGTGGCCGCGGCGAATGGCGGCGATCGTGATGCCGTCGGGAAGCCGGCGCGCGGCTTCGCCAAGGGTCATGCCGAGCACGCTGAATTCATCGACGTCGATTTCTTCGACGTGCATGGTCGAGGCAGCACGGGCCGAGATCGCGGGCTTGCGCACTGCGTTGTAAATTCCGAGCATCAGGATCGGCACCGCGACGCCGAGCGGATAAGCAACCGAGTAGCCGGTGGCGGGCCCGGTCCCGAAGGCGGCAATGGCTGCCTGCAGGGCGGCAGTACTGGTGCCGGCGCCGGCAAACGCGCCCAGTGCCTCACCCAGGCCGAGCGCGGGCATCCAGTGCACCATTGCGAGCATCAGCGCCAGTGCGCACATGACTGCCGTGGCGGCGGCGATATTGGCCCGGACGCCGTCGGCACTGCTCAGGCCGCGCCAGAATTGGGCGCCATAGGCGATGCCCACGCCGTACAGGAACAGCAGCAAGCCCAGGTTGCCCAGTAGCGGCGGCAGCGATAATGCAGGCACGGCGGCGCCGATGCCCAGGCCGACAAACAGTACTGCGCCAGACCCGAGTGCAAAGCCTTTGACATTCACCGCGCCCAGCAGGTAACCGACGGCAATCGTGAGAAACAGCGCAAGCAGGGGCTGGGCGGTGAGAAAGTGGCCGATGTCCGTGAGCATTGTCAAGGCTTTCAATTCTGCTGGATTGCAACTATTGTAATGGGGGCAGCCGAGCACGGGCAAACCAACTTTCAACTTTCGAAGAGGGCAACCATGAAAACTGCGGTATTCAGCGCGCGGCGCTACGACAGGACGATGCTGGCCAGTGCCAACCAGGAGGGACATGAACTGCGCTTCATCGAAGACCGACTGACGCCTGCCACCGCGGTCCTGGCCACTGGTTGCGAAGCGGTCTGCGTGTTCGTCAACGACAGCGTCGACTCCGAAGTGCTAAGCCTGCTGGCGGCGCAGGGTACGCGGCTGGTGGCCACCCGCTCCACCGGCTACAACCATATCGACGCCGCGGCGGCGCAGCGGCATGGCATTGCTGTAGTGAGGGTCACCGACTACTCGCCGCATTCGGTGGCCGAGTTCGCGGTCGGCCTGCTGCTGGCGGTGAACCGCAAGATCGCGCGCGCCAGCGTTCGCACGCGAGAAGGTAACTTCGATCTCGATGGATTGATGGGCTTCGACCTGCACGGCAAGACCGTGGGCGTGATCGGCACCGGCAAGATCGGCACGATCTTCGCGCGCATCATGAGCGGATTCGGCTGCACTGTCGTCGGCCACGACAAGTTTCCCAATCCAGCCTTCGAGGCGCTGGGCGGACGCTATATCGGTATCGACGAACTGCTCGAATGCAGCGACGTGGTGTCGCTGCACTGCCCCCTGACCGAAGAGACTCACCACATCGTCAATGCCGATTCGCTGGCGCGCGCCAAGCGGGGCAGCATCCTGGTCAATACGAGTCGCGGCGGCCTGGTCGATACCGAGGCTACCATCGGGGCGCTCAAGACCGGGCAACTGGGCGGGCTGGCGATCGATGTCTACGAACAGGAAGCGAGCCTGTTCTTCCAGGACCTGTCGTCGACCATCATTACTGACGACGTGATCCAGCGCCTGGTCTCCTTCCCGAACGTGATCGTGACCGGACACCAGGCATTCTTCACGGTGGAAGCGATCGGCCAGATCATGCGCACCACCATCGAGAGCATCACCGCGCTCGAACGGGGCGAGCCGCTGCGCGACCGGGTTCCGCAGGCCTAGTCAGCGCTTGGGCTCGAGCTGGCCGATTCGCGTCAGGTAGCGCCGATTCAGGCAGCGCTCGATGGCGGGCTCGCGGGTGCATGAAGCGCGCGCCGCTATCCACTGGCGCTGGTCGCGCCGGATCTGTTCGGCGCGCGAGGCAGGCGCACCTGCCAGTGCATCCCGGTAGACAAAGGCCAGCCGGGCGTCGAGCTCGGCCAGAACCGGGCTGCGGCAGACCGCGATCTCGACCACACCGCTAGCCCTGCGGCAATCGAAGCTCGGGCCGCCTGCCTGCCCTGTGCCAGGCCGCTGCGCCTGTGACCCGGATTGGCGGATCCGCAAGGTGAATGCGGTGCGCTTGCCGCGCCGGGCGTCGTTGCGCATCAGGTAGACGTGCACCTGGTAACGGCCACGCTCGTGCACGCTGGCCTGGAACCGGTTGCCCTCCATACTGCCATTGAAGACCATGGCGCCGGATGGCGCGATTACGTTGTGATACAGCGACGCCTGGCCCGGGTGGCTCAGTTGCACCGTCACCTCCTGACCGACCGCAGCGTCGAATCCGTACACCAGGGTCTGGCGGCCGGTGACTTGGCCGCTCACCTCGATCTCGGCCTGGCCGGGAGCCAAGCGCAGCGGGGTCGGTGCTGCATCCTGCGGCTGGGCTGCCACTGGCACGACAACGAAGAGGGCGCATAGCAGCAGTGCTGGTAACGATCGTAACGAAAATGTTTGCATCGTGAACCTTTTCGGAGGGGGCGGGAAATGGATCGGGTCGTTCAGCCGGTGCACGAGAACGATGTCTTTCTCGGCATCGTGGCGCTCGACCACAGGGCCAGGACGATGATGGCGGCCGCGAGGCCGAGCCGGGGCATGCGCATGCGCGTGGCTTTCAATCATACTCAGGTACACTTGGTTTTAGGATATATCCAATTTAACAAGTCGTGCATGCCCTCGTCAGGCAAGTCGGCCGGTGTGTGAGCAGGCATCTGTTTTTGGGAGAGAAGAGCAATGAGAGCCATGCCCCTGATCTTGCTTTTTGTCGCAATCACTGCGAGCGCCCAGCACTACGAGCGCCAGGACCGCGAGCGCGGCGATGGACGATGGCAGAGCGATGACCGGCGTGACGATGGCGATGATTTGCAACTGGTCTGCTTCGGCGAGGGCGAGAAGACCACGATCGAGAACCACGCCGGCTATCAATGGAACCAGTCGACCCACAAGTACGAGCCCAAGTCGGAGCTGGTCACCGGGCGCCAGGACTTCGACACGTCCGTGAACGTATCGATCCATGGCGACCAGGGCCGGATCCGCATGCCGAAGGGACTGATCCCGCCGATGCACTCGGGTGGCAACGATGGCTGGTGGAATCTTGACGACATGATTGTCGGCCACAACGAGATTCGCGCCAGGTTCAGGCTCAACGCGCTCAATCGGCCGAATGTGGTCATCGACCGGCGCAGCGGGACGATCTCGGTCGATGGCATGATCAAGTTCAATGGGCGCTGCGAGCAGGACAGCGGGCATCGTCGCTTCTGATCGATACCAGGAGAAGCATATTGTCACCGAGGGTTGCGCATAGTCCATCGATTGTGGCGTGCTGCGCGGCGGCTTGCCTGTCGCTGGCGGCGTGCATCGGCGCAGGCAGCGCGGCGGCGCAGGGCGCCCCCGCATCCGCGGCGGTCGAGCTGGCCAGACAGGCTGAGCAGCTCAAGCCCGGACAATGGGTGTGGGCGCCCGAGATCGCACCGCAAGGGCCCTTGCTGGTCTTCGTCGATCTGTCGAAGCAGATGGCGACGGTGTATCGCAATGGCGTGCGGATCGGCGTGAGCACGGTGTCGAGCGGGAAGGCCGGCCACGCTACCCCGACAGGTGTGTTCACCATCCTGCAGAAGGATGCGAAACACCGATCGAGCACCTACCACATTGCACCGATGCCCTACCAGCAGCGCCTGACCTGGGACGGCATCGCCTTGCATGCCGGCGGCCTGCCCGGCTATCCCGAGAGCCACGGCTGCGTGCATCTGCCATTCGCGTTCGCACGGGCACTGTTCGACGCCACCGGCCATGCCACGACCGTGGTCATCGCCGGCAATGCGGGGCGACCGGTCGCCACCGACGGGGGCGACGTGCTGCAGCCGAATGCCGGCGCGGCAGCGACCGCGGCGTTCTGGGCGCCCGAGCGCTCGCCATCGGGACCGGTCACGATCGTCATCTCGCGTAGCGACCAATCGGTTGTCGTTCTGCGCAACGGCGTGGAAATCGGGCGCTCGGACGTGGTCGATGCGTCCGGTGACGAGGCGACGCATGTGCTGACGCTCGCGGCATCAGGGCCGGGCGAGCCGGCCTGGGTGTACGTGGGGGTGCCAGGCCATGAAGGCGATGGCGGCCGTGTCCTCGATGCCGCCACCCGGCAGTTGGTACGGATTGCGCCCGATTTTTATGCCAAGGTCGCGCCGATACTCGTCCCTGGCACCACAGTCCTGGTGACCCAGGCGCCGTTGAATGCGGGCGCTGTCGGCGCCAGGCTGACCGTGCTCAGTGGAGCGAAATGACATCGAGCGCCCGTCGCGGCGCGCGGGATTGATCATCAAGGATAGAGAATGAGGTTCGATTGCCAGGCACGACCGTTGAATGTCAGGGCGCGCGGCGAGACCGCGCGGCTTGCTGGACGCGCCGCAGCCCTGGTGCTGACGGGTGCGCTGGTGTCATTGTCCGGCTGCGCGACGGTGAACCAGGATGCGCCGATGCCACAGGAGATCGGCGCGCAGGGGATCGTGATCGAACGCAGCTTGCCGAAATCCTTGCCAGAAGACAGCAAAGCGATCCCTGGCAGTCAGCTGGTGCTGGTGCCGACCGAGAGTGCGGCGGGTCTTTTCGTACCGCTGCCCTTCGTCAGCGAGGTCGTCACCGATGTCTATCACCGGTATGAAGCGTCAACGCTCGCCACCCATTACGCAGCCATTGACCTGTACGGTACCGTTCAGCGCGCGCTCGATGGCAGCGCGCTGCTCAAGGGCGGAGCGGGAAGCAACCCGCTGTATCCGATCGGCTACGTCGTGGCGTGTGCGGACGGGCGCTACCGCGTGGCCCTGGCCGGGCGTATCGAACAGGGCAAATGGACCGGACGCTATGTAGTCCACCTGCCGACCACCTACAGCGAGGACGAGGTCGCCAAAGCGACACCGGCGACGCTGTCGGCCATGCGCCGTGAGTTCGGCGACGCTGCGCTGATCATGCGTCAGCTGCTCGAACGCGACGCCGTGGGCGCGCTGCCAGAGAGCCGCACTCGCGCCGACGTCGGCAGCCTGCATCTGGCCTGTGCTATGGCTGCCGGCTTGCTCAAGCCAGAGCTGGTGCTGGCGCGGGGCGCAGAAGTGCTGGAGGACGGCGCCGATCATGTGATCGTACGCGTTGCCGGCGACTTGCGCCAGTTGGGTCCATCCGGTGGCTTGCTCTACGGTGTCCACTACTTGCGCAAGGATCAGCTTCATACATTCAAGCGGAAACCGTGACGCGCCTGATTGTCGATCGGGTCGCCCGGTGGATCGGGCTGTGTGTGGTTCTGTTCCTCGCACTGGCCACGCCCATGCCTGGGGCATTGGCCCAGCCTGGCGACAAGGCACACGACGCCCCGGTCGCGCCGATCGCGGTGCAGAACATCCTGGCCAGTGTGGACGACCAGGAGCAGCGGATCGGCAGGATACGCAAGATCCTGGCCGGTCCGGATCCCGCGCTGCGGCTGCAGCGCCGACTAGACGCGGTCGCCCGCAGCAAGATGGAGGTGACTGTACAGTCTGCGTCTTTGTGAACGACAATGTCGATGCAGAAGTGCTGAACCTGCTGGCCCGGCAGGGCACCCGGCTGCTTGCAACGAGGTCGACCGGTTACAGCCACATCGATGCCGCTGCCGCCGAGCGCCTTGGCATCGACGTCGTGCGGGTGACGGATTACGCGCCTCATTCGGTCGCGGAATTCGCCGTCGGTCTGCTGCTGGCAGTTAACCGTAAAATCGCGCGCGCCAGCGTGCGCAGACGCGAGGGTAATCTCGATCTTGACGGGCTGATGGGCTTCGATCTGCACGGCAAGCTGCATTGCCCTTTGAACGAGGACACCCATCATATTGTCGATGCCGCCTCGCTGGCGCGGGCCAAGCGGGGCAGCATCCTGGCTAACACCAGCCGCGGCGGCTGATCGACACCGAGGCCGCCATTGGGGCGTTGAAGACCGGCCAGCCGGGCAGCCTGGCGAGTGACGTCTACAAGCAGGAGGCCAGCCTGTTCTTCCAGGACCTGTCCTCTAGCATCATCACGGATGATGTGATCCAGCGTGTGGTGTCTTTTTCGAACGTGATCGTTACTGGCCACCAAGCCTTCTTCACAGGGGAGGCTGTCGGCCAGATCATGCAGACAACGCTCGAGAGCATCAGCGCGCCTGAGCGCGGGGAAGCGCTGACGAACCGCATCCCGGCGCATGAAACTTGACGGGCACTATGGCAGCACATGGGCGTTTGTGCCGGCAGATGGCCCATCAACCCCAGCGCCGGTGTTGATGCGGCTCCCAGCGAGTGCAGAAATGGCTGAATTCGGCGGCATTGAGCGGGGCCGAGATCAGGAAGCCTTGCAGCTCGTCGCAAGCGCGTTCGACCAGGTAGTCGCGCTGGCGGGCTGTCTCGACGCCTTCGGCGACCACACGCAGGCCAAGCGAATGGGCCAGCGCCACGATGGCGCTGACGACTTTTGCGGAAACGACATCGTCGGGCAGCCCGGCGATAAAACTCCGGTCGAGCTTGAGCACGTCGAGCGGTAGCGATGTCAGGTATCCCATGGAGGCGAAACCAGTACCGAAGTCATCCAGTGAAATGGACACTCCCATCGTGCGCAGGTCGCACAGCACTTGCAAGCCGGCTCCCTTGCTGTCGAAAAGATCATGCTCGGTCAGCTCCACCGACAAGCTCTCCGGGTCCAGGCCGTATTCGTGCAATGTTGCTTCGACGATTTGGACGGTGCCAGCGCCGGACAGCTCGCGTGCGCACAGGTTGACGGCGACGCGCATGGGAGCGTGCCCCTGCGACAACCATTGGCTCGCATCGCGACAGGCTTGCCCGATGATCCAATGGCTCACTTCGGGCATCGTACCGCTATGCCGCAACAAGTCCAGTACCTCCACGATCGGCAAGCACTTCAATGCTGTGTGATCGCAGCGAAGCAGCGCTTCCGCACGATGGATGCTGCCGTCGCCGGTGGACACGATCGGCTGGTACTCGAGGTGGAACTGGCGTAATTGCACTGCTTCGCGCAATGCCGCAATATGCTCGCGGTGACGTTTCGCCATGTCATCCAGGGTTTGGGTGAAGTAGCGGTAATTGTCACGGCCATCGCTTTTGACGCGATAGAGTGCGAGGTCGGCCTTGCGCAGCAGCTCGGCAGCCGACTGGCCGTCGCATGGTGCAGTTGCGATGCCAATACTGACCGATACGGACACCTCATGATGGGGAAGACGGATCGGCTCACGAAACGAGGCCACCAGCTTGTGTGCGAGATAACTCCCGTCAAGCAAGGAATGGGCCCCTGTTTGCAGGATCGCGAATTCGTCTCCGCCCAGGCGCCCGATATAGTCCGAATTGCGGGTCACGCTCCTGAGCCGGGCTGCGACTGCACCCAGCACCTCATCGCCGGCCGCATGGCCGAGGGTGTCGTTGATCTGCTTGAACAGGTCGAGGTCGACCAGGTGCAGGATCGCGAAACTGTTTGCGCGTCCATTTGCTACCACACACTGTTCGAGCTTTTCGTAGAAGGCCCGGCGGTTCAGCAATCCGGTCAGTTGATCGGTGCCTGCGTAAGCGCGTATGGCTTCCTCGTTCAGGTAACGCTCATGTACATCTTGCGCTATGCGCATGTAGCCGATATGCAGCCCGGCGCCATCGAAAAGCGCTGTCAATTCGGTTTCGACCCAACTGTCGCCGCTTCTGCTTACATGACGGCACTGGCGCGTTTCCGCCACGCCTTCATGGTTCAGCGCCCGCCGCATTTCGCTCTCTGGAAGGCCCGATTGTCGTTGGCGGTCAGTGAATATACATGCCAGACTGGTGCCGATGAATCCATCGTGCAGGCCAAATATGGTCACTGCTGCGGTGTTGTAGTTTACCAGGCAGCCATCCGGGTCGGTGATGACCACAGCGAACCGCGAGCTTCCCGACAGCATGGCAGCGCACAGCGCCTGATCAAGCATGGCGGCAGTCGAGCGCATGATCCCGCCGCCGGCATCGACCTGGCTCGCGGTATCGAATGGTCGACGTGCCGCACTTGCCGCCATGTCCGCTGGGCTCGTTTTCACCATGACTCCCTATAATCAAGCCGGTTCGTCGTAACAGATAACGACAGCGCCGACCCTTGCAGCGATGGAAGGGCAGGCGCCAGAACGCATGGAAAGACGTGCGAACGCACGTCGGCTCGGGCGCTATCCTTGCCGCCCCCCTTGCGCCCCATCTTGTTGAAACGGTTCACCGAGATTTTTCATGCATTGTTATTTCTGGCGTGTGCTGGCTTCGCCCTGTTCCGCGGAGATACGTGTCACCTCGTCTGCCAGTGCCTGAGCCGTACTCGATGTTTCCCGGCCATGCTGCGCGGTGACACGTGCAAGATCCACCTGCGATCCTGCCGCGATACGGGAGATATGCTGCCGGTAGGTGTACATATGTTCGGTGGCCGATTTGCCATCCGGCAGAACCGTGCCGGCCATGGCGCTGCCGTGCCCGTTTATCAGCATGCGCCGTCCAGCGCCGAGGGACTCCTCCAACATGGCCCGGCCGAGCTCGAAATTTGCCTGGCATACATTTTGAAACGAAGACGACAGCGACTGCGACAAATCGTTGAAAAAGGCGAACTGCGCGTCAAGGTGCGATCGCAGGGCCGGATTGACGGATTGAGTGAATGGAAACATGAGCTACCTTTCAGTTGAGCCGTACGTAGAACGCTCACTGTCATTACAACTGGTGGGGGATTCCTGGCGTACCAGGGAAGAGGCAGCGGCTCGCTGCTCGAATGCAGGATCTCGAAGGAACCGTGCGAACAAGATGACTATGCGCTCTTTTAAGGCCGCACGGGACGAACTGGAATAAGTATTTACGTGCATAAAATCCCGCACGTGTCGCACGTGGTGCGCCCGGCTCCTCCTGTTGCCCCCACGCGGTGATATGGTTCAGGCGCATGGCCAGGGCGTCTGCAGGAGCATTGACGCGCAGCCGCGGGGAGGGCAATGCTGCATCGTGCTAGCATGGATTCATGGTCACAATGACCGAGGAGCTATCATGGAACTGATCGAACCTGACGAGATGCTGCAGTATGTGCACGTGCTGAGAGCGTGGTCTTGCGATCCTGCCGATTTTGAACTGCATCAGGTCGATACCACCGATCCGGGGAGTGACGAATTGTGTCCCTTCAAGGGTTACGTCGACATCCGTCGCAAGTCGACTGCGCAGCACAGGGAGTATCCGACCGGTGACGCAA
>Ga0265797_10002354_pt1 | contig 31877 bp, 34 predicted proteins | sample P2T30metagenome_FD_192433 | JGI IMG/M metagenome (GOLD analysis project Ga0265797, IMG submission 192433) | Plant litter microbial communities from East Loma Ridge, Irvine, California - P2 T30 | ecosystem: Environmental > Terrestrial > Plant litter > Unclassified | place: USA: California... | reverse complement strand
AGCATCTGGCAACGCTGGTGCTGGCGTTGGCGGCTCAGTCGGCGGTGGTGCTCACGGAGGAGCTGGTGCCGGTGTCGGTGGTGGTGCTGGTGTCGGTGGCTCAGTCGGTGGCGGTGCCAACGGTGGCGTCGGTGCTGGTGTCGGTGGTAACGCTGGTGCTGGTGTCGGTGGTGCTGTTGGTGGTGGTGCCAACGGAGGAGTAGGAGCTGGTGTCGGTGGCCATGCTGGTGCCGGTGTCGGTGGCTCAGTCGGTGGCGGTGCCAACGGTGGCGTCGGTGCTGGTGTTGGCGGAAACGCTGGTGCTGGTGCTGGTGTTGGCGGCTCTGTCGGCGGTGGTGCTGGCGTTGGTGGCCACGCTGGAGCTGGTGCTGGTGTCGGTGGTGGTGCTGGTGTTGGTGGCTCCGTTGGTGGAGGCGCTGGTGTCGGTGGCCACGCTGGTGCTGGTGTTGGAGGCTCAGGCTCTGTCGGTGGTGGTGCTGGTGCCGGTGTTGGAGGCTCTGTCGGTGGCGGTGCCGGTGTAGGTGGCCACGCTGGAACTGGAGCTGGTGTTGGCGGCTCAGTTGGCGGCGGTGCTGGTGTCGGTGGCTCAGTTGGCGGTGGCGCTGGTGTTGGTGGCCACGCTGGTGCCGGTGTTGGAGGCTCAGGCTCTGTCAGCGGAGGTGCTGGAGCTGGTGTCGGCGGTCACGCTGGTGCCGGTGCTGGTGCCGGTGCTGGAGCTGGAGGAAACGCTGGTGCTGGTGCTGGAGCTGGTGCCGGCGCTGGAGGCAACGGAACCTACGATGCTTAAACTGCTTCAGTTGAAGCAGCATGGACGCTTTATTATTTGGACCCTGGATTAGACGACTGTCAAGATTCGAGATACGACTTTTAATTTAATTTTTTCAAAAGACTCTTCGCTTTGTGAGTGACCTACAGTGACAATGTCAACATCCAGCTTACGGTACTGTTGGTGGCGAAGCGAGCATGCAAGGTGGGTAGCTCTGACCAGAACACCATAGCCTAAGGATCAGAAGGCAGTCACTGCCTTCGAGCATGGTCTTTGCTGAATAGTACATCTCGACCCATCTGCTATGGCCTCGAAATATAACGGCAACGACAGCGTGCTCAGACAGTCCTGGAGATATTATCATAACCTGTGCGTGAACATTATAGTTACCCCTAACTCTGCAAGCTGGCGGTAGTGTAAGCGAATAGCAGAAAGTGATATCTGTTATCACTGCGCTAAGACGTTAGCTAAAGCAATGGTACAATTGCTTTCTATCTTATCCCTGAGTTGAACCAATAGCATGGTTTGAGATACAAACATCCATTCATATCAGAAGGTCAGAGGTCTATCAATACTCGACCATGAACCTATGAATATATGTATCAGGGATTCGCTAGCGCTAAACATGCGTCAACTGCAAGACCAACACTAGATGTTTGTTAGTCTTCATGGTATCATTTAGAGGCGTTCGAACAAGACTCACCGACCCTCCTTCTGCCGCACCACGTCGTCGATGACGTCCCGGTCCAGCTGGGGAAACATGCCTGTCAGCGTCTCGACTACGACCTTGTGTTCCTGACGTTGTATGCGCCTCGCTTCCTCTGCTTCAGCTGACGCCTGTCGCGCAGCGACATCTTCTGCCGTCAACCTCTGCCTTTGTCGGTCGTCTTCATGCGATGGTCGTTGCTTCTCGTTCATGTTAGACTGAGGAGCCTGACCGGGAAACTCCGTTGACGCGCGTGGCGGTAAATGCGGTTTCTGGGCTATCGCAGGTCCAGATGGATGGTGGGTATCATTGTCCGAGAAGATACGACCAATAGTGCTAAGTGGCCGTTGTATTGTGCGCAATAGGCCTGCGACAGCGGCATTCTCTTCTTCTGGCTGCTCCGCCTCAGACTTGCGATCCTTTAGACTGGTCGACCGTCGTGGCCCTGCAGTCTCTGCCTCCATCGAGTTTCTTTGTGTGAGTTCCGGCCGTAATGGTGTCGTCTTTTCCGCTATGTGATGATAGTGAGGTGAGGGCATACGTTTATGGTTAGGCGCAGTAGGGTGTAGTAACGCAGATGAAGACGAGGATTCGGCTTCCTCGGCTGCATGGCGTTCAGCGATGGCTGAGACGGCCGCTTCAACGTTTTTCTCGAATTCCTCATCAGTCACGGTCAAAGACGTCTTGTCAAGACCTTCGATGAATTGGATGGCGCCCATTAAGGATGATATGTAGTAACCTGCTTCTCCACCAAGCTTATCCTGGTTACGGAACCGCAGAATGTATTGTACGTTCGAGACAAGATGATCGGGGTTCGCTTGCAGTACCGTATAGATGAGAAGCGGTACGAAGGCATCGGCAGATTGATCGGAATTTGATGTCCGCAAGAATCCAAAGATGACCTTGCAACAGTTCAAGATACAGATTATCTTGTCTCTGGGTGCTCGATAGCTCTTTATCTTCAACAGCTCTTGTTGGGCCAGATGTAGAAACTTCTTGCCCTTCTCACCTACAGGCTTGATATCCAAGTGCTCTTCACTGACCCATTTGTATATCCGCACCTTCTGCGCCAAGACCTCATCTCGCTCTACGTCTTCTTGATGCTGACCTCTTCGGCCTGGTCCTGGCGGCTCTTGTCTCCGTCGACCTTTGCGTGGTGATGCAGGCTCTGGAGGTGGGATTGCGGGCGAGAATGTTTGAGTGTACAACCGATTCATGACTAGTTTCTCCATGCCTTCTCTTGCGTTATCGAACTCGGCGTCGGACACCGTCCGCCATACCTCGCATTGTGCCATCTTCTTGCTGATGAATTCGAGGAAGTCTCCAATAATCTTGACTTGCTCATGTACCATCCATTGCTTCTTCCCGAATTCCAAGAGGAAAGAGCGCAAAAATTTGGCGACAGGGTCTGCGGTCCGGTGACGGAGCTGTTCGAGAAAGCGGTGGAAGTCGAAGGGTAGGTCTGGCTCAGGCTCTGGTGCTGGCTGCGCTGGCTTGTACTTGGAAGCATGTGCGCTGGGCGAGGTCGGTTCTGCAAAGGAGGTACCAGTGCCAACGCGGTGTAGAGAGGAAGTGCGAGGAGGTGGAGACTGAAGTGAAGTCATCGAAGCCGCATCGTCGGCCGGAATAGGCAAGGGCTTGTCGAGCGGCACAAGACTTGACCTTCGGGGTGGGTAGGGAGTTGAAGGCGACTCTAACATGGGGGTCGCTATCTCCAGTCTGGGAGACATGATCTCAGTCTCGCCAGGCCCACCATCCCCCTCGAACTGATCCATGATGCTCTGTATCTCCTCCCGCGAGTTATCCACAGCGTCTCCTGTGCCGTCATGGTTCGCAGCATAGTCGTCAGCCGCAGCGTCTTCGGAATTTCTTCCACTTGATCGTTCTTGCGACATTGGGGAAGTAGTTCGGCTAGGTACGTTACTCGTCGTGAGGTATCTGTCGTCTTTGGGCGGTGGAGGGGGAGGCGAAGGTGATCGTATAGGTGCTTTGCCCGCCGATTTCTCGCTGAGCTCAGGTGGTGGTGTTGATGCGCGGTCCAGCGCTACAGTCTCTGTCTTGGTGGTGAGCTCCTCGATTGGCGCCGTAGACGATGTCTGCACAGCCTCCATATCTTTACTCTGGTCGACTTCTGCACCAGCGGGGGTCGCCTTCGACTCCTCCGGGGTCTCGTGCACTTTCTCTACCATCTCCGACGACCCTTCCTTCGATACGTGCCCCTCGTCTTGGGCCTTCATCTCGACTGGCTGCCCCGCGCCGGTCGTGGTATTCGTGTCGTCTGCCAAATCCGTTGGATCTGTGGCCTGTCCGGATAGAGGCGCGCTCTCGTTCATCGTGGCCACATCTTGTTGGTCATCGACCTTCTCTAGCTTCGCTTCGGCGTTGCTGTCTTGGGCTGCATCGTGTTGCGGAGTTGAGTTCGGGGGAGACATAGACCGACTGCGACTGGGGATTGTGGAGAGGCGATAGGTGGTTGATCAAGTGTCCATGGGTCTTCTATGGAGCTCGAAATAGCTCTAGCAGGGCATATATATGTCAACTGTCTCAGTCGTGGTCGTCTGTTGCGCCTGCACCTGCGCATCGTCCACATGGTCTCCCGGCATCTAGAAGCCGAGTCTCCGAGCGGCCCCCACTAGCGCGTCAAGCAATGGCAAACGTGCCGTTGCCAAAACCATTTCTCCACCGCGAACACCAGCCCGACCATGTGCGGCATCTTCTTCTCGCTCAGCCGAGCTGGACATGTGACGCCTGACACGAATACTCAGCAACTGCTCCAGAACAGAGGGCCTGATAGCACAGGGCAGCATCAAACTGTCATCGAATCCAGCCCCGAGGCATCTTCAACGCGTCTTCACGCGACTTTCCTGTCAACGGTCCTTGCTTTACGCGGCAACGACGTTGTCAAGCAACCTCTCAAAGACGTCGCCACTGGCTCCGTTCTTTGTTGGAATGGCGAAGCATGGAGCATTGCTGGACATGCCATTGATGGCAATGACTCTCAGCTTATCTTCACTAAGCTCTTGAATGCGTGCGCCAGTACAGGCGAGACATCCATTAAAAGCGTCATTCAGCTGCTTTCAGGCGTGCGGGGCCCGTATGCCCTTGTTTTCTTCGATGCACCTAACAATCGCATCTACTATGGACGCGACTGTCTGGGACGACGATCGCTGCTCCAAAAGTCAACTCCAGACGGCACACTTGTGTTGTCTAGCGTTTGCGATAACGCTTCTGGTGAGTCCTGGACTGAAGTGGAAGCCGATGGCATCTATGTCCTAGATGTCGATGCCGCAGACTCGACGTCGAAGTCGTTGCCAGTTACAAAGATTCCGCACCGCCGCTCAGACCCGAAAGAGGACTCTGGACTATCTTTCGTAGGTAGGTCATCTGGTGCGCGAGTCCTGCTAACAGACTCAGACCCTGCCATTTCCCACTATGAATCCAACTGTAGACATCGAGCCTGCAACACAGAACACGGACGCGACCGAGCAGTTGAGGTTATCGTTGGAAAGGTCGCTCAAATTGCGTACTCAGCATATACGAGAGGCAGTGACCAGCAATGCGACGCTGGGAGCTCCAAAGGACGCACAGGTCGGCATCCTCTTCTCTGGTGGCCTTGACTGCACAATCCTCGCGCGCATGTGTCACGACCTCCTACCGCTCAGCGAATCTATCGACCTCCTCAATGTCGCTTTTGAGAACCCTCGAATCCATTCCAATCTCGAGTCAGGAACCAGTCCGTACGAGCTTTGCCCGGACCGTATCACTGGACGATCGTCACACGCCGAGCTCATAGAAGTCTGTCCAGGGCGAGAGTGGCGCTTCGTCGAAGTCAACGTGCCCTACACCGAGACGCAAGCCCACCGTAGCACTGTCATGGCGTTAATGCATCCGCACAATACAGAAATGGACCTTTCCATTTCGATCGCGCTGTATTTCGCCTCACGCGGGAATGGTCTAGCGCACCTCTCAGACAAGGCTCACGCCGAGCCATATACCACCAACGCACACGTCCTCCTATCCGGATTGGGGGCTGACGAGCTTTTTGGCGGGTATCAACGACATGCAGTAGCTTTTGCTCGGCACGGATACCCCGGCCTGATCGAAGAGCTGGAGCTTGACTTCAGTCGACTAGGAAAAAGGAACCTGGGTCGTGACGATCGAGTTATCAGCGACAGCAGTAGGGAAGTTCGATTTCCGTTCCTCGATGAAGACTTCATCGCATTAGCGCTGAGTCTTCCGGTGACAGCCAAGTGCGATTTCGGCCTGGCGCAAGTGGTTGATAGTGAAGATCCTATGCAGTTCCTCGAGCCCGGAAAGCGCGCTCTTCGATTGCTGGCCTGGCAATTGGGCATGAAAAGAGTAGCTGCGGAGAAGAAGCGTGCGATCCAATTCGGCGCTCGCACTGCCAAAATGGAGACAGGCAAAACGAAGGGCACACATGTTCTAAGTCAATAAGGTTAGTCATCTTCATCTTTCTCCTTTGGCAATGATTACAAACCGAGCAAGCGATTGAGACACCGGTGTATATCCTCTGGGCTGTCCTATCTATTGATGGATGGGCGAACCTTCAAGCACGTGGTGTCGTTGATTCGTTTTCAGAAAAGGCAAGTCTGAGCCTTGTCAATATCATTGTGTTATCTTGGGTACTGTACTATGCTTTCACTAACACAACAAACAGTATGCCCATCACTGTCTAGTCATATCGGTCTGTCTATCGCCTGGTATTTGTATGCTGCGTGACATCGTCTCATCCTAAATAAGCTTAGGAAGGAAGAAAATGAAACGACTATCCGCTAATCTTCACCTTATCCATTCACCATCTCCGACCGACCACTCAAAACTCGAATGCCGACAGGCAAGGATGCACCGATCGTGAGGTAGCCCGATCGACACAAATTGCGACTTCATAAGCGCAGCCGCAACCGTACGAAGCGCCATCCAAACCAGAATGCGAAAAAAAACGTTGAAACGGTGAAGTTTGAACCAGTGCTTTTCTGTCTGGCAGAGGCGCTTCCGTCAGGCCGTACACCATCATGGCCTCCATGTCCGCTAAAACCATCGCCGCCAGGAATATGATCACCAGAACCATGACGGCCTTCGCCATGACCTCCATCACCTTTCTTTTCGAGCAAATCAATGTCAACCTCTACTCAAGTCAGAGTATGTGACGTAAGGACGGTGGAAGCCATCATCAAGTCATGTAAGTTCATTGCAGCAGGAATCATCGATACCAAATGCAAAGTAGATGACGTAGCCCCCAATGAGAGCAATAACAAGAGTAGATAAAGCAGGCCAAATGACCTTGGTCCAGATGAGCCGTTTTCGATGTGGGCCTTCTTTAAATCTGTCGCACTCGACTGAGAAGGCCAAAGGTTTGCATCAAATGGCAAATCCTCTACTGGGGCTGATATACTTACTGGCCGGCATGACGGTCCAGAACTACGCGACTCTTTTAAGATGAAGAGACCTTTGTATGGATACTGCAGTAGTCTTGACGGCATACATCGCCTGAATGAAATATGGTGTAGGTTCTAGTCGCAGCATCTCGTAGGGAAAGAAGCTCTAAATACGATGACCGTGAGGAAAGGTTGAGGATCCCTAACGGCCTTGCGTGTCTACACACGCCATCACTTCAGCTCTTACTGAAAAGAATTGAAACCAATCCCATCCATGTTTACGCGTATCGGACTGCCGAAATGAACGTGCATTCCTTATGTGCAAACTGTCTTCACGTGCGATGATTGATCCTCGATAATCAGTGGCGAATCACATGTCGTAGAAGGTTCCAGCCACAGCTGCACCGCCACAATGACGCAACGCTATGTGTCTATATACCAGCCACCACGCACTCCTCAAGCCTTTCTCATCGTTACCTGCAAACTCTCAGTATCATTCAATCTCCCAAACCAGACGTCGTAACATACCACTCAACGACACATTCACCAACAACCAGCGACAGCCAGAATGCCTGTCCCCATGCCTTCCACCACCTCACAATCCACCCCAGCGACGCAGTCTTCAGCTGCTGCGCAGACGGCGCACAACGTACAGAATGCGGCTACGCAAGCTCTAGCGAGCGCGACCCACAGTGAGAAAACCGAGCAGGAGAAGGAAGCCGAGCGACGATACGAGGAGGCGATGGAGGAGGAGTACGCTAAGAGGGAGGGTGGGGCTTAGGCTTCAACATGTCAACCATAAGAGGAGGGGAGGATATATCACAGGCTCAGAACGATACCCAAAACGATCAAATTCACGTCACGAATAATAGATGAAAATCACCACTTTATTCAATATTCAAATTCACAACTGTGTTACCCTGCCAGCGCCTTCTTCACTAACTCCATAGGCCTCTCTCCCATAGGAATCTTCAACGCCAACTCATGCCCTTGATCCGTCATCTTCCCCCACGTCTTCTGCAATATCCTTACAATCTTATCCTCATCATGTTCCTTCTCAAACGCCTCGAACTGGTCATCCAAGAAAACTAGGCAAGCCACGTCCTCCAACACCATTGTCTCCTCGTTGGCCTTCAAATCCTCTTTCCGTATCAAACTGCCCACTGTCTCGCTGTCTTCTTTACTGTACCCAGAATCTAGGCATATTTGCTCAACAAGTTCGGCTTGTCGTTTCTTGAGGTAGGTGCGCCAGGCGTGGTAGCCGGGGCGTGTCATTGGGTAGCTGGATCGTGGTACCTCCCATCGGCGAAAGTGTTGGGCGCGGATTGCTATGCGAAGGGGTTCTGAGGCATCAGGGGCGCGTTTCTCGAGGTAGGAAGTGCATTTCTGCGCGTAGTGCAGTTCGTATGGCATTTCTTCATTGTTGATGGTTACTTTGTTTGGGTCGAGCGCGTGGGCGGCGTCGATGGCTGTCAGGGCGCGTTCTAAGGGTGTCGACATCGTGACGGTGGCTCAAGTGGGTGGCAAGGATCTTGGGGGTAACGCACAATGTTGCGATGGGTGCGCGAGAGTGTTGTAAGGCATTTTGTCTGGTGTGAGATTGGTCGATAGGTGTTGCGCAGAGATAGCGGCGGATGCCCCGCGTCGAGTGGGGGGTTTGCTTGGTGGTACCCTGTCTGTATGCCCTGTCGATCTTCGCATCATAGCCGCAGCGTCTTCACCGTCTATCTCGACGTCTTTGCTATAAACCCGCTGCACCATTGCGTCTTATGCAAATGCATGGGCTCCTGCATACTAGTCGCGTCGTCTTCGCCCTGGTATCTTGCATAGCAGGCGTAGATGCATTCGCTTCATCCGATTGGGCAGATACAACCCCCCTGCTCCGCCCCTTCTAACCTCGAAAATCAACCCGCTCACCTTGTTTCTCAGCCTCACCATATATTAACACAGTGACCGAGAAGTTTACGCCATGCCTCACACACCTCCTGTTCACGCCTACACCTCCGTCTTCGTTTGTCTGCTTAATTGTTCATCCGAGTATCTCCAAACTCGAATTTACATACTTCATGTCTCAAGATTGGGAAGCATCGACTGACGTAGGGATCTTCAACGATTGGTTCGCACTTGATAACACCGAGGAACTTCCACCCCGATACGACGAAGGCTTTATACCAGACCTCGACGAGTCATGGCTATCGGCTCTCATAGCCAACGAAGTTTTGCCAGATCCTATCAATAGCTCACTTAGACAATTCAACGCAGACGTAACCTCATTCGACAATAATGCTGGTTGTAAGGATGGTATCAACTTAGGTACCCCAACTCTTAGCGAGCCAGACGACCTCCGCTGGCCGGAAATCAACCATTCGGATTGTCTATCGGATCTTCCGAACTATGGGGTTTCGGAAAGAGTGAACATGGTGGCTACAGATGAAGAGGAAGCTAAAATTGAGCCAACAAATCAATCGTGCCCTTCTCCCGCACGCAAAAGCCTATCGGATCTCAGCAACAAATCACATCTGGCAAGGTCTGGTCAGCAAGCGTCCGCAAAGCGTTTGAATTTCGACAAACCTAAGTTCAAGAGGACTAAAATCTCGAATGAAGTCCGCATAGTTTTAGACGCACATTTCAATGGTAGCGCTTATCCGACTGATGGTGAGCTAGCTCTGCTATCCGGAAAGACTGGACTGCCTGTATCAGTCATCAAGAGATGGTTCATGAATGCAAGGTCGCGCAAGACAATGCCAGAAGGTAAGAAAGCTCATGATCCTGTTACCAAATTCAGTATCCCTGCCCGTCGTCATCTGATATCTACGGTTCGTGTTTTTGAAGGATGCTGATAATACTTTTGTAGACAGTGCCGATGCAAATACAAACGTGAGCACTGAAAAAGATCATGCGCGACCTGAACGAAGACTATCGCCGGAAGCTGTCACTTCTCGTGATAGTCTTCAAGACTTGGATCGATGCTCCCCTACGCCGACCGCGGCTTCAATCGAGAGATATTTGAGCCAGCCTACCGGAAAGGACTCAGTTCCTACTGCAGCCATTGAGTCAGCCTTACAAGACATACACTCTCCAATCATGCCACCTGTTGATGCGCGATTGAAGTCCGCAGTCGCTTGTTTCGCTTGCCGGAACAGGCGGGTTCGCTGCGACGGAGAGACTCCAACATGCGCCCGCTGCTTCAAGGACGGAACAATTTGTATCTTTGAAGATTTGCCGAAGTGTACATATTGGGATTCGTCGGCTGAACGTCTGATCCCACTTTCAAGATCCAGGCAGCAGTCTCCAATGCGTGCTTTCAGCATCGCGGGCTCAGACAGCTCAATCGGTTCTCATATCAGCGTCAGAAGCTCGCGCAGTCATATCTCTGTCGATTCAAGAGGGTCTCGTCGTGGCCGTAAGCGTTGGATACAACCACCGTCACCACCCGACGCGAATAGACGGAGAACAATTCTAGCACGTCCTTCCCCGGGGACGAATGAGAACTCATTGAAAACAGCACAAGTAAGCGAATCGCCTCCGTCACCACGCCATATGGGCATCAGCGCTATAGCGATTTAATACCATTGACAGACTTCAAAGGTTACTGCAGTACGAAGTACCCGTTTGTACTTTTGCACGTGGCCCAGCTGCAAAAAATCCTTCCGAAATCGGTCTGCATGGTCGAGGCACGAAGAAGCTGTTCATCACTGCCCATACCAATGGATATGCTCTCTAGATATGAACACAATCGTGCGTTTGCCACAATGTTTCGGCTGTGGCGAGCGCGACGTTCTGTTGAGTCACATAGTCGGATGTCATTTCCGCACCTGCGCATCCAAATCTGAAGAGTGTCGAACATTTCTGCGAGAGGACCAACTCTCTCAGCATATTAAAGGGGTTCACATCGATAAAAGAGACGAAAAGATCTCGATACCTAAGGGGCTTCTCTCGGCATGGAAAAGGGACAATCCTCTTCTATCACAAGCAGCTTTGACCTGTGGTTTCTGTGGTCTAGTCTCCGATACTTGGGTGGAAAGACAAGACCACGTGTTCAACCATATGGATCGCAACATATGCAAGTCGTCTTGGTGGCCTGAGAGATTACCCACACTACTTTCAAAACTTGCAAGGTATGTTGCAGACCATGAAAATCCAGCTGTGTATGTAAGCTAAAGCTTTTGCAGTACAGGCCCTTTCACCTGTCCAGGGTGTTGCAGCAAGTTTCCTGACATCACTGTGGCTATTCTAGAACACACTTTTTGTGTTGCTTGGTCTTGCCGTAACCTGTCCAATTGGCACGCGTTATTCAATGTTGAAGCGAAAGGGCGCTTTAGATGTATCGCGTCTTGTCGATTGTGCAGGTTTACTCTAGTCAACCTCAACTCGGAGAGTCTATATAAATCTGGCCTGTTACAAGAGCATGCTGATCTTCATCGACTGCGAACATGTTGCCAGGACGTTTTCACTAACGAAGATGACTTCCGGCATCATTTGGAGGCTCACCACGGAGCTGTATCATTTGACATGACGGTTTGGCAAAGGTTGCAGGTCCTGGAGAAGACAAATGGTAGCTACGTGGCACACACGTCGTTTGCGCCGCTTCGGAGCATGCTGTGTCCAAGTGAATTTCTTGGCTATCACTGCGTTTCGTCCGATTCTGTCTTGTAAAAGCTCGAGATGGTTGCTGTTTACGAAATGAGGTCCGGTTTTATAGCTTGCGATACTAGCAGGGTACATAGCGACATGGGCGCTATTCATCTCATAGGCATAGTACGTGCCGACTAAAATCAAGATGTTGTTGATACTGGGGTGGCCAAGTACGTCAACGGGTGATATGAGTGCGTGACATAGTTCAGAATTGTATCGTACATTCATGCTAGAGTTTGCTAGACTAGTCATTCAATCATCGAATTTTCGGGCGAACGACGGTAGGACACAGCAGCTATTACCCCCAGTTCCCTTGCGACGCATCCTGTGTCCATGAATTGCTATGCTGGTGCGGCATAGAAGGTGGTGCTTGGAAGTAGCCGTTTGTATCTTGTTGTTGTTGCTCCTGTTGTGGCCATCCATTGCTGTCCTGCCCAGACATCGACGACGCACCAGGACTATGACCTTGTCCGGACTGCGGCGCCGGTAAACCTGGGCCATATACCATAGCTCTTCGTTTCTGGCCGCCGGATGGTTGTGGCAACTCAGGTAACGGCTGAGGTGACGGAGTTGTCCACGTCTGTTGGCCAGGGCTCGCGTCGAATGTCATACCGTGTGGTTGGGGACTATGACCGGATCCGTCGTACGAAGTGCCATTATATGACATGGAACTTGCGAAAGGACTAGATTGCGGGAACAGACTTGGTGGTGTTGTTGGGCCTCCTGGGTACATGAGTTGTGGCGCCTGTGGAGATACCGATGGCATTGGTACCCATTGTGGAGGGTAGGTAACAGGTGGCGGAATTTGTTGTACTGGAGGCGAAGTGTGCGGTGATGCTTGTTGGCGTTGGTAAAGCTGTGCAGATAGAGCAGCGGACTCTCTTTGGAACCGATCACGCCAGTGGGTAAAGCCAAACCTTAGGCCAAATTTGGATAGTACTGATGTGAAGTCATGGATAGCGTTGATGGCACGAGTGGTGGGGTCTAATGGCAGCATCTGTCCTTCAGGAAGTAGTGGTGATGGGAATGGTGGTGCGCTGACCTGCGCAGGTGGTGCCAGGGGATCTTCGGATTCTGTTTGAGGAGCCAGTGGCGTTGGAGGTACCGGTGGTCTTGGGTCAAGGATCATCTCCATGTTGCGTGACAGAACGTCCACAAACTGCCGGCCTGTCATGTAAGCGCGCATAGCGTCATAAAAGGTGACTGGAGGCTTCACAGTGTTGGAAGGTTTGTCCAGTATGGCGAGTAGGTTCGTAGCGTATGCAATGCAATGTTCGAAAATCAAACGCTGAGCATACTCGTGAATATGAGGTATCCGCGGGCTTGGCGAGAGAATATAGACGTAGCTGTAGAGAAGTTCGAGCTCGAAGAATGACTTGACGGCAGGAAGAGTACTCTGAGGCATGTCTTGGAACCACTCTGACATCTTGCTATACTGCTTCCAGATGTATTGATATGGCTCTTGCCAAGGCTCCCGTCCAGATTGGAAAAGGTCCATATACCACTCTGACTGAATCTCTCGTATCCTGAAGAGATCGACAGCTGTATCGAAAGACTGTTGGAAGACTTGAGATGTAGGCGAAGCAAACTTTGGTGAGATGGAAGCGTTGTGGAATGGAAAGCCGACATTCGCAGCCTCGTCTGAGAACGAGAAGGCGCGAGTCTGAACGAGCGATGTCGATCTACCGGGCGGTTAGCAAGAAAGAAGGAGAAGAGGGAACATGGACTTACCTATCCAAAGAGTATACACACCAATATACTCTTCTCCTGATCTCTAGCTTCGGCCGTGACATTGCAACAGTCTTGGACGGATCTTGATGTATGCCGAGATCTACCATTGCTCTGGAAGCTGCGCCGACTAGTGTCCAACTGTCAAAATGATGGGGATCCATAGTGGCGTAGATGGTCCAGAGTATCAAAGCTTGAATACTGGAGACGTAACCAGGATGTAGTACATCTTCGGCATTCTCAAGAGCCGCATTCATGTGGCCAACAGCATCGGAGTAATGTGTATCACCCCTCGATTCAGATTGGGAGAGACAGGCGATAGCCAAAACCATACGCACACTCCAGCGATCCCAGGGTTTTGCATTGTCGCCCTGTGAATAGACGGCCTCTACGGAAGAGTAAAGAGTAGCTTCCTCAAAGACTGGCCATAAGGTGAAGATGTTATTTAAGTAATGTTGAATCAGTGGTGTTGCTGCGTATTTTGGAGGCAATGCTTTGATCAAGCCGGTTGGGAGTGGCTCTTTTGCGCTGGCCGATCGAATCAAGCGGGCGTAAGACATCTCTGTTGTGAAGCCATAGAAGTCTCTTGCAGTAGCATTCACGGCGCTTGGAGAGTTAGTACAACACACCGGGATTAATGGGTAGCACTCACAGGAGACCAAAATCTGAAACGAGGTCGTCGATTTCTGAGGCTTCCCTACGTCTCTCAGCCCTCTTGCTGATGGGTCTCGTTGCCTTTACGGTATCGACAGATGCTCTACGTGGGGTCGAGTTCTCAGACATGTCCAACATCAGAACGCCAGAAGACTTGCGCCTCGCACGGGCTTCATGTATCTTCTTCTCTAGTTTCTCAACTCTAGACTCGAGAGTCGCGACATAGCTCCTTTCCTTGCCTCTCGCAAACTGGTCGTTGGTGCTCGAGCACTCTGAGGCCCGATTGGACTTTTCGCATGCTGTGCATGCGGGCAGTTTACCGTCGCACTTGACTTTTGCTGCTCGACATCGCGAACAAGCGGCGACTGGCCTGCTCACCCGTAATAATGGCGTTTCCAGCACCATCTTCCTGCTATCATGGGACAAGTAAGTATGCATCGCACGATCACCTGACGCTGGGTGGATAACCATCCGAGACGTAGTCAAATAGAGAATGACATGGAAAGAACAGGCGCAGGGACTGAACGAAAAGAGCACTAGACACAATGCATGGATATGGATGTAGACTACATGGTGAGGGCGGCAGTGGAGTGAAGAGGTGCCTCGCCTTACGACCGATACGAGACGGGACGGTACTTACCAGGCTCGGTCGAGTCGACGTTGTGGGAATAGCGCGGCGATGCAGAAAATGCGTTCCGCGGACCAGGTTGCCGAAAAGGCGGTGCAGCAAGCGATGGATATGGTGGTTTGGCGCTCTCGTGGTGTTGAACGGGTTGACGGGTGGCGTAGCGGGCTCGCTGAACCCTTGACGGTCGCAGTGCCGCGGCTGTATGGACGAATTGGGAGGCAGCAGACGGCGGTGTTGCCCCGCTGAGTTCGAGCAGCAAGAAGACAATGCAGAAAGGGACAGCTGTGACGCTGACACGAGCGACGAGATGAAGATAGGCAAGTGCTAGAGCGGGTGCTGGGAGAAGGGGCAGCCTATCAGGGCGCCGTTGCAGACGATGCCCACGCTGCACGTCAGTCTCTCGGCTCCCAGAGTTTGGACACGTTCTCGGCCTGTCACCACATCAGCCTACGCCGCACCAACGACGGGGCGTGTCATGCTTCGTCTTCCTTTTTGCGCCGCCTGATTGGGGACGCTCGGTAATGCGCAGGCGTTTTTTTGTGGCCCATACGACGACGACGCGCTTTGTTCTTTTGGTTAAAGAAACTCCTGCCGGTCGACTCTCCGAAGGTGACTGCTTGGCCGTCCCGTAGACTAGGTGCCGCTGTCGTATGCTCGACTCTCCCCCATCTCCGCCTCGACATCTCTCTCCGAACTGAGAGCACAGGACCACTCCTCGCCGGCGCGACAAACCTCTCGGGCATGGACGTGCGCGGCGATCTCCCCCACATCCCAGGCCGCCGAGCATCATAAGCCAGCTCCCTCGTCCTCGCCCTGTCCGCCCGCCTGGTGAGAGACGAGCGATGGAAGTCGCGACTGCGACACACACCAAGACGGAAGGGGCCCCGCACCCGTCTGAGGAAGGAACCACCACCACGGGCCAGAGTCGCATCGCCCACACCCTCACAGCTTGCTGTCGCTGCCGGACGGTAAGCACCCTCTCCCGTCTCGCTGGCTACGTAATTGTCCACTGACCTTGGCCCAGCGCAAGACAAGATGCGATCCCGGACTCCCTCGATGCGGGCCATGCGAGCGCACCAATTCCCACTGCGAGTACTATGACCCCACCAAGGGACGCAAGATCCCCCGGAATTATGTTGTGCACCTGCAGCAGAAGGTGCGCGACCTCGAGAAGCAGCTGGCTGATCTCGAGCGCGACGACGTCGAGCCGGACCCTGAAGATGTGATGCGTGGGGCCGCTACAGTCCGTGTCCAGGATTCTGACGAGTCCAAATTCCTGGGACCTTCAAGTGGAATCACCATCACCCGCCTGGTCATGCAGCTGGCCAAGCAGTTCACAGAGTCCAAGAGCATATCCGAGATTGTGCCACATGCCGAAGCAAAGAATGTCAAGGACACCTTCGCCCAGGAAGACCAGCGACCCACCTCCAAAATCTACCCCATGGTCAGCGACGTCGCTGCTGAAGAGCTTCCCAACAGAGATCTGACCAATCTACTGGTAGAATTGTTTTACTGCAAAGGCGCGTACGGCTGTCTCAGTATGACCCATACACGAACTGACTTGATTAGTGCACCCCATGTATCCAATCTTCCACGAGCCAACTTTCACCAAAGACGTCGATGAGGTCTATAATGGCTCCACCGACCCGTACCAGAATTACTGTCTGCGCATGGTCATCGCCATCAGTCTGCAGAAGATGGATACACAGTACGCCGGTCTCGCTGATAGCTACTATCTCGCAGCCCTCAAATACTTCGAGGCTGCCATCAAGCCAATGAATCTCAAGACTCTGCAGTGTTTTGGCCTGGTTGCAGGCTATTCACTCCTAACGCCAACGAGGACGGCCGTTTACTACATCATCGGTCTTGGTGTACGGCTGTGTCAAGCCCTCGGCCTACATGAGGAGAAGACAATCAGCATGGGCCCCGTTGGACGCTCTGCAGACCCACTCGAAATCGACATGCGTCGCCGGTTGTTCTGGAGTATACTGACTATGGATTACGGCTTGTCGCATAGTCTAGGAAGACCTGCCCATTTCGCAACACGACGAGAACACATCGATGTGAACTTTGGCGAGCTTGTCGATGATGTCTACATCACTAGGGAGGGAATTAAGCCTGCACCTCAAGCATCGCTCAAGAAGTGGATTGGAATACATTTCTACAAGATGCGATTGCTGCAACTAGAGATCCGCAAAATGCTCTATCAAAGAAAGAAACCCGAACCCAAAGACGACCAGCACCCCTGGTTCGCTCAGATGCTGTCGAAGATCGAGGCCTGGCGAGACACAAGTCCTGAGATGGACGGCGGATCGGGACTTAACAAGGTCTGGTAAGTATTGGCGCCGTCATGCATGGTACATTAACTAAGTCGCATAGGTTCATTGGTCGATACAACACCATGGTCGTATTCATGTACCGTCCGTCTCCACAAGTTCCTCGCCCATCCCTGGACGCCGCCATCCGCTGTTACGATGCCTGCCAATATAATATCTACATGACCATGAAGCAGATTGAGACCAAGAGTGTCGATGTCACATGGATTTTTACGCAGTCTATCTTCATGTGCATCAACACCATGCTCTGGACACTGTCATACTCTGAAGTGCGAAGACGTCATAGCCGCGAGGAAGTAGAGGGTCACCTGAAAGTGGCAATGGAGTCAATCAGACAGGCTTCCGAAAGATGGCCCGGCGTACAGTCTGCTATTGGTCTGTACTACAACTTGATATCTGCTTGCATGAAGATCTTTGACAAGGACGGCGACGTTCCCATCTCAGCCAGCTCTCCATCTGACACTGCATCTGTCGGCACTGGCAATATTGTGGACGGTATCAACCGATCGCGAACTACAAGCCCGGCAACGGCGTCTACCTCGTCGGTACGGACACCTTCCGAAAAGGTATCAGGGCCTTTCGGCTTCCTACCCGAACATAATCAACAACTCTTCAACTTTACCAACGGCCTCTCAAATCCGCCCAATCCGTTCTCAAGTGCGCCGAGCGCGCAACAAGCTGGATTGCAGACGTCACCTCAGCAAGCTCCACCAATGGCATACAATGAACTAAGTCCAAAGACGTCCATGGAGAACAGCATACCCTCATACAGCTACGCACCTACGACTCAATTCGCGCCTCTACCTACAACTTTTGCTGAGCTACCTCAGTGGAACCCAACATTCACGATGCCGGCGCAAGATGGTTACAACATGACGAACATGCAAATGGCTTCGCCATTTTACAACGAGGCCTATGCGGCAAACCAGGGTTATGAGATGGCAGATTATCTCAATCCGGCCTGGAGTCAGGATGCCAGGGGCACCGGACTCAACCAGCAGCAACAGATGGAGTTGATGCATGACTTCGAGATGAACGAGGCAAAGAACATCGAGATGATGATCGAACAGAGTCATCAACTCTTCCGCCCACCTCAATTGCAGCAGACATACTGAGGGAGTGCAGACAATGTGCGCTCACAAAAACACCCCAGAAAATTTCACACGACTCGTCTTATTCCAACTGCTATGATGTACGAATACGAATGCGAGGCGATGTGGAGCCGACAACAACCCGGTTCGGTGGCGGACATCTCGATCAGCGATGACCCAATACGTCCTCCGTTCCGCTGGAAACATCATCTTCCGGCTTGGCTTCCGCGTTTGGAAGTTTTTTGGCATGTCGATCATGTCGATCACGTCCTGCAGGTTTGTCCAGTGGCTGTCGGATTGGGCATTGTTATCGATTGTAAAGCAAGAGTCCACGCGGGCCCAGATTCACATCCTCGCCCCAGAGATCCTTAACGCCCCGGATGGTCCATGCACCCATCACAATTTTGCGCGAGGCATACTCCGCGCCTGGATCGTTCCATGGCAGGAAAGCGGTCGGCTCCGAAATGAGAATAGTAAGACAAGATGAACACATAGAATTACCGAAGAACACATCCATAGCACATGTCGCGAGCTCGAGCATGGATAGCCAAGAAAATATACTTGAAGTTCACAAGAAGAGCAAACTAAGATGGCAGACACGAGGTTCACGCCTTGATGTTTGAGATTAGCGCTGTAGAAGGCGGATGGACGAAAGAGCCTCGAAAGCAACTACACAATACACAGGGTTGGTTCTCAGCTGGCCTGAACAATCTTGATACGCAGTATAAGACAACCTTGATCAACTCTGTATCCTTCTACTTAGTATGATGCGCGCGTCGATTTTCGTCACCTCTCCCGCACTAATCATGAATCTCCAAGCCTATACCTGTTCACTGCCACGCAACCTCTCCATCTCTCTCTCAACCCATTTCGCAACCTTCACCAAGATATCTTCAATATCGATATCCTCATCCTTCATCTCGTCATCCTCATCATCCTCATCATCTGTTTCACTTGCAGCCTCCTCCCAAACATCGCGCATCACTTGATAGATCCAACTACCCCCTTTCATCACAGTAACATGCTCCCAATCGTTCACGATCGGCCTTGTATCGTCCAGTTCTTCTACCAAATCGATCAAACTGGCAAGAGGATCAGACTGGTGGTCTGACAAGAGGTTTTCGAGTGCGATTTGAGCCCCGCGTGTGAAAGGAGACACGGAACGAGGTGACATTGGAGGATAAGGAGCAAAGGTTGAAGCGGAGGTTACTTGTAGTGGTGCCGAAGCCTCCAAAACTGGTATCTTGGTTTCTGGCAACGACGGTCCGGGTTTGCTGAGAGTTTCAGGCGGGCCAGAGAATATGTCGTCTTTAGATTCTGATGTAGGTGTACGTAGACGAGCTTCCGGGAGCTTGACAAGGTAGGCGATAGCTCCTCGTCGCGGGCGCGTTACAGAGTTTCTCCTTGGTTGCGGAGATTCCGGGGTGTCGTTGTGCGCTCCGTCTGCTGCTGAATCGCCTTGCCATCGCCTGGTAATAAGTGTCGTACTTCTTGTTTCCCTTCTCAGCTCATGGGTCCTGACGTAGCTGGTTCCCTGACTAACCGCACCTTCCTTCATAGCAGTGTCATCCTTGGTTATCGCATCGCTGCTCGGTGATTCGTGCTTCCTACGCGTTTCCACGTTCATGGTCCCAGATGGCTTCCGGATCTTGAGTTTGACCACGAGACTGGGTCGGACGGCTGGATTCACGCTACCGTGCAAGGAAGGCGGTGTGTTTTCGAACTGTTTGCTGGGAATGCTCTCAGTTTGCTGTTTGTTTGTCAGTTGATTTGAGGCAATATGTACTGCTCGGCGTGCATACCATGGCGAGCTTCCTGCGAGTCGTCCTTCCCACAGAAGGAGAGTATGAAGATGTCGCTCTGTTGACGTTTTCCATATCATCGTTGAGATTGGTGGTCTTTGAGGGAGTGGGTGAAACCGTCTCAGTGGAGGCTCGTGGCTCAGCAGGTGGTCCGAAGAGGTGACGCTTTGGATTCTTTTCATTGCTTTCGGGTGTGCCGTGGTTCAGGCGCATCCTTTCTCGCCTGTTTCGTGAGTCAAGCTTCCCATCTCCCGATCGATTGCGCTCCGATACCGCCCTGTCACGATTTGAGACGCGGTGTCGCTCTCGCCTTTCTGCCCGATTCACCGAAAGATGAATGTCGTAGGAAGACATAATAGTAGTAATGAAAAAACGAAACCGGGTCACAAGGACACAACGGAATCGTGCAACCACACAAGAGAGTCCTTACTGCCACAAGGACGGATAAGGGCTCAAAAGGCCGTTGTAAGTGAAAAAACGAATCCGGGCCACAAGGGCACTACGGAAACGTGCAACCACGCTAGAAAGCCCTTACTGCCGCAAGGACAGTAGGAGTTTAATAGGGAGTTGGATACAACCAAGAGTGGTGCCTGTAGCGCAAATGATTGCCATGGACCATAATGGTCTGTCAGAGACTTTTTTCCGAAGAAAAAAGAGCTCCATGTCGCAGGCTTCTTCCACACGCATTTCCCTAAACAGGGTGACACTGGTGGCGGGGTTTGCGGCGAGCCGCGTTCCCTGGCTAGACCACAATTAGGCGCTACAGTTAAGAGCGACGATGATCTTCGCGAGCAATAGCAAAAGCTAGAGCACTATAATGGGATGCAACCATTATAGAGAGATAAAGAAGAGGGGAAGAAATCTCAGAGACTCAATTTATCTCGAAGTGTGGGGCGCGTGCGTCGCGTCGCGTCAAGTCTCGAAGCGGAAAGAGCAAACGGGAGGAAGGAACTACTCTCGATCCTCACCACTCACATCACGCCACCACGCAAAGTCTACCTGAAGGTATTAGGAATTTCGTGCCTTCTGCTTTCATAGTGCCAACTGCAGCGTATACCTTCAAGATAAAGCATAGCCAAGATATAACTCATGTAAATCGGACTTCTTCGTATGAAACTGAATGCATCCAAGTCAGTGCCAAGCGTGGAAAGTGCCTCTCTCTTCAAGGTGATGATGGAGTAAGATGAGTAAAGTTCGTAGCTTTTGATTGGATATTGTATCACATAAGCTTGCACATGGCTGCCAATTCTCGGATCCTCAGATTATCCCGGTCAACCACAGAGCCTTGCTCGAGCCGTCCACCACAACGTTCTCGATACAGTCGTCTAAGATCTTTTTTCCCAGCCTAATACAGGCCGTTGCTAAATCCTGTACATGTTCTTAACGGCCCACAGCCCCATCTTGGCGACAACCCGGGCCTTGAGCTCCTCAATTGGCGCAATGGTACCTGGGAGATCCTCCTCTTTCTTTCTCTTCTCGACAGTGAGCTCCTCCAATCGGCAAGATGATGCTTGACGCACGTCTTGAAAGCAGTTAAGTGAAAGTTTTTGTCTTCGTGTAGATAGGGGGACTGTAAGCTATTCAGTAACTGAGTGGCTTTATAAGGCGGATACTTTGAGGTAGGTGTGAACGTAGATAGTGAGACATCTCGCTGCCAGGGTTTTGTGCTTGACAAGCAGTGTCTAAGCCTCGCATTTGGGACACAAATAGATAAGTATCAAAGATAGTACCCGATGTTTCGGGAATAAGTTGACACTTGTTAATGCCTACACGTGGGACTACCTAGGTATGGACGCGGCATGAGATGTGATTGTTGTAGGAACGTGGTCGATGTTATTCCAAGGAGAGGCTCGAAAGGCTTGAGAGTGCCAATGTCGATTCAGACTTGGCGATGACCAGTCTCGTCGTCCGAGTCGTCGTTAAGACCACGAGAGAGTTGCTTCGACAGCAGAGCCCTGGCCATTATCATCATTAGTGGTACCACCACCGAATGTGTTGTTAACATCTGCATCTTTTCCAGCACTGCTAAACTTGTTGATATTATTAAAGCTAGTCGCGTCGACCTGAAAGCTACCTCTAGAGTCCTTTGAACTCCATAGCTCTTTATGCTTCTTAGCTTGAGCTGCACAGTGTTTCTTAGAGTTCTTGTAACTAGCCTAGTCCTTAGTAAGAATCTGCGGTTGTAGATTTCGCAAAGAGATATACAAGTAATATGTTCCTTCGCCTTAGGGTATGGGTTGGCCTCAACTTTTAATAATAGCAGTCAAGCCGCGCTTTCACTATAACATTGGTATGACAACAATGCATTTTCTATGTGTGGTTCCTACATTAGGATTCTTACCAGAGGCGTCGCATAATCGTCGAGTGAGTCTCAGCCTCACCACGACGACACATCCAAGAGCTGTACGACTTTCTAGCCTTTCTCTGCTCGTCCGTCTCTCTAGCCCTGATAGGCTTCGACTCATACTGTGGTGTGCCATCGTACCTAGAGTCGTTCGCTGCCTCAAGCCGGCGCTTCCCAAAGCTGATGACTTCAATGCTAATGTAATGCCAAATACAAACGCCAGAACGCTGAACGCCATGCATACCAACAGTATCAATGAATTATGAAACCGTGATAACGAAACGGATCTCTACGCCTCACCCCCTTGCTCATGTGATTGTGACCATGTAGTTGACGAACAGCTCGTGCGCGCCTCAAGCTGGTCAGCCTTCTTCGCATCACGAACCGCAGCGTCAACGGCGTCGTGAAGATCGAGGTGGAAGAAGGGCCTATCGACTCCATGGATTGGATAAAATCTTCTCTTCTCGGTCGCAGAAGTCGACTGTACCTCAAGAGCATGCGTTTCCGCCAACTCCTTGCCCTGTTCTTCGTCTCTATTCTGCACATGCCGCCGTGCAGCCTCCATTTCGTTACGCTCATTACCCGTTGTACCTAAAAGACTGGTCGTGACGGTATAGGCTGGACACCATACTCCCATATGGTCGGCGTTGATCGTTGCAGGGAATCCAAATCCTGCAAAGGTGAGCGCCTTGCGTGTCCACCGGTTGTGCACACCAGCAAAGTGCCACTCAACCAGCCCGGGCGCAGCATGCCGGTCGAGCGTCTCGCGCAAGCCTTTCAATCCGTCAATGCTCGTGATGTCTAGAATGTTGACAGTGGAGAAATCAAGAACAATAGCCCTCAGAACTGGAAGAGAGGAAGACTCTTCAATAAGCTTCTCGCTAGGCGGCGCGTCGCACCACAAGCGATCGCAAGCCCGGATACCGTCATCGGCTTGGGTTCGGCGCGTATGCGAGGTGATGTAAGAGGTAAGATAGTCAACGTGGTAGGCCTGATTGATGTAGTTGAAGTTCTCGCTGAAACGGTAGATGAAGACGCCAGGATATGCCGGTTCCACATTGATGTCCGGGTTATGGTTGTCAGTGGCGTCGTAAGGCATGTAGACCTGTCGGGAATCTTTTGCAGTACTGGTGTCATACGTGTTTTCTCCATATGTCTGTGGAGGCAGCGATGTGCCTGTTGTCGACATAGATTTATTGCAGAAGCGATCGTCGCGAACTATGCGCGTCACCTCCACGGTACCTCGAAACTTGCCCGGACTCTTTGCCATTCGGACGAGAAGCATTGCGAAAGACAGTCCCACAGTGATGTAGATTGCAGTCTCAAGGTCGGTGAAGAATGCAATGACAACGCCACAAACCCAAATGAAGAGCTCGAACGGTGACAGTTGGTAGTACTTGTGTAAGTCCTTGGGTCCCTTGATCAAGTCGACGGTGGAGTGTATGATCAGACCAGCAAGCGCAGCATTTGGTATGTAGTAGAAGACAGCGGTAAGCGCATAGAGCGCCAGCACTAGGACCACTGCGCTGAAGACGCCAGATAGTGGGGTACGTACCGCAGCCTTGGAGAGAACGGCAGAAGCACCAAAAGAGCCTGTGCATATGTAGCCACCGACGAAAGGACTTAGTATGTTGGCGGCACCTTGTGCAATCATCTCCTGTGAAGCAATGACGGTGTAATTATGCCTTCGCCCAAAATTCTTAGCGATGGCGATATGTTCGACGATGAGGATGATGATGATTGCCGGGAGCTCTGATGCTACCAAACCAAAGAGTTTGCCATTCATCGAGGGTACGCCCGCGTGACTGAATCCCTTCTCGATGTGGCCGACAATTCGAAACTTCTCTTGGCCTGCAGGGGTCGTTCGATGTACAAGCCAGCTGATGAGAGTGTAGAGCAGGATAGTGAACGTGAGGCGCAGTGATGAAATCAAGGACCACATCTTCTTCTTTCGTGGTTGGCGGACCTCCATCTTAGCGCACAAGTTCTTGATTAGGTAAAGAAGCACAATGGATGTGATACCAATAGCCGCGTCAAGTCTTGCCCTGGGTAAGCCCTTTAGGAAGTTGACGTACACCTTGTACGGGGACTCACGTGTGTTGATCCCTCTCACCCCCATCAAGGTCGGCAGTTGTGTCGAGATGATAGTGATACTGGCGGATGTGACGAAGGCGGAGATGGGGATATATGGAATAAACTCAATGATGAAGCCGAGACGAAGGATACCGAAGACTAGAATAATGCTTCCAGCAAGGAAGCTTATCGCATGCGCTATTTCCTGGGGCTGATATACACCAGGGTGTTCGGCTTCGACATTGCTGACTGCGCTTCCGATCAGTAGTGACCCGACTGCTGTCGTCTGGTTATGATTAGCTGCGTTTAGCTCGCCTAGAGGATTTACTTACACCTATGACGATGTCTCTAGACGTCCCGAAGATCCAGTATAGACACGCGCCTGTGAAGGTCGTGTATAGGCCGAAAGCAGGTGACAGGCGCGCGAGCGACGCATAAGCCATGGCTTGCGGTACCACAACAAGACCGACCGTGATACCTTTCTTGAATTAGCCGTGTGTAATAAGAGTTTCTGGAGATTACTTTGCATACCTGCGATAGCGTCTCCAGCCAGCCAGTGTAGATTATAGCGTCTCAGCCACCGTACGCTCGGAAACAACTCGCGTACGTATTCTGCGGCATCATGTGAAGTCGGGACGCATTCGCGCAACCATTCTGCTACCGACGGGTCCTCCTCGATGTAAGCCTCTCCAATTGTATCTTGCGCAATGTCCTTGAGGGATGTCGTCTGAGCGCTACGGTCCTCGGAGAAGGTGGGTAATAGTTTCATTATCCCAGTGTTGATATCCAGCGTTCTGCTGGGCAAAGAGCACGTGCAACGTTCTAAAGTGATGGAACAAGAATAAGAGTAGTGGTAGTTGCGTTCGATCAAACTTGGTATGTCGGCAGGCGTATGTCGTGAATCTAATGTAATGATAACGGAAGCAATGTGCGCGAAGGAAAAGGGAACCACCAAGTAATGAATAGACGGACCGAACGTTTCTGTAATAATCGGGACGTGTTCTCCATTGAATCTGACGCATTGTCATGCGCTGTGCTTGGAGCATTTTACCGATGCCCCGAAATCATCGGGCGATAGGTCTTGGCGAAGTCGCACCGATAAGGTACTGCGACTCACCGCCGTCCTTCCCCGTCTTGGGACTTCGCGCGACATTCTGATTGTAAAAGAGCATGGTTTGGTAGCTGCGAACGGCCACAAACCTCCATGTCGCGTCTGACGTGTTCAAGTTGTTAAAACCTTACAATCGCGGCCTGGTCAGGATGGATATCCAGGTAGCAATCGCCTTACCAGCAGGTCTCGCGGCACGTACAGCGTGCTCGAACACATCTCGGCCAGCGGAAGTCGGTGTGGCAAAGCCGCGATTGGACGATGCTGGGTTGTTGGAAGGTGCAGCTGATGATGGGGATGCGGCGACGAAGCGATCAGGCACAGTCCGAGCGACATCAATGTGTCAGTGCCAAGCTTCCACGACCCACTTCGGGCAAGAGGTCGTGTGTGGACTGCGGGGAGTTACTAACTCAGTCTCAGCACCTGTCATTCAGATGCCAATCACTGACTATGAATGAAAGAGAAAGTTATCGCTGGCTTTACTTTTTGGTAACATCGCTATGCTTGTTCTTTCTTCCATTGAAATGGCGCTGCATCTGTGGATAGGCTAAATATCGCTGAGCAGGAAGAGCGGTCACGGGCAATTCCTACGACATCTACAGCACTAACTATACATGGCATGCAACAGTCATGTCTGAGTCTATCCATTCCGGGCGCTAATGAGTCCACACGTTCACCGGTAACACACTGTGTGATCTGATCCTGTACAAGCGTGTCGTTGGCGCTCAGTCTAGTCCCCACTGATCTTCGAAGCCAGCCGCGGACTCAACTTCCTCCAGGTCAGATAAGTTTTCGTCTTCACTGCTATCGTCATCTTCTGTAGCCTCGTCCGTATCGTCCCTGTCTTCTTCATCGTCCGCGTAGATATGGTCAGCGATACGATTACTGCATCTACAGCATGTGCACTCAACATGCATGCCTTGAATTCTCATCCACTGACGAACCACGGACCGACCAAGACGTTCGCCGCGGATACACTCTCCGTTCACGTATACCGATAGAGAATGGTCATGGTTCTCAACGAAGCCAAACTCGTCCTGAGGTACATGCGCGAAGTCAGCAGCCGAATGATCTTCGTCAGGGTAGTCTTCCCCTTCTCCTCCCCCTTCTTCCTCGTCGTTGCTGATATCTTCGCCATTCTCACTAGCGACATCGTTCTCGGCACCTTGCTGAGGCCCTTGAACTTCTCCTTTGCACCAATTACACATGACTTTCGGTTCAGCTTCCGATGTGAACTCCGCACCGCAACCGCATACATGACTGTGACCCTCCCCTACCTCGTCTGCTATTGGAGCATGGCAGCGTAGATCTTCATCTGCACGGTCCTCTTGGATGTAACAGGTCGCACACAGCCACCGGTGTAGAAAGCGCTTGCGTAGGGTACAAGAACATCGCGCTAGGCCTTTCTTCCAGCGTTCTTGGTAACACGAAGGACAAGTCAGATCTTTGCGCTTGTTGACAATCATGTTGAGCGATGAGACAATTTGAACGCCAGAGTATGGGTATTGTGTGCGACCAATAGGCTCGATGAATTGGTGGGTGCCCAAGTCAAGGTCGAGAATGCGCTGAAGGGGCTCAGGGTCGCCAATGGCAATAATATTCAGGGGAATGTGAATGCGGGCCTGGTTATGCAAAGGCTTCATGTCTTTGATAGGTAGATGCCAAGCATCTTCTTCCGAGTTCTTGGGTGGATACACAGCGATTGCTTCAGGTTGGAGAAAGCAGAAGCCTGCCCACCAGCGACGCTGGTCAAATCCAGAGTCTTCTGTGAGGAAGTTATAGAGAACATGTATTCGGCATTCGTCGCAGGTGTTGACTGCGCACTTCGCACATGGGCGAGATTCTGTCGCGAAGCCGAGTCCAGCACAGTCAACTATGGGTTCGAACGATTTTACTGAGCAGATGCAATGGCTGATTGCCCGAGCAAAGTAACCCATTCCTGGACACAGAGTTTTGGAGAGAATATTGGCCTTTGCATTGGCGTCGTCCATCCGAATGTGCTTATGGAAAGCCTGCGAAATCAGGGTAAGAACAACGAGATCGTCGGGTGTCAAGAACGAGACTAGTGCCTGCAGATTGGTATCAGTATTCTGAATGAAGTACAAGGATAGCTTTTTCATGCCCACCTCCTGAACCGGATATGTAGCAAGAGCGACAGCGAGTGGTTTGTCGGAGTTCGACGTCGCCGGTGGGAGCGTCCAAACGCGTTGCGCTTTCTGCTGTACCGAGGCCATCGCAGAGGCCTTGTTGAATATTAGCTGATATCTTTAGAATCGCCAGAGCAGCTTCAGTTGCAAGCGCAGTAAAGCACGTCTGCATCAAGATTACTTACTGTCAGATTTGCTAAGACACGCTTATTGCTTATCGGAATTTAAGTCGCGTCCCTCATTCCTAGGCGAACTGGGAGAGTGTTAAGGGCAGAATCTAATTGTCAGTTGATCTGATCAATGGCTTTGCGGAGTGAGAGCGATAGAAGCGCGTCCAAGGAGGAAGTCGCAAACGGCACGTGCGTAGGTGACAAACAAATCGAAGGTCCACTTGCAAAAGAGCACATATTCCAGCAACTGCGTATAAGAGGTTGCCTTCATAACACGGACATCTGGAAGAAAGTGAAGTTCACGCTTTTCAGGTTACAATTATTGGCGATGCCTCCTCCGTACCATTCCGGTTCACCCGAGAGTAGGTCCGCATCAATCAACCTTGACATCGCCCCATGTACATCGCAATATTAGAATATGTAGCACTGGCATTGGAATTCCAAGCCTGAGGTATTTGTATCGCAGGCAGAAGAATAGTAGCGCTCGTACCTAACACCAGCGATGTGTCGAGAGCTTCCGAAGACACCAATGAATGTACTAGAGATGCATTGTGATATGCTAGATCGACTTGTTTGTTATGCAAATTTGATTGTTTCCCTCGGAACAAGTCAGGTGCTTAGATGAATTGGAACTAGATGGATACTTGCATTGTAAGGCTTCATTATCGAGCAGTATCTGCAATATAATATCCATTGCGTGGTACACACATCATCGCTGCGGCATTTCCCAATTATGGCTCGTCATTAGCGATGTCGCGAATGCTTTAGATGTACTTAGTATGTGCCTTTGGGTGATCGCTAAAATTCCAGAAAACTTCGTCGCTACCGCACAATGCCGTCATGTCGAATAGTACCACCACTTGTATCCAACGAACTGGCGCTTACTCATGAAACCGAGAAAAGGCATTGTTTTATGCATCTCCGATCTGTAAAGGCGCTTTCACTAGTCGTAAAGACGGCCTAACTTGCAGTCGGGTAAGATGTCGAGTTTGGTACCCTTCAGACCGGTTAGCATGTCGACTAACATTCAGTCGCGACTTCTACTAATCCACCTTCACTCTCAGCTATCGGTTGCCAGGCTTGACCATTTGCATACTGATGATCGTGGTGCTAAGCTTGTCTAATTATCCTGTCAGCTTGCGTTCTGATAGAGTAGATGACATTCATTACTATACCCAGCACCTATCCCCTCCATAGACATATCTGTGTAAGTTCTTCATCTTCCACGTTTGAGCTGCTCAGATAGGCAACCTTCCATTGCTTCTCCCGACCAATTTGCCCCCAAACTAGCAGTCATCGATTTGTCCTCTTTTTGTGAGCCTTGGCTGGCCATCTTGCTAGCTGGCTGCGTGTATGGTTGCTCCACTGGTCTCCAAATCATCGTCCAAAGCTCACCCGCCAAGTTCATCGTGTAATCGAATGCGCCTTCCAGTAGTGGCCAGAGGGGTTGATGGTAGTGATGGTCCATGACACACTCACAGTGGGGGGTAGTTGTGCGTATCTCAGGCGTGTGTTTTAAGTAGGTGTCAAAATCTCACCGAAGTTGTATTGCTTGAGGTACCGAGAGTTATAGAAGGTTGTGGAAGTGTGCCGAGAGATAAGGTGAGAGATAAGGGTCCTGATATGGAGCAGCGCAGTGGGGCCGAGCGCGGTACACCAAGCAGGAATTGATCTTGATTGGGGATCGACCTCTTCTACCTCATTACATGTAGGAATCAGAAACAGATACTCTGTACTTAGGCCGCTCTGTTTCAAAACATCTTCGGTTATACATAGTGCGAACACTTGACGCCAACGTTGTGCGCAACGTTAATATGTGTCTAGTCCAGCCACCGTACCAGACTTGACAGTTCTAAATGATACTTATGTACCTGATTTTAAGAAGCGAGGAGCATGCGAGATCAACGGTGCTTGTGCAGTGATACACGTAACACGAACACGTTCACATTGCACTGCTCCAGGTGTCAACCGAGACCTAATTGCGCTTTCCGTAAATTTCATCGTCAACGAATTAAAGTACTACTACGACTCATTACGAAGATCATTATTGAAGCTATGTATGGCAGAATCAAACACCAGCGCGATTGCAAGTTAACGGCTTCCAAGATCTGCCATTAGTAAGTGCGCCAACGGAGACCCCTCACCCTTGCATAGGTAGGTAACATCGCGTTCGTTCTCGAGACCCAATTGATAAGTCTACCTAGGTAGCACTCTCCATTCATGATACTTATGGGAAGTATTCCCAAGAACAATGAGCTTATGGTAAATTCTCTGTGGATAAGGCATAGAAGAATGGAGTAGGTAAGATACCCGTGGGAGCCTCGTTTCATCCAAGGTCAGTCAGGGAAGAACTCTGCTCGGCATATTGCGCACTTGTACCTACACTCATGCTGAACTTTAAGCTGTACGTCTAAACATATAGCGCATATCGCATGGCTGCAAACATTTAACTTCCGCATCTCGGTATCTGCGTCGGCGCAGAGAGGGCAGGATGAGTCGGTTGAGCTGAGTGCTATAGAGACACCATCCATGTCTGCGTGTTCCGGACCACGAAGTACATCTTGAACATCAAAAATTTCAAACTCGCGTCTATGCCAATCGAAATCGTCGTACTGGCTGAAGTCATGGTTCGCCACATGTTCGGGTATGTGTTCTTGATAGTTTTCGTCCTCGTCCTCGTCCTCGTCGAGCTCGTTTTCGTCGTTTGACATGTCTGGAAGGAAGAAGGCGCTCAGCAGCGGCGAACAATATGAGAAAAACCTACTGAGGGATTCATAGAACATGGCAACCCTCTCTTTGATATCAGGTTGATACTTGTTCACAGTATGACTGCTGCAAAACGCCAAGTCATTCATTAGCATCCGGAAGACGCTTTCGACGTGTTGTCGCAGAGGCTCATGGATTAGACGAACGAATGACTGACCCACAATGTCTCGCGCTTCCGATACCGGGGTGTAGGCGCCGTTCGTTTCAAGCTGCTCGCGTACAAACTGCTCGATAGTTGCACATATGAGATCGATTTGCTGATTCGTACGAATGACAATAGTATCGTTGGATACGTTTTCATCAGCATAGATATTGTTAAACATGTCGAACATGTCTGAGATTCGGTGTCCAAGGATGCTTTCCATCTTGATCGCCACAGCAGCCAACATACCTAAAGCACCGTAGGCTTCAGTAAAGTCCCTATCTTCTTGCTGGTGTACGTGCATGGAGAACAGACTGAATAGCTCAACCAGGTATTCACATTCCGCATCAGGATTTTGAACGTCTCCAGTGTGTCTGTAGTAATCAGCAGCAGTACGCTTGAGTGTACTTACGATTTGCCATGCTCGATCACTGTACAGTGTAGACCATGTTGCTTCCATGTACTCATCACAGAAAGCTCCAATAGCGTCTTCGATTGCATTGCGAAGCCTAAAGGCATGAATACTGTCGAAATCTGAAGGTATCTTCTCGTTGAGACGGGCAAGTGCCAATACAGCCCACATGATGCCTAAAATTCGATGTATGAGATTAGCGGATATCTCATATGTCGGTCGTACATGGAGTATACCTACACGTTGGATTGTCGAACTCGATGTCAAACATACTGCCAGAATCCGCGTTGATTGACGGCACCATACGTCTAATGTTGAAGTACTTACGGAATAAAGACACCGTAAACACAAGGCGCCTCAGCTACGAGGATGCAGTAGTGGAAGTTCGAGGTTGAGTGGTAGATCTTGAAGGTTTGGGTATGGGATGGGAAGAGCTGTTTAGGTACATTGGGCTGGATCGCCCTTGGTGTGCTGTAAAATCAGAGTGTTACAACGTGCCAGGTCCACATTGTAGATGAAAAGTGCATGTTCACAGCAAAGAGTTTAGGTTGTGTCGTAAAAGGCATGTTGTACACATTGTTTCAAGCTCGCAGTTTTTCCCAGATCTGCCCGTCAAGATTGATGACAACAATGAGTCACCTTGATGTGCAGACAGTGGTCTATCTGAGTCTCTCTGGAATATGCGCAGGATATCTGGGGCGGTCTGTGTCGCATAAACCTTGTTATAGGAGGGCACCTTCTGCAGGAGCGATATCGTACGCGAGTAGGAGAACATGGCGGAGAGTCTCCTCGAAAGAGAGGAAGATCAGAATCATACTCCTTTGATGGCTAGTAAGGAAAGTTTCGGATCAATTGACATCATGGTGCGATGGCAAGACACCTAGGTACTGTGAAATAAGTTATGTTGGCATCCGATCAGAGTGCGATGCAACTCTGGGGACTTTCATAGACTTGTGCTAGAAGAGGGGGGCGG
>Ga0265797_10002353_pt1 | contig 31878 bp, 27 predicted proteins | sample P2T30metagenome_FD_192433 | JGI IMG/M metagenome (GOLD analysis project Ga0265797, IMG submission 192433) | Plant litter microbial communities from East Loma Ridge, Irvine, California - P2 T30 | ecosystem: Environmental > Terrestrial > Plant litter > Unclassified | place: USA: California... | reverse complement strand
GGTCGCGGCCCAGGTTGCCGACGATGATGACTTTATTGACAGATGCCATGTGAAACTCCTGCGTGAAATTTTGCTAAAGGACGATTATATGACAGGGCGACAGAGGCTTGATGTGCGGCCGAGTGCTTTTTTTCCGCAAGCCGGTGCCCTGTCCGAGCAAGCGCTTGTGAATACTGGTATTATATACAGTGTTCGGGTGCGTTTGGGCTGATCCGCATCAAAGTTCTCCAGCAGGTCGCTAGCCTCTTGAATTTTCGGTGTTTGGCAGCAACTAGGGTAGACATCGCCACTGCGCCCAGCTGCGCCCAGCTGCACCAAGCTGTATTGCATCATTGCCGGCGCAGCGAGCATCCCCAGCCGGAACACCGGATTCACGTTTCAAGCGTCCCCACAGCAGCATTTTCCGAACGTCGTTATAGTTGCGGGTTGACCGGATTTGCAGCAGCAATGCAGATTCATCCGTTCTGGCCCACCGTCGTCATGGACCATCAAGGCACACTCAAGGCACACATACATGGAAGAAATCCGCATCCGCGGCGCCCGTACGCACAATCTGAAGAACATCAACCTCGATCTGCCTCGTAACAAGCTGATCGTCATCACCGGCCTGTCCGGCTCGGGCAAGTCGTCGCTCGCGTTCGACACGCTGTATGCCGAAGGCCAGCGCCGCTATGTCGAGTCGCTGTCGGCCTACGCGCGCCAGTTCCTGCAGCTGATGGAAAAGCCGGACGTCGACCTGATCGAAGGCCTGTCGCCGGCGATCTCGATCGAGCAAAAGGCCACGTCGCACAATCCCCGTTCGACCGTCGGTACGGTCACGGAGATCCACGACTACCTGCGTCTGCTGTATGCCCGCGTCGGCACGCCGTACTGCATCAACCACCCCGACCACGCGCTGTCGGCGCAGTCGGTATCGCAGATGGTCGATGCCGTGCTGGCCATGCCGGAGGGGACGAAGCTGATGATCATGGCGCCCGTCGTCGCCAACCGCAAGGGCGAGCACGTCGACCTCTTTGAGGCCATGCAGGCGCAGGGTTTTGTCCGCTTCCGCGTCCAGAGCGGCACGCATGACGCCAAGATCTACGAAGTGGAAGATCTGCCGAAGCTGAAGAAGACGGAAAAGCACACGATCGACGTCGTGATCGACCGTATCAAGGTCAATGCCGAACTGAAGCAGCGCCTGGCCGAAAGCTTCGAGACGGCGCTGCGCCTGGCCGAAGGCCGCGCCGTGGCGTTTGAAATGGATACCGGTGTCGAGCACGTGTTCTCGAACAAGTTCGCGTGCACCTCGTGCGGCTACTCGCTGCAGGAGCTGGAGCCGCGCCTGTTCTCGTTCAACAACCCGATGGGCGCGTGCCCCGAATGCGATGGCCTGGGCCATATCGAGTTCTTCGATCCGAAGCGGATCGTCGCATTCCCGAACCTGTCGCTGGCGTCCGGCGCCGTGAAGGGCTGGGATCGCCGCAACCAGTTCTATTATCAGATGCTGTCCAGCCTCGCGGACCATTACGAGTTCGACCTGGACGTGCCGTTTGAAAAACTGCCCGCGGCGGCGCAGAACGTCGTGCTGCATGGTTCGGGCAAGAACACCGTGCCGTTTACGTATGTGAACGAGCGTGGCCGCACGATCGTCAAGGAGCACACGTTCGAAGGCGTCGTCAACAATCTGTCGCGGCGCTACCGCGAGACGGATTCGATGGCGGTCAAGGAAGAACTGGCAAAGTTCATCAACGAGAAGAAGTGCCCGACGTGCACCGGCGCGCGCCTGCGGGTGGAAGCGCGTCACGTCAAGGTCGGCACCGGCAAGCAGGAAAAGGCCATCTACGAGATCGCCGAGAAGCCGCTGCGCGAAACGCTGTCGTTCTTCGAGCAGCTGAAACTGAAGGGCGCGAAGCGCGACATCGCCGACCGTATCGTCAAGGAGATCGTGTCGCGGCTGACGTTCCTGAATAACGTCGGCCTCGATTACCTGTCGCTGGACCGCTCGGCCGACACGCTGTCCGGTGGCGAAGCGCAGCGTATCCGCCTGGCCTCGCAGATCGGTTCCGGGCTGACGGGCGTGATGTACGTGCTGGACGAGCCGTCGATCGGCCTGCACCAGCGCGACAACGACCGCCTGATCGAAACGCTGAAGCACCTGCGCGACATCGGCAACAGCGTGCTGGTGGTGGAGCACGACGAGGACGCGATCCGCACGGCCGACTACATCGTCGACATGGGCAAGGGCGCGGGCGTGCATGGCGGCGACGTCATCGCGGCCGGCTCGCTGAAGGACATCCTGAAAAACAAGGAATCGCTGACGGCGCAGTACCTGAACGGCTCGCTGAAGATCGAGGTGCCGAAGAAGCGCCACGTGGCCGATCCGAACCGCCAGCTCGTCATCACGGGCGCGACGGGCAACAACCTGAAGAACCAGACCTTGACGGTGCCCGTCGGCCTGCTGACGTGCGTGACGGGCGTCTCCGGCTCCGGCAAGTCGACGCTGGTGAACGACACGCTGTATCCGGCCCTGTCGCGCCACCTGTACGGCTCGCAGATGGAACCGGCGCCGCACGATTCGATCAGCGGCCTGGAACACTTCGACAAGGTCATTGCCGTCGACCAGGCACCGATTGGTCGTACGCCGCGCTCGAACCCGGCAACGTACACGGGCGTGTTCACGCCAATCCGGGATTTGTTCTCGACGGTGCCGACGGCAAAAGAGCGCGGCTACAGCGCCGGGCGCTTCTCGTTCAACGTCAAGGGCGGCCGCTGCGAAGCGTGCCAGGGCGACGGCGTGCTGAAAGTGGAGATGCACTTCCTGCCGGACGTGTACGTGCCGTGCGACGTCTGCCACGGCAAGCGCTACAACCGCGAAACGCTGGAAGTGCACTACAAGGGCAAGAGCATCACCGACGTGCTGAACATGACGGTGGAAGACGCGCACGAGTTTTTCAAGCCCGTGCCGACGATCGCGCGCAAGCTGCACACCCTGCTGGACGTGGGCCTGGGCTACATCAAGCTGGGGCAAAGCGCGACGACGCTGTCCGGCGGCGAGGCGCAGCGCGTCAAGCTGTCGCTGGAGCTGTCCAAGCGCGACACGGGCCGCACGCTGTATATCCTGGATGAGCCGACCACCGGCCTGCACTTCCACGATATCGACCTGCTGCTGAAGGTGATCCACCGCCTGCGCGACCAGGGCAACACGCTCGTCATCATCGAGCACAATCTGGACGTCATCAAGACGGCGGACTGGCTTGTCGACCTGGGTCCGGAAGGCGGCGCCGGCGGCGGCAAGATCATCGCCACCGGCACGCCGGAAGAAGTGGCGGCCAATCCGGAGAGCGTCACCGGCAAGTATCTGGTGCCGCTGCTGGCCGCGCCGACGACGACGAAGAAGAAGTAATCCCCGCGATCAGGCGGCGGCCTGCGTGGCCGCCGCCTTTTCCAGCCAGCGCTCCAGCTGGTCGAACCGGTCGAAACCCCAGAACGGTTCATCCTCCACGATCATGAACGGCACGCCGAACACGCCGCGCGCGATCGCCTCCTCCCCCGCCTTTTTCAACGCTTCCTTCAGCTCCGCGCTGTGCAGTGCCACGCGCAGACGTTCGCCGTCGATGCCTTGTTCCCCGGCGAGACGGATGACTTCATCGTCGCTACCCAGGTCGACGCCATCGACAAAGTACGCGCTGAAACAGCGTTTGGCGAAGGCGGCCGCCTGCGCCGCGCTGTATTCCTGCTCGATCCACAGCATGGCGCGCGGTGCCGCCAGCAGCAGTTGCGGGAAGTTGGCCGGCTTGCGGTAAGGGATGCCGTGCAGCTGCGCCGTGCGGGCGACATCGTGAATGACGTACGGGCCGCGCAACGGCACCATCGGCGCCGGCGTCGTGCCGCTGGCCTTGAACAGCGCCAGCAGCGAAACCGGGCGCCAGCGCACCGTGCGGCCATGGCGTGCGGCCAGCGCCTCGATACCGGTGGCGGCGAAGTAGGCGTATGGCGAGCACGGGTCGAAATAGAAATCGATCGGGGTGTGGTGGTGGTCCATGGTGTCTCCTTGCAGGGTTAGAAACCGCCGAAATCCTCGTTCCGGTCGGGGATGGCGCGCAGCACGTCGGCCACGCTGAAGTGAAGCAGCAGATAAATCACGGGTATTGCCAGCAGCAGATACATGTCGGCCTCCATTTCGCACAGGCGTGCGAAATCAGCATTGAAAAAGACGCCGGTCAGCCGGCGCGCCACGTTATTCCAGGTCGTTAAAACTCTTGTATGTTGAAATCAGCCGGTTGAACGCCCGCTGCATGCGCTTCGGTGCCGCCATGTCGCGCAGGAAGCGCACATCGTGCATCACGCCGATGATCAGGCTGTAGATCTCGAACACCAGCTGTTCGGGGTCCGTGTCCGGGCGCAGGTGGCCCGCTTCCATCGCCTGCAGCACGGTGCGCCGCATCGAGGCGCGCCAGCGCGCCACACCCTCTTCCACGCGGTCGCGCAGCGGGCCTTCCAGGTCGTCGAACTCGAACGCGCCCGCCGTGTACAGGCACGAATTGCGCGTGCCTTCGTCCGTCACCTTCTTCAGCCACAGCGCCACCTGCTCCTGCAGGCGCGGCAGGCCGGCCGGCCGCTGCAGCGCCGGCAGGAAGACCTCCTGTGCGAAGCGGCGGTCATATTCGTCCAGCACGGCGCCCTGCAGACTCTCCAGCGAACCCACGCGCGAGAACACGCCGCTCTTGCTGATGCCGGTGCGCTTGGCCAGCTCGCCAAGCGACAGCTTGCCGATGCCTTCCGCCGACGCCATGTCCATGGCGGCGTCAATGATGAGGGCGTAGGTGGCCTCGCTTTTGGCGGAAGTGTTCATGCGATGAACTTTAGCACACATGTGCGAAAATACAAGCGATTTTGCTGATGAGTTCGATGCGACAATACCGGCTTCGCCATCGTGATGTGACCTGATGACCAAGCCTTTCCATTCCCGTAATGCCCGCATCCTGTCGCCGCTTGTAATCGGCGTAATTTACGGCCTCGTGCTACGCATCAGCTTTCAGAGAGCCCCGCCCGAGGCGCTGATCATCGTCTCTGCGGCGTTCCTGGTTGTGACGCCGTTCTCGCTGGGGGCGCTGGCCGTCTTCATGGCTGCTCGCCGTGAGCGCACGTCGATCAGACGCGACGCCGCGGTCGCCGCGAAAGCGATGCTGCTGTTCCTGGTCACGATGTTCATCACGTTGCTGGAAGGACTGCTTTGCATCGTCCTCGTGCTGCCGGTGTTCGTCGCCGCCTCGGTCCTCGGCGGCGTGCTGGCCGGCTGGCTGCATCGCCGCACCCTGGACAGCAAAGGGACGGTGTCCGCCTTCGTGCTGCTGCCGCTGCTGCTGGGCCCCGTGGAAGCGGCGTTGCCGCCATCGCAAAGCGAGCAGACAGTGACGACGACGATCCATATCGATGCGCCGCCGGAAATCGTATTCGACCAACTGGCCGACGTCCGTCACATCGCCCCCGAAGAGCTGGGATTCGCCTTCGTCCACCTGATCGGCCTGCCGAAGCCCATCGAGGCGGACATGCAGGGTACGGGCGTCGGCGCCGTGCGCGTGTCGCGCTGGGAAAAGAACGTGCGCTTCGAGGAAGTGATCACGCAGTGGCAGCGCCCGACGGCGATGCACTACCGCTTCCACATTCCGCCCGGCGGCATTCCGCGCGATGCGCTGGACCAGCACGTCGAGATGGGCGGCGCATATTTCACCGTACTCGATGGCGGCTACGACCTGGCGCCCGCGGCGGGCGGCGGCACTGACCTGACATTGACGACACGTTTCCTCAACAAGTCGCAATTGAAGCTGTATGGCGACCTGTGGGGCCGCATGGTGCTGCAGGACTTTCACCGGTCCATTCTCGGGCTGATGCGCCATCGGGCGGAAACGGCACGGTCCGCATAAAGCGACGGGCGCGCAGGCCGGATAAACCTCGGCATGTACTTTTGCCGGCGCGCGGACTACATTGAAGGCTGTCCACGCCGCGCGCGTGCCACCTGCCAGGCGTCTCGCCATGTCCACCGTCGTCCGCCCCGGCCTGATCCAGGCGTGCCAGGCAATGGCGGCATGGCTGCGCGCGGCGTTTGCTGAACCGCCCGATGTCGAAGTCCGGCAGATCCAGATGGCGTTCATGGCGATGCCGAAGAACCTGTGCCTGGGCATGGTTGCCGGCGTGCTGCTGGCGTATGGCGTCTGGGTCATCGCGGAAACGGAGGCCGACCGTGCGCCGCTGCACTTCCTGCTGCTGTGGGCGGCGACCCTGGTGCTGATCCTGGCACGGGGCGTGGTGCTCGCGGCGCAATACCGGCGCGCACCGCGCGACGAAGCGACCGTGTTGCGCCATGGCCGCCTGCTGGCCAACAACGCGGCCGTCGCGGGCGCCTTCTGGGGACTCTCGTCGCTGCTGGTGCTGAACTCGACGAACGCGCAGCAGGCCGCCTTCATCACCTGCGCCATCGCGCTCGTGGTGATGAGCGGCGCCAGCGCGCAGGCGCAGTACCGGCGCCTGGCCGTGTCGTTTGTGCTGGCCACCACCACCACGTTCGTCGGCGGCATTCTCGCCAGCCCCATGCATCCGCTGATGGGGATGTTCTTCCTGCTGTTTGTCGCCGCAGCCCTGGTGTCGGCCCAACAGCAGCACGACGCCGTCAAGACGATCATCGAACTGAACCTCGAAAACGAGCGGCTGCTGGAGCAGGCACGCGAGACGCTGCATCAGCTCGAGACGGCCAATGCCGTCGCGGAGAGTGCCAACCGGGCGAAGTCGCGCTTCCTCGCCGCCACCAGCCACGACCTGCGCCAACCCATGCACGCGCTGTCGCTGTACGTGGCGCACCTGCGGCGCTGCCGGGAACAACAGGAGTTCACGGAAACGCTCGATATGGCCGACGCCGCCATGGCGGCCATGAACGACCTGCTGGACGCCGTGCTGGACCTGTCGCGCCTCAGCCTGGGCGTGACGAAGCCCCGGCTGCAGCCGGTCGAGCTGGACGACATCCTGCAACGCACCCGCATCCAGCTGCAACCCCACGCCGATGCCAAGCACCTGCGGCTGACGATCCACCCGTGCCGCGCGTGCGTGCGTACCGATCCCGTTCTGCTCGAACGCATCTTCCGCAACATCATCCTGAATGCGATCCGGTACACGGCACGCGGCGCGGTGGTCGTGGCGGCAAAGCGACGCGATGCGGACATCGTCGTGCGCATCGCCGACTCCGGCATCGGCATACCGAAAACGGAACAGGACAACGTCTATCAGGAGTTCTACCAGGTCGACAATCTGGAACGCGACCGCCAGAAAGGCCTGGGGCTGGGCCTGGCCATCGTGGCGCAGCTGGGCGTGCTGCTGGCGCACCCCGTCTCGTTCCGGTCGCGGGTGGGACGCGGCACCATCTTCCGTATCGTCCTCGCACTGGCCCCGCATGCGCACGCGATTGCACCCATCGCCGACGAGCCGGCGGCCACCGATGTCGTGGCCGGCTGTTCGGTGCTGCTGCTCGATGACGACCGACTTGTATTGGACAGTACGCGGCGCATCCTGCAGGACATGGGCTGCACCGTGCTGACGGCGGGCAGCACCGCCGAAGCGCTGCGGCAGATCGCGGGGGACGTCGCGGCGCCGGACATCATCGTCAGCGACTACCGCCTGAGCGATGGCGAAACCGGGATCGACGCCATCCGCACGTTACGCCGGCAATTGCAGGACAACGACGACCCGATGCCCAGCCTGCCGGGCCTGATCATTTCCGGCGACACGACGCCGGCCTGCATGGCCGAAGTGCTGCAGGCCGGCTTCGCGATGCTGCCCAAGCCGGTCGCGCCGGTGGTGCTGCGGCAGAAAATCAATATGCTGCTGGCCGATTATTCAGCAAGGGTCCTTGCCGCCCCCGACCGGAAAGCGTAATCCCAGCCGGCTGATTTGCGCCACCACGGCCGCTTTTCCCTCGTGGCCGATGCCCAGCTTGATGGCGATATTCTTGACGTGGGTTTTGACGGTCAGGTCGGAGATATCGCGTCCGCGTTGGTCCGAAATCGCGCGGGCGATGCATTTATAGGTCAGCCCCTGCACGCAGAACGACACGACCATCCGTTCCGTTTCGGTCAGGCGGGCGGCCAGATGCTGCGCCGGCACCTGCTTCTCCGCGGCCGCGGCGGGCAAGCGCGTGCGCAGATAAATCTCGGGAATATATACCCCGCCTGCCAGCGTCAGCTGGATCGCCTTCTGGAAGATCTCGCCCGGCACGCCCTTGGGAATAAAACCGGTCCCATGTTCCGTAAGCACGCTTTCAATCAGCGCCGCATCCTCACTGCCGGACACGGCAACGATGCGCGGGAACCGCCCCTCCATCTCGCACGCAGCGCGAAACGTGCGCAGCGTTTCGATGCCGTCGCTGTCGGCCAGGGACAGGTCGAGCAGTACCAGGTCGATCGGCTCGGCATGCCGCAAGGCCGCGCGCGCGGCGGCCATCGATTCCGCTTCGGTGATGCGCACATCGGCAAACAGCGCCCGCAGCGTCATTGCCGTGCCGCCCCGGATCTGGGGATGATCGTCCACCAGCAGTATGTGCATCGCTCCCTCCTCCCAACCGACTACTCCATCCACTGTCCGCGACTAGGAGACAACGAGGATATCGGCACGGCCCGCGACGCGGGAATATGACGCATCGGCCGGACCAGGCTGGCCGCATAAAACCGCCCCGCTCCACGGCGGGACAACGTCATCTCAACAGATTCCAGACAGGGTGTTCATCATGAAAAAATCGGTCAAGCAAATCATCACGGGGGCGGTTATCGCGGCGGGCCTGATGTCGGGTGCCCGTGGCGGCATGCCGTATGTCTTTACCGTCTCGTGCCCGAACGGCACGCAGGTCGTGGAGTGGGCAGTGGCTGGCATCGATCCCGGCAAGGCATTCCTGCGCGCTTCGACCGGCGCCGCCTTCCCGGGCTGCACGGTGGCCGACTACCAGGAAAAGGATGCCGCGCTGCCGCGCATCTATCACGGCCATGAGGACACGATGCTGACCGTGGTTCCCGTGATCGGCTCGGTTATCATCAGCCTGATCGAGCGACATTGACCGCCGTCCCGGCCGGCATCGCCAGCATTCCCGATGCTTTTTCATTATACGAGCCGTGTCGGAAAACTCCACACAATCCGCATGCCGATACAGGCTCGTGCGGCAGCAGCGGGCCAGATCTTCTACACTGGCGCAAGGAGGATATTCGATGGCGGGTTTTCCATTATGGGCGCAGGCAGGTTTCTGGGGACTGGTTGCCGGCGGCGCGCTGCTGCTGGGGGCTGCCGTCGGCTACTGGGTGAAGGTGCCGCAGCGCGTCATTGCCGCCATCATGGCGTTCGGCAGCGGCGTGCTGATCTCGGCGCTGTCGTTCGAACTGATGGACGAAGCCTTTGCCCAGGGCGGCTTCAATTCGACCGCCGCGGGGTTTCTCGGCGGCGCGCTGGTGTACACGCTGGCCAACCGCATCCTGACCTATTACGGCGCCAAGCACCGCAAGCGCTCGGATGACCGCCAGCCTAAACAGGAAGACGATGCCAGCAGCGGCACGGCCATTGCCGTGGGCGCGCTGCTGGACGGGATACCGGAATCGATCGTCATCGGGCTGTCGATGCTGAAGGGCGGCGCCGTCAGCGGGGTGACGGTGGCGGCCATCTTCCTGTCGAATATTCCCGAGGGCTTGTCGAGCGCCGCCGGGATGAAGAAGGCGGGCCGCTCGGCGGTGTATATCTTCGGGATCTGGGCCGGGATTACGGCGGCTTCAGGCCTGGCGGCGCTGGCGGGCTTCACGCTGTTCAGCGGCCTGCCCGAAGGCGTCATCGCGGCGACGACGGCCGTGGCGGCCGGGGCGATTCTCGCCATGCTGGTCGATACGATGATCCCCGAAGCGTTTGCGGAGGCGCACGATTTTGCCGGGCTGATTACCGTGGCCGGATTCCTGTGCGCGTTCGCGCTCAGCAAGCACGGCGCTTGATCGATTCGCCAACGTCGGGGACCGGCACCGGAGGTGCCCGTCCCCCAGCGGCATAGCGTTACGCCAGCAGCGCGTACGTGTCCGCGGCGCCCATCTTCTGCGCTGCCTGCGCGGCCGTCACGCCATTGACATCCGGGCGCGCCGCGTCGGCACCGCGTTCCAGCAGCAGCCGCAGGATCTCGACGCGGTTGAACATCGCGGCAAACATCAGGGCCGTCTTGCCGTCCGGGCCGGCGCCGTCCACCTGGGCGCCGTGATCGAGCAGCAGGGTGGCAATGGCGAGGTCGCCCTTGAACGCGGCGCCCATCAGCGGCGTCTGGCCCGCGTCGTTCTGCAGTTCGGGATCGGCGCCCTGCTCCAGCAGCAGCTGCGTGGTATCGGCATGGCCGTTGTAACTGGCCAGCATCAGCAGGCTGTCGCCGCGCTCGTTACGCAGATTGCGCGGCAGGCCTTGCGCGAACAGGGTTGCCAGTTCGGCCGTCTCGCCGGCGCGGGCAAACTGAAAAACGCGGCGCGCGAAGGCGAGGGTGTCGTCATCCAGCGCGGGGCGGACGGGTGCCCCGCTGTTGTCTTGTTCGGTCATGCTGTGCTCCTCTGGGTCTCTGGTCGGCACAGCATAACCGCAATCAGCCGTCGATGCGGATCGCCAGGCCTGTCGCGCTGTACTCGGGCGTGGCCTTGTAGCCGTCGACAACGATGGTGCCGTACACACCGCGCCGCGCGCCCGCCGTCAGTACGGCATAGCTGCTGCCTGCGGCCGGCTTGAAGCCGCTGCCGAATTTCAGGTGCAAGGTGCCGCCGACGATCGTCGCCGTGCCCTTCACGTCGACGACACCCGCGCCGGACTCGTTCATCGTAATCGCCGTCGTGCCGCCGTTCAGCTGCGTGTAATTGCCGCCGATGACGAGGCGCCCCTTCGTCACGCTCGACAAGGTGCCGCCGCCAACGTACACGTCGCCCGCGCCCAGCGCAGCGGGCGATGCCGCTTCCAGCGTGCCGCCGTCGATCTGCGTGCCGCCCATCCAGCTGTTGGCACCAAGCAGCGCCAGCTTGCCGCTGCCCTTCAACGTCAGCTTGCCGCCGCCGGCGATGTCGTTCTTCCACGCGTCCATCGCATAGAAGCCGCCGCGCGCCGCATCCATGTTGACGACGACATTGCCGGTGAACGCGCCGTAGCCGTCGGCTGCCGCGAACAGGTTCAGGCGGCCCCACCCTTCCGGATCGTCCATCACCGGGTAGCCGGACGGCAGCGCGGTGCTGCGCAGGACCGCGCGGCGCTGCATGGCATCCAGGTAGGGCAGGCGCGTTTCCAGGATCGCCTCGGCGCCCTTCGGCACGCTGGCCGGCACGTTGCCCGCCTTGATCTGCGGGAAGCCGTACGTCATGCGGCGCAGGTAGTTCGCTTTGTTGGTGGCGCGGTCGGCGTAGCGGTCGCTGGCCAGCGGCGCGGCATGTGCGTACGCGTACAGCGTGTTCGCATCCGTTTTTGTTTGCGCCATGATGTACTTGCGGGCGTCGCCATACGCCTGCTGCTTCAGCGCCGCATTGGCCGGATCGTTGATATTGGCGGCAAAGATGGCTTGCGCCAGGATGCGCCCGCCCATCACGTCCAGCGGCGAATGCATGCCGGACAGGATGCGGTTCTCGGCCAGTTCCGTGCCGCGCGTGATCAGCTCCTGGAAGCGTTCCGGCATCACGTAAGCCATCGACAGCACGTTCATGAAGCCCGCGTTCGAGTGCCCGCTGGGGAAGCCGCCATCGGTTGCCGGCGTCGGGCTCTTGGCCGGCTCCAGCGCGGGCGCGACCTTGACGTCGCTCGACCAGCGATATGGCCGCGGGTATTTGTAGTAGCGCTTCGACGGTTCCGTCGAACCGTTATTACGCATCGCATTGATCAGGCGGACGACGCTGCCGAACGCCGGATCGGCCGCGTCGCCGGCACCGTTGCCGCCGTCGTCATATTTGACGGACGTCGCATCGGCCGGCACGCCGGTGATCGTTGTCGTCGCCTTCGAGCCGGCACGCCAGGCGGCCGTCAGCGGGCCCAGGCCGTCGACGATGCTGTAGGCCTGGTTCTGGCGGTCGTCCATGTAGGCGGCCGTGGCCTGCGCGGCGGTGCGCTGCGTCGTGGCATCGACGACGTACTGGATGTTCTGGCGGTGGATCGCCTCGTTGAGCACCGTGCCCTGGCCCGGCAGGCCGCTCCACGTGCTGACGTCCACCCGCTCGACAACCGGTTGCCACAGCTCGCGGAAGCCGGCCAGCGTGCGCACGCCGGCGTTGACGTCCATCGTCACATTGGTCTGCTGGTTCGACGCGACGTTGTCGACAAACGCCGCCACCGTCGGCAGCGGCACGTTTTCCACGAAGCCGGGATCGACGGGCGGCGCCCCGGCGGTGGCAGGCGAAAGATCGACACCGCCACCGCCGCCGCCACAGGCGGACAGCAGCAACAGGACGGCGGAGGCAACAGCGGTACGGCAGAAAGCGCGACGGGACATTGAACGTGATCGGAAGTGGCGAATGGCGCGATTATTCCGGGTCAATGTGACGCCGCGATGACGGTTTTGAACCTTCGCGCACCACCGTGGCCGCTCCCCTGTGCACTGCGGCGGCAGAGAACCTGCCGCCGCGGTTCTGGTCGGGATGGATGACAGCTGCGTTATGCGATTGCCGATGGAAGATCGCAATGCCCCAATTACAGCCTGCCCCGATTGAAGGCCTGAGGCGCATCCGCCGCCATCCGCACCAACTCATCCACTGTCACACGCACTTTCGGTTGCAGGTGCCACGTCTTTTGCCACACCACATGGATCGGCATTGCCCCGCCAGTGATGTCCGACAGCACCTCGACCAGCGCGCCGCGACGCAGTGCGTCGCCGGCGAGCCAGGTCGGCAATTGCGCCAGTCCACAGCCGGCCAGGCACGCGCTTTCCAGTGCGTCGCCATCGAAGAACTCATGGCGCATCGGCACCTCATGGGGCTCGGTCTGGCCCTGGGCATTTTTCAGCAGCCACATCGGCCGGTTGCCGCGGCGCCATCCGACCAGGCAGTCGTGCCGGTACAGGTCCGCGTGCACCAGCGGCGTGCCGCGGCGGGCGAGGTAATCCGGGGACGCGCAGATGACCAGCGTTTGCTCTCCCAGCCGGCGCGCGACGAGATCGGGGTAATCACCCAGGGCACCGATACGCACGGCAAGGTCGATGCCTTCTGCCACCATGTCGACCGCGCGATCGCGCAGCGTTACCGACATGTCGAGCTTTTCGTGACGGGCGCACAGCGCAAGCAACGTCGGCATCACGTGGCGGCGGCCGAAGGTCGTCGGCAGGTCGACGCGCAGGCGGCCGATCGGATGCTGATGGCCGGTGCTGAGGAACGACTCGGTCTGCACCAGCTCCTCCAGTACGCGCCGGCAGCTGACCAGGTAAGCCTCTCCCTCGGTGGTGAGATCCATGCGCCTGGTGGTCCGGTGCAGCAGCTGCACCCCAAGGCGTGCCTCAAGGCGCGAAATGCTCTTGCCTACGGCCGAGCCGGTTACGCCAAGCAGGTTGGCCGCTGCCGTCAGACTGCCACTGTCGACAGTGGCAACGAACTCTCTGATACCTGCAAACCGGTCTTCCATCGGCGCTCGATTCTGGAATTTAACGATTGAATGTCGAGAATTATAACCACTAACTCTAACTTCGAGATGGAATTACACTGGATTCCAGTCGGGGCAGCTCGCCCCACACTTCTACGGAGAACACCATGAAAGCATGGATGCTGAAAGATTTCGGCCTTGAAAATCTTGAACTGGGCGAAGTACCGACCCCGTCGCCGCAGCCGGGGGAGCTGCTGATCAGGGTCGGTGCCGTGTCCCTCAACTTCCGCGACAAGGCGATCGTCGACGGCATCTATGAGCCACACCTGGTGCCGAAGAATTTGATACCCGTGTCAGACGCTGTCGGCACGGTTGTCGCTGTCGGCGAAGGCGTGACCCGCTTTCAGGTCGGCGATCGCGTCAACTCGCATCTGTATTCGCGCTGGATCGATGGCGAGCCAGGTCCGGACGAGCCTGCCTGGTGCATTGGCATGCCGCTGCCTGGGGGACTGGCGGAATTCATGATCCTCCACGAGGACAGCGCGGTCCGTGCACCGGCGGGCATGAGCGACGAGGAAGCATCGACGCTGCCGATCGCTGCGCTCACTGCCTGGTATTCGCTGATGGACGTCGGCCATTTGCAGCCGGGCCAGACCGTACTGGTGCAAGGCACCGGAGGGGTCTCGATCTTCGCGGCCCAGATCGCGGCGGCCCATGGCGCCCGCGTGATCGCTACCTCGAGCAGCGATGCCAATCTGGCCAAGGTGAAGGCCCTGGGCGTGAGCGACGGCGTCAATTACCGCACGCACCCGGATTGCGAGCAGGAAGTCCTGAAGCTCACCGGCGGCAAGGGTGTGGACGTGACGATCGACGTCGCCGGCGGAGATGGCCTGAACAAGTCCGTGCTGGCAACCAAGGCCGCCGGTGTCATTGCGCAGGTAGGTTTCCTGACGGGCCAGACGACCCAGCTCCAGCTGATGCCGCTGATTTTCCGCCAGACCACGATTCGCGGCATCGCGGTGGCACCACGGACCTCGTTCGATCGCATGAATCCGTTCCTCGAGCAGCACGGCATCAGGCCCGTCATCGACAAGGTCTATTCATTCGACCAGGCAGTGCAGGCCTTTGAGCACCTCGCGCGCGGACCATTCGGCAAGGTCGTGATCAAGGTTGCCGATTGATTCCAGGCCTAGTCGTCGCTCAGCTCGCAAAACCGCAACCGGTTGCCGAACGGGTCGGCGATCTCCATCTGCTGGCCCCACGGCACGTCGATCACTTCCGGCCGCGCATAGCCGTACTCCTTCGCGGCCAGCTGCTGCTGCCAGTCACGGATGCCGGTCACGGGCACGAAAACGGTCGTGCCGGGCGTACCGTCGCCATGGTGCTCGGACAGGTGCAACGTCAGGCCGTCGCGGCTGATCTGCAGGTACAGCGGCATGCCGGGTGCGAAGCGGTGGTCCCAGTCCACCGTGAAGCCGAGGAAGTCCACATAGAATTCGCGCGCCCGGGCTTCGTCGAAGCTGCGCAGGATGGGGACGGCGGGGGAAAGCTGCGGTTGGGTCATCGCGATCATCATTATTGGTGAGTTTATTGGTGACAGGCTCCTGTTTTGAAGCGAAACCGGAGCCTGGCAATGGTTTTTAGCACAACAAGAACTGGCACTCGAACGCTTTACATAAGAGGCATAACCGGTGACAGGCTCCTGTTTCTATTGGTGAGTTTATTGGTGACAGGCTTCTATTTTGAAGCAAAACCGGAGCCTGTCACCGGTTTTTTGATAACAAAAAAGCGCACCCGAAGGTGCGCTTTTCAGTGGCAAAAGCGACTGCTTACACCGCCAGGCGCGCTTCCAGCTTCGCCTTGTTGTCGGTCAGCTCTTTCGGCAGGCGGAACGCCAGCTTGTCGAACAGTTCCGCGTGCAGCTTCAGCTCTTCGCGCCAGGCGTCCTTGTCGATCGACGTGATCGTCTCGAACTCTTCCGGCGAGAACGGAATGCCGTCCCAGTGCAGGTCGCCGTACCGCGGCGTCGTGCCGAACAGCGTCTCGATGCCGCCCGCCTGGCCTTCGATGCGTTCCAGCATCCACTTCAGCACGCGCATATTGTCGCCGAAGCCAGGCCAGACGAAGTGACCGTGCTCGTCGGTGCGGAACCAGTTGACGCAGAAGATCTTCGGCAGGCCGTCCGGATTTTTCGCCGCGACGTTTTTGCCGAGATCCAGCCAGTGCTGGAAGTAGTCGCTCATGTTGTAGCCGATGAATGGCAGCATGGCAAACGGATCGCGGCGCACAACGCCCATCTGGCCAGCGGCGGCGGCCGTCGTTTCCGAGCCCATCGTGGCGGCCATGTAGACGCCTTCGACCCAGTCGCGCGCTTCCGTGACCAGTGGCACCGTCGTCGAACGGCGGCCGCCGAAGATGAAAGCGGAGATTGGCACGCCGGCGGGATCGTCCCATGCCGCGTCGATGACCGGATTCTGCACGGCGGAGACGGTGAAGCGCGCGTTCGGGTGTGCCGCCTTCGTGCCGGAGGCCGGCGTCCAGTCCTTACCTTGCCAGTCGATCAGGTGGGCTGGCGCTTCCTTCGTCATGCCTTCCCACCAGACGTCGCCATCGTCGGTCAGCGCGACGTTGGTGAAGATCGTGTTTTCCTTCAGCGAGGCCATGCAATTGAAATTGGTCTTTTCGTTCGTGCCCGGGGCCACGCCGAAGTAACCCGCTTCCGGATTGATTGCATACAGGCGGCCATCCGCGCCCGGCTTGATCCAGGCGATATCGTCGCCGATCGTCGTGATCTTCCAGCCCTTGAACGACGTTGGCGGGATCAGCATGGCGAAGTTGGTCTTGCCGCAGGCGGACGGGAACGCCGCCGCGATGTAGTGCTTTTTACCCTCTGGCGATTCGACACCGAGGATCAGCATGTGCTCGGCCAGCCAGCCGGCGCCGCCCTGCTGCGCTTCCTGGTACCCCATGTTCGAGGCGATGCGCAGCGCAAAGCATTTCTTGCCCAGCAGCGCGTTGCCGCCGTAGCCGGAGCCGTACGACCAGATTTCACGCGTCTCCGGGAAGTGCACGATGTACTTTGTGCTGTTGCATGGCCACGGCACGTCCTTCTGGCCGGCCGCCAGTGGCGCGCCGACGGAGTGCACGCACGGCACGAATTCGCCATCCTCGCCCAGCACGTCGTAGACGGCCTTGCCCATGCGCGTCATGACGCGCATGTTGACGGCCACGTACGGCGAGTCGGACAGTTCCACGCCGATGTGCGCGATCGGCGAACCCAGCGGGCCCATCGAGAACGGCACGACATACATCGTGCGGCCCGTCATGCAGCCGTCGAACAGGCCGTTCAGAGTACCGCGCATTTCGGTCGGATCGGTCCAGTTGTTGGTCGGGCCGGCCTGTTCCTTGGTCGCAGAGCAGATGAAGGTGCGGTCTTCGACGCGGGCGACGTCCGACGGGTCGGAGCAGGCCAGGTAGGAGTTCGGGCGCTTGGCTTCGTTCAGCTTTTTCATGGTGCCGGCGGCAACCATCTCGGCGCACAGGCGGTCGTACTCTTCCTGCGAACCGTCGCACCAGTAGATGCGGTCGGGCTTGGTCAACGCGGCGACCTCGGCCACCCAATTGATCAGCTTTTGCTGTTTGATGTAAGCTGGTGCGTTCACTGTAGCAACGCCTCCCATAAGGGGCTGATTCATAAAAACCTCCAATGCCAATTAAGAATTCTGTCCTCGGCAGGATCGTCGTCAGCTTGTGGCTTGCGCTCGGAAAGGCATTCGGAATGCTTCGGCGGTTCACGGCGGTTCTGTCGGTGCGCCCGATTGCTCGAGGGCGCGCTCCCGTTGGGGGTGGGCGGGAGATTGTTCACATGCACATGCACGCGGGAGCGAAGGGCACCATCGGCAGGGCCGCGCGCAACATCGTTTTCGCCACCGACGGGGCTGTGCGACACGCGCTGCGGGACTCGACGTGCTCATCTGTCTACTTCCGCGATTGGGCCGATTGTACACCTGCACCCGGGCCTTTCAGACAAAAATGTAGGAAAAATGGTTGACTAATGTAGTAGGCTATTCGAGATATTCACGATCCTGTTATTTCCCTACCAACCAAATCAGAACTTCGCCTAACTTTCATGAAAATAGCCATTCTTGACGATTACCAGGACGCCGTCCGCGAACTGGACTGCTTCAGCCTGCTGGACGACCACGACGTCAAAGTCTTCAACAATTCCGTGCGCGGCACGGGCCAGCTGGTGGCGCGCCTGACACCGTTCGATGCTGTCATCCTGATCCGCGAACGGACAAATTTCAACCGCGCATTGTTGTCGAGGTTGCCCAACCTCAAGCTGATTTCGCAGACGGGCAAGGTCAGCGGCCATGTCGACGTGGCGGCCGCAACGGAGCTGGGCATTGCCATTGCCGAAGGTGTCGGCTCGCCGACGGCGCCGGCGGAACTGACGTGGGCGCTGATCATGGCGGCGTCGCGCAAGGTCGTGCCGTATGCGGCCAACCTGAAAGCCGGCCTGTGGCAGACCGTCTCGACCAGCCAGCCGTTCAATACGTTGGGTACCGTGCTGCGGGGCCGGACATTGGGCATCTGGAGCTACGGCAAGATCGGCAAGCTGATCGCCGGTTATGGCCGCGCGTTCGGCATGGACGTGCTGGTGTGGGGCGGAGAAGCCAGCCGCGCTGCCGCGGTGGCGGATGGTTATCGGGCCGCGCCGTCGCGCGAAGCGCTGTTCGAGCAATCCGACGTGCTGACGCTGCACCTGCGCCTGGCCGATGCAACGCGCGGCATCGTCACGGCGGACGACCTGGCGCGGATGAAGCCCGAGGCATTATTCGTCAACACGAGTCGCGCCGAGCTGGTCGAAGAGGGTGCGTTGGAGGCCGCGCTGCGCAACGGCCGTCCCGGCGCCGCGGCGTTGGACGTGTTCGTGGACGAACCGCTGCCGGAAGATTCACCGCTGCTGCGCATGCCGCAGGTGCTGGCCACGCCGCACCTGGGGTACGTCGAGAAGGACAGTTATGAGCTGTATTTCCGGCATGCTTTCCAGAACCTGGTCGATTTTGCCGCAGGGGAATGCAAGACGATTCTGAATCCGGATTACGCCAAAGCTGGCGGTTGAGCGTGGAAACGTCGGGGACTGGCACCTCGTCGGGCGTTCGCCCGAAGAGGAGCCAGTCCCCAATACATCACGCTTCCGGGATGCCCGTCAGGTTGATGCGCGGCACCGGCATCGCGTGCACTTTCGTCCACAGCCCGGCCCAGCCTGGTGGCCAGACGATTTCCGGGCCGCTGTACGGCGCCAGGCCGGCACGGACGGGGATTACGGGGACGGGCGGCATTTCCGTCAGCGGCCCGCCATTCGGCCGCTGCATGTCCAGGCTGTACATATATCCCGGCAGTAAGGCGTCGCACACCTGCGCGAACCACGCGGTGTGATCTTCGTCGCGGCCCAGCGCCTGCGCCAGCCCTTGCGGATCGAATTTTGCCAGCGCGTGGATCAGCTCTTCCGTCGTGGCACCCGGGTTGTCGCCCCACCCCATCACGGGATTGACGTTGTAGTCCGCGCCGGAGCCGTACCAGCCTTCGCGCCACGAGCGCTGCATCCAGTCGCGCGTGCCTGTAAACAGGTGCCAGCGCCAGTGCAGCCCGGAGGGCTTCGGCCATGCATACAGATACAGTTTCTGGTAGCCCGCCGCGTGCAGGGCGCGCACCATCGCCATCAGGCGCGCGTGCGGCATGCGGTCGGGCGGGGCGCGGCGGAACAGGATCGCTTCGCCGTCCGCGTATTGCACTTCATCCGTCGACAGGTTCAGGTCGAGGGTGCGTGCTTCGCTGCCGAAGCGGGCGGCTATCCAGCCCGTCAGCAGGTTGACGGCCGTGATCACGCCGTAGCCGCGATGACGGTGGAAGATGACGGTGCCGGGAGCAAGCGCTTTCATTGGTCGTTGCAGAGAGAAAACTGTGGACGGGGCCAGGATCGCGACAATCAAGCTGCAACGCCGGCCTCGCTGCAACAGCCTCCTAGTGTACTCAACGACGTCTCAAGTTGCCAGATGAGCGCAGACAAACTTTTTAGTGGTTTGCAGCGCACAACGCAGGCTATGATTGAGCATTTCTGCAACTAATTATCGGCATTACCATGACTCTGCGCATCATCGCCACCGGTGGCACCTTCGACAAGCACTACAACGAACTGAACGGCACCCTCGGCTTTGCCGACAGCCACCTGCCGGCCGCCATTGCCCGCGCCCGCCTGACGGTCGGGGTGGAACTGGAACAGCTGCCGCTGCTCGATTCGCTCGACATGCAGGACGCCGACCGCGCCCGCGTGCTGGCGTCGTGCCAGGCGGCGTCCGAGCGCGCCATCGTCATCGTGCACGGCACCGACACGATGCCGGAAACGGCCGCCGTGCTGGGCCCCGCCGGGCTCGACAAGACCATTGTCCTGACGGGCGCGATGATTCCGTACGAGATCGATAATTCCGATGCCTTCTTCAACCTGGGATTTGCCTGCGGTGTGGCGCAGGCCTTGCCCGCGGGCGTCTACGTGGCCATGAACGGCACCGTGTTCGCCTGGAACAACGTGCAGAAAAACCGCGCTGCTGGAGTATTTCAAACGATGTAATTCTTGAGAGGAGTTGTAATGCCCGATTGGTCCGCTGGCTATGTTGCCGATATCGGCTATACCTACGGCACATATGCCGAACTGAATCCGCACAGGATGCGCCTGGCGCTCCTGATGGCGGGCATTGTCCCACCCGAGATTGGCACAGCCTGCGAGCTGGGCTTCGGCCAGGGCATGAGCGTCAATATGCACGCGGCCGGGTCCGACACGACCTGGTACGGCACGGATTTCAATCCGTCCCAGGCCGCGTTTGCCCAGGAGCTGGTGAGTGCATCCGGTGCCAACGCGCACCTGTACGATCAGTCATTCGCCGAATTCTGCACCCGCACCGATCTGCCCGACTTCGACTTCATCGGCCTGCATGGCATCTTCAGCTGGATCTCCGACGAAAACCGCGCCATCATCGTCGATTTCATCCGCCGCAAGCTAAAGGTGGGCGGCGTGCTCTACATCAGCTACAACACCCAGCCTGGCTGGGCGGCGATGGCGCCGGTACGGGATCTGATGACGGAATATGCCAGCGTGATGGGCGCCCCCGGCCAGGGTTCCCTGGGCCGCGTCGAGCAGAGCCTGGGGTTCATGGACCGGCTGTTCGCCGCCGAACCACGCTACCTGACGGCAAATCCGACCGCGAAGCCGCGTTTCGAGCGGCTCAAGGCACAGAACCGCTCCTACGTCGCCCACGAGTATTTCAACCGCGACTGGGTGCCGCTGACGTTTGCACAGATGGCGCGCTGGCTGGAACCGGCCAAGGTCGGCTTTGCCTGTTCAGCCCATTACCTGGACCAGATCGAAGCGATCAACCTGTCGGCCGACCAGCAGAAAGTGCTGGCCGAAGTCACCGACGTGCACCTGGCGCAGACGGTACGCGACTTCATCATCAACCAGACGTTCCGGCGCGACTACTGGGTGCGCGGCCCGCGCAAACTGGGCGTCGTACTGCAGGACAAGCTGCTGCGGGAGCTGCGCGTCGCCCTGACCACGCCCCGTGCCGACGTGACGATGAAGGCAACCGGACCGGTGGGCGAGATCTCGCTGAACGCCGGCGTGTACGAGCCGCTGCTGGATTTCCTCGCGGATCATCAGCCGCGCACCATCGACGAGTTGATCACGCATGGCGCGACCCATCAACTGACAAAGAACCAGGTGCTGCAGGCGATCTACATTCTGACCGGCATCGGCTCCCTGGCCATATTGCGCAGCGAAGAAGTCGCCGCCCAAGCCCGGCCGCGTACGGATCGGCTGAATGCGCACCTGTCCGCCCTGTCGCTGACCACGCCGGAACTGCAGCAACTGGTGTCGCCGGCGACGGGCGGCGCGGTGCCGGTCGATTCGGTGCAGATGCTGTTCGTGCTGGCCCGTTCACAGGGCGAGAAGGATGCGGAACAGTGGGCCCGGTTCGCCAATGCCGTGCTGGCGCGGCAGGGGCGCCGCCTCATCGTCGACGGCAAGCCCACCGAGACGGACGAGGAGCAGTCGCGCGAGATGATCAAGCGCGCCACGACGTTCCGCGAGCAGACGTTGCCGATCCTGCAGACGCTGGGCGTCATCGGCTGACCGGTAAAAACGCGCCGGCCTTGCGCCGGCGCGGTGCATCAGGCGGTCGCTTCGCCGCCGAGGGCTTCGACGACGTCCTTCAGCAGGTTCGACAGTTCGCCCGTCATCAGCATGAAGTCGCCGTCGAAACGCTCGTCGTCGTTGCGGGTGACGGCGTCGTTTTCCTTCAGCACGTCCAGCGGCTTGACGCTCTTGATGGCCAGCGCCTCGGTCAGCACGAACGAAATCTTGCTGTCCCACGTCATGGCCAGACGGGTGCACTGCTTGCCGGCCGCGATGTGGCGGCGCACTTCTTCCGGCTCCAGCGTGTGGCGCACGTAGCGTACGGCCGCCTTGCTTTCGCCCGTGGCGCGCAGTTCCGTATCCATGTCGACGGTGAAACCGGCCGGCGCTTCGTCTTCCTGCAGCCATGCCGTCATGACGCCCACCGGCGAGCGCTGCACGCGCAGGCTTTCCAGCGGCATGCGGTCGACCGCTTTCAGCAGCAGCTTGATGACTTCATCGGCCTTGGCCGGGCTGGCCGCGTCCACGACCAGCCAGCCGTTGACGGGGTCGATCCACGTCCAGATATTGCCGCGGATGGTGAAGGCGCGCGGCAGCAGCTCGTCGTGCACGCGCTCCTTCAGTTCCTTCATGGCTTTCTTGCCGGGAGCGAAACCTTGCTGTTCTTCCATCTCGGCCGCACGGGCCTTGGCGACCTGGTTGACGACGGTCGACGGCAGCAGTTTTTTCTCGGTACCCAGCAGGATCAGCATCTGCTTGTTCACGACGTGCACGAGCGAGCCGTTGCCGCGTGGCGAGTCCCAGCCCTGGCGCATCATTTCGTTGCTGCTGGCCGGTGTGAACGAGTGCGGGCGGAGCGCTTCCTCAAGTTGTTCGGGAGTAAATGCCCACGGCGCGGGCAGACGGTAGATCTGGAGATTCTTGAACCACATATGCTCTGATTACCTTGTTCAGCTCGTTGCAAAGCTCGACATTTTACACCCGGCCGGACTGCTCAGCCATCGCGATATTGTTACCGCTGTGGCGCGAAAACGATTCCCAAAAACAACAAAATCAGGGCAAATCGCTGCGTTACGAGGGGAACAGCTCGCCCTGCCGGGCCAACGGATGGCGCGCCAGTTCGTCCAGCGGCGTCAGCGCGCTGACACGTACGCCCAGCAGCCGGATGCGCTGGTCCAGCGGCACGCGGCGCAGGCATTCGCCGGCCGCACGCCGGATCGTGGCCGCATCCGCCGTCGGCTGCGGCAAGGTAACGTCGCGCGTGACGGTGCGAAAGTCGGCATAGCGCAGCTTGATGCCGACGGTGCGGCCCGCATAGCGTTTACGATGCAGGTCCTCGGACAGCCGCGTGCACAGCCGCGTGAAAATCTCCGACAGCGCGGCGCGGTCATGCTTCGCGTGCAGGTCGCGTTCGAACGTCGTCTCGCGGCTGATGCCCTTCGGCTCCGAGCTCGTTTCGACGGCGCGGGTATCGTGGCCGTGCGACACGTCGCGCAACCACTGCGCCGTGTGCAGGCCGAAGTGCTCCTGCAGCAGCTTCGGATCGGCCGCCGCCAGCTGGCCCACCGTCTCGATGCCCAGCGAGATCAGCTTGGTATTGGCTTTCGGGCCGATGCCGTTGATCTTGCGCACCGCCAGCGGCCAGATGCGGGTGGGCACGTCGTCCAGCGAGACGATCGTCAGCCCGTTCGGCTTTTCCAGGTCCGAGCAGATCTTGGCCAGCAGTTTATTCGGCGCCACGCCGATCGAGCACGACAGGCCCGTGGCATCGCGCACGGCATCCTTGATGCGCTGGGCCAGCGCGCGTGTCTCGTCCGGATGGTCCGTCAGGTCGATATAGATCTCGTCGATGCCGCGGTCTTCGATGTGCGGCGCAATCTCGGCCACGGCCGTTTTGAACAGGCGCGAATAGTGGCGGTAGGAATCGAAATCCGCCGGCAGCAGGATCGCATCCGGCGCCAGCGCCGCCGCCTTCATCATGCCCATGGCCGAGAACACGCCCAGCGCGCGCGCCTCGTAGGTCGACGTCGTCACGACGCCGCGGCCGGCGTAATCGCGCAGGCGGGCATAGTCGCGGGTACCATCGGCGCGCACCGTCGGCGGCGTGGTGGAGCGACCGCCGATCACGACGGGCGTGCCGCGCAATTCCGGATAGCGCAGCAATTCGACCGATGCATAGAACGCATCCATGTCGAGGTGGGCAATGCGGCGCGGCGGCTGGGACATACGGATACAGGTGGCAGGGACACTGTAATTATATCCAGTATTCAATAGTGGACGCCAGCAACGGGCATGGCGCCACCCTGTTCGCATTTTTGCAACAGTGCGCAGCCGATTCGCGTGCAGCCAATAGTGCGCGTGGAGGACAGGCGTAGCATCGGAGCTTTCCTCTGGCTCGACTGTCATGACACCGAAATCGCCCTGCTGCCGACTCATTCCCTTGCTGGCCGCCCTGCTGGCGCCTGCCGCCTTTGCCCAGAGCAGCATCACGCTGATGGGCGGCGTCGACGCGTTTGCCGGCGGGCTGAAAAACAGCGGCGATGCGCGCCACGTTACCGTACTGGGCAGCGGCGGCATGACCACTTCGTGGTTTGGCGTGAAAGGCTCCGAGGACCTGGGCAGCGGCCTGCGCGCCGAGTTCTTCGTGACGTCGTTCTTCCAGACCGACACCGGCGTCTACGGCCGCTTCGCCGGCGACAACCTGTTCTCGCGCGATGCAAACGTGGCCCTCGTCGGCGGGTTTGGCCGGATCCAGCTGGGCCGCGCGTCGGCGCCCAGCTTCCTGCCGAATATCCTGTTCAATCCGTTCGGCGATTCGTTCACGTTTTCACCGCTGGTGCTGCACTCGTATGTGCCGACGGGCCGGTTCGCCGCCCGCACGTGGGCGTCGACGGATGCCGGCGACAGCGGCTGGAGCAACCAGGTCGTCTACACAACGCCCAGCTATAACGGCCTGCGCGCCAGCCTGCATGTCCAGGCCGGCGAAAAGGCGGGCGACTCGGACAAGAACAACCTCGCGCTGGCAGTCATGTACGACCACGGCCCGCTGGCGCTGAGCGCATTTGTCCACCGCGTGCGCGACAGCAATCCCAATCCGGGCGGCCCCATCCTCGATGTCACGCAGGCGCCCGTCAACTACGCGCTGGTGGACGAGCAGCGCGCGTGGTTTGTCGGCGCCAGCTACGATTTCAGTGTCGTGAAGCTGTACGGCACGTTCCAGCGCACGATCAACGATGCCGGCACGATCGAAGGCCTGCGCGACCGCACGATCAGTGCCGGCTTCGCCATCCCGGTCGGGCGCGGCGCCGTGCTGTTCGACGTGGCGGACACGCGCCGCAGCGGCGAGCTGTTCGGCGTCGAACGCGCGCGCCGCACTGCCTCGCTGGGGTACGACTATCGCCTGTCGAAACGCACCGACCTGTACGCGGTGGCGATGGGCGACCGCATTTCCGAACTGCCGACGGCCATGAGCTACGGCCTCGGCATCCGCCATTCGTTCTGAGGGGCCGCGATGACGAACCTGAATATCGGCGCCCGGCTGGCGATCGGCTTTGCCATCACCATCCTGATCATGCTGGTGATGTCGCTGATCGGCATCAGCCGCGTGCAGGAACTCGACCGGCTGGCGGCCGGCATCGTCAACGACCGCTATGCCAAGATCGCGCTTGTCAACGAAATGCGCAGTTATGCCAATCGCGGCGCGCAGGCGGTGCGCAACGCCATGCTGGCGCCCGATCCGCCGGCCAGCGCGGCATTCTTCGATGCGGTGGCCGAGGCCGACCGGCTTGGCGCCGAACGGGCGCAGGCACTGGAACCCATCCTCGTGCGGCCGGAAACGAAGCAGCATTTCGCCGACCAGCGCGCCGCGTTTGCCGCTTACAGAGAGGCGCGCGACAAGGCTGTGGCCCAGTTCCGCAGCGGCGACCACGAAGGTGCCGTGCAGGCGCTGTTCAATACGGTGGTACCGGCCCAGAACGCGTATTTCGGCAGACTGGACGTGCTGCTGACGGAGCAGCGCGACCGCATGGCCAGCGACGGCAAGGCGGCCGCCGATGCGGCCCGCTCGGCCACGCTGTTGCTCATCACGCTGCTGGTGGTGGCAACCGCCGTCTCGGCGCTGGCCGGCTGGCTGATCACCCGCTCCGTCACGGTGCCGATCCTGGAAGCGGTGCACGTGGCCGAAACGGTCGCGGGCGGCGACCTGACGGCCACGATCGACACGCGCCGCAAGGACGAAACGGGGCGCCTGCTGGCAGCCCTGCAGGACATGACGCAGGGCCTGACGCGCACGGTGCGTGCCGTGCGCGATTCCACCGACACGATCAACACGGCTTCCGCGGAAATCGCCACCGGCAATATGGACCTGTCCAACCGTACGGAGCAGCAGGCAGCGAGTCTCGAGGAGACGGCATCGTCGATGGAAGAACTCACGTCCACCGTGCGCCAGAACGCGGATAACGCGCGCCAGGCCAACGTGCTCGTCACCTCCGCCGCCGAGCATGCCAGCCAGGGCGGCCACGTGGTGGGCCAGGTCGTGCAGACGATGGGGTCGATCAAGGAAAGCTCGGGCAAGATCGTCGACATCATCGGCGTCATCGACGGCATCGCGTTCCAGACCAATATCCTGGCACTGAATGCCGCCGTGGAAGCGGCGCGCGCCGGGGAACAGGGGCGCGGCTTTGCGGTCGTCGCCAGCGAGGTGCGTAACCTGGCACAACGCTCGGCCAGCGCCGCCAGGGAAATCAAGGCGCTGATCAACGACTCGGTGGAGAAGGTCGATGCCGGCGGCCGCCTTGTCGATGAAGCGGGCAGTGCGATGGGGCGCATTGTGTCGTCGGTGCAGCAGGTGGCGGCCATCATGAACGAGATCACGTCCGCCAGCCAGGAGCAGAGCACGGGCATCGAACAGGTGAACACGACGATCGTCGCAATGGACACCACCACGCAGCAGAACGCGGCGCTGGTGGAGCAGGCGGCAGCGGCCGCGGCCAGCCTGCGGGAGCAGGCCGAGCGGCTTTCGAGCGCCATCGCCGTCTTCCGTATCGACAGCAGCACGCCCGTCGTGCCGGTGGTGCCCGTCGTGCCCGCCGCACCGGCGCCTGCCGTTACGCCTGCCGCCCCGCTGAAACTGGCGGTGGCGCGGCCGGCACGGGACGAGCGGCGCGGCGCGGCGCCGCCGCCGAAGCCGCCCGCGAAAGCGCCGCAGAACGACGAGTGGGAAGAATTTTAGCGTTCGACCGTTCTAGCGCCGCTGCGCCAACGCCCGGAACCACGCCGCGCTGGCGTCGTCGGCCGGAAAGAACGATTCCAGGCGCAGTTCGTGCACGGTCACATCGTGGGGCGTGCCCAGCGTGGTAATGGTCGTGAACAGGTTCAGTGCCAAGTCGCCCTTCCTGAATCGGACGGGCAGGAACGGCAGCGCGCGCCGTTCCAGGTTCGGTGACTGCACGGCCGCGGCAATGCCGGGCAACGCCGTCAGCTCGCGCAACAGCGCCGTCGCCTCGCTGCCCGGACCGTCGCTCATCGCCTCGCGCTGGATCCACAGCAGCTGGTCGGCACACACCTCTTCCCAGTTGACGATGCAGGGGCGCAGCGCTTCCAGGGTCAGGCGGATCACGTTGACCGAGCCGTCGCGCGGGATCGGCGCGTGCGCCGGCATGTCGAGCAGGAAGCGCATCATTGCCGCCGCCGGCTCGTTGGCCATCACCAGATTCCACAGCCGGTCGACGACCAGTGCCGGATACGGCGCCGCCTGCGCCAGCATGAACTCCAGCGCCTGCCGCACGGCGGCCAGTTCCGGGTCGGACAGGTCGCGCTCCTGGTAGGCGGGCGCGAAGCCGGCCGCCAGCAGCATGACGTTGCGCTGGCGCAGGGGCACGTCCAGCACGAGACCCAGCTTCAGAACGAGTTCGCGGCTGGGCTGCGCGCGGCCGCTTTCCAGAAAGCTGATGTGGCGCTGCGAGACGTCGGCTTCCGTCGACAGGGCCAGCTGGCTCAGACCGCGCTTGGTGCGCCAGTAACGCAACGCCTGGGCGAAATCGCTGAAATAATGGTCGCGTGCCGCGCTGTCCATACGGTCCTTTCAGGCCGCTGCCGTGTTGTCGAGGAAGCCGGCCACGCTGGCGAGCCGGCCGTCGTCGCTGACGTGGGCGACATCGGTACCGAAGGCTACGTCCCGCCCGCCCGGCGCGGCCAGGCGCCACGAGAAACGCAGCACGTCGTGATGCCCTTGCGGCGTGCCGTGCAACGCAAACACGTGGCCGGGGAAGTGCGCCTGCGCTGCGGCGATCATCGTGTCGATGCCCGTGTGGCCTTCGCCCTGCATCATCGGGTCGCGGTAGGTGGCGTCCAGCGTGAAAACGCCCGCGACCTGCGCGCGGCGCGCGGCGGCGTCACGTTCGTTCCAGATGGCGATGTAGCGTTCGGCGATGGTGTGTGCGTGGTCCATGGTGATCTCCGTTGGTGGTTGTGTCGTTGTGACGCAAACCATTCTCCGCGCGTGGGCTGCTGCTGGCGATTACGTGCCAGGTAATCATGGGGACGGGCACCTGTCTCAGGGCCTCCCGGCCCTGTGACAGGTGCCTGTCCCCGACGTAACAATGACCGCCACAGCGCCCGCGAGCAGACTTCCCGCGAGCACCAGCATGCCACCCGTCGTACTTCCCGTCGCATCCCGCACCGCGCCCACCAGGTACGGGCTGACGAAACCGGCCAGGTTGCCGACAGAGTTGATCAGCGCGATACCCGCCGCCGCCGCGGTACCGCCCAGCAGCGCCGTGGGCAGGCTCCAGAAGATGGGGAAGGTCGTCAGGATGCCGGCAGTTGCCAGCGACAGCGCGGCCAGCGCGATGGCCGTGTTGTCCGCATACACGACGGAGGCCAGCAGCCCGATGGCGCCGGCGCAGCCGGCCAATGCCGCATGCCAGCGCCGCTCGCCGGTCCGGTCCGAGTGACGGGCGGCCAGCACCATGACGATGGCGGCACATGCGTACGGGATCGCCGTCAGCAGGCCGATGTCGAAGACGCCGGCAACGCCGCTGTTGCGGATCAGCTGGGGCAGCCAGAAGCTGACGCCGTACAGGCCCATGACAAACAAAAAGTACACCAGCGCCAGGTGCCATACCCGGCCGCTGGCGAACACTTGCCGCAGCGGCAGGTGGGCCCGCGCCGCCTGTTCCGGCGCCAGCTCGCGTTCGAGGACAGATTTGTCGGCGTCCGTCAGCCAGCGTGCGGCGCGGATGCTGTCGTCCAGGTAGAACCACGTCCAGATGCCGAGCGCGACGGACGGAATCCCCTCCAGCAGGAACAGCCACTGCCAGCCGTGCAGGCCGCCGCTGCCGGCAAAGCGTTCCATGATCCAGCCGGACAGCGGACCGCCCAGCACGCCGGCGACGGCCACGCCGCTCATGAACAGCGCGACGATGCGGGCGCGCCGCCGCGCGGGGTACCAGTACGTCAGGTACAGCACGACACCCGGGAAGAAGCCCGCCTCGGCCACGCCGAGCAGGAAGCGCAGCAGATAAAAGCTGACGGGGCCGCCGGCAAACATCGTGGCGGCCGAGACGACGCCCCAGCTGACCATGATGCGGGCGATCCAGCGCCGTGCGCCGACTTTCTCCAGCAGCAGGTTGGACGGCACCTCGAACAGGAAATAGCCGACGAAGAAAACCCCGGCGCCGATGCCGTACACGGTGTCGGACAGCGCCAGGTCCGCCTGCATCTGCAGTTTGGCGAACCCGACATTGACGCGATCCAGATAGGCGACCACGTAGCAGACGAACAGGAACGGCAGCAGGCGCCTGCTGACGCGGGCATACAGGGCATCGTGGATGTCGCCGCCGGGTTCGCTCATAGGGCCGATGAGATGAAGACAACAAAACGTCAGCGTAACATCGGCTCGCTTGGGACGGCGGGCTCGGATGCTAAAAACGGAGAATTTCACGAAAAGCCCTTGCGGAATCGAGAAAGTGCGCAGTAGAATACGGCCTCTTCTGAACGTTGTGACAAACGTTCGAAGTTCGAAAGATGGTAGCGGGCGCTTAGCTCAGTTGGTAGAGCGGATCCCTTACAAGGATTAGGTCGGGAGTTCGAGCCTCTCAGCGCCCACCACGAACTTTATGAAGACCTGGAGCGGTAGTTCAGTTGGTTAGAATACCGGCCTGTCACGCCGGGGGTCGCGGGTTCGAGCCCCGTCCGCTCCGCCAGGATTCAGAAGGAAGCCCGCATCGGGCTTTTTTCATGCAGTTTAGTTGTTGCAGTATTGGAGCGGTAGTTCAGTTGGTTAGAATACCGGCCTGTCACGCCGGGGGTCGCGGGTTCGAGCCCCGTCCGCTCCGCCAGAATATAGTGGTAAAAGTGCTCCCCCTGCGGGGAGCACGGCTTCGGGCTCGAAGGGATTCGCTTGCAAGCGAATCCGCGGCCCGCGGAACGTGGGCGAGCCCCGTCCGCTCCGCCAATATCTGAGGAAGGCCCCGATTCGTCGGGGCCTTTTTCTTTTTGGGGACTGGCTCGTTTCTGTGGGTCGCCGACCCGCAGAAAGGTGCCTGTCCCCGACGTTTACGCGGAAGTCGCAACGCTTTCGCAAAATGCCCGGGTCTGACCCCGCTATCCGCCGACGGAACTGCCCCATCCGCTGTCTGTCTTACGCAACAGCACCCACACACTTTCCCGCCATCACCCCACCCTGCACAAAACCGGCGACAATGATGACGAATCCCTATCGTCGTCCTGCCCGGAGTTGCTGTGATCTTTGGTTTCCTGAAATCTCCCGCCCTGTCGCCACGCCTGCACCGGCTGCGCGAAACCGACCTGCTCAACACCCTGACGCCGCTCGAACTGAAGATCGTCGACGGCCTGATGCACGAACGGCGCTACCTCGCCGGTGAAATCATTTTCGACGAAGGAGAAGAAGGCCAGGCGCTGTACCTCGTCACCGCCGGCCACGTGCAGATCAGCCGCACCGTCAACGGCGCGCCGGAGATGCTGACGGAACTGTCGCCGGGCGCGTTCTTCGGCGACCTGGCACTGCTGGACAACTCGCCCCGCAACGCGCAGGCCCGGGCCTGGGACAACTGCGAGCTGGCTGTCTTCTTCCGCGCCGACTTCATGGGCCTGATGGAAACCGACGCCGTCATCGGCTATAAAATCTCGCTCGCGCTGGCGCGGCACATCGCCGCCATGCTGCGCGCGGCGATGGACCCCGAGCGGCCGCAGATCGGGGCGCTGTAATGAGCGAGCACCAGCAATCCGGGCCGATCGTCTGGTCGTGCATCATCGCCGCCACCTGCGTGCTGCTGTTCCTGATGCAGCAGGTGCTGTGGCTGTCGGTGCCGTTCCTGCTGGGGATCATCCTGTATTACATGCTGCTGTCGCCGATGCAGCGCCTGCTGCGCATGGGGTATTCGCGCAACACGGCGGCACTGATCGTCGGCAGCGGCTTCCTGCTGTTCGTGCTGTTGGCCGTGCTGGCTGCCATCATGTGGATACCGGCACCGTCCACGGCGTGGCACGAGCTGCCGGCGCGGTACCTGTCGGCCGGCATGCGCTTCCTGCGCAACATGATGGGCGCACTGGAACAGCAGTTCCCGTTCCTGCAGCCGGCGCATCTGGGCGACTCCGTCGACGCCAGCCTGGCCAGCTACACCAAGGGCTTCGTCAAGCGCCACCTGACCGACGTGCTGGTGGCCGCCGCGGCCTGGGTGCCGTCGCTGCTGCTGGCACCCTTCCTCACGTTCTTCTTCCTGCGCGACGGCCGCCGCTTCAAGCGCTTCCTGGCGCGCGCCGTGCCCAACGCGTTTTTCGAAAAGACGCTGTACCTGCTGCATGAAGTCGACCAGACGGCGCGCCGCTACTTCCACGGCATGCTGAAGCTGACGATCATCGATACGCTGGTGCTGTCCGTCGGCTTGTGGGCCATCGGCCTGCAGTCCGCGCTGCTGCTGGGATTTATCGCCGCCGTGCTGGCGTGGGTGCCGTATGTCGGCTCGATCGCCGGCTGCCTGCTGGTGGTCCTTGTCGCCTCGGCGGACGCGCCGGATAACAACATGATGGCCTACAGCGCCATCTTCGTCTTCATCGCCGCGCGCCTGCTCGACGACTTTATCTTCATGCCGCTGACC
>Ga0265797_10002352_pt1 | contig 31886 bp, 27 predicted proteins | sample P2T30metagenome_FD_192433 | JGI IMG/M metagenome (GOLD analysis project Ga0265797, IMG submission 192433) | Plant litter microbial communities from East Loma Ridge, Irvine, California - P2 T30 | ecosystem: Environmental > Terrestrial > Plant litter > Unclassified | place: USA: California... | reverse complement strand
TGGTAAAATTCGAGTGGGAAATTCATTGCACGACGCGAAAGGGAGTGTTTGTCTACAAATGGGGCGACAGGATCTCTCATTTTTCCGTACGCCCTTTCTTTTTTCATACTCCGTTCCTTTCTGCGCCACCCCACCCATAAAGTATTATTTAATCCGCTTGTACATATGACTACAGACATACTCACGTTCGCAAACAATATCTTCTCATGGCATTTGATACGGAAGAAGGTGTGAAGGAGCTTTGCTTTCAATCAAGATCTAGATAGCAGTGATGTTGGCTGATGGGTGATTTCCACTTTCCGTTGTATGTATATATTTGGCTGTGGTAGGGATGTTGCGCAGCTTCGTTTTCCTGCAGTTCCTTGGAGTTTTCAACGGCCTTAAGTCTCGCGGTTCCATTTTTACCCAGTTCCTTTTACCAATGGTGTCAATTTGGAGCTTGCTCGACCTGCAGGGAAACGCATCGTGGCCGCGACTCATTTGAGTCCATGGCGCTGGTAAAATCGCAAAGACAACATATCGGTTGCCAAGAGAGCCAGCGCTCAACGCACGATCGGAACGGACGTACGCCAAAGCACAAGCGGAGCCAACGGCGACTGGACTGCCGGGAAGCCAGGACTGGATTTGCAGCAGGTCGGATACGTGACGATTCCAGTGATCTGGGATGACCTCATCTCCTGCTGTTGGATTGAGGCGAAGGGAGGCACGAGCAGGCTGGCTGGGGACGTGGAAGGTGTGGACACCTCATCGATGCCTTTGCTGGCTCGCCCATCGCTATCTTGTACAACGTGGAAGCGACCAGCAAATAGAATCTGGTGACACCAAAACCCGGTCTCACTTAATAGCTCCATCTGCAGCGTACGCACCAGCGAAGTCCATCTGCGCAAGTTGTCCTTGAATCTGGTCGATCTCGCGACTCAAGTCCTCAACGTTGCCGGAAAGAGCAGAAACCTCATCGAACTGACGCCTTTTGTTCGCGTCCGCGATCATCTCGGACACGAAGAATTTCTGTTCCTCCAAGACGATCAGGCGCTCTCGAAGTTCTTTCTCTTCCGCCTCGAGGGCTGTGACTGCTGCGGAGCTTGTACTGCTCGCTCTGCTGCTGCTTGGCCGGGAATTCGATACCTCGTTGTATCTGATCGTGGCCAGCGCACTTTGGGGCTTGCCGTTTGCAGCACGTGGTGTAGGTTTGCCATTTGGCGTTGCATGTTTCATGATCTTCGGTAGGCTCTTCAGTGGCAACATGTGCACATGCAGGAAGTTTGTCGCTTGCTGATGCACTGCTTTCTGTAGTCTCGCCTGGGTAGGGCTTTGCGTCGGCATATCACGTATTCTTCGAGAAGCTGAGTCGTACTGAGTGAAGGCGTCTGTAAGCCGTTTTCGCACTTTCGCGGCGTCTGCCAGTTGAGCAGGAGAAGGTGGCTTGTCCGGGTCTTGTAGCGTGAGCAATAATCGCTGGAATCTCGGTAGCAGTAAGCGGATGCCATGTTCGAATTGAAGCAAATTCTGGTAAGCTCGCTGGTCAGGTGGCGACGAAGCTAGCTCGCGAGAAAAGTCTGCTTTGCTGAAGATAGTTCTTTGGCAATCTTTGCACATGCGGACATCAATGGCGACCTTGCCTCCAGACTTTTCTGTGGCGGAGTCAGTCACTAAGTTTGATTAGCTCGAACAACATCGTAAGCTCGGTTTGAGTACATACCCTTAGCAACCTCAAGGCCAACATCTGTCGAACAGTTCGTGGCAAGATCTCCACACACGACACGCCCACATATCCGGCAATGATGTCGTCGGAAAGTGTATTGTGTGAATGATTGTTGGCAGAACGGACACGAGGCGACAGACAAATCATCTTCCCAAGACACGATCGATTGCTCCAGAACCCGGAGCTGCGGCTTATTGCCAGATATTGAAGACCAAAGAAAGTTGCCGGCGCTTTGCGTGGGTTCCGGAGGCGGATTGGCGAGAAGTTGTGTTAATCGTGTAAGTCGAGTCTCAAGACGGCTGACTTCAAGGTTTTGTTTGTCCACGGTCTTCCGTCGCGTAGAGTGGAAGAAATCAAAGTGGTTCCTCTCGAGTCCGGTGTGATCGTTGTAGCCCGCCCGAGTCTTGTAGCATGTCTCGCAGACACGGCACCATAGACCTCTGACTGGTTCGTGGACGGCAGCTCTTGACAGCTTCATCTGGTACATGGTGTGTTCCTCGCAGAACAGCTTCCCACAGTGCCTGCAATTCACTTGTCCTGTCGAGCCACCTAGTCTTTTCCCGCACATAGGATCCAGGCACGTATCAAATCCAGTTGTACGCTGCCAGTGTGTTTGGGTAACGACTACGTCGGGATCTGCACTACTTTCAGGCGTAGGTGCGACAGCCGCAGGGACTGGTGCAACGATTGCGCTGGTTTGTCTGGAGTGTGATGGAGCCGGGCGGTCATCGTTGGCTTCGAACACCTCGAGCCCTCGTAGCTTCTGGTTCAAGACGGCGAGTGGCTGGAATTTCTTTGCCTTTGTCATTTGTTGCTTGAACCAAGTCTTGACCTCGTCTTGTTCCACCTCTTCTAGGTTCGAGTGATTATCGTCGATATGTCTGCAGGCGGTCAGGGTCTGTCGGAAAGGGATGTTGGGGACCAGCAAGGCGCGTACCTACCTATTAAGTTGGAGAAGTGTCGTCTGAGTATGTTAGCGTTGTGAAAACTGTCTGAAGACTTCACTTTACACACCATCTCATCATTGCATATTGGGCAGACCATCCTCGAGCTTGCCGCCGCTGCCGCCTGAGCAGTTCCATGCTCGTCAAGAGCGACTCGCGCTGTGATGTCCTCATTCTCGGTGGATATAGGCGTGCTCGAAGTCTGCGAACTGAGGGATATTGAGCTACTCGATGGTGACAAGGCGCCCGAGGGTCGTAGTTGTGGTTTGACGGGTACTGGCGGTGCGAGGTTCTTGCCGCTTCCCAGCACTCTGCCGCCTCCCAGGCTTCTTCTGGCGGCCATGATTCTCACGCTCCCCGGACACTGGACATCCCGGGAAACAGCAAATGTCTTGTTCGATGGTCCAAGCCGTGCAGCGACCGTACGCACGCTGCGGTTTGTTGTCGGAGGCGGAGTTTAGGTACGCGGGGTGTTGGTCTAGGTGCAGCTCTCAGCCCTCGACTAAGGTTAAGCTCGCTCGGCCCGCAACGTGCCATGACGTGGGTTTCACATGCACCGACCCTCGTGCAGCGGATTACCTTTGGCCTTTCTCCGGGACCGGCCTGATAAGCCATAAGCAGCGATATTATACTTAAGAAGCCAGGGTTCGGAAATCCTTTGAGCAGCCAACACTCTACAACAACACAACAACAACATCATGGCGCATCATCAATTCCCGGAGATCGAGGGCGGAGGCTCTCTCATCCTAGCCTGGCAGGTGAAGAACAAGAAGGTTTTGGTTATTGGTGGCGGCGAGGTTAGTCTTGATCACCGCCGAAGCACCGTGGTCGCATGGAAAAGAGAGTTGACATTGACTGTAAAGGAAATCAGGTAGCAGCCGGTCGAATCCTCAACCTCCTCAATGCCGATGCGAAAGTCACCCTCCTTAGTCCCCGCGAAGGTCTCAACGATGAAGTCGCCTATCGTGTCGACCAAAAGCAAGTCGAATACCTGGACAAACGATTCGAGCCTTCAGATTTGGATGACCCATCCATCACAATGGTGTTGACGGCAATCGATGAGCCAGATGTGTCGACGATCATCTGGAAGCTGTGCAAAGAGAAGAGGATAGCAGCGAACATTGCCGACGTGCCGCCAGAGTGTGATTTCTACTTCGGAAGCGTGCACAGGGACGGACCACTTCAGATCATGGTCAGCACAAACGGCAATGGCCCGAAGATGGCGAACTTGGTACGGAAGAGGATAGAGAGCACATTGCCGCCGAACATCGGCGACGCAATTGCAAAAGTTGGAGCTCTAAGGAAGCGGCTGCGACAGATTGCGCCAGGCAATGAAGAGGGTCCGAAGAGAATGAAGTGGTATGTTGTGTTATGATGTTCGACTCGACTGGACACTGACGATTTGCAGGATGTCGAAAGTGTGTGTGCAATGGAGCTTAGAAGAGCTGTGCGAGTTGGAGCCTGAGGACATGGATGCGCTCTTGGAGTCATATGCACCAGATGAGGTGCCGACGTTCACTAAAGTGAGGACTGGGAAAGATGAGGCGGAATGGGAGTTTGATGGCAGCTTTGGCTGGGCATGTGTATGCTAAAGGAGGAAAATGCCAACGATGTGTACGATTGGTTGCGAGTTGAGCCTACTGAACCAACAGGTCTGCTACTTCTCGATTCACTTTACTTCATGTTCCATCTCGTCCTGAGAGCTGCTCGGATGCTTGGCTCTCGGTCGCGACTTCCTCAAGGCTGCGACTCCCCAATTTGGTGATCTGCCACCACAATGAATTTGAATTCCCTTTCCACTCCATTGTTTCGCCTCCGTCACCCACCACCAGCCACACAACGCGCAATAATGTCCGAGACAGTCCCGCCCGCCAGCAGCTCGCCACAGCTCGAGGAGGGAGCAAAGACCGAGTGCGACCAGAACAGAGCCAAGTAATATCAGCGACGCGAACTCGTACTTGACTTGACGCTGACCATTTCAAAGGCTCTTCAACAAGGCGAAATTCAGTGATTTGCTGACCAAGTTCTCCGACCGCGAGATCCACACGCATCGCTTCATCCTCTGCGAGAACTCGACATACTTTGATAAATTATGTAGTCCAGACGGACATTTCGCAGTAAGACTAAGCGTAACCTCATATTGGCTCGAAGACGTGAAGCTGATAGACAAGTGGCAGGAGTCAGGCAAGAAGGAGATCACGCTTTACGATGATGACCCAGACGCCCTCGAAGCCATGCTGCGCCACATTTACAATTTCTGGCTGAAGCCACCGTCACTATCCCTCAGCTCGTCCGCGAAGGTGCAGTTCTACTGCAACGTCGTTGTCGTTTCCGATAAATACGCTCTTCCTGCTCTTGGGGACGAGGCTCGCAAGAGTCTCAACACATTCGTTGTCAGCCTGGAAGACCCCGAAGCCGTCGTCGCCTCACTCAAGATCATCACGGAAGACTATGGCGATCACAAATCGCTCGGCAATTGTGCGGTCAACCTGGCAAACCCTCGCCTGAAAGAGTTGGCGGCTGTTGCTGATTTTCCCGGCTGGCTCGTATCGCAACCGCAATTTCTACAAGGCATTGTCGAAGATGCAGCGCAGCTCCGCTCCCTGTCCGCGCTCCCAAGCTCCAAATACAAGGCCGTGCCGAAGTACAAATGCCAAAAGGACTACTGCACACGGGTCACGTTGGCAGTGATTGGTTGGACACAGCCAAATTGCCACGGAGTACCAGCTGTGCAGGACGGAGTTACATACTGTGAAGAGACCTAGAGAGCTGTAGACCTGACCAATGAACATACGCAGTGCAACGCTACTTCTGGGGAGAGCGCATTCTAGGTTCCGCTCAGTCTGGTGTGATCTATCGCAAGAAAGGACAGAAGTAGCATCGGTGGAGGTAAATGTAGGGCGAGAAAATGTGAAGAGAGACGCAGAGAGCCGATCAATGAGCGGACAAGCGAACTTGCGAATTGGACTGCCTCTACACTTGGCTGTTGTCGAGAAAGCATGCTGATGGCAGAACTACTGAAACAGTGACCGTTCACTGGCTACAGTATACTCGCGACCGCAAGGCTAACATCACTCCTATAAAGTTTCAAATGGAGTCTCACTGTGCACTAATACAAGGTCTCGAGATTATCAAGTTGTGCTCATATGCCATGTTATCAGCCTTCTCGTCTTGCTCACGTCCGGCAGGTGCCTGTTGCATGCCTTACCCCTTCCACCAGCATGATCTAAGGCACCTGCTCGGTTGCAACAACACTCAATATCCGCGCAGACTTGATCTCTACAAATCATCTGCACCTGCTTCAGATTCTCAGTCGTCTCACTGATCACCAATTGAACTGGGTCAAGTTTACACATATCTCATCCGACTTCATTTCCACCTCGACAAGATTAATCCTCCCCGCATCCCATCTACGTTATCCAGCATCCCAAACAACATGTCTGATCTACTCGTGCTCATCACTGGTGCCTTTGAGCACCTTGGTTTCCGAACTCTTATCTCTACTCTGGAGGCCGGACACTGCGTCATAGCAATGATTCACCATGAAGAGCAAGTCAGGAAGATATTGAGCAAGCCCAGCGTCCGTCCCTACCGTGACCAGCTCACATTCGCATTTGTCAACGAAAATGCGGCTCCTCAGACTTTCGAACGAGTGATGAAAGGAGGAGTCACACATGTCATCCACACAGCGTCACTTATTACACCGCCCGCACCGAAAGCCAAGAAGGGAGACAAACACCAAGTAGGTATACCTCATGCAGTTCAGGAGAAAAATCGAGCTAACATACCCTGCTGTAGACCATGACCATGACCCAACGCTTCTACGATCCTGCGTGCAAGAGCACGACGACGCTATTGGAATCAGCAAGCAAAGTTCCAAGTGTTCGCCGCGTTGTCATCACTTCAAGCGTCTTCATACTCGAACCGAGCGACATCGAGTTTGGCGCAGGACGTAAGCTTTGTCACCAACCATGATTCGAGCGTCGCTGACGAGCAAAACCATACGACGTCAAAACAAGCCTACCACCCGAAACCGCTGAAGCCGTTACCGAACTCGAAGCTCTCACAAACTCGAAGATCATCGCCTACGAGACCGCCGTCAATTTCGCCAAACAGCGCAAACCCAGCTTCGACCTCGTCCACGTCCTCCCTGGCTTAATGCAAGGCGCCAGCGAGCTGCACGAGACGGCCGAAGAAATGGCGCAGGGCTTCAACAAAGCGACCATAGACACCGCACTGGGAAAAATCATCACTATGCCAAAAAGGACTGTCCAGATCCTACAGCAGGACGTGGCAAGAGTGCATGTCCTCGCACTGGACCACAAACTAGTCAACAACCTGGACAATCTTGTGGTAGTCGCCAATGATGGGCGAGGCATATCGTGGGATGAGATGGTCGAAACCATCAAACGATGCTATCCGAAAGAAATCGAAGATGGCATATTACGGCCTACCAAAGGGCAACAAAATTCGACGAAGCGGTATGACGTACGGTCAACCCACAACGCATTGGGTGTCAGGTTCTCGGACTCCGTTTGTATCGTCAGGAGTGTCATGGACCAGTACTTGCAGCTCCGCGGGCAGTGAGCAAGTTTATGGCGGAAAGCCGACTTATTTTTAGTCGCCATACGTTGTCCCTCAACCTATAGACGGTGACTGTATGAACGATCCATGAATGTGCTGGCTATGCGTTAATGTGCCAAATGCTTACAACGCCCACCTATTCCCTCACGACCATGCCCAAAACTTGCCATGCGACACAGAAGGAACCTTTCGTGCTTGAGCGATTTCTCAAGGTTTACTCATCTGTTCCTTGCGGAAGAAGAAGAAGAATCCCACAGGTATGACCAATTGACACACCAACGCCACCCAGAACCATGGTTGCATCAAACCAGCAACCACACCAGCTGAAAGGTCAGGGAAGACCGATCCGGGGCCATCCTTGTTCGGAGCTGTGGCCTTGGCGATCAATGTCACAGCAGCGCCGAGTATCTGTGAAGCTGTCAAGACCACCGCAACATGAATGCGAGTAAGAGTCTGGAGCAAAGCCATGCCAATGCCCACTCCCTGAATGGAGTCTAGAACGCCGAGCCACAGCCACAAGGACCGACCAGCAATTGCGCCTCCGACTGGTCCACCTGGCATCCAAGGCAGCCAAAGACCATACGACGACGTGCCCCACCACATCTGCGCCCAACGTGGCGCAAGAAGTCCGAAAGCGAACATTGGCAGAATCCAAGAATGAGACTTGCTCAGCTGGGCAAAGATGAGCAGCAAAACTATCCAGAAGCCTACGAAGAATACCACTGCCAAGATTGCGATGGCCCATTTCGGCGCATATCTCGAGCTCCATAGATAGCCCCAACTGCGGCCATAGTTTGATGACAAGAAGTAGTTCTGGAGAATGACCGAGACAAACATCCAGATGATCAGTTTCCGGCGTACCAGTGACTGGTAGAAGTAAGGAATCTTGCCTGGCGTCTCGCGGTAATAAGATGGAAGACTGGTGAAGAGTAAAGCACCAATGATAAGCAATAGGGCTCCGATTGGGCAAGCGATGGCAGCAAGAATGGGCTTGTCGGTGATCACAGGGTGTGCAAGTCTCTGTGCGTCAGTAGTCTTGGTCATTGTTTCGCCCATGACCTGGCCCCAGTAGAAGAGTGCGGTGACATATATCTGCTGGATGCCCTGGACGATGGATGCTCTGTACACCCATTGCTGGATCGGAGCGCCACCTGTTCATCGTCAGTAAAAGATTCGAAAGTTTACAATCAAGTATTAGCTCACCTTCATCTCCAAAGTTCAAAGCAAAGTATAGTGATCCACTTGCGGAAGCGGTCGCATACATTCCAGTGGCTATGTTGCGAGCCCATGCTTTGCCGCCGCCTGGAGAGATCAACGGCGCAAGACCAATGATGACAAAGGCAAGTCCGTACAGAGCGAACGGCCCAGACATCACGTAGCGAGGAGTCATGGTACGGAACAACACCCACCACAGGCACGATGCGATGATGTAGATGGCGCCGATCACGTAGAGCTTGGTAGCCACATCAGCACCAGAACCGCCTGTCAGCAACACAATCTGGTAGGAATTGGCCGCCATGATCTGTCCAAGTGCAAGGAAGATGCAGTAGATAGGCCAGTCGAAGATCCTGATTTGAAGCCAGCGTTTCAGGATTGTTGGTCGAACGTAGTTCTCGCCGAGCAAGAACTCGTCGTCGATCATAGACCCGGCGTCGTACACCGAGGTGGATTCGGCCAAGCTCGAGCGCGAACTATCTCCATGGGACAATGCCCCACTGCCGCGACGAGAATCGAAGCTAGCACGTGGAGTAGAATGTCTGCTGGCGCTTCGTGGCCTCGACAACTTTTCAGCTCGGTATCTCGCGGACCACTCCTTCTCGCTTTTCTTGAGGAAGTCCTCGATCACGAGGGTGTTCTCGGATGATTTGGCTGTGAGCTTTTCCTGCAGCATACTCTGGAACTTCTTGTAGTATTCTCCCTGACTGTCAGTGAAGTCGAGCTCCACTTTCTGCAAGCTGTAGTCTCGACGGCCAGAGGTCACTTCGTTCAGACTCAGCAAAGACGCCGAGGAACGACGATGCGATGAACGAAGCGCATCGTCTGGCAAAAGACTTGCGAGTGCACGGTCCATCGGGCTTGCCGATCGAGACCTGTTGTTGTCATGCATGCCAACCGTCGGGCTTATGGGCAAGGCTTCGTTGGCATCAGGGGCCAATAGAGAGAAGTGGGGCTTCTGCAATCTTGTTCTACCGCGAGAGTCCTCGCCATCGGTAAGCGCCAGACCGATACTTTGTGACAAGTGCGCCGCATCAGGTTGACGACCCTCAAGGCTGCGTAGAGCGTCTTGGACATTTTCGATACGATATGCAGCTTCTGCTTCCTCGCTCGAAATCTGCATTTCCGCATCTTCTTCGAATCCTTCTCCGACCTGCGACAGGCGATTGCTCACTGGAGCGGCCCTTGTGTGCCCGGGTCCAGCTCGTTTGCCAAGGGACAGAGAGCGCCCGAGGCCAGATGTTGGCGCAGTGCGCTCGACGCTCGGGTCTCTGCTTGTAGGAGCTTCGTAAGACGACAGACGGTGTGTGTTGGCGTTCGGATCACTGCCTCCGAGACCGCCGAGTAAACCAAAGTTGGTTTCAGACGCATTGCGGCGTATAGGAGAATTCTTGCCGGATCGCGCCTCGCCCTGGTGGATCCGTATGGACGCGCTGTGCAGAGCCTCTAAATCCTCGACCCAGCGGGCAACCGGGAATCTTTGTTTTGCTGAGCGTGCTCGCATGTCTGCTCTCACCTCTTTTGATGAGCTCAAAGCGTCATCGATAGCGGACTTGAACTGATGAATGAGGTGTTTCGAGGTAGTGCTTTCGACCGTAAACCACCAACCGGGCATCTGACCGAGCCCTCCCACTCTTGCGCCAACACCAAGCGCGCCCTTTCGGCCAAACTCAACTGCGACAAGGCCAAAAGGCTCATCGCGAGAAGGTATCAGCGCAAACTCAGCTCCGCTGAAGATATACGGTGGTAGCTGGGTGAATTCTGGCTTTGAGTACACTCGTCCGGGATACTTCTCCATGATCGCCTCTAGTTTCAAAGCAGCGAACTTGCCGTAGAGATCGATCACGGGGCCGATGCAGATAAGCTGAGTGTTCTTGTGCTTCTCGAGCACTGCAGGAAATACGTCCGCAATCAGGTCCACTCCCTTCTGAACAGACCATCTTCCAACGAAGACGAAAAGATCGGCGTTCGGGTCGACTTTCAAATTGGCCCACTCTTGGGCTTGCTTTCTCAGACCGCCACGAGCGGCTTCAAAGGCAGGATCAACGGTGATGACCTGCTTAGCCTCTGCTTCCTCGTCCCATGGCTCCGTGTCGCTTGGGTCAGGATTCGGTAGCTTTCCGATCTCTTTGAGTGCCCAGAAAATCGGATAGCGAGCATAAGATCGAGACCCATACTTGTTCGAGACGCCAACAGCCCCAAACCCTCTCTGATGGACACGTAAGTAGCTCGCGCCAGCGTGCAATAGGTTGAAGACACCACCGAATTGGATGTACTTCTCGACGACTTTCTGACTCAGATTAAACACTTTGCAAATTTCTTCCTGCTCCTGCTTTGTGCGCATAGGCCACAGACCTTGGAACTCAGCATTATGCAATGAGAGACAGCAGGGTATTGTCTTCGGCAAGAGATACAATGGTACTGCAGCTCCATGGTAGTCGTTGATATGGTAGATGTCGACGGGGAACCTCTCGGCCGTTCGAGCAATGCAGGCGTTCCAGGCGGAGTAGTAAATCGCACTGTCTAGATCGTCCATCCTTGGTGGATACGGCTCAGTCTTGGACTGCTGTCTGAAAATCGGAGCGTCCAGCAAGACGTACGTGATGTTGCGCAGTTGGTGGTACTGCACTTGGATCTCGTACTGCTGCTCCATGACAGTCACAAACATTGGCTCCGCAGCCCGATCGACGGGATAGTCTACGCCTCCGACACACGGAACGACCCAGATCAGGTCGTGCCCCCCGAGCGCTTTGCCCATGAGCTGTGCCATGACGCCCAGACCGCCAATCTTGATCTTGATGGCCCAATCTTCGATGTCATACTCCATGGTAGCAATCAAAATGCAACGTCGAGGTGACTTTGGCTCAACTACGGCACCACCAGATGACCTCTTCGATTTTGGTGAGCGGAGAGCACCAAGCTCTAGTGGCCTGAGGCCAGCGTTGTGGTGTTCGTCGTCATCCAGGCGCTGGAAGCCAGACCTTCGGGCCCCGAATATGCCGAAGACACCACCTTTGCCCTTCAAAGGGTTGCCAATCTTGTTGAACTTGATCTTGTAGAAGGCACCCATGTAGATCCAGATGGCCAACGCAGCTGCTACAATGGGTAGTGCCCAAAGTAAAGCGTACACAAGGATCTGAACAAGACGACTGCCTTCCGGTCTCACATCGTAACGTAGGGTAGCCTCATCTAAATGCACACTCCACGCTGTATATGGGTAAGGCGGCAGATTGGTGAGGTTGAGCATCGTGGGAGATAGTGAGCCAGGCAGAGCGCGATCTAGGACGCTGTCGTTGTCCATATCGCCATATACGAATGTCTGATCAGGCTGGTCGTCGGGGTTCATTCCCCAGACATTAAGCTGTATCTGCGACGGCCATTCTGTCGAAAGATGAAATTTCGAGACGCCAGTAGACGTGTCCAAATTGAACAAGCTGGGTAAGCCACCATCGTAGCCGAAGAGATTGTAGGCTCCTTGAGCGAAAATATGAGGCAGCCTTCGCGGGACTTTATTGGACCAGTTTGCGTCAGCGTGTGTGATGTGGTCGCTGCTTCCGGCCATCTTGCTCCAATACTGCAAGATTATATGATCGCCGGACCATCGTTGGCGGCGAGTGCCAGACCATGGTAGCTCTGCAATTGTGGAAGTCCCACCCTCGTAGTCTGTCCACGGGCTCCAGGAAGAACCCCAGTTGGAGGAATACCGCCACTTATCAGCACCAGCAGCCGTATGGGTGACCTTGAGGTCTTTGCTTTTGGGGTCTCGGGAGTAGGTATCCGGGTTGCTGTGCGCTGACTGAGGGAAAACAAGGGGGTTGTCTTCTCCACCAACACGGAACATCAAGCGGTCGACAGACCCAGTGCTGTTCTTGTTGTCCGAAACAGCGCTTGATGACATATTTAGTGTCAGCGTGTGAATACCATCGGCGATATTGTTCATAGTCGCCTTCCATCTCCACGAAGAGGGAACATATGCTCCGTAAGCAGGGCTCTCTGCTTGCGTCATCTTTTCGCAATGCACACTAGACGCATCAATCTTCGCGGCTGTATGATCGTGTGTCGTTGCGTTGATGATAAGGCTGTCTGTCACAAGGTCGCAATCCAATTCTGCGGAGAAATGAAGCTCAACGTCGAGATTTGGTGTTGATGCAAGACGTGCATCGTACCCAGGAATGAACTTCGTCAGCGTTGGAGGAGAAGGCTTCCATGCGCTCTTGGGAACAAATGCCTTGAAGCCCCAGGCATCCAGGACAAGTTTTTTGAGGCAGCCGTTCTTTTCCTGAGACTTGTCGATGAAGAGCTTTCTGTCGGGGCCGTTCTCGAGCTTGATTTCCTCGTACGGAGATAGAAGGTTCTTCACAGTAGTACCCTGCGGGAACGGGGAGAGCAGAGCGGACTCATTCTTGCTGCAGTCGAAGTTGTACGTGATCTTCCGGTCTTCGTTCTGGTACAAGAGCCAGATAGATTGATTACCAGACTCCAGTTGTTGGATTGCTTCCAACTGATTTCTGACAACACTCCACATCCCCATTTCAGTCGCAGTTCCATTAGAGCCGGGAAGGAAAACTTGATGCGTTTGGTTTGACAGAGATTGAAGGTTGAGACCATCGTTGAGCACTGGATAGTCATCGCGCAAAGAATGCATGGCCTTGATGATATTGCGGACCGGATGCGTAGGATCTCGATGATCGAGGCCCACCGAGCTGTCGTTGCATGCGTTCAGTACCGGATCAGCCGGCCAATCGTAATACTGCGAAGAGCCTAGTCGGTAACAGCCATGCATCTGCCAGGCGGAATTGGAAGCCATTGGTTGCCGACCAAAGATGTAGTTGTCCGCAGTGCTATCGAGGACGTAAAAAGCTTGCTCTTCGCCCCATAGCAGAAGAGGGATACCAGGCATGTGCAAAGTTGTGATGAACAAGGCAAGCAGCTGCCGATCAGTGCCATCCTTGATTGCTGGCCAGCGAAACACGTCTTGATTCGATGCTCCGTACATGTGTCTTGGGTCGAACTTGCCGTTATTTGCGTTGAGAAAGTCGTTGGTGGTAAGCATTGTGTTCCAGATATCCACGAAGTTGGTCGAGACATCGTATCCTGCAGACAGATTGCCATCCATACCAAGAAATCGGGTCAGAGTTCTATAAATGCTGTAGTGAAAAGCTGCAGCGTCGAGTGACTGCAGGCTATCGTTACGGATAAAGAAATCAGTGTCGGACGAGGTTGTCAAGACAGCCTCGGTGATGTTATCTGTCCGCATTCCGCTCTCACGGCCACGGCCAAGGTAGATGGAGCCGAAGTCATTGCCGCCAGTAATCTCACCAGGCAAGAAGAAGTTATCTTTCTTGTACTTCCGCGCGCATTTCCGCAGGGAGGCGGCGATCTCAGCTTGTGCATCTATCGTCATTTGCGTCGCTTTGTCGAAGCGAAAGCCGTCGATATCGAGTTGGCTGATGACTATGCACATGAGATGCTCAATCTTCTCTCGAACCGAGGGCTTCCACTCTCGCAGACGGTCTTGCACCGACGCAAATTTTGAGAGCTGGCGCTGCCAGTCAGGAAACACGCCGAAAGCTTCGGTATCGCCATACTATGCCTGATCAGTCTCATTTACTCCTCTTCAGCGCTTTTGTTTTTGCAGCTCACCTGGTCAAATTCACTATCAAAGCAGCCCACGAGCATACTGAAGTTCTGATCGAGCTCTTTGAGTACTCTTTGGCCCGACTCGTTCCAAAATCTCGGATATTCGCACTCTTTCTGGTAATTGTTCTGGAAGGAAAAATCCAAGTAGGTGATGTTGGACTTCCAGAAGACTTCGTGTTCGCTTTGATTGAAGGGAGTGGTCGCATTTGGGTATCCGTTGAAACCTATCAAATCGGCCATGCTGGATTTGTGTAAGTATGTACATTCATAAACGGCTTAGTTCTCCGTGACCAGGCACTTACGTTGAGCCAGTAATATCGAGCAGCACGTACATGCCGCGACGATGGATCTCGTTGACCGCCGCTTGCCATTCTTTGATTGTTCCAAGATGGTGGTCAAGGACGGTAAAATCGATAGGCTGGGATAAGAGTCAACACGTGTGTGCCATACGTGCATGGAAGACCTCGTACTGAGTAGGCATCATATTTGTACGGCAAGTTGAGGAACGGTGTACCAGCGATATACAAGCCCTTGCTCCTTGTCAGCGAATTTCCCGGTTCCGAAAGTCGCATTCCGCAGCTCACCTTGACGCCCATGCCCTGCAGGTAGTCCAGAGATTCCACGAGTCCAGACAAGTCGCCTCCATACCTCAGCTGATTGCTCGTCACATCATGCTCAAATGTGGTTCCGTTGATATCGTCGTTGGTAGGATCTCCATTGACAAATCTGTCCAGGATAAGTGTGTAGAAAGGAAAGCGCCAGTTCTCGGGAGATGGGGTATAGACATGACCTTCCCACTCCCCAGAGTATTCAAGTGGATTTACTGTCTGCTGGTTCGTGTTGAGATTCCAGTCAACCTCTCTGGGATCATAAGGTGCAGAGACGACCCCGAGTGCCAAGTATCCGAGGATACAGACAATGACGGGCAACATGCTGAAAAAATAATGAAAACTGCTTACATGCTCGAAAATTGACTTGAGCGGCAGCAGGGAGGTCATGATAAAGCCACCCTTGCCGTCTTTCCATCTTCTGCACAGCCTGACCGCATCTTAGACTTCACTCTGCTGTACGCCGGATGCATGGCGTAGACTGCGTCAGCTCACTGCTATCGGCCTATGATCGATTATTGCTACCTGGTGACTTGGTGAGGTCAGATCAGCAGAGTCATCGTTGTACAAAGGCTGAAGCTTGTGTGAGGGACTATGGTAAGTAATCTGGGTTCCAGAAACATGGAAGCATTCCATCTTGTCGGCTTGCTGAAACGAGCACGTCGGGACACGGGATCATTTTTCTATTCTTGCATCAAGCTGCCTCTTGGGTGCTTTCTTCATCCATTTTTACTGGCTGCTTGGTTAAATATTGGTCGATTGTACGTCTTGTCATGGGAAAATGGGCTGCAGCAAGACCCCGGTCGAGTTTGTGCAGTGTCAGCAGCACATTCCGGTACTCGCAGCTCACAACCAAGGCTCTCATGATCTTTCTCAAGCATCTTCAGCCACGAGGCAAGATACACGGTATAGTCGTCTTAGATGGCCATCCAGAGCCCGAGGATAGCTCCGTGAGGCTGCGTGCAATGGCCTGATGGACACGTGCTGGTGGCGCGACCTTCGCGCGGGACAGCTGCAGCAGACAGTCTGGATTCTCGAGCTCTCTGTACCCGGAGCGGTCGCCATGTCAGATATGCACATGTAGTAAGCGGGTCGACGTCCGTGGAGGGTGTGCTTGACGTTTGACAGACGGTACGCGTGGAACCACTGAGAAGTGTGTGGCTTGCGAGAGAGCGCGCGGACGTGGTGAGCGGAGTGGGAAAGGCAAAATATACCGCATCTGGATGGCTTCGCCGAGCTGCCGTAATGCTTGACCAATGCTTGTGTGCGATCGAGGTCATCTTGTACCTCTCTACTAAGCAACTAAACATGGCAACGGGTCATATTTTCTTTTGAGGGTGCGACCGTTTTGTGTTATCCGTCATAAGTGGAGCGCCGATATACCCACTTGTGCACCTGTTATATGCACATTAGAATACCGGCCGGTGTATCGATCTTGCAGGAACCGAACGTGCGCGCCGAAGGTTTATCTCTCGCCTGCAAATTTGGTACCCGCTATCGGTGCAACCTTGCGTCTTGTCCAATAGCACGCCATCGCAGCTCTAACTTTGTTCATGCGATGGCTTCCACCTCTCCAATACCTGTACTGTGATATCGCGTTGAGACACGACCAGCCCGAAGATGTCCAGCGGAACGACGGCGTTTGCGCCCAAACATGATGGCGTTGTCTCGTCAGCACAGGAAGAGGGCGTGCCGACTTTCACAAACACCCACAGAATTGATGATGGAGACTTCGTTACTGCCAACGAAACCCGAGACCTGAAGAGGGGCTTGAGCCAAAGGCATATCAGTCTTATAGCTATTGCGGGAGCTATCGTACGTCCCAGCACCATGCACCATGCCTAAGCCCATCACATACTCATTTTTACTTGCAGGGAACTGGCCTCTTCCTGGGTCTAGGAGGCTCCATCCAGACTGGTGGGCCACTAGGTGCACTCTTGGGCTATGCTGTGGTCGGTCTGATTGTGTGCTGCGTCCAGTTCGCCTTGGGTGAGGTCACAGCATTGTTGCCTGTCACTGGCTCATTCGTGAGACATGCAGAATTCCTTTTTGACCCAGCGATGGGATTTGCGATTGGGTAAGCAGCGGCAACAGAGCAATATGACACCAAGCAATATTGTGGATATACTGATACCAATTACAGTTACAACCTTGTCTACGGAAACCTGCTATCCATTCCAACTGAAATCAGCGCCATCTGCGTCCTCTTCCAATACTGGACAGACGTCAATCAGTCTATCTGGATCATCGTCACAATTATCCTCACAGTCACGGTAGGCTTCTCGGCAATCCGGATTTATGGCGAAGTCGAATTCTGGTTCGCGCTCCTCAAAATCCTCTTCATCATTTTCCTGATCATCTTGGGATTGGTGATTGACCTTGGTGGCGTTCCTGGCACTCCACGCATCGGCTTCAGGTACTGGAAAGATCCCGGACCTTTCGTCGAATACATTGCCACTGGCTCCTGGGGCAAGTTCCTGGGTTTCTGGACAGTCATGTGTAAGTCTAGCAGTAACAGCCACTCAGTATGCAAAACTAATACGCAAAATAGCCAACGCCGTCTTCAGCTTTGCTGGCGTGGAAAGCATCGCCATGGCTGCCGCCGAGACAAAGAACCCGCGTCACTCGATTCCCCGAGCATGCAAGAGAGTCTTCGCCCGAGTCTCTATCTTCTATGTCCTCGCAGTCCTGATTGTAGGTATGCTCGTACGAAGCGACGACGAGAAGCTAGGCGATGAATCCGGCACTGCAGCCCAGAGCCCCTTCGTGATCGCAGCCAGCGCCGCAGGACTTCAGGGCATCCCATCTCTCGTCAACGCCATCGTGATCACCTCCGCATGGTCCTCTTCCAACCAGGCTCTCCTCTCTGGAACTCGTGTGCTCTACGGTCTGGCGCTGAAGAAACAGGCACCGCAATTCTTCCTCAAGACCACTTCTTGGGGCGTGCCGTATTACTGTGTCTTGCTGCAGTTCGCTTTCATGTTCTTGGCCTTCATGTCGCTTTCCGATGGCGCGTTGACGGTCTTCTGGTGGTTGGTGGATCTAGTCGCTTGCGGTGTGCTGATTTCCTGGATCTCCATCCTGTTCAACCATTTGCGACTCATGCTAGCGATGAAGAAACAAGGCCTGCCACTTTCTTCGCTACCATGGCATTCTCGATGGACTGGTAAGCTTGCGCCTGCCAATATGATTGATGATTCGAACGCTGATTGTCTACAGAATATTCCACACCAGCGGCGCTAGTCATGTGCATCATCATTATTCTCACTGCTGGCTTCCCCGTCTTCACCAAGGGAAATTGGTCTGCCGTGTCGTTTGTCTCGTCCTATCTGTAAGTTTCCCACTCACTCAAGAAGAACCTCAAGCTCAGGCACTGACAAAAACATTAGCGACATCGGCCTCGTCCTCGCAGCCTACACCATCTGGAAACTCCTCAAAGGCACCAAAATCGTCGCACTAGCCGACATCCCGCTTGTAGAAGCCCTCGAGCGCGCAGCGCAAGATCAAGAAGAAGTGCGAAAAGTGCCCAAGTGGAGGAAGTTTGCGGGTTTCTTGTGGGATTAATTTTAATCTCCCACCGGGGTTGTGGTCGACTTTTTCAACATGGTCTGGACAAAGCACATCTGCTGCTGTCTTGGTGTACATATATACATGGTACTACACACACACACTATACCCCGATCTTCTCAAACGCCTCGCGCAACGCGTCTTTCCTGGTCCGGTGCATTTCCAGGCCGTGACCGTAGCGTTCCATCAATTCCAGCATGCGCTGCACGTCGTCTCGCGCTTTGGCATAGAGCGAGTGCAGCGGACGTTCGCCGTCCAGCCTGCCACTGGAACTATTCCGTCGCAGCATCTCCGGCGGTAGCGAGCTCAGCAGGTGTGCGATAAGCAGGCTCTCCTCGAATGCGCGGTGCTGAAAGACCCACCATACGGCGGCCTCTGTTTCGAAAAATGCCCAGAGCTTGAAGAAAGCCCAGATCGCTTCGTGCGCTGCTTCGATCGCGGCGCTGATGTTGCGTTCTACGCCCGCGGCTTCGTTCTCGCTGGCTTGCAGGATCATCAAGCAATGGTGGTAATTACTTGTGAGGAATAGATTCTGGCGCACGGCGCGAGGTGTATTGGGGACTTGGTCTTGGAGGGTCAGGTAGTCAAGAGTCGTCAAGTGCGTGGGGAAGGATTTGTACAAGCGCTTGTAGGCTGCGATTAGAGATTCTTTGTGGCGTGGGTTGTTGGCCAGTGGGAGCGAGAGGGAGCAGGGTGAGGAGAGCGTCTCTTGTACAAGATTGCCAAGGTGCCACATACTGCGGATGTAGGCAATGTCTGTTTTTGCAACGCTGGGTGGCACCATGTGGTGAGGGGAAGGCGGTGGTGGAGGCAATGAAGGCTGCGGCGCGATTACGGATATGGACATCAGATTTTCAACGCGTGAGTGGGCACCTGAGTCGAAATCTAAGCCGTCATTGGAAACTTCGTTTTCGTCGGTGAGGGAGTTGACAGGCACATCGGAGTGGGTTGCCGTCGGTGGGAGTTTGAGTAGGACAGTGAGAAAGGTATCGTGGAAGAAGACTGCTTGCCACAATTTGCGGCGTTGCTGCTTTTCGATCGTCGAGGCGTCAGGGACAACGATTTCCGGATCGCGATGTAATCGCATAGCATACGACTGGCGTAGATGAATCCCGGCCCATGCATAGGCGTCTGAGGCATGATTGTCGTTCATCAAGAAGTAAGCCATCAGCAGCATAGCTTGAATGGCTCGCATTGACGTCCGATTGAGATATGAATATACGCGAAGGGCTTGATTGGCCGCTGAGCAGTAAAACTCGGCAGTCTGTGAGCGTTCTTCGTAGCCCGGATACTGTAGGAATTGAGTACCCAACGCGAACATAGCGTAGTGTAATGCCATCATGGCAGCGTCAGTTTTGTGTTTCTCTTCAATCGGCAATGCCCAAAAGCGTTCATAGTCAGCGTAGAAGCTGCGCCGGTGAATAAATGGATAGACCGGGTCGACAGCTTCGAAGTATTTCGCGATAAGGATATCTGCCTGCTCTTTCGACGGCATCACGCTGATGACTTCGGGTAAGCCGCCTTGCATGGTCCAGTAGTTCAAAAATGGATGCTGGGTCCCCATTCCAAACACGTTACTAGGCGTGGTACTCGAGTAGGGAACATTTGAGATCATATACGGCGAACTGGCCGTCGATCCACGCGGCGTCATATGCGAACGACTGTCGATCGAGGACCAGCCGTTGTCTGTTGTGTTTGTTGTCGATGGTGAGATGAGACTCGATGCATTACTGGCCTTTCTCGCTTTCGCGGGTGGCTTGGTGACATATCTCGCCTTCGCTGAGCCGCTGCCAGTCTTAGTGGCGCTGGCACTCGCGATCAGGTTTGCGACGGCCGTGTATTCACAGCTACTCTGCCTCTTCACGCAAGCAAGACAGGGTCGCGCCCTATCGCATTTAGTCTTGCGTTCGACACACTCCAAGCACGACAGCGTAGGCTTGTTGCGTTTCTGCTTAGCCTTTACATGCTCGCCATCGGCAGAGGCAGTATGCGAAGCACCGTTCGCGACGCCATTGCCAGAACCCGCAAATCGGTCGTAACTGGGTGATGAGCCGGCACCGCCATGCATGTGAACGTCTACCATAGGATCCAGCCCTACAGTTGCCGGCGCCAGCGCAGGGAGACTGTTTGCGGCTGAGGCCACTGCAGGAGGTTGGCCGTCAGCCACAAAGGCAGCAGAGTCATGGCCGGCCTGCATGGGCACCGGTAGCTAGCCAGCACGAGGCCGGGTATGTTTGAGAATTGTATGTTGTATCCAGCTTAAAGCCGCATGCGATGTGATACGGGTGCCGCAAGCAAGCGTGGTGGGTCGAGTCAGCTCCCGAATCTGGGGGCTGAGATTGGACGGTGGAGGTGGAGATGGCGACAGCGGCAAGGCGAGGCAAGAGACTGCAGGGAAATAACTGTGGTTTGTGGGAATAAGGCGACAAGAGCAGTATATTAAAGCTGGGAGTACGAAGAGGAGTCTTGAACGAGACAAGACTATCACTGCTGTGAGAGTAGGAGCATCCACGGCTCCTCTGTCTTTGCCTTCCACGATCTGCTTCCCCGCTTCTCCAGCAATCAACGTGAGTAGATGCCGCGGCCATGACATCGTTGTCGGCTGGAAAGATCGAGGATGGACGTGCTTGTTAACTCTAATTCATTGTTGTAATTTCAATCCCCTGGTATAGATGACCAGGTGGACAGTGTCATCTAAACGACTTGCCGCGTCATACCGGTACCTTATCACGCCGGACTTCTGAACTCCTACGCTGAATACACGCCACCAAATCTCACACATTCGTTCCAGTCATATCTTTACTCAATTCATCACTTCTTGCCGACGTCTTCCTTGAGACTGACAATGCGGTTCAGGATGATCTTCTCGGGTGTGCTCTCCTTGTCCTCGGCGAAGTAGGCAGACCTCAAGCCCTGGAAGCGAACACTGCTCTTGTCGACGGTGCCGTGCGCCTCGCCCTCCTCCTTGGGCCAGGGCGCGTGCTCCTTGACATGGTGGAAGCCGCACTCGATCATCACGTTGCTGTATACGACCTCGCTGTCGGGGTTGACATCGTCGTAGTATCCGCCATTCTTCCAGTCGAGCTCGTTGGGCTTGGTCGTCTTGAACAGTGAGTTGAAGATGCGGGCTTCGGCCTTGACCGGGCTCTTGTGTGCGGCGCTCTCGCCAACCCAGTGGATGCGGGCTTTACCTGCAGGCACATGCTCACCATACTCCGCCTGGATCTCGGTGACGTTGCCTGAAGAATCCTTGGAGAAGCTGAGGGCGCGAATCCAAGGGTGCTGGACGTGGAGCAGACCGACACTCTGGCCAGGCGTGAGACGGAAGAAGTCCGAGTCGTCCTCGCCGCGGAAGTCGTCACGCTCAATGTAAATAGTTTTGGTGAAGGGAATCTTGTGTGTGCCCTTGGCGGGATCCTTAGGGTCGAAGGGCACCTCGCGCTCGTCGAGGAAGTCGTCGGCAAGGTTCTGGAACACGACCTTGATCGGGTCAAGGACCAGCATGAGACGAGGCACAGTGCGCTCGAGGTATGTGCGGACTGAGGAATCCAAGCTGTGTGTCATGGTGTTTGCGCCGGCCTTGGTGACACCGAGGTCGAGAACGAACTTCTTGAGTGCACCTGGAGGGATACCGCGCCTTCTGAGCGCTACAAGAGTGAAGAGGCGAGGGTCGTCCCAGTCACGGACAATGGCAGGGATCTTGCGACCACTTGCGACTGCGGTCGACGGAGCACCGGCCTCGGCACCGCCCTCTTCCTCGAGCTTGATAGCATCAACGTCGTCCGCAAGCTCGTCAGCCGATGGCGCTCCACCGACAGTCGTGCCCTCGACCAACATGGCGATTCTGCGTTTTGACAGAATAGTACCTTCGACGTTGAGGCGACCGTATTCGCGCTGCATGGGACCCTTCTCTTCCGATCGGGAGACCTTGTGATCCAGCGCCTCCAGCAACCAGTCGTAAGCAGGCCTGAGAGTCTCGAACTCTGTGGTGCAAAGCGAGTGAGTGATGTTCTCGAAGCTATCACACAAGCAGTGAGTGAACTCGTAGGTCGGGTAGATCCTCCACTTCAAGCCAGTCTTGTGGTGATAGTTGTTGTCCTTCACACGGTATGCCGCTGCGTCCCACAAGGCAGGGTTATCCGCCTTGCTCTTCAAATCCTTCTTCTCCTTCTTCACCTCCGCTGAGTCGTCTTCCTTGATCTCATACTCTTCCGGCTTGACGCCAAGGAACTGCTTCATGCGTAGCAATGCCTGGCCTGCCTTGTACTTTCCATCCCTCATGGCTCTGAAGTCCTCCAAGTTGTCCTCCACAGACCTACTCCAGTGCTTGCAGACCGACCTCGGGCCATGGTCCTTGCCACCGCGACCCTCGAAGATCTCCTCGCCTGAGCAGTGGCACACGTACGCCTTCTCCCTTGTGATCAACTTCTCAGCAAGCTCATAGAGCTGATCGAATTCGTCACTGCTGTGTGTGATCTTGTGCGGCTTGAAACCAAGCCATGAGACCATCTCCTTGATGCTCTCAAAGTAACGCTCCTCCTCCTTCGCCGGGTTGGTGTCATCGAATCGCAGGTTGCAAACACCGCCGTAGCTCTTTGCAAAGCCGAAGTTGACAGTGATGGCCTTCGCGTGACCAATGTGCAGGTATCCATTCGGCTCGGGAGGGAAACGAGTGTGGACCTCCTTCACGGGCTTCTCGTTGTACACGCCTCGAAGCCAGCCCTGCTTGAAGGGATCCGCAGGCTCCTTGCTGGCGGCAGGCTTGCCCTGGTCGGCTGCCTTGAAGGCCTCCTTCTTTGCTTTGGCAGCAGCTTTCTTGGCTTCTTTCTCAAGGGCACGCTTGGAGGGTCCCTTGGTCTCTCCAGCGGGCGCCTCTGCTGGCGGGGCCTGGGGTTTGGCGTCCGCCATGTTGGGTTCGAGGGTTTCGGGGTCGTGTGAAGTATTTGTTATGTGATTGTGATCCTCGGAGTGTTTCGGTTTCCTGATATCGAGATCGATTGACACGTCTTCGTGTGTGTATGCAATGTATAGGTCTTATCAGAGGCAGGTCGGACGATTGAGTCAACAAAGATTCACAGGCGAACGAAACGGATTTCCTTGCGTTGTGGCGGTGCACGACCCCGCGATCGCTGTGGCTTAGCTTCACATGCCCCTCCAAGCTCCAAAACGTCACTCACCATCGAGGTCACTTTTTGTCACTTTCATGTGAACATAAAAGTCTCCGACTCAACTTGCACACAAACAACTACTTTGCAGAAGGCTTCCTATAAGAAGTCTCTCCACTCACAACCAGCCTTCGCGAGCGACACTTACCCACCACACACGCGCATGACAACCCTCTTCGCACGCGCCAAAATGTCGATTCCTCTCTCCCAGATTCCCATTCTCTCCCTGCTCTACACCAAACATTATCTTGCGCCATCTTCCGCTCTACAACCAAACGCAAGCAGCAAGTACAATGACAAGATCTCACTCATCCGTACCGACATCACCAAGCTCCGCACTCACGCCATAGTCAATGCTGCAAATGAATCCCTTCTGGGCGGTGGAGGCGTGGATGGCGCAATCCACCGAGCCGCTGGACCTGAGCTCCTGGACGAATGCGAAACACTTGATGGCTGCGACACAGGCGATGCAAAGATCACCAACGCCTACGAACTGCCATGCAAGAAGGTCATACATGCTGTTGGTCCGAGGTACCACGCGACCAAGAGAGAGGGAAAGCACACACAGCTACTACAAAGCTGCTACACCAGGAGTCTTGATCTTGCGGCTGAACACGGCTGCAAGAGCATCGCATTCAGCGCGCTCAGTACTGGTATCTACGGATATCCGAGCGAGGAGGCTGCCGAGACGGCCATTGCGGCTGTCAAGGGGTGGCTCGATGCAGACGAGGAGCGGAGCAGCAAGATTGAGCGCATCGTCTTTTGCAGCTTCTTGCAAAAGGACGAGAGAGCCTATGAGAAGTTCATACCGTAAGTCAAAGCTCGTCATGTTTGTGCAAGAGAGCCATTCACTAATCTTACTCTAGACAATTCTTCTCATTCGAATCTGAGAGCGCTCAGACCGTAGCGACTGACAAAGAGACGGAGGAGACCAGCAGTGGCGAGGCACCAGTTCTACCCGATGTACCAACAAACGAGCCGGTCGAGGCTGGACAGCCTGACGCAAAGAAGCGCAAGCTCGGCGACGAAAAGCCCGAGTGAACTGTTCGCAAAAAGGCAACACATTCAGTGATGAATGAACAAGTTTGAAAGTTTTGGCGTTCAGCAGAGATATTCAGCATGAGATACCCGTGGGGCAGAGCACCCATATAAATGATGATGAAACGAGAGAGAGTCGAATGAAAGCTTTTGGACACCGATACTTTCACCTGTTTGTCTTCATATATGCTTGTGGTGATGTTCGACCTGACTCTGCGACATGATTCTTGGACGACATGGCGGCTTGAGAGTGTAAATCCATGGTACAAATCCAGAATTCTTGTATGTCACTGTAAACGAACAATGTATATCGATCTCGTTCAAAAAGACGTATCTGCAAACTGCAAACGCGTGTTTGACGCGTGCTGATCAGAGAGCTTGACGTTGATTGGCTCGCGAGGGCCCCACACACTTTAGCCGACGCGATCAACTGCAGGCAGAACTTCCATTGGAAGTGCGTCTTCTTCGTGACCAATGACATTACCATGGGCTGAACTGTGTTACACATGGCCACAATTAAGGCCATTGAAGGACGTTCTGTCCATCAGATCCAGTCTGGTCAGGTCATTGTCGACCTCAACTCCGTGGTCAAGGAACTTGTCGAGAACAGTCTGGACGCTGGTGCCACTTCCATCGAGGTCCGTTTCAAGAACCAGGGTCTTGATTCTATAGAAGTCTCGGACAATGGCAAAGGCATTGCGCCCGAGGACTACGAAACTATCGCTTTGAAACACTACACTTCTAAATTGTCGAGCTATGAGGACCTCACTTCTCTGGAGACCTTCGGCTTCCGTGGAGAAGCGCTTTCATCGCTGTGCGCCCTTTCGAAATTCCACATCACCACTGCTAGAGCCGAAGATGGTGCTGTTGGTAAACGCCTCGATTTCGAAGTATCCGGCAAGCTGAAAGGGACCAGTGTGGTCGCAGCACAAAGAGGCACGACCGTGGTTGTCGAGAATCTGTTTCACGGCCTTCCCGTACGCCGGAAAGAACTGGAGAAGAACATCAAGCGTGAGTATGGCAAGGTGACTACTCTGCTGAACTCTTACGCCTGCATCAGCGTAGGAGTGCGCTATGCAGTGAGCAATCAGATCCCCAAGGGTAAGAAGGTGGTGGTCTTTTCGACGAAGTCGAATACTACGACGAAGGAGAATATCGTCAATGTGTTCGGCGCGAAGACATTGTTGGCTCTCGTCAAGCTTGACCTCAAATTGGAGATGGAACCCAGCAAGGGCCCTTCCACACAAAGCGCTCGCAATTGGTCGACCCAAGGACTGGACCGTTCAAGGGAAGTCCTTGTCCAAGGCCACATTTCTAAGCCAGTCTTTGGCGAAGGTCGGCAAGCTCCGGACCGTCAGATGTTCTTCGTGAACTCACGGCCATGCGGACTTCCTCAAGTCTCCAAAGCATTCAACGAGGTCTACAAGTCGTTCAACGTCTCGCAGTCTCCGTTCATCTTTGCCAACTTGGTCATGGATACCAACGCATACGACGTCAACGTCTCCCCCGACAAGAGATCGATCATGCTTCATGACCAAACGGCTCTACTCGACAGTCTGAAGTCTGCCTTGGCCGCGATGTTCGAGCAGACAGATCATACTGTCCCACAATCAACTTTGCCAAATCGGAAATTGCCTTCGTTCCAGCGGCTTACCATCTCGAGAAAGCCCTCAACTGGACCTTTCATTGAAGAGAGCGAAGAACAAAGTGGAAGTGACGGCGATTCGCAAGATGAACACCATGGAGTCGAACAGATCTCAGCAAGCACTCGTCGTAGGAGTTCGGACAAGCCAGCGACCGCCCCTGTAAGCCTGATCGAGAGCTGGGCGAGCCGCGACAGCGAACTACGCAGCGACAAGCCGGTGAAACGCCTGTCCTCCGCTCCAAAGGACCAAGCCAAGGCCGCAGGCGCTAGAACGTCTGAATCGAACGCAACCGTGGCCAATGTAACGAATCACGGTCTCAATTCCGTAGATTCAGAAGTTCCCAAAAATGTCGACGACCGCATCGACGACGCTCGAAGAAAGCAACCCAATGTAACACTCACCAATCCTGACCCGATGAGTACCCCATACGATGATCTCTTCTCTCAACGGCCACCGCCCCAAATACCGCAGAGAGTTCAAGACTTCAACGCTTTCATGGAGCAGGCTAGAGAAGCTGGACGCGAGGAATCTCCAGCGTGTGATTCAAGTCAGGCAGGACCGGCGGGAACCGAATCATTACCAATTCAGGAAGCAGAATCTGAGATACGCGTGGTCCAACCGAGTAGTCAGAAAGTCACCCCCGGGCCAGTGGCAAACGCTTTCGACCGCATGAGACATAGGCGGACTCCACAACAGACAGCCCAAATCACAATCGGAAACCAAACAACTACCACAACTGTTGGGAGTGCTCCGATGTACAAGAAACGAAGGATACATGAGCCAGTCAATTCACAGGCCGCTGCTGCTTTCGGCTGCAGCCCACTGCTGGCTCGGGGACTTCGCAACTTCGCAGCTCCCGGGACACAGATTGATTCTGACGACGACGATGATGCTCGGGCAGGCTTGAGCAGGCCAGCAGCTCCTTCCGCAGATCATGATAGTGATCAAGAGCTGGTATCTGGTGAAGACGAAGCAATGTCTGAAAACTCCGCCATGGAAGATGACACTGCCCATGACGATGCTAGCGAAGAACCACCCGGTCCACAATACGTAAATCATGCGGCCGACGATGGATCTCTAGCTTCAGATAGCATAGATTCGACAATTCTTCCGGTCGCAGATAACGATGAGTCGGACGAAGAGTACCTTGATGAGGAAGCAAAGAAAATCAGAGAGGATGCAAAGGTCGCTCAACTCATCCAAGAAGCTGAAGCAATGGCGGCGCGACCTTCATCGCGAAATTTGCAACGAGCGTCACAAGTACTCAAGAACTCTAGCGGACGCAAGGATTCCACACTCAAACTCAGCTGCACCGTACACCCCTCACTGGATCAGATAGGGCTACAGGCACAAGCTCTCACTGCCGCTCTGGTAGCTTCGAAGGCTCACGGCCCATGCCAAGATAGTGCCGTCGTTAAAGATGAGTTGGACAGCACACAAGCCGAAAACAAGCTCTCTTTGACTGTCACAAAGCCCGACTTCGAGCGGATGCGCATTATTGGCCAATTCAATCTTGGATTCATACTGGCTATTCGGCCGCCTTCTCACGACCAGGACCAAGACGAGCTGTTCATAATCGACCAGCATGCTGCCGACGAAAAGTACAACTACGAACGCTTCTCTCGCACCATCACGCTGCAAAGCCAACGTCTTGTCCAGCCAAAGATACTCGAATTGACTGCTGTCGAGCAAGAAGTCGTATTGAATCACTCTGGTGCTCTAAAGGCTAATGGATTCGAGATCGAAATCACCGCTTCTGACTCTGATGAGATGGAGGAGAGCACGAAACGCACATGCCACCTTCTCACTCTGCCTACTTCGCACACTACTACCTTCGACCTCTCCGATTTATCTGAGCTGCTTTATCTCCTGTCCGAAACACCCACATCAAGCTCTGTCATTCCCCGGCCGAAAAAAGTCCAGCGTATGCTGGCTATGCGGGCTTGTCGAAGTAGTATCATGGTCGGTAAGGTATTGACCATGAAGCAAATGGAGCAAGTGGTGAGACACATGGGCGAGATGGAGAAGCCATGGAATTGTCCGCACGGAAGGCCAACTATGAGACACCTGGCGGGTCTTGGTGAGTGGAATGGATGGAGAGAAGGGCTTGCGGTCGACGGCGATGTCGATGGAATACGCTCCGGAGAGGATCTGAGTGCTTGGAAGAGATGGCTCGAAGATCGAGTGTAAATGATTTCACACAATATGTCTGCCCTGCCAGCGCAGACCACAGACATGGGAAAGACTTCAATAATTATTACAGGATGCGTATCTATATTACTGTCCTCTGGTCTGGGACATCTCGCTCCCATATGGCCACCACGCAATCGCCATCGCAGCCATAAGCCACAATCATATCATATAAGTCTCAGCATTGTCATTAACAAGCCTCATCGCAGCCTCCCTGAAATCATCCCTGATGATGTCGGGCCCACTCTCCTTATACCTGAACATCGCCTTCTCATCCGGCGTCCAATTCGGCCAGTGCGGCAAGTCAAGACCATGATTGTTCGGGTCAAGCGAGTTCACAAAAGCGATGTTCGTGCTCATTATGTTCTTGCTATTCTGACTGAGAAGCGGTGGTAAAAGACCGAAGCTGTTGAAGGCTACATCTGATGCGTGGAAGGATCCGAGCACTGGGAGGTTGGTCAAGTCGCCGAGCAAGCCGATCTGGCCGAGGATTGGGAGGCTTTGTTCGATCAGGTAGGTCCAGCTCTTGCGCTTGCCGTGGGCGTAGGTTTGCTCGAGGAGGTCGCGGCGGCCTGTGTGGAAGACGTAGTCGCCGATTGCTGCACTGAGGCGCTTGTACTGAGGCCCGAGCTGGTTTAGGAGGCCGGTGTCGAAAGGCGAGCCTTCGCGGGGATCGGTGGAGTATGAGTCTGTGAATGCGCGGACTTCTTCGTCGGTTGCATTCTTGAACCACACGTCTTTCCAGAATTTCTGGAAGTCGGCGTCGGTGGTGATGTTGAGTTGTGCGATGATGGAGAAGAGCGTTCCTTCGTCTTTCCTGCAAGAGGGTCAGTGGCGTGCAGTGGAATGATGGACATTGTAAAACTTACATGTCACCAATGATGTAAGGGACATCAGCAACCTTTCCTTCGCGTAGCAGACGGTGCGGTGAGTCGACCAGGTAAGTTCCGTCAGGTCTTGGATACCAGCCTGGGAGTCTGACATTGGTGTAGGAAAAGAAGTTGGGTAGCTGCTGGAGGGCATTGTAAACTTTCTTGTATTCCGCGACTTTCAAGCAAGCGAGTTTGTCAACAGCTGCACCGCAGCCTGATTGCTCGACGATAAAGTCGAAGATGTACTGGTCCGTATGGATGTCCTTGACCTTGGCGATGCCGCCAGAAGCCATGATGGCACCATGAAAGAGCCCTCCAGGGCTGCCATTGTTGAGGACCAGGTGCGTGGCAATCGCCAAAGATCCAGCGCTTTCGCCATAGAGCGTCACGCGATTCTTGTCGCCGCCGAAGTTGCCGATGTACTTCTGTATCCATTCCATTGCCGTTCTCTGGTCCTTGAGCAGGAGGTTAGAGGCTCCAGCATCATCCATCTCCTTCGAGTTCATCGCACCGAAAGCATTCAAGCGGTGATTGGCGGAGACAAATATCATAGGCTGCCCCATCGCAACAGATTGCTTCACAAGAGTCGCTCCTTGATAGAGCAAGCCCGGAAGAAGAGTCGTTTCAGCACCAAGCGCTGCAGACGAGCCGAGTTCGAAGCCGCCGCCGTGAATCCAGAACATTACCGGGAGACCAGAGGTCGAATTGACACCTGCCGGGACTTGTACATTGATGCTCAGGCAGTCTTCTCCTTGGTTGCCGATTGGAGCGAAGACGATTTGCTCCAGCGTTTGTAGAAGTCCGTTCACCTGGCGCAATAGTAAGTATGGTCTCCGATGGCTGTTGTCTTGATACCAGACACACCTTTGTGTTTGATGAAAGACTCGTGAACTGACTCTGTGGACAAGCATCGCCGTATTTCGTGGCATCTTGGGTTCCTTCAAGCTTGTCCAGTTCTGCGTTCACCAATCGTGGATTTTCGAGACGGCCGGCTTTTGCGAACGGCATTCCAAGGAAGCTGTCAACTCCCAGATGCTGCGAATTGCCTTTGAATGTGCCATAGTCGAGTTGGACTGTGGCCTTTCCGACGACACTTTCCACGACGTCTCCAACAACGCCTCCGACCACAGAAGGTAATGTTGAAGTAACTGGTAGGCTACCAAGGAGATTACGAAGCAACATTCTGAACAGATCGTGATACTGATTGCACGACTCTAGTGTCACATCAAGACATGAAGAAGGGAGTACGGGCGCAGTCAACATATACCAAATACCCGGCGGTGGCGATCGCATCGCTGCACGCTCTTTTTCGTGCCGATTTACCACGTGCCGAAATGATACAGCGTCTTGCTGATAGGACAGATCAACAACGTGCGCTAGATTGGATAGCTGAACAACGAACGAGACCTGCTACTCTTGTTCTGATCGTCAGAGCCGACGATGACTAGGTGCTATTAAGGAGTAGCTTGTCCATTAGTGAAGGCAAGAATGTACGCTAGGAATTGATAACCATCGCGCCTAGGTTGAGCCGAGAATCTTTTCGAGAAGCGTCAATGTTGTGCTCATACTCTGACATGTATGCTCCCACAATGGCATGGTGTGCCACCAGTGTGCTTATCGTCAAAACCTATCGACGTAGCTCCGTTGGTTTGAACTTGTGCCAGCACAAACATGCACCTCGGCGGTGACATTCAGACTGTAAGACGCTCGCGCCCTTGGTGTTGTTGTACGAGTAACCCGAACGTGAAGTGGATACTACTGGATTCCAACGATGCAACGATGATATTAGCGTGTAGACCATCTTCAGGGGTTTGAACTAGTTGGCGTTAGATGTTCGGATCTTGCTGTGATCTTCTCAGCTGTGCCGGATTCAGCCCCGTCTCGAGGCTTCTCTTCGAAAGTCCGTCTTTACATTGCCGAAGATTAGTTTAGTTTTTGTGGCTTAACAGATATATACCTTTGGCTTCCCTGTACGCATCAAGTACATATCCTCCATGATTTTGACTGTCACTCGTGGCAGGGCCAAGCCCCAAACCGTCCAAGCCGCCGCGCAAGAGCTGGACCAACTCGCTGGAGAAACAGCATCCTGAAGTTGCGAACATTTCGTCACTACTGATTCGGATTCGGTGGTCCTCTCCGAGCTTCAGAATTTATCATGCAGATTTTGGTTAACTCTATAAGTTCTAGTTATAATAACATACTAGCTAGACTAAATGATAGGAATATTCTAGGGTATCACTTTGGTATAACAAAAATCATAGGAGATAGCTTAAAGAGATGATATTAGGCATACTGCTTAACCTAACCCTAACCCTTAATATCGCCCAAGATTACAAATTACGTGATTAGAACCAGATACGCAATAGTACTATATCTATGTTACTCTACTTCATTTCAACTATACTTTCTATCTACTATTTGTACGAGGACTTATATAAGGAAGATCCGGTAATCATAATCGTCGATCTCGCTACATTGCTGTCTCGACGCTATAAAAATCTGAAAGCCGTAGATTACCAGCGAACCCGAATCAGTAGTAATAATATGCGACATGCCAACTCGTGGATGATGCATCGAAGGCTTACGCCATACAATCCTCGCGGTTGTCCACTGTACGGACGGCATGTCAGTGGGCAACGCGCAGTTATCAGTCTGAACCAATTCTACTACTTTGAAAGTACTATTTCAATCCACGAGGCGCGTGCGCTGCGCATG
>Ga0265797_10002351_pt1 | contig 31886 bp, 38 predicted proteins | sample P2T30metagenome_FD_192433 | JGI IMG/M metagenome (GOLD analysis project Ga0265797, IMG submission 192433) | Plant litter microbial communities from East Loma Ridge, Irvine, California - P2 T30 | ecosystem: Environmental > Terrestrial > Plant litter > Unclassified | place: USA: California... | reverse complement strand
GAGGATCTGATCAAGGATCTCGTTTGGAAGACGTTCGAAAAGGTCCCCACCAGGAGGATAGAAGTGTTGAACACGCTGAGCATCCGACAAAGGCTTGACAAACGCGTAGTAGAACCAGTCTTCGTTCTTTTCCTTAAAAAGCGAGGCCGTGTCGCAGTTGTAATCATTGCGCTGTCCAATATGAATAGCTTGATTGAGCTCCGGGCAGACAAGCTGGTACCAATCAGGAAACCCGTTATTTGGGTTGCGGTCGAAAAGGTTACCCATAGTCTTTTATGGTCTTTGTGCGGCTCCAAGGAGATGAAGCCGTATCTTGGGAGTTGGAGAAACCATCTCGCGACTGTCTGCCCCTTGTTCATGTGATGTCGCGCCACAGCCTAGGCTATATCCAAACCGGAAACAGCAATGTGATGCAGTAGTAATCGAACACGCTTAGGCAGCTGCGCTTCCATCCACGAATGGAAGCACGAAGAAAAGCGGGCCCTCGCTTGCCTGCTACCACGAACGGCTTGGTACGATTGAACAGCAATGTAATTAATCCGTCGAATAGGCATCGTCAAATGAGGCACGCGATTGTCTTGCCAAGTAAACACCGCACCGTCGAGTGTCATGGCTCGGTGTTTGTCTGCAGTGTCAAGTTTTGGTCGCGCTTCGATTGGCAGCACTTCCAAGAGCCGTAGAGGTCGTGATAGAGTGATTAGCCTAAGCTGCATCGGGTTAGTCAAAGATCGATGCATAGCTACGAGGGATTGGACGAACCTCGGCATCTCAATTTGGTGAATAGCGGTCGGACTTCACTAACTATTTGTTGAATAATAGCGTGCGAATGCACTCACCACGCATAAAACACCATAGCTGAGTCAAGAGGACAGCGCCCAATTCACTTACTAAGCGCGCGGTCTTGTATGAATGAACCGGATATTCACTACCGTGTTTGAGCAGCTGTGACTACTTTGGAATGACTGAATGAAAAACGACGGGCGATTACATATACCTCTGCGTACCATCAGCTAGCCAATCTAACATACATACCTGCAGACTTGTGACCATCAAAGTTGTAATATACTCATTTACCTAGCCTATTCCTCAGCTATCCGCCCACTTGACCCATATCACAGCCTGAAGTCAGAACACACAACCACAGCGGCACCACGATGTCCACCAACATTGGCACCAACACAGTGCAACGTGCAAAGTCACCGCTCGAAGACTTTCTCCATCGAGCCAGCAACGCCGGCCTACACATAGAAGCGGAAGTAGAGATGAATCAAACGAGGGCTAATAGTAGCGGCAATTGGGAGGCTGTGAATGAATCGCACTACGTAGATGAACAGGACAAGGACGAGTGGGTTCTTGTCGGCAAGACAGAGGGCGAGAAGACGCAGGAATGTAACGCGAAGCAGGGGGCGGACGAGCGGACAAAGCAGGTCATACAGCACTGAAGGATTGATAGTTGGACCGTTAGCAAAAGTGCCATGGAATCGAGATCAAGCAAAGACAGCTTGGAAGCAGGATTGGGTATCTTCATTCCGTAGCCACGCGCAACATGCACTCTCGCCTTTATATCAGCAATTCAATTGCCACCGACATCCATATCAGTCTCATAGTGTCCGCTCGCGGCACTCGTGCTATGCGCGTCGCGACGATGCTCCCGTGGTGTCCAGCGTGTAAGGTAGTGTGATGGCACCGAGTCCCGGCTCATTTCTTTCCCTTCTTCTTCTTCTTGCCTCCCGCGCCGCCCGTACCAGCCGCAGGTACACCACCCATCTTGACGTCCCCACCCTCGTCGACCTGCGGTGTAGACGCGCCTTCTCCGCCAGCCGGCATGCTCAAATCCTCCATCGTCTCCGGCAGCGCTGCCATGTGTCTCCCCAATCTCCCCAGATTGCCAATCAGCCGGCCGACCTCGGCGCCCTTGTTCGTCTCATACTGCAGACATGTGCCCGACTCTGGATCGTACGTCTTGAGCGTAAAGAAGACGGTGACTTCCTCGGGGTTCTGCGATTGCGGCGGCGGTGAAGACGCACGCGATGTGTCGGCGGGTCGGGCGGCTCTCTTCTCGTCGTACTTTTGGCGCTTCTTTATCTTGGAGGATGTGGGTTTTAGGACCGAGTATTTGGATGTGATGCGTGTCTAGGAGGCATGGGTTAGATGAGGCCGTGTCGCGTGCGTGCGGCAGGGTGGAGCTTGGCATACGGATGTTGGTCGCGCTTTGAGGAGGAGCGACGACTGCTCGTACCACTCTGCGCTCGTGTCGAAGTATGGCATCGTGGCGGGTGTGGGTGGGTGTCTGGGGTAATGGGAGGGTGAAGGTGACGATGAGGCATGGTCGGTGCCCTGTGGGTTCGGTAGGCGGGCAACTTTTGGCGGGGTCGCTCGGGAGAACATCGGTCCAGGCCAAAACCGTCACTCCCACCTAGGCACCGTACCGCGCGACAGGTACCCGGAAAAAGGGCTGAAGCAACCACCGACCTATCAAGCAGCAGCATTCCTCGTTGTTCAACGGTCCCTCGAACCTTCCACGTCCAAGGTAGTTGACTCACGGCTCAACCGTCTCATCTCAAAAGTTCAGACTCAACTGCGATACCCCCCAAAACACGCCTTGGTCTACCTAACACATCAATCGCATCTGATATATTTGTGGCATCATGGATGACTCCGTTGCCCAAGACTTTGGCAACATGAAGCTAGAGGAAAAGACGGACAGTGACAAGATGCCCACCCCTAGGGCTGAACTCGAAATTACCATTCAAGGACTAGTGGCACGTGGCAACCATCTCAATAACGAAGTGGAAACCTACATCGCCGCAGTTCTAGAGAAGCAAAAGGTTGGAAAGGTCTACAATCCAGTCGAGTACGTTCAGTCATCGTGCTATCCAAGATAGCCTGGATGATCCCCTGGTATTCGCTCCACCAGTAAGCTTAGCCGCGATATCTACTACAAGAGTACCAAACCAACACGCTCGTTCGCACAACTAACGACAACAGATACGGGAAACTTCGCACCGATATGCGCTGTGAACTCGCCTTCCTGAAGAAACTCGCAGGCTCCAACATGGATGAAGAGAAGGCCCGTAACTACATTGTGTCTTCTAATCTCCTGTACTACGAAGCCCTATGGGCCGCCGCAAAACGTACATCAGGGATCCGAAGTTTCCGAAAATTATTCTTCTGGGACCGACACAAAGCTCCGGGTGGTAAAAACACAACAAAAGGCGTCAGCCTAGCAAAAGGAAGCCAAAGCAAGAGCAAAACTTCTGCACTTGTCGACATCGTCGCGGAAGAAGGCGCAGAATGGATACGAGTATCAACTGTCTCCGAGAAACGTATTCTATTCGATCTCGCAAAGCTGGGCTGGGTGAACGACTCCGACTCGGACGACGAGGACATGCCGCCGCGCCCTGAAGACGACGATGACGACGAAGACCAGATCGACGTGGTGCGGAATGCTCGCGAGCTTGCGCGAGCTGCGCGCGCAAATCCCGTGCGTGGTCGGCCGCCCAAGGTGCATTTCGTCCTCACACGAATCTCTGCTGGCAAAACACCAGCTATCGATATGATCATCAACAAGATACGCGCAACGGGTGCGCTAGTACAGTGCGGAGAGGACATACCGCCCGCGCTGTCGATAGACGCCGTGCTACCACGGCTGCTCATCGATCGATCGCGAGCGCTGAGCGATACCCTGAATATCGACTGCACCATTCTGCTAGCGCTCATATCGGATATCTCGCACAAGCCTTGCCCGATACTTGACTGGTATCCGGGAGAGGTGCGGGCTCAGATTGAGGAGGAGGCTGTAGAGCACTTGTTGCCAACACGTCTGTATCCTGCCATTGGCGCGCATCCCATGGTGTGCACGCGCGAAGCTGCCGACCAGATGAATCTTATCGTGCAGACTCTGGCGACTGATACGGAGAAGCTGAGAGCGGACATACTGCTAGGACAAGGCGATTGCGCCTCGTGGTCGCGAGAACGGCTTGTGGAAGAATGGGTACGTACTCGCAGGCTGCCCGCTCCACTCGCATATCGAGCACCGACAAAATCACCTCATCACGAAACCACTACATAGTTTCTTACTGACAATCCTCTTCCAGGCCGCCATATCGGATTACTCCTCACCCCCACACTTGACCCTCCCCATCGTCGTTAAAAGCCCCAACATTGACGCCCTTATCGCCAGCCTCCCCAGCGTAGCAGCGACCGTCGTTGCTGAATTACTCGAAAGTCCCTCTGGCCTTCTCAATCAATCCATCTTCCTTTACGGCTGGGCTGAGGGCCTCACGACGCTGAGCGCGAACCGTGGTCGAGCGAAACAGATTGATAATATTATTAATGAGCATGGATTGAAGGATGGGGAGGCGGGTCCGCATATTTGGCTTTGTGGTGAGTCGAGGAGTTTGATTGCTAAGCATGGGCGGAGGAAGTAGGTGGGATGATGGGAGAGGGAGGGAGCAAGAGGGGAAAGGAGAACGGAAATGGAATGTTGGCTAAGCAGTATTAAGAGAGATATGTGCTTTCAGGAAGTCAAGGTTCATGTTACTATGTGTGAAGAGGTCATATTGTAGTGATTGAATCTTCTAGAAGGTCACAAACCGGAAACGCGGGCTGCTGCTGATCCGGCGAATGCATTCAGAGGATATGGAGGCCTTCGCTCCAATTTCCCGTCGCTAGATGCTATCAAGATAATGAGTAACGATACAGCGATCGATGGTGTAAACTGGCTCGGCAATCGACCCCTTCTTCGTCAACGTTATTTAGCAACTCTCCACAGCAGTAGAACAATTTCCAGCCCCATTTCTGTCTGTTCCATACTTCGGCCGCACGATCACATTTGTACTCCAGGTCCATCATCCACATCTCTTCGCCCTCCTTCTCGTCTATGAACAAGACGTTGTCACAAGGCCAGGAATCCTCGTAGGAAGTCCCATGCCAGCACTCAAAGTCGTCCTTTCCGCCGAGCACGTTTCCGCCGAGCACCACGTGAATCTCCGTCGCATTTTCGAACCAGTCAAGATTGTCTGAATCAGCTGATTGGGTAGCCCCACGCCTCCAAAATTCAGTCATCTCGCGCTTGAACTTCAATCGCTTGATGAGATGTGCAACACTCCTGAATTTGTCAAACCAACAGTCGTCAATGTCAATCATATCGATGTCCAGGTTGCACCAGACATAGCTGCGTTGTCCAGGCTGCCAATCGCCGTTACGGCGGCGTTTTTTCTTTGTGTCGCCGTTATGAGCACAGAGCTCAGAGAAGCAACGTTGATATAGTCCAGCGTTCCGCGACTCCCGACAGGTCTGTAGTGACCCTGGTATGGGTGTCGTTGAATGTAAGACTTCGAACCACCGACTCCCTTCTGTTCTGCCTCTGAATTCAACCTTAACAGTGCGTGGCTCTACAGTCAGCTCCCATACCCGGAGACGAAGCTCGGCAGGGAGCCGTGGAAATGGATGGAATGTACCCATGTGTGGACTGGTTATGACAACGCGATCAAGATCCTGAATGCGCGCTCGAAGGCCGAAGATTGGTTCACAGACGTGCTCGACGTCAACGGTCGGAACCTGGGTAAGGATCCTGGAAGTGGCAAGAGATTGGAAAGCAGTGGACTGGGAGAAAATCCGGAACGAGGCTTTAAGCAAAAGTGCAAGCAACGAAGCTGTTAAGAACAAGAGCAGGAGCTTTCTCAATGAGATCTACAAAGAGAACGCAAAGGGTCCAAGGACAAAAAGAAGACCAAAGCTGCGATGACTCACCGTTCAGTCATCCGGTCTTTCAAAAGGCACTAAGACCGAAATGTGCGCTGCCGCCGATGATCCTGCTGGTCAGCCGCGTCTAGGATCTCATGTAATTATCGTATCAATTCTGTAATCTAAGCACGGCCGATGCTACGAATTGGCTCCCATGTTCATATAGTCACCCTAATTTAGGGGCATCCCGTTGCGAAATAAGGTATTATGGCCCTGCTCTCTGCTACCCGCTTCCAAGAGACGGTCATACTTATCCTCCAGGTCCAGCAACTTCATCTCCTGTCCCTCCTCCTCGTCTATAAACGTCACGTTTTCTGCCCCACAGTTCCAAATGTAGTCGTCCGAAGCCCCATGCCAGTTCTCAAAATCGCCGTTTTCGCAAAGCACCACATGGATCTCCGACACATTTGTGAAATGTTGAAGCTCGTCGCATTCTAGCCCACGGCACCAGTCTTCATCGGTATTGTCGCGCGTAAATCTTAGTCGTTTGATCAAGTGCGCAGAAGGTCTAAAGGCTCCAAGATCGGTGTTGCCGATAGAAACCATGTCGATGTCCAAGTTTAGCCATATATAGCGCCGCTCGGCGTCCTCCGGATATCCATAACGAATAGCCAGATCAGAGAAACAACGCTGATACAGTCTAGCGTTCCGCGCTTCTTGACATGTCTGTAGTGGTGCTGGCACGTACGTTGACGAGGTTAAGACACTGAAGGGCCGCCGACCGAGTTCCCGCTTGGTTTTGAAACAGACCTCAACGATACGAGGCTCAACCGTCATTTGCCATATCTGAGCACGAAGTTCCGCAGGCAGTCGTGGGAATGGATGGAATGTAGCCATGCCGTAGCGAAGAATCCGAATGACGGTGATGTTGCGTGGATACTTCGGCGTGTGCACACATACGAGCGATAATTAGCGGTAATGGAACATAAGAACAAGAGATTTGTACCTGCATGCGAATAGAGTTTAATGCAGGGACCCGACCGTTTGCCAAGGATCAGAGGATCATATGACTAGCTCATGTTTGTATCCACCTTCCGTTTCCGGAAGCGCCCCGGATCCTTCGTGGTGACATCTTGGGATTTGCGATATGAGGAAATCCGGATAGCGCTGGTTCGGAGCTAGAAATGGAAGCTGCGATTCCTTCGCATTACGCGAACCGCCTTTACCCGTTCATCCCAGGCGTCGGATCTCACGATGCTCAATGAGCATGCGGCGCAGGCGGCGCAGTAGGCCCAGACCTGGATCTATCAAACTCAGCTCCGTTACTGGCATGAGGACCTAATATCGTGTTGCTCATTCGAACAATGTGCTCGAAAGAGTCCCATAGGTCTCGTTGGTAGCATATACTCGATCGCTTCTCGCCCGCACTGCTCCTTACCCTGCATCGTTGCGATATCGTCCATCATGAAGCTCACAGCCTTCATTGTTCTGGCCGAGCTCGTTCGCCTGGTCGTTTCCGCCCGCCGACCAGATCTCCAGTGGGACCCAGAGACTGTCAAAGACTGTGTCGAATGGTACGATAATGGTTGGGATGTGTCGTGTGAAGACACGCGCAAGATGTTTGGCATCAGTCCTGAACTATTCCATAAATGGAACCCTTCGGTTGGCCTCGACTGTAAGCCTTGGAACTTCCAATCATATTGCGTTCTTACGCAGGAGAGGATCGATACCGAGCCAATACCGGGATTGACCTCCATCATCTCTACGACTACGACCACGACCACCTCGTCTACAGCCACCCCTTCTCCTACTTCTTGGACCGACATAGGGTGCTATGTAGAGGATCCGACGTTCCCACTTCTCGACAGAAATACGAGCCCTGATGGAGACGCATCCTTGACCATCCCTGATTGCAAAGACACCTGCTATCGCGATACCTACAGATTCGCGGGTGTACAGGAAGGCAATCAATGCTGGTGTGGCACTTACGTCATCGGGCAATGGGCGAAGAATCAGACCGACTGTAACGTTCCCTGCACTGGAGACAAGACGACATATTGCGGTGGAAAGGGATTATTGAAGATATTTCAAGAAGCAGGTTGGAAAGAGGAGGCTACACCAACGGTTGTCTCAGGAAGCAGCATTACAAGCACCAACACCGCCAGTACTAGCAGTATGACAAGTGCCAACGTTGCCAGTGCTAGCAGTACCACAAGTGTCAACGTCGCGAGTACTAGCCACACTTCTGGAGCCAACAAGAACGTGGTCATATTTCGCGCGGTGCTGGCGTTCTTCTCAAGGTGTTGATAGTATTGCTGAAGTTGTAGACTGCTTGTGCGCGTAGCAAGCCAGCTCGCGTAACGAGCCGCCGAGGGCGTGATGGTGCGAGTGCGAGTGCGACACCGAGAACGAAGCTCTCGTATGGCGTCGTATGCACGGCCCCGGATCCGCGCCCTTTCCGATATACGACTAGTACCCCAGACTTGACGTCGCCTCGCGCTGTCCTATGCAATTAGAAAAGACCTTATTGGCCAAATGTGTCTGTGAAACAAACAATTCTGGGGCCGTTGAATTAAGCATATCTGGGATCGACACCGGAAGTGCGGCTGCAAGCCCTTTCCGCCTTGCATCACCTAGGATACGAGTGCTTTGTAACTGACCATCTGGTATTCGTTGCGAAGCTGGTGCTGTAACCTAGCAACTACTGTTACGCGTATGTCGTAAGGATACGTGTGGATACTTATTGTTACTTTTGGAGCCACAAGTCGTCTACGTAACAGGCTTCGAGAAGATATAAGAGATGGCACCGCTCTCATCAGTCGTACTTCAAACACAGCTTCCACTGCAACCCAACTCATCTACAAAGCACCTTTTCACGTACACCGCCATCGAAAACCTCATGATGAAGCTCACTGCTGTTCTTGCCGCCTCCACTTCCGCGCTCGCTTCTGCGAGGCCCCAGTATGGTGCCGCAACTCCAGACCCACACGCTTGGATGCCTGCCTCTACAAACGATTGTAAGTGCACACATCAAAAAGACCATGCTATGGTTCAGAGCTGACACGCGCAGTCCGCGGCCCATGCCCGATGCTCAACACTCTAGCAAATCACGGTTTCCTTCCTCGCGATGGCCGCAACTTCACCCAGGAGAACGTCGTCAAAGGCCTGAAGGACGGCTTGAACTTCAACGGTTCACTTGGCGCACTCATGTGGCAGCAAGCCATCATCGCAAACCCCAAACCAAACGCTACGTTCTTCACTCTAGAGCAGCTCAACGTTCACAATGTTCTTGAGCACGATGCCAGTCTTACGCGTACTGATGCTGCCTTCGGTAACAACCATGTCTTCAATGAGACTGTATACAACACATCAAGAAAGTGGTGGACAGATGAGACCGTAACACCTGAGATGCTGGCCAACTCCAAGATATTTCGTCAGTTGGAGAGCCGCGCAACCAACCCAAACTACACCTTTACTGCTTCCACCGAGGAGTTTAGTTTGGGTGAAGTTTCGGCACCTATCATCGCCTTTGGCAGTTTAGAAGACGGTACCGTCAACCGCACGTTGATGGAATACTTCTTTGGTAAGTTCTTTGGCAACACGCAATCGTGCGAGGAGCGATAGTGCAGTAGCTGACAACTGGGCAGAGAACGAGCGTCTTCCTTTTGAGTTGGGCTGGACTCAGAAGACGGATGAGATCACCCTCATGAAGATCATGGCTACTACAGACATCATTCGCAACGCGACGAGTCTACTTACTGGTGGCGAAACCGCTGAGGGTTCTCCTCATGGAACACGCGATCTCCATGGTGGAATGTTCTAGAGGATCTTCGGGACCAGATATGGTCCAACCGGCCATCATGAAGTGTTGTGCGCAAGATCCCATAAGACACACGTGTTGCCTTGGTCTTGCACTGACAGCAGATAGTTATACATCATCTCACTATCATAACCTCTTTCGAGAGAACCCTTTTGTCTCCGTTGCGTCCTATTGGAGTTATGATCAATCATCCGGTGGGGTTCCAAGCATTTTACTCCATACCCATAGCGCCCAGCAGGGAGCGCGTCATAGAGGCAGCGCAATATATGCCAGTCACGGTCAATGATCGCATTCCTAGTCGTGTACTAGCCATAAGTCTAAGGAAATGTGCCCACTGCACGAACTGAACAGTGACCTGGTCAGCAATACCTGCGCGCTCACTGTGCATATGGTCCGTACTTAACTGCGGAGCCGCCGCACGAAACGTACATAAATGGACACGGGTCGGAGGCAACTGGTCTTCAATAGTATTTTAATGCCTTGCTTGTCTTGTTCATGACCACGGTACAGCCTGTAGAACCACCAACTCCAAGTTCGTCATTCTCGTCGATGAGCGATGCTATGTACTGGATGTCGACGACAAATGTTGACTACAAGCGATGTACAACGAGGTCTACGCGGCATGCAGGATATGGTAGACGACGTTCACAGGTAAGAAGATTAGGCTCAGCCGTAGTGTGTCAGCCCAATGATTCCCTCCTCACCAGAGTCACGCAGAGGGCATCGCGCATACTCGACTGGTGATGCGCTGATGAAGCCTATATCGATATTATCTTTCCAGGCATCGGACAGTATCTTATCGTACTTGTGTGCTTGCTCAAGCAACGCGCCACCAACATAGAGCCGTAACCACCCACACACAGCGCCGCGCCAGCAAATATCATCCACTCTCGCAATCCATGATACTCCGGTGTTCGCCATGGGCGGCTCAAATGTGCTTGCGTACCCATTTGAGTCATCTGAGGCACTTCCGAAGCAGGTCGTGCTATCGCCGGCCAACGTCCGATATGACTGGGAGCCCCAAGGCCCCCATAGCTGGCTAATCGTTCATCGTCCTTACCCATTGTCGCCGAATGACAGCGTACTATCGCGCATCAATGTGATGCTTGCTCAAGTACTCTTCAAGGACCTGAGCGCACGTGTATTGCGCAAGCCGTGGTGTGAAGCAATAACGGGGTGGGAGACAGAAGAAAATAAGATGAACATGAAGCGCATGGCTCTTGATTGGTGGCCTTTGAGCTTTAATCAAAACACGGCATGGAAGAACGTAGGTGGAACGTCCGAAGAAGAGGGCGAACCAGCAGAGGAACTCATCGTCTGACCCTGGATACACCGAATCAGACCCTGACCAGGAAGTTGCTCTGGAAATGCTAGGCATTCGAGGTTGTACCTGGCTAATGTTGTGTTCGTGGATACCTAGGTAGGCGTCATGGATGGACGCTGTCCAACAGGCGAACTTAGCGCATTTCGGCCCGCCGCGGTTGCCGCCAGTCAGCCTCCCCATTACTGGACACTACACCTCAACTTGACCCGACCACTGCGCATACAACCACTTGTTCACCACTTGATATTGCGCGACATCGGCACAGATGCTGATTGTACGTACCATGGATCAAAAGTCAAAAGTCTAGACCCTCGGTCGGTATTGTTCCGGTGCGGCCTTCTAAGTCATGGGAAACGAGTCGTCCATAGTAAAAACCTCCGCTCGCTTGGCGACGTTTTGAAACCGCATCCGTGCAGTCCATCAATCATGCCCACTATCATGCACACTACACGTGCGACATGAATAATTACCGCAGGCGAGGTGTGGGGTACATGCGGTCTTGCTCGATCAGGAAGTAGGCGTCGCCTTTTCTAGCCTGGCGCTTGTGTATGGGGCGAAGAGTCGGAAATTTCAGGCATTGGTGGAGCTTCGACAACAGCGCTTTCTCATCTATTATATCTTGGCAACTGACACGAGAAGTACATTGTTCATGACTGGTGACGGAATGCTTGATGCGAAATGTCATAACGAAAGAGGCGGTCGTGGCGGGAGTATATATGGTACCTGGTACCTGTAGTTGTGGAGAGACAGTTTATCTTTGACCTACAAGATCGCATCAACAACCCATCTCCACCATCAAGGTTATATTTACTATGCGCTCTCTTACATTTGCTGCTGCAGTTGCAGCATTGTCTACTGCCAACGCGAAAGACATCTACGTGTCGCCAACAGGCACGGGAACGGGAACCTCTACCGCCCCCTTCGGCTCGATTCAGTCTGCTGTCAACGCTGCCGTAGCTGGCGATGTGATTCTCCTTCGCGCGGGTACATACAAACCGACCACCAATATCCAGATCACCAAGAGCGGCACTAGGACTCAGCCTATTACTCTCCGTTCTTTCGAGAAGGAGAAGGTCATCATCGATGGTGAGGGTATGCCTGGAACGCCATACGCCTTAGACGCATCCCTACCGAATAAGGAGCGCGGTGCTTTCCATATCGAAAAGGCAAATTACTGGAAGTTTTACAACTTGGAGTAAGTACAGCCGGCTACCTTGGTATTCTCCCTCACGCATACTGACCCATGTCCAGAATCATCAACGGCCCCTACGGTGTGTACGCCCGCGACGCCTCGCACAACCACTACGAGCTTTTGATCACTCACGACAACTACGAGACTGGCTTCCAGCTTCAGGGCGCATCTTCGAACAACACTGTCCTGTACCTCGACTCCTATCGCAACCGTGACCCGCGCAAGAACGGCGAGTCAGCCGACGGATTTGCATGCAAGGAAGGCTCAGGTGAGGGCAATGTCCTGCGCAATGCGCGCCTATGGGACAACGTTGATGACGGGCTCGACCTCTTCATGTTCGGATCACCCGTGACACTGGAAGAGGTATATGCATGGGGTAACGGCTTCAACCGCTGGGGCTTCAGTTCTTTCGAGGGCGACGGCAACGGTTTCAAGCTCGGTATTACCGATAACCCGCCTGCCAACCACATCGTGCGCAACTCCATGGCTTTTGCAAATGCGAAGAAGGGCTTCATCGATAATGGAAACCCGGGTAGCTTGACTTTCGAGCGCAACACCGCGTGGAACAACGGTGACGTGGGCTTCAATCTGAGGAGCTCCAGCTCGACCATGAACAACAACATCGCTGTGGCAAACGTGGGTAGTTCGCAGGTCAGCTTGACCGCGTCGGGAATCAAGGCTACTGGTAACTCGTGGCAGTCGGGTAGCTGGTCTAACTCGAGTTTCACAAGTGTTGACCCATCTACGCTGAAGAAGGCGCGTGGTGCTGATGGCAGGGTGCCTGCGAGCGACTTCTTGCTACCGAAGAATGGTGCTGCTATTGGTGCGACTACGCGAACCGACGTTTGATTTGACTCTGCAGTGGAGGTGGTTGGACGCCTCACTGTCTTCTCTTCTTGTAAATATTCCATCGCACACGCCTGTAAATATCGTAGTGTCCTATTCTTTGCATAACTTTTCTGCTAAGAGCCTTTGACATTGTGTACTTATTATTAATGACTTGGAGCGATGATTTTCGACATTGAAGTGACCGTTTCAGTAGCAAGTCTTCCCTGCTCTCCAAGACTGTTGCCATTGGGCGATTTCTTGGTAGTTGTGATATACCTCATTGATGGGTACCTTAGCGTAAGTGCAAGGCATGTGTCACGGAGGTTATGACTGGCTCGTCCAGAATGGATCGTCGCTGTAGTTTCTAGGGTAGTACTGCTAACATTGCGGCTCCGCGAGTACCTTACATGGGAGCGTTTGACAAAGAAGGGGAACGCTCTCCCTGCATTCTTGTACAAGAAACGGACCGATATGGCTATGACCACTTGAGGACTTACCTGTGATTGAAGAATCAGACTGACAAAACCTGCATCAGATTTCCGCTCGGATTGATGATCCCGTCACGGCCACCTTTCCCAATTCTCTGTGCACCCTGTGCGATCTACCATCATGAGGCTTCTTGGATGGAAGATTGTTGAGGTCTTCAGGCACCTTCGGCCCGAAGGCTTGGCCAGCAGCCCCAGCTGAACCTGCATCGGCTCTCCTTCGGCGCTGAGTCTGCATCGAGGCGAATGTCGCGTCTATGCGTTCCCATCTCCGAATCGATACATGCAGATGCTTGAGTATACGTTCGCTCACATGTTCGTCAAAAGAATGATGTGGTGACAACAACTCCTTCACTCTGTCTAGTGATCACTTGATTGTCGTCGGTCCACGTGCAATCGAACCTATATGTGCCGGCGGATCCGTTTACAGTCTCTTTTGAGGCGATGGAGGTGTAGATCTTGATGCAGAAGTCGCAGTCGTAACAGCACTACTGTAGTCTTCGTGTGCGCTAGCGTCCATCTCAAGGAGGCAGGGGTTGGCGAGAAAGCAAGGAACACCAATCACAACGGGCATCTACGACACTGCAACAACCGAACAGAGCCCGACAGGAACCCCATCCCTATCACCGTCCCCACTGGCACGCAAAATTCCGATAATTAGCCAAGGTCTGGACGTCACGAGAGTGATGCGATGCGCACGCAATGCGCGCCGTTCGTAGGAACTAAGATTGTGGAACAGCGGCAAGTGGGCGAACCGCCGCTCGAAGCTAGTACTCTCCGTGCTCTATCGATGGGTACTTGCTTCCGCTTGCCGACTGTTACATTGCTCCACTTATCACGAGACGAACCGGATAATAACAGCTATAGTAGCGTTCTTACTCTACAAACAGTGATTCCAGCGCATGGCTCGTGAAACTTGAGTCCCACGACCCCGAGGCAACCTAGGTAGCGTTGAACAAGAATCTTCATCTCCCATGGACAGAGATGCATAGATGCGGTACAGCACAATCATACCCCGTCTCGGCTATCACGAGGTTCAATTGAGTGCTGTCGCAGTCGCAGCAGCATCATCGCTCCAGAACGTGGGGTCTTCGAGCGTAGCGATTGCGCTTCCCCGCAATTGCAGTCGCAACATAGTTCGCGCCACGACATGCAGGGATCAAATCGCCTTACCTACCGATCCCGCAGTCATCGAGCTAATCATTCTGCGCTAGCGGGAGCGGAGACAAAATGGTATCAGTCGACCGTCCTGCATCACCGATTCAGGGACGCGCTGAGCGAATCTGCTTTACTACGCCAGACAACCAAGGATAAGAGAACAGTCTAAGATGCGTCCATTCGGAGTACAACATCGTATATCGTCAAAGAACGGGAGCCCCTTTTGAACAAGGAGCAGACAACGCTACTGATGATGCCTGGCAACGCTCGGATACGCACGTCGCGCGCGATGCGCCAGTCCTTCTATGAGCAATCCATCAATACGATCAAGTAGCCACGGCAAGCTTGTCGACAATCAGACCGATCAACAGGCTTAGTCGACTATCTAGGTTTGCAAGTTCCGACGTTCGGCTCGTGCAGAATCCAAGTCGAAATCACGCCGCCTATCGGGCCGCTTGACTCTTGATAAGTCCGCTTACCCACTCATCCGCCACATCCCCATACAATCATGACGTTCCGTGAGAACAAGAAATGCGTATCATCGAGTTACCTTGTCAAACGTTAAGTCTAGCAAGCTGAAGAAGGAGCGGAGCGACTGTTGTAAAAGCATTGGAAGATCGGACGTGTAGCATACCAGCAAGGCTGTTAAGGCGTCCCATGGTGCCAATGTCGCGAGGCCTGACCGCCTGTAGGCATGCCCAAGAACAAAGAGCGAGATACGACAGTAGTGTCACACCAGAACACCAAGAGTTGTATGATCAGCTCCGCGTGTCGCCTAAGTTACAAGGTGCCAGAGTCCTGGATTATGTTGTTGATGCGGCGGTCGGAACTTTTACATGGGATCGATGCTGCATCCCTGCCGGCATATCAAAGTTTAATCGCTGTAGGCACTCGCTTGTTCGCGCATGACCACTCATGTTCCAGATTGCATCCCAGCTGGTTGATTCAGGGCCTGTAACCTAAGAATGTCTCACGGCACTTCCACGGCTACCATCCCGGGCGGCACAAAACCCTCGATTCCGTGCAGTGCTAGCTCAAGTCATCTTCGAATGATTAACAAGTCTCCACCCCCTCTTTCCGCTTCTCCACTACAATACAAGAAGTCGCTCCCCAACCGTCTCCCGGAGGATTATCCCCTGTCAGTGTATCTTGTCTTCCTTTGACAGCGAGCATCCTGCCGTAGTATCCACGCCTTTTCCAAATCCTGTCCGCCGGTTCTGTCGTCGCAAAAGTCTTATATCGATTTTTCCCACTCCTAGACCGCCTCCAATGCGAACTCGATAGCTAGCTACGAACGCCGCAATGGGTTTCAAGCCGGACGCTGGCGTGATGTGCGCTATGACCATCACGTTCGGTGTCGCTACGATCCTCCTAATATGTCGCATAATCTCTCGAAGGATGACAAATGTGGCGCTGTGGTTGGATGATTACTTTGCTATGGTTTCCTGGGTGGCGGCTGCTCTTTACTGTGGTTTTGCATTATACTGTAAGTTGAAACCTACCAAACGGCTTCAGAACTGTCCTTCAAGCCGCAAAGTACCAACATACTGACTCTTACTCGACAGGGGCGCTTGTAATGGGTCTCGGCCACGTGAAAGCAGACATTCCTCATCCTGCAGAAGAGGTTGACGAGTACGCTCGGTTTGGGCTTTTCATGGCCGAGTTCCTATATGCATGGTCGCTTGGAATGTCCAAGCTAGCTATTCTATGCTTCTATTGGCGCCTGTTCAGTGTCTCCAACATCCGACCAGGAATCTATATCCTCGGCGCATGCACCATAATCTGGCTTACCATTCGGACCTTCATGACTATTTTCCACTGCATACCAGTTCAAGCGTACTGGAACTTCAACATCAAAGACGCTGTGTGCACTATTGACCCCGGCAAGTTTATGTTCGGCACGACCCTGGTTCATCTTCTCCTTGAGATCTCAGTCTTGCTGCTGCCTGTGTTCCAGGTGGCCAGTCTTAGACTTCGCCCGGGTCAAAAATTTGCTGTTGTGGCCATGTTCATGTTCGGTATCTTGTACGTCCTTTTCCACATCTTGCTTTCTTCTTTGCTACGCTACCTTTGTACATCATTGGCTAACTCGTTCTTGTAGTGTCTGTGCTGCGTCAATCGTAGTACTCATTGTGGCAATCAATCTGAACGCTAAGACGACAGAGATGTCCAGGGATGTCAAAGGCGTCATAATCTGGGCAGGCACGGAATCATACTTGGCTATCATCTCTTGTGAGTATTTCCGCAATCCGAAATGGCCAGCGTTTTGAGTACCGATGCTGACTTCTCCATCACAAGCATGTCTCCCCATAACAAGACCCGTCTTCCGCAAATTTCTGTCCGGCTCCATACTTGGCTCCAAGTCCCACTCAACTGGCCCGAACCCTCTCAGCGATTTCAGCGGCAAGGGCATCAAACTTCGGAACAGTCATCGCACGAAAGAGCTCGACGATAATAGTTCGGAGCGGCAACTTGCTCAACACGAGGATGGGTCGTCTGGCCGTGGTGATATGTACTATGAATCTTATGCGGAGCGCGGAGGATACAACAAAACTGTTGTTAGTCGCGTGGACGAGGTACCTGACGGCAACGCTAACGCTCCGGGAACGTATGGCATTCAAGTCAGGAATGAGACTAATGTACGTTATGAATCCATTTGAATGAAAGAAAGGTTGAGGGCTTTTCAACTTGCTCTCGTCGAGTGATCTCTCTATACATCATCATCATCATATATAGCTTGTAATAAGACTTACGGTTTCCTTTCTTCCCTCTATCACTCTATGAGCAGTTTTTGGTGGACGCTGTTGAGGACAACTCACTTAGTGATGGCCAAGAAGAGTTCGGCACTTATGTGTTCCGCTTAGTTCACGCAATAGGGAGTGCTAAGTCACCATTGAAGCAAAGAGAATGTTAAGGCAGCATGGAGTTTATATCTTGGAGAACTACGGAGTCGGTATACCATCATCGAGGATTGGGAATCCTTCATCGTTGAAGTATACTGACTGGCCAGTGCGGTAAGAATGCTGAAGAGCAGTACATATCTTTCCTGCCTCAAAAGCATCTTCTGCAAGGCAAGTCAAAGGCTTGTCAAAGAGAACCGCATTGGTAAACTCAGTGATATCTGTTTGAAATGTCTCGGGGAAAAGCTTGAAGGCATCAGGCACGGTCTGCTTGCGAACGCCATGCTTGTCCCGAATCTCGACGTTGCTGGCGGAACTGACGATGCTGTGCCCTTTTGTACCGCACACGCGTGTTGAGTCCTCAAACCCGTTTGTCGTTGTCCTAGCGAGATGCGTTGTCCAAACCTTACCATTGGTAAACTCAACGAAGCCCCAGGCATTATCAGCATCTCCGAACGCGGCAAGATCAGTGTATACAGCTCGTTGACCGATAGCTGTAACTCGCTTGACTTGCTTCTTCGGGTTTGCGAGGTTGGACTTTACGTCCAAAAGATACCGTCCAGTATCGATCTGAAGGAGGTTTAGTAATGACCTCTCCAAATACAAGGAGGGCTTACGTGATGAATACCCATATCAAGGAAGATACCGCCGGAATGAGCAGCGAATGCAACGAAGTGACCTATGACTCTTAGCTTACGACATAAAGCATCTGATCCATATGCGTTCGCTTACCAGCAGGATCTTGGACGTCGCTCATCCAGGTCTCAACCGCGTGAATCTCTCCAAGTTCGCCGCTCTCAATAAGGGCCTTAGCCTCACGATACGACTTATCATCTGAATCAGAGTAAGCTTTATCCTTTGCTTAATGGGAAATGCATCCGCTCATCGGGGCGGTAGACATACATCGGCGAGTAAACGGAACAAGGAATTTGAGATCTGGTCGAGATTGGGCCTTTTCTATCACAGTGGCGGTGGTGATAACGTCTACAGAGATGGGCTTCTCACACATGACGTGTAGTCCTAGGTCGAGTGCTTGAACGATTAGCGGAGCATGTGTAGCTGTAGCTGTGCAAATCAGGACGGCCTGTGCTCCGCTATGTTTAAGGCACTCTTCTGGGTTTGTGAAATGCTTGACTGTTGACGGCAGGTTTTGCGCAGCCCACGCATCGGTTCCTGGCTTGGTATCGCAAACAGCAACCAACTCGACAAGAGGTTGCTCGTACGCTAGAATCCGGGCTCGGATGACACCCAGACGACCCAGGCCGAAAAGGGCGAATTTGAGACGAGGGATGACATCCATTATGATGATGTCTGCGGCTTTTATGGTATGAAGACGAAGATGAGAGATTTCGGGTCAAAGATATGTCAAAGAAGACGAGAAGGAAGGATACTTTGGACCTGCTCAAGAGGATGAGATCAAAAGGTGTCTCAAGTCGATTGTCTTCGAAAATTCACCCTAGTGACCAATTCGGCTGCGATTTAAGATGCTCTCTCTCTCGAACCCTATATATTCGGTGCGAGACTACCTAGGTGCCTAGTTCACTTAGCATTTCGGCGAATCGCTCCCCGTTCACAACCCAGTGCACGAATCGGCGGAGCATGTGCGACACAGTGGATAGCATCGGCTAGAGAGCTGTCCGATTCCGGGGCTGCGGTAGGGCACGATGCGGCTACAGCCCTGGGGTTTCTGGGGGCCCCACTACTGGTGTGGAGAGGCGCTATCCCCAACCTGGCTATTTTCGCCGACTGATGACCAAGATCTCCGAAGCAGGCGATTTCCCCCAGAAGCAACTTTACTCTCCGTCTTTCACCACCCTCCCCAAAACACCTCAATTCTAAGCGCTCACGTGCGCACCATGCCTCCGCAACGCCGGCCGAGAACCAGACCGTGCGAACAATGCAAGCGTTAGTGGAGACTTGGCAGGTTCTTATGATGCTCAATATGCTGACGATGACCACGTGGAAGTGAAACACCTAAAATGTACGTCGTGTATCGTAACCAGCATATCCCTTTTGATCGGTTTTCTCTGATTATGATCCTCTGGCTTGCTAGGCAATGGTGAATGTCCTTGCGCATGCTGCCAGAAAGCGGGTGTCGAGTGCAAACCTGGCAATCAATCTCTGCGTCTGAGAGTGTATACGCCACCGACGAAAAGGGCTGGACCCGAGACAGATCCTCTACCTCCACCAAACCATGCTCGTGAAGTCGTGTCCACGTTCGCTGTCCCTATGTTAGGTTCAGACTCTGTGCCACCTCTTGCGTACTGTTCGCCGCCCCACTCGGGCGGACGGCGTGATACGAACATGCTTCCACCTGTGGACACCAGTCCGATTCAAAATTCCTTTTCAGGGGACTCGCCGCTGTCCCAATCCCAATCGGCTGGCGGCAGAGAGCGGGATGCTCCTCCTAGGACTATGGCCCGAGACCGCCTACCATATGATGGAGGACAGACAGCTCTGCTTGACGAGGGTTCGGATGGTTTCGGACCATCTCCAAGCATGCCTAGCTATTCCGAAGATTCGGATCGGGGCGAGGTCATTGCGTCAGACCTAGGACCAATGTTGCTTCCATCCTGGAGTTTCCAGGACGCGCCTAACCCTCCTATGACGCCTGGTCCATTGGGTCCACAAGAAGCATGCCTTATTCGATGCTTCGCACAAGAGTTGGCAACAACAGTAAGTGGCGAAACTCATCAAGGAATTCTAGGTACATAGTTTTGACTTTTGATGCTTAGTTTGATACGACAGATAGAACCGGCCATTTCGCTACGCATCTTCCTATGCGAGCTTTGAGAAACTCCCTAGTCCTCAATGCTATATGCGGGATTTCCGCTCAATATCTGCTACGAATGTCCACGGAGTCATCATCACCAGGGATGGTTAAGTTCCAAGGAACAAAGCTGCCACATCTTACCGAGGAGTCAGTGATGCAATACCAGAGCACATGCATTAATCTTCTTATCGATGCTTCTGCTAATCCAGAGGAACATGCAGATGGCGATATACTGTCAGCTATCACTATCCTTCGATTCCATGAACAAAATGATGGTGAGAGCATGACCCCTGCCCCCTCTTCCCGACTATCTTGCATCTGCATCTAGCAGTCGGCTTCGACTTTTCCAAGTTGGGAATCATGATCTAACAAAATTCTCCCAGTTTTGATGACCGGATCAGATTTCGAGGTCTTTCAAAGAGCGGTGCAACACAACTTCGAAACGCAGTTCGCACAAGGGCGTGGGTTGGGACAAGCTCTACCCAGCCTCTTCACCCCACTTCCCATCTTTCAACCAAACCATCTATCTGCGAATATCGCGGCATACCTAGTAGCTCTGCGGATGGAAATATGGGCAGTGCTGCTGTATCAGCGTCCCATAAGATTACCCCTCCCATCGTTCAAGGACTGCCGACATGTCCACGATGGCGAGATTGATGACGACTACTTGTGGACCAGGAGAGTCCTCGTATGGTGCGCGCACGTGCTAAAGCTGCATTTTGGTAGCGATGGGTTCGATGTGAGCGACGATGGTTACGCGAGCGCATCGGAGCTGTGGGGCGCGCTGAAGGCCTTCGAATTCGATTGGGATACGCGACCACCTTCCTGCTTCCAACCACTCTATTCCCGGCAGAACGCGCCGCAACAAGGACGCTATTTCCCCGAGTTGTGGTTGGCCAACCCATGTCAAGTCATGGCTCTCCAGCACATCGAGTTCGGGCGGATGATGCTAGCTAACCACGAGGCACAGCTCCAGAATCGGAGGCTAGGAGGCGGTGAGCTTGCATCCCAAGCTTCCGAGGCACTCTTCTTGCATTCCATGAGAACCATCTGCGGGCTCGCGGCATGCCACTCGGATCGACATGAGGCACTCACGGCCGCTGCTGTTGCGATTTCCATGTGCGGTAAATACGTGCGCGACGCCGGGGAGCGATCAGCTTTGATGTCAATCCTCCACAAGCTCAGAACTGACTTCGCTTGGAATATCAGTCATGCTGTGAACGCACTCAATGGTGGGGCTGGGGATGCGACTCAAGGTGACTTACGTACGTAGTGCGCATAAGCTGCATGAAGACGTCGATCACCACGTGTCATGCTATGCCTTTGATGAGGCGGTCGAACTGTTTATCATAGTGACACGGCTTACGTGAAGATGGTGAGGCATGGTAAAGGAAACCTTCCAAGACAGAGTCGTATAACCTTAGCGAACAGTGGCTTTTATGTTTTCTTGTAGCAACCCTATCCTAGCCCATCTAGTGGGAACTTGCTGAGGGACCATACCAGTCATCAAAGCCAAGATCCCATCCCCACAACGGTGTGTTGATGCGCTTTGCCTTGCCTTTGGCAGCCAGATCATCCAGTAGCGCTATATCCTCATCAGACAACTCAATGACTGTCTTGTTGCTGATGATCCTCTTCTCATGTACAGACTTTGGCAAGACGACCACTCCCTTGTTAACATGGTAGCTGATCAGAATCGTAGCAGGGGACACATCGTATTTCTTTGCGACCGCCTGAATACTGTCGTCGGACATGATAGGTGCGCCTAAAGGAAGAGCCGAGGTTAGCAACAACTAAATAGATGTGTTCATCATGACATATCTTCCACTCACCTGCTGATCCGAGTGGAGAATATGCCTCTAGCAATATATCATGCTTTGCACAGTACTCCCGGAGCTTGTGCTGAGGCAGGAAAGGGTGTAGCTCCACCTGATTGACTGCGGGGACGACCTTCCAAGTCTTGCTCAGTTTCTCTAGGTAAGGAATCGACCAGTTGGCGACTCCAATGGCCTTGACTTTGCCAGATTTGTAAACCTCTTCCATCTGGCGCCAAGTCTCACTTTGGTCCCAGTCTCGGTCAACAGATCGTGTGCCATCCGGATTCACGGGGAGAAGCTCGCTAGATTCGTTCTGTGCCAGTGTTTCCGAGTTAGCTACTTGCTACATGGTCGACTGATCGAAGGGAGGCTCTGCACTTACAGGGACTAGGCGCACCGGCCAGTGGATGAGCTATCGGAGTATCAGATAATTGCTCCTGTGTGCATCCATCGAGATGAAGGATCGTTACGTACGTAAAGATCGAGATAGTCTGTGCCCAAGGCGTCTAATGACTTTTGTAGACCCTCTTTAACGTTGGGCTGGTGGGTGTTCCATAGCTTGCTCGTCAAGAATATCTCCTCACGAGGCACACCACTATCCTTGATACCTTGGCCAACCTCATTTTCATTACCTGAAGGAAGACGACATGTTAGCATTTGAATCATAGTTCACATATACCGCGATGGGCTGGTAGTTCCAGACGTACCATAAATCCTACGTAGCAATCAGTAAAAGCGATTTTCATCGTTGTTCGAGACGATAGGGACGTTACTACACCTACAAAGCTGCATCAATGTGACGGTATCCCTGCTTTAGGGCGAAAGATACTGCGTCGCGTACTTCGCCGGGCTCCGACCTCCAGGTACCTTCGCATACACAATTAGCCATTCCTTCTGTGTTCTTTCTTCGTTCCTAGGAATAAACCCACCCAGGCCAACAGCAGGAATGGTTGCTCCTGTGTTGAGCTTGAATTGAGAAGCTACAGGGGCCATTTTGGTCGTAGTCGTGCTTTACGGGTTGATGAATGTGCTCTTCGTCTGGCCTTTGATTCCTTGAAACCAACGAATCGTTTACACACTCAATGAGATGTGCGAATATAGAGTGTATATGAAGAATAACAAAGTGTAGCAACTCGACAGATTGGTTGGGCTCGGTATTCGTCTTATCCTTGTCACGTTTATGTAGTGGCAAGATGCCAACTTGAAGGAGAACTTGGTAATGAACCTTATGTTCGCCGAAATTCCAGCATGCCATCTATGCCGGAACAATGGGCCCGAAAAGAATGCTCCGCCGAAGAAGACCTGCATTTGCGTCCGAAAACAGCAATATCTGCCTTCTGGAGGAGTTTGACTATCATATTATCCACCATGACATAATTCCAGAGATGTTTGGTTTATCCCAGTGCCGTTTGCCTTGGGCTCGCTCGGATCACTAAACATGTGGCGCTTCCCCCGCAATGCGGCTCTTTCTGTGATGGCCGCGTAAGCAACAAAAGTTGGTTGCGTCGCCGAATATTGACTAATCGGGCTATGTTTGCTGGTGGCGCCGCCCGTCCCCGTGGAAATCCCCAGGTTATGCACAGATGCGACCAAATCACAGCTAGCTCGAATGGCCTCCCTTCTCAGACAGCGATCATCTTCGGAGCGTTAGTACCTTAGAGCCCGGCACCAAGAGTTGTGGGGTTCTGGCCAATGCAATCCTTCATGCAATGACTCGATCTTAGGCTCCGATTCATGCGCTTCCCATTCCACCCCGTACACATCCACGCCCCATGGGGTCGGTGATGCTAGAACCTCGGACCTTTTAAACGTTTCCAGGCTCTTCTCGTTGAGAGGCTTACCTCTTCTATCGCGGAAGACTTATAAAGCTCTTCGTTCTCTTCTGCAACCTTTCTCTCAGTCACCAACTCTCTCCACAAATATCTTTCTTCTTATCCTTCACCCACAACCTCACCATGGAGAAGAGCGATCCCTACGATGACATGTCGAAAGCAGATGCAGACGTTGCCAGGGTGGAAAACATCGAGGACAATACGATGGTGGTAGTCAACGACGCCGACATCTCGTACGGAAAGAACGGCATTCCAGGACTTATTGGATCGCCTTACGTCTTCGGAGCAGCTCTCCTGGCGTCGTTAGGTGGCTTTTCCTTTGGTTACGACCAAGGAGTTATCTCTATCATCAATGTTATGCCACAGTTCCACGCCGTGTTCCCTAGGACGGAAACTGCATTCGGCAAGAGTTTTATGACTGGCATGCTGGAGCTTGGTGCCTTCATCGGGTGCCTCTTCATGCCGGCGTTAGCCGATAGGATCTCGCGTAAATGGGCTTTGACCGTCGCTGTCGTGATCTTCAACATCGGTGCTATTATGCAGACGGCGGCTCCGAATTACGCAGTACTAGTTGCTGGGAGGACTATCGGTGGTGTTGGTGTGGGAACACTAGCAATGGTGAGTGCTGCTCCTTGTTTTTCTGCTACTTCACAGAGCCACATCTCTGACTCGAACACGTTAAAAACAGGGTGCACCTATCTACATATCGGAACTCTCTCCACCGAACCTTCGAGGTACTCTACTAGTGTTGGAATCGATCTGTATCGTATCCGGTGTCGTTATCTCCTTCTATACTACTTACGGCACGCGTCACATCGCCAGCGAGGCATCTTTCCGACTTCCTTTTGGTCTACAGATGGTCAGTGCCACATTTCTCGGTGTCGGACTACTTTTCTATCCCTTTTCGCCTCGATGGCTCGCCCTAGTTGGTCGCAAAGAAGAATGTCTTCAAAGTCTGAGGCGCCTACGAGGTCTCCCGGAAACCGATCCTCGCGTGCAGGCCGAGTACAACGCCATCCTTACCGAGGTAGAGGTTGAGAAGTCTATCCAAGAGAAGCACCACCCAGGGGTTTCTGGTTTCAAGCTAGAGATCCTAGGCTGGCTAGATCTACTTAAGAAGAAGACATGGCGTCGCACGGCTGTAGCTGTAGGCGCCACCTTCTTTCAGCAGTTTTCTGGAGTCAACGGCTTCATCTACTACGCCCCAACTTTGTTCGCTTCTCTTGGTCAAGACCCAGAGATGGCGCTTACTATGTCGGGAATTTTCAACATCCTGCAGTTAGTAGGTGTGGCACTTTGCTTTGTCATCATCGATCACGTTGGCCGTAGACCCTTAGCCATCTTTGGTGCCCTTGGCGGCGCTATCACTTGGGGAATCATGGCGGTACTGACTGGAATCTACTCAGACGACTGGTCTGCCAACACTTCTGCGGGATGGGCAGCCGTGGCCATGGCGTTCATCTTCATCCTGGTATTTGGAATGTCCTACTCTTGTCTTGGTTGGGTCTTACCAGCGGAGGTATACACGGGAAGCTCTCGAGCCAAGGGTGTCGCTATGGCAGTGTGTGTGAACTGGCTCTGCAACTTTACTGTTGGTGTCGCTACTCCACCAATGCTCGAGAGCATCGGGTTTGGTATGTACGTATTCTATGGGTCTATGTGCTTTCTGGCGTCTATATGGGCATACCTTCTGGTTCCCGAGACGATGGGCAAGACTTTGGAGCAGATGGATTTTGTTTTTGGGGACAATGCAGCACAGGAAGAGAGGGAGATTCTTGAGACGCGTGTGCGCCGGGGAGTCGGAGCTGATCACGGAGTCGTTTGAGGTCGATCAGTGAAGTAGAGGGATCAGGCTAGTCAAGGCTCTATTTCCTAACATAGAGCTGTTGATGGGTGTACGAAGGTTGAGTTCGAGCCGTTCGTAGTGAATAAAGGACAGATCCGCCATTTCGTGGTAAATGCATTTGTGACGAAAGGAAAACAGCATCTCCGTGTCTATGTGATGAACAGTGATTGGAACAGCTAACGCTTATGAGGACGATCCTGCACACGAGCAGTATATGTCTACTCAATCGTATACTATGCTTGCTGTTCGTTCCAAAATCTGATACGGAGTTGGATAGTCGTTCGCAGCATAGAGTGAATCAACGCGCAATGCACGTAGTGGCTATATAGCTGAGGCGAAATGTGGGACTAAGAAAACGGACGAAGCCTGCTATCCACATTACTGAGTGCACTCATCATCACCTGTAGTAGGCTTCATTATGGATGGAAAACCATGCGTATGGAGAGGAAAGGTCTTTGCGAATAGACGGAACAAGATGTAAGGTTGGAAGCCACCCAAGAAAGTATCGATACTATCTCGTGTCTTCGGATCTTTTCCACCACCGGACACGCGATTCGCCCGAACATGGATATCATATCCCCTTCGGATCGCAAGCCGACCGTTGTGCGGAGTCGGACTTTGGAAATATGGAGCTACATCGCGCACAAGGTTTCTTGCAGTATCACAGAATGTCAATCTCTCTGCATAACATGAGCAATACGACCCACCTTTCGGTGGGACGGGATCTATGGACGCTGAGTTACTTAGGAATCTCCATGGAATGTTCGGCGAAAATTACTGTTTTGGGTAAAGCGTTGGTTGCGTCTGCTGTCTTCGGCGGTACCCCACATTCCGCCTTCCCGCTTTTCCAGCACCAACAACGTCAAGAACTGCAGACTGTAGACTGAACAGGTCATGCGAACGGCCACATCCGCCATTCTTGTCATTGGTTTTCCAAGTTTTGGTCCCTCTTAGCTATGGAGAACCAACCGCCGAAACTTGGACCCCACTTGAGCAGGCACGCAGTACTGCAGGGTTCAGACGTGTGTTTTCCGCCGATGCACGTCCCTTCAAGTAATGCTAGGCAGTCTTACTATCGCGGAATACACCTCTATCGATTGACCTGGCGATATAAGAGACCGCCATAACGCTCAATGCTGTCAGTTGTAATTGGCAGCATCAAGTCTGTTGTTGACCTTTCGTCTCATCTTTCACGCCTCCAAATACAACAAATCCACTGCACGAGACGGAACGATGGGCTCTATTGATACAATCCCTGCGCCTGAAATCAAGACCGACATCGTCATCGGCAAAAATGAGGTCCCGAAGCCTCCTGTGGCGGATGACTTCATGTACGACTTCAAATACAATCACCCTCTCCCGACGACCGAAATACTAGGAATTGATATACCGGCCGATTGCAATGCTCAACTTGAGGCAGAGGGCATCGTGGAGAAACTCTCTACTGTCATGAGAAAGGGGGACGCTAACGCATTCGCCGATCTCTTCCTCGACTATGGTGAGTCTGGCTTCATTGTGTATCTTCCTAGTGCCCTACCCGACAGTGAGCATGGCGTACATTCTAGCTGTAGCTGACATCTACTCCTCAAATTCACAGGCGTGTGGCGTGATAAGTTGTCATTCACATGGGATTTCCGTACGTTCAATTGGCGACCAGCGATCCTGAGAGCCGCGACCGACTTATTCCCCCAAACTCGAGCTAGGCACTTCCACTTCCTTAACCCTGCGCCAAAGGTTGCTCGACCATATTCCGATTTCGCCCACCTGCAATTCGTCGTTTCCTTCGAGACAGATGCTGTAGTCGCTTCGGCGGTCATTAATTCTGTTCTCACCAAGAATGATGGCTGGAAGATCTACACAATGCATACAGTCGCAGAGGAGCTCATCGACCATCCTGAAGTTCCCCCTGAGGATGGCCACATGACTGGTTTGATCAGCTGGGAGAAGCAGAGAGCACTAGATGTTGACGCTGCTGACCCTGAGGTTTTGATCATTGGTGGCGGACAAAAGTAAGCAACTTAGCCCAGCCCCCATATTGTCTCCTTCCTTTGGTTCTCATGTTCACATGCTCTACTCGGCCGCGAAGCGCCCGTAGTAACAGTATGATTGGAATTATACTTACTGACCCGCGTGTTACAGTGGTTTAGCCATGGCCGCACGGCTGAAAGCCCTTGGCATGGACAGTTTGATCATCGAGAAAAGCGACGAGATCGGCGATATCTGGCGGAAGCGTTACGAATACCTCTCTCTTCACTTTCCTCACTGGCCTGATGCGCTACCGTACTTCCCATACCCTAAGGGCTGGCCGACCTATACCCCGGCCCAAAAGCAAGGCCTCTACATGCAGTGGTACGCTTCAGCACTTGACCTGAACGTCTGGACCAAATCCACTGTCACCAATGCCAAGCAAGATGAGCAAGGCCGTTGGACCGTCACTATAAACAAGGAAGGCAAGGAAAGCCGAGTACTTCACCCTAAGCAGCTGGTCATGGCTACCTCGCTCTGTGGTCTGCCCTCGATGCCAGATGTGCCTGGCTTGGATAGATTCAAGGGCACGATTCGGCACTCTAGTGCTCATGACAGCTCTCGAGGCTTCAAGAAAGTTTGTGTCGTTGGAACATCATCTTCTGCTTTCGACACGGCTTATGACTGCTCTCGTCGCGGCATCGATGTCACCCTCCTCCAGCGATCCCCGACCTATGTCATGTCTCTTACTCACTCCGTACCGCGTATCTTAGGAGGCTATGCTCCAGATAGCAGGACCCGTGATATCCCGAAACTAGAGGAGCAGGACCGGCTATTCTTCGCAACCCCCTGCGGTCCTGGTGAAGAGCTTGGCAGGCGTAATGCAAAGGTTCTCGAAGACCTCGATAAGCCGCTTCTCGATGGCTTGAATGCTAAAGGCTTGCGGACATGGAGGGGTCAGCGTAACACAGGCAATGCGACATTAGGTCAAACTCGCAACGGCGGTTTCTACTTCGACGCAGGCGCTTGCAAGGAGATCATTGACGGCAAGATCAAGGTTGAGCAGGGTTATATCGACCACTTCACAGAGGATAAAGCGGTCTTGAGTGGAGGTCGAGAGAGAGAATTCGATCTAGTTGTATTCGCGACTGGTTTCACAAACACGATCGAATCTATCCGCGCTACACTTGGAGATGAGATCGCGAGCAGAGTTGGGCCAATATGGGGTGTAGATGAGGAGGGAGAAGCCAAGACAGCTTTCAGGGAGTCTGGTGTGCCAAATCTTTGGATTATGGTTGGCTTCCTCCCCATGACTCGTTACGTATCCAAGCTGCTTGCGTTGCGGCTGAAAGCACTCAAGGAAGGTGTCGCTCACCCGCCATATAAGAACTGAGTATCATTTGTAGTAGCTTGGGGAATATATCCCAGTAGACTTTATATCTCAAACGCATGCTCCCATTGGGCCGACTAGTCTATCTACTACACGTTAGATCTACGTCACACTTTGATCTTTCTTAGATCAAGTATTCAAATATGTACTGCGAGCAGAATCTAGTAGAACATACTGTGGTTACATAGAGATACGTAGAGTAGTAGCTAAAGTTGTATAAAGAAGAGCTTCTCCAATATAGAAGTCAATGGCTCTCAATCTCTGCCCTGCCACGATTACAACTAAGAAGTAGCTATTTATCTATCGGCAGACGAGGTTGCCTCGCTTGGGAGTGCCCTTGTCGCACATGCACTGCTGGCCCTGAGCGCAGCGGTGGTTGATAGCCCACTTGCCATTCACGCAGTATAGCTTTCTGTTGTCAGACCTCAGATCTCCAATTCAAAAGATGCAAAGACTTACAACTACAGCTCTGTCCTTGATACCACAAGCATGCGGGTCCGATTCGCCGCCCCCAAACGTGCAAGAGTCGCCGGCTGCGCGCAAGTCGCTGCCGCAGAAGTCGATGCCGCCACGGGCTTCGAGAGGAAAGTGGTTGACAGAAGAGACGTCTTCGACGGCAAGTGGGTTGGCACCGGCCAAGAATGGCACAAAGGCGAGAACGGAGAGATACTTGGTAAGCTGCATATTGAGCGAAAGATTCGAGTATTGGTGAAGTATTGTTGTTGAAGTTTGAATGAAGTGCTTTGATGAATTGACGATGGATCAAAGGCCCTTTATACATGAGAGGGTAGCTGTACTAAGCTTGCATTGCAATAGTTAGGAGCTGCGGTGGGAGGCCTTGATAGAAGCGTCTAACCATCTCGAGTTGAGAGATTACTTGCTTGTTGACGCTATTTGGCGATAACACATGGGAACGAAGGCTACACAGAGTGCAATGCTGTCTATGCCATAGGACCGGTAGTGAGATCCGGATAGCCCCTGGAGATGAGTTGGTTGAATCGAGCTTAGAATAGATAAGCTAGGCCGGCATCCCAAGGTCGTCCGCGATAGCGGGAGGCCTGGGTTGTAGTAATTCTTTACACGATACATCTGAGCCTCTGTGGGTTGTGATACGACCCCTGTCCAACGAACCAATAAGGACGCTTCCAAGGGGCGGGCGGAGCGGCCCCTTCCTTACGGATCTATAATATCGATGCGAGGCCCCACGCTAGCCACCGGTAGATGTATTATGTAAGGCCCCCAGACCCTGCATGGTTCTAGGCCAGTGGAACTGCTTGTAGACTTCTGAACGGCGACTTTACCTAGAGGCCTCAAATGCAACAGAGATGTTACGAAACGGTAAGCCAGAAACTATGTAAGATTACGTTACACAACCCGGGTGCTGGTATCTATGTCGTTGTTCACTGTAAGGCATCCTTTAGAGACTAGACCAGCATAACGTGGTGCCTTGATACTTCGGATGCAATGTATCGCCTGCATGGTCCAGAACTGGAAATAATCGAAGTAAAGTACCTCATACCAGCCACCAAGGGCCTACGCCCAGCAGCATCAAGGACAGGAGGCACGGCACGGATGCGAACCTATCTTGATAGAAAGCGACGGTAGGCATCTTGACCAAGGCTTTTCTTATTGACCTTTCGTGCTTTTCCTGTGCAATGTACAGTAGCGTAGATTCGTTGTGCAATTCAACCGCTGGGGAAACCTTGGGGGCGTTCACAGCTATACTCCAGCTCCATACCCATGATATGCCTGTATCACAGCAATGGCCCTTCTTCCGCCTCTAACTACGGCTTTCGAGTTCATTGGCGGCAGCACGTATCGCCTGCAGCAGTTGTTTCACCATCTTCCCTGTCCTTTTCGTTGTCGGGGTTCAAGTGGTCGGCGACGTAACTGCTTGCCTGATTCTTGATAGTTAGCGTTGACCTCTCGCTGGTAGATGCACTTGATCCACTACTATCAAGTCATCGTTCCAAAAGCATCTGTGGCTATGTCGGCACATGTGTTTCCTAACCATGGGCATTAGACGCACAAACACGGTAGATCGAAGCTATCGCTCGGCAAACGCTTCAGAAGCTGCATCGGGCGCAGACATGCTTTTCCTAGGCTATAAACATCAGTCATGATTGGTAGATTGTGATAAGTATGGAGGTGCGAAGAGAGTCAAGGGATGCAGAGCATAAGCGGTAACTTTCGCGCATCCTGAATGCGCAGCTTCAGCCCACGTCGAGCAGGCTGTAAATGGGCGCTTGCCGGAGCCTGGGGTGGCGCAGTTGGCGCTCACCACTTCCCCGCGCCGCGTTCGCCAGCGGTTGATTGAACAGTGCCGGTGCGCGTAACGCCCCACCCACAACACAACAGATTCATGAGTATTGCAGCTGTGATGCCTGAGGAACCGGGTGACCCAGCTTTTGGAGACCTCTTTGCTAGCCAAATGATCAGCAAACGCCGTTCAGTAAGCGTTTCGATATGTCATACAAGCTCGGCTTCGTATTCTGGGTGGAGGAGTTGATGCGCAACGTTGCGGAGTCTTGTTAGGCCTTAGTCCTTTCGAACGAGCGTACTGCGCTCAACACCGTACTTGGCAGTGACTTTGTTATGTGAGAAATCATTTCCTTGATTGCGCGATTTTGTTTTCTTCAATCGCTTCTCAAATCCGACCCCGATCAGTGTAGTTGTGACGCGTTGAAGATGTGTTGTCGTGGGGGTGGGGCGTTACGCGAACCTGTGCACTACGCGCGCCGGCACGGTAGTCCTCCCCAGCTGAGCGATCTCTGCGTCAACAACTGTACATGCCACAATGAGCAAACGTTGATATTTCTCACGACTTTCACGATAGCATCTAAACACCTACTTTCAGTTACTGTCTGC
>Ga0265797_10002348_pt1 | contig 31911 bp, 27 predicted proteins | sample P2T30metagenome_FD_192433 | JGI IMG/M metagenome (GOLD analysis project Ga0265797, IMG submission 192433) | Plant litter microbial communities from East Loma Ridge, Irvine, California - P2 T30 | ecosystem: Environmental > Terrestrial > Plant litter > Unclassified | place: USA: California... | reverse complement strand
GGCCCAGGCGCGCCAGCCGGAAATCCGGGCGTTGGCGGCGCGCTGGGCCGAATCGGCTTAAAGGTAGAACGACTTCAGCGGCGGGAAGCCATTGAATTCCACGGCGCTGTAGCTGGTGGTGTAGGCTCCGGTGGACAGCCAGTACAAGCGGTCCCCGCTGGCCAGGTTCAGCGGCAGGCCATACTTGTAGTGCTCGTACATGATGTCGGCGCTGTCGCAGGTTGGCCCGGCGATCACCACTTCCTCCACTTCGCCCTTCTTCTCTACCCAGATCGGGAACTTGATGGATTCGTCGGTGGTTTCGATCAAGCCCGAGAACTTGCCCACATCCGTGTACACCCAACGCTCCACCGCGGTACGCGACTTGCGCGCTACCAGTACCACTTCGCTTACCAGGATACCGGCGTTGGCAATCAGCGAGCGGCCGGGTTCGAGGATGATTTCCGGCAAGTCATCACCGAAGTCTTCCTTGAGGAAGCGGATGATTTCCTCGGCGTAGGTTTCCAGGCTGTTGGTTCGGGTGATGTAGTTGGCCGGGAAGCCGCCGCCCATGTTGATCAGCTTGAGTTCGATGCCGTCCTCTTCCTTGAGGCGCTCGAAGATCACCTTGACCTTGGCGATCGCGGCGTCCCATACGCTGATGTCACGCTGCTGCGAGCCCACGTGGAACGACACGCCGTAGGGCACCAGGCCAAGGTCCCGCGCGAGGATCAGCAAGTCCATCGCCATGTCGGTCTGGCAGCCAAACTTGCGCGACAGTGGCCAGTCCGCCGTGGTCGAGCCTTCGGTCAGGATGCGTACGTACACCTTGGAGCCCGGCGCGGCCTTGGCGATGTTGCGCAGGTCGGCTTCGGAATCGGTGGCGTACAGGCGCACCCCCTTCTCGTAGAAGTAGCGGATGTCCTTGGCTTTCTTGATGGTGTTGCCATAGCTGATGCGCTCGGGGCCAACGCCGCGGCCCATCACCTTGTCCAGCTCGTAGATCGAGGCGATGTCGAAGCTCGAGCCTTTGTCGCGCAGCAAGTCGATGATCTCGACGGCCGGGTTGGCCTTGACCGCGTAGTACACCTTGGCGAATTCAAAACCCGCGCGCAGGTCGTCGTAGGCCTGGCTGATGATCTGGGTGTCGATCAGTACGAACGGGGTTTCCTGAGTGTCGGCGAAGGCCTTCATTTTCTGGAAGGTTTCGCGAGGGTAGTAATCTTCAACGTTGATCGACATGGAGACTCCTCGGGGGAAGCGTGAATGAAAGTGGCTGAACTGAACGCCCTCCGTATCCCCACTTTGGTTCGCCTACTTCCCAAGGCTGTTCGCCGAAAGCAAAAAGGCCACCCCTGGAAGCGGCTGCGCTTGCCTGCTTCCCAAATAAGGAGGTGACCTTGCTGTCTCGTCGTCAGTACTTGAGCCGGATGGATCGTTTCCAGCATGGACGTTCGGCGCGCACTGTAGGGCGTAAGGGGGGCGAGATCAACTAAAAATGTCGCGTTTAAATAAATTCAACGTCGCGTTTAAATAAATTAAACAGTGTGCAGTTGATTGAAGGGAGCGGCTGAGCGTGGCAGTTCATTCCCGGGCTTCGCCCAGTCCCACAGGGTCAGCGGCGGGCGCGTTGCCCCTGTGGGAGACGGGCGCAGCCGAAGGCGGAGCTCGCGAATAAGGCCTTAAGGAAACATCTCAAGACAGTTGCTTCCTATAGGTTTGGATGAATGGCAGTCAAGCCGTTGCCTGTTCAGCTGGCGATACGATGCTGGTTTTCATCCCGCGCGAACGCCCGGAGCTAAGGTAGGCTGCGATGGATTCCTGCGTGACCTCGCCCTGGAACACCTGCTCGGCGTTCATCACCGGCAACCACGAGCGGTTGAATTCATACATGCGCGACAGCAGGATGCGGCAGTTTTCCTCGGAAGCCGCCGTGGCCGTGAACGGGCGCAGGAAGGTTTCGCATTGCCCCTGCTGGCGGTGCAAGTCGCGGCGGCGCACGTAACCCAGGCCACGGTTCTGCGCGTCGGTGACCACCACGTAGCGGCGGTCGTGTTCGTCCATCAGCTCCAGGGCGTCGGCTACTGAGGTTTCAGGGCTTACCGATGGCGCGTTGTCGGCGGCGTCCTCGGCCTTCACCAGCAGCAACCGCTTGAGGGTGCTGTCCTGGCCCACGAAGTTACTGACGAAATCATCCACAGGGTGAGCGAGCAGGGTATCGGGGTGATCCAGCTGCAACAGCTTGCCGGCGCGGAAGATCGCGATCTTGTCGCCCAGCTTCAGCGCTTCGTCGATGTCATGGCTGACCATGATCACCGTCTTGTTCAAGGCCCGTTGCATCTCGAAGAATTCGTTCTGGATCATCTCGCGGTTGATCGGGTCCACGGCGCCGAAAGGCTCGTCCATCAATAGCAGAGGCGCATCCGCCGCCAGCGCCCGAATCACCCCGATGCGCTGCTGCTGGCCGCCCGACAACTCGCGCGGGTAGCGGCTCAGGTACTGCTTGGGTTCGAGCTTGATCATGCTCATCAGCTCACGGGCACGCTCGCGGCAGCGGTCCTTGTCCCAGCCGAGCAGGCGCGGCACCACGGTAATGTTCTCTTCGATGGTCATGTTGGGGAACAGACCGATCTGCTGGATCACGTAGCCGATCTTGCGGCGCAGCGTCACTTCATCCAGCGAACTGGTGTCTTCGCCGTTGATCAGCACTTTGCCGGAAGAGGGCTCGATCAACCGGTTGATCATTTTGAGCGTGGTGCTTTTGCCGCAACCGGACGGGCCCAGGAATACGCAGATCTCGCCCTCGTTGACGGTCAGGCTCACGGCGTCCACGGCGCGCACTTCCTTGCCGTTGCTGTTGAACGTTTTGGTCAGGTTCTGGAGTTCGATCATTTGAGCAATCCTTTTGGGGTCAGCGAGCGTTGCAGCCATTGCAGGAAGAGGTCGGCGACGATGGCGAGCAGGCTCACCAGTACCGCGCCCACGACCAGCATCGACATGTCGCTGCGGCTGATGGAGGTCAGGATAAGTACACCGAGGCCACCGGCCCCGATCGTGGCGGCAATGGTCATCACGCCGATGTTCATCACCACGGCGGTGCGCACGCCGGCCAGGATCACCGGCACGGCAATCGGCAGCTCCACCATCCGCAAGCGCTGGCCGAAGGTCATGCCGATGCCCTTGGCCGCTTCACGAATGCCAGGCTCTACGCTGGTAAGGGCCAGGTAGGTATTGCGCAGGATGGGCAGCAGTGAATAGAGGAACACCGCGGTGATCGCCGGCAGCGGGCCAAGGCCCTGGCCGAACTTCGAATAGAACGGCAACAGCAGGCCGAAAAGGGCGATGGATGGGATGGTCAGCAACACCGTGGCGGCAGCCTGTAGCGGCCCAGCCAGTACGGGGAAGCGCGTCATCACGATGCCCAACGGCACGCCGATCAGGATGGCCAGGCTGACGGCAATGCCCACCAGCATCACGTGCTGCCCGGTAAGGTGCAGCACTTGCTGCCAGTCAATGTGCTGGAAGGTCGCGAGCATATTCATTTCGCCTCCTTCAGTTCAGGGTGCTGGGCGAGGAAGGCATCGGCCACCGCGCCAGGGTTTTCATGGTCCACGTCCACGCGAGCGTTCAGCTGACGCATGGTGGCGTTGTCCAGCAGCTCGGCCAGTGGCTTGAGCAGCGTCGCCAGTTGCGGATACTGGTCCAGCACCGCTTTGCGCACCACCGGCGCGGCGGTGTAGTCAGGGAAGTAATGGCGGTCGTCTTCCAGCACCTTGAGCTTGAAGGCATCCAGCCGGCCATCGGTGGTGTACACCAGGCCGGTGAACACCTGGCCGTTGCGCAGGGCGGTGTACACCAGGCCAGCATCCATCTGGCGAATGTCGCGGCGATCGAACGCCAACCCGTAGGCTTGGGTAAGGCCCACCAGGCCGTCCGGGCGGTTGGCGAACTCGGTGTCCAGTGCCAGAACGTGGTCCTCGTGCTTTTCACGTTTCACCAGCGCGTTCAGCTGGCTAATGGTGTTTACCTCGGGGTAGCGCTGGGCAACCTTTTCCGGGAACGCCAGGGCGTAGGTGTTGTTGAACTTCGACGGTGCCAGCCACACCAGCCCCTTTTGCGCGTCCAGTGCTTTCACGCGGGCGTAGGTGGCGTCGCTGTCGAGCTTTTCGTTGACGTGGTTATAAGAAACCAGCGACACCCCGGTGTACTCCCACAGCAGGTCGAGCTGGCCGCTTTCCTGGGCGCTGCGGGCGATATTGCTGCCCAGGCCACCGGTGATTTCAGTACGAAAGCCCTTGGTCGCCAGGTACTTTGAAGTGAGCGTGGCCAGTACGGTCTGCTCGGTGAATACACGCGCGCCGATGCGCAGCACGGGTTGCTCGTCCGCTGCCTGGGCAACGCCCGATAACAGCAGGGCTGCCGCCAGCAGCCAGCCTGATTTGGTCATGTGCGTGTCCTTGTGTCAGCGGGCAGGGGCGAGGCCGCGTTCCAGCCAGGTACGGCTGATCATCAGCACCAAGCCATCGAGCACCAGTGCCAGCAGCGCGGTACAGGCCGCGCCCAGCACCAGCTGCGGCTGATTGTTCAGCGCAATGCCGGGGAAGATCAGGCTGCCGAGGCTGTTGGCGCCGATCAGGAACGACAGCGGCGCGGTGCCCACGTTGAGCGCCAGTGCCACCCGCACCCCACCGATGATGATCGGCACGGCATTGGGCAATTCCACCTGCCAGAGCACCTGGCGCGGGGTCATGCCGATGCCGGTGGCGGCTTCCTTCAGCGAACCGGGCACGTTCTTCAGGCCTTCGTAGGTGTTGCGCACGATGGGCAGCAGCGAGGCGAGGAACAGGGCAAGAATGGCCGGGCCACTGCCAATGCCCAGAATGCCGAGAGCGATAGCGAGCACGGCGAGGGGCGGGACGGTATTGCCGATATTGAACACTTGCATGAAGCGTTCGGCGTGCCGGGCCATGGCCGGGCGGCTGAGCAGTACACCAGCGGGGATGCCGATCAACAGAGCGGCGAGCATGGACACCAGCACAAGCACCAGGTGGGCTTGCAGGTAGAACAGCAGGTCTTGCTGGTAATGCAGCACGGTTTCGACGCCGATCCAGTGGATCAGCAGGGCCAGGACGGCGAGCACAGCGGCGCACCCTACCAGGCCCGTTCCATAGCGTGTGGCCATAGAAACTCCTGTTTATCAGTCTGCGCGAACACGCTCGGCGATGCCCGGGAAGGGAAGCGTTCGGGTGTTGGCGCGAAGTGCGGTTCAGGCCTGGGCGGCAAGCGCCTGGCGAACCCTGAGCACAACCCCGTCAGGTCGCGAATTGCCAATGGTGCTGCCGCGCAAGCGAAGCGGTTGCGGGGCAATGGACGGCTCCAATGTTTTAAAGGTTCCCATACACAGGCGAGTGTGGCCACCCCAATGTTGCCGGACGGTTCAGCGCGAGGCTCGTTCTGGGCTATAATCCGAACCCTTTTTTGTTTAGCTCCCGGGCGATTTTCCATGACCCAGCAGGCCGCCGAAGTCGCGAAGCGCCGTACCTTCGCAATCATTTCCCACCCCGACGCTGGTAAAACCACCATCACCGAAAAACTGTTGCTGATGGGCAAGGCAATCGCGGTGGCCGGTACGGTCAAATCGCGTAAATCGGACCGTCACGCAACGTCCGACTGGATGGAAATGGAGAAGCAGCGGGGCATCTCCATCACCACGTCCGTGATGCAGTTCCCTTACCGCGATCACATGATCAACCTGCTCGACACCCCGGGCCACGAAGACTTCTCCGAAGATACCTACCGCACCCTCACCGCGGTGGACTCGGCGCTGATGGTGCTCGATGGCGGTAAAGGCGTAGAGCCGCGCACCATCGCCCTGATGGACGTGTGCCGCCTGCGCGATACGCCCATCGTGAGCTTCATCAACAAGCTGGACCGGGACATCCGCGACCCGATCGAGCTGCTGGACGAGATCGAAGCCGTCCTGAAAATCAAGGCCGCGCCCATCACCTGGCCGATCGGCTGCTACCGGGATTTCAAAGGTGTGTATCACCTCGAAGGCGACTACATCATCGTCTACACCCCCGGCCACGGCCATGAGCGGACCGAGGTGAAGATCATCGAGAAGCTGGATTCGGACGAAGCCCGCGCGCACCTGGGCGACGAATACGAGCGGTTCATCGAGCAGCTGGAGCTGGTGCAGGGCGCCTGCCACCCGTTCGACCAGGACGAGTTCATGAACGGCCAGCTTACGCCGGTGTTCTTCGGTACCGCCCTGGGCAACTTCGGTGTAGACCATGTGTTGGACGCCGTAGTGAACTGGGCCCCGCGCCCGCTCGCCCGCGTTGCGCACGAGCGTACCGTGGAGCCTATCGAAGAGAAGTTCACAGGCTTTGTGTTCAAGATCCAGGCGAACATGGACCCAAAACACCGCGACCGTATCGCCTTCATGCGTATCTGCTCGGGCCGTTACGATCAGGGCATGAAGATGCGCCACGTGCGCACCGGCAAGGACATGCGCATCGGTGACGCGCTCACCTTCTTCTCTTCCGAGCGTGAGCAACTGGTGGAGGCGTTCGCCGGCGACATCATCGGGCTGCACAACCACGGCACCATTCAGATCGGCGATACCTTCACCGAAGGCGAAAACCTGGGCTTCACCGGCATTCCGCACTTTGCCCCGGAGCTGTTCCGCCGCGTGCGCTTGAAGGACCCGCTCAAATCCAAGCAGCTTCGCCAGGGCTTGCAGCAGCTGGCGGAGGAGGGCGCCACCCAGGTGTTCTTCCCGCAGCGCAGCAACGACATCATCCTCGGCGCGGTGGGTGTGCTGCAGTTCGACGTGGTGGCCAGCCGGCTCAAGGAAGAATACAAGGTGGAATGCGCCTACGAGCCGATCACCGTGTGGTCGGCCCGCTGGATTGCCTGCGACGACAAGAAGAAGCTCGAGGAATTCGAAGTCAAGGCCATGGAAAACCTGGCCATCGACGGTGGTGGCCACCTTACCTACCTGGCGCCTACACGGGTGAACCTCTCGGTGATGGAAGAGCGCTGGCCGGACGTGAAATTCCGCGCCACCCGCGAGCACCATTGATTCATCACCAATAGCGCTTATGCTTGGGCCTTTCCAACCGATGAAGGGCCCTCGCATGATCAAGGTTTCCGTTCTCTACCCCAACGCCAACGGCGCCACGTTCGATCACGACTACTACCTGAACAAGCACATGGCGCTGGTAAGCGAGCGCCTGGGCCCAAGCCTGCTCTCCTACAGTGTGGACAAGGGCGTGATCGGTGACGAAGCCGGCACCCCGCCGCTGTACGTGACCCAATGCAACCTGTACTTCGATTCCATGGCCAGCCTGGCCACGGTGATGGGTGCCCACGGCGGCGAGCTCAATGCCGACGTGCCCAACTTCACCAACATTACCCCGGTGACCCAGGTGAGTGAAGTGTTGGTGGATACCCGGGGGGCGTAAGCCTGGCCCCCATCCGATACGCTAGCCCGCCCGCGGTTTCAGGAAGACTGCGGGTGAGGCCGCCCGGCGCGGTCAGCCGCGAGTGCCTTCCACGCCTTGGCCGGCTTTCACCGGCTCGTGCACGCTGCCCGGGGTCGCCGGCGCTGGCGGGTGCATCTCGATCTCGCCTTTTTCGGTAAAAATCCCGGTGAGCCGCTCATTGATACTGGGCGCCATGCGGTGGCTCCAGTAAGCCAGTTTCGCCTTATAGCCCACCCGGATTTCTCTGGCCGGTTCCAGGCAGGCCTGAATGATCGCGTTCACCACCTTATCTGGGCCATCCATGGTTGGCATTTGCGCATCGTGGCCGGTGTAGTTGCCGGCATGTTCCCAGAGGGGCGTATCCAACGCCCACGGCATCACGGTGCAAACGTGAATGTCGCGGGCGCCGGTCAGCCGTAGCTCTTCATTAAGCACACGTCCCAGCATCAGCACGCCGGCTTTCGAAGGGGAATAGGCGCCTTGGTAGGCATGGGGGATTTCGCTGTCCACCGAGCCTACGTTGATCAGGGTGCCGTGGCCCTGGGCCCGAAACTGCCTCATCGCCAGGTAGCTGCCGATGACTTGCCCCTTGAGATTGATGTCCAGCAAGCGCAAGTGGTCCTTCAAGGGGATTTCTTCGAAGCGCCCCACTGTGACGACGCCTGCGTTATTGATCCAACCATCGATATTCCCGAACCGGCTGATCGCCTGGCTTGCCAGTTGCCGCATCTGTTCGGTCTCACTGACATCGGTTTCCACGGCAAGCGCTGCGCCGCCCGCGTTCTCGATTTCAGCCGCCAGGTTTTCCAGGGCCTCGAGCCGACGCGCCGCGATAACCACATTCGCACCGCTACGGCCCAGCTCCAGCGCGGCGCCACGGCCCACCCCACTCGACGCTCCGGTAACCACGAACGTTCTGCCCGCGAGCCTGGCCCGATCGGCTGGCCGTGGAGGGCGCGTGGCGCGGCCGCACAACCACAACGCGGCGGCAGGAAGGGCGAGGAGCAGGGGCCAGGCACGCAAGGACATGGTTTTTTCTCTCGTAACGGATCTATGCATGCTGACCGGCCCGGTTAGGTCGAGTTGTACGGCACGGCCGGGGTGGGCGACAGGCGGCCGGGCAGGCCAGCGGCGCGGTGGCACCGTGCTATATCTTCACGCGACACGCCACGGCGCTGCTCCCTTTTGGCGCCTCGCGTGTTTCTTTCGGCTGGTGCTCCTCGTCTCACCTGCCTTCATGCCTAGCTATCCGGGCGTTACGGCCGCGGCTGACCAAAGCGCGGCGCGATGGCGCACTCCTTGCTGTAGAGGTAAATGCTGACTGTGCGGTCATGTTTTCCGCGCGAGCAAAGCTATAAAGGTCCTGTCATGCAGTTTTGGCGCAAAAGTATTCAATCCCAGTTAACCCTGAGCATGGGCGCTGCCCTGGTGACCAGCAGTTTCATCATCATCGCCATTTATGCGGTAGCGGTGAATCGCCTCACTGACCGCTATCTACTCGAACAAGCCATGCCCGCCAGCGTCACCGCCATTCGGAACGATCTGGAGCGGTTGTTCGCGGCACCGATGACCGCGGCAACGGACATCGCTGACAACACACTGGTCAGCGAGTGGTTGGGCAGCGGCGAGGACCCGGCGCAGCAACAAGCGTTTATCCGGTACCTGGCCAAGGTGCAGGCACGCCATGGCGCGCTCACCACCTTTATCGTCGGCCGGCAGACCGGCCATTACTTCACCAACAAGGGGCCAGACCGCACGCTTGTGCGGGGGGCGGCGGAAAACAACTGGTTCTATGGCTTTATCGACAGTGGCAAGGAGCGCTCGCTGGACATCGATATCGACCAGACGACCAAGGTCCCTACCTTGTTTATCAACCAGCGGATCGAGCACAACGGCGAAGTGGTCGGGGTGGCGGGCCTGGGCTTCAGCATGAGCGCCCTGTCGGACATGATCCGCAACTTCCATTTCGGCCAGGAAGGCCGGGTGTACCTGGTAGGGCCGGACGGTAAGGTCAAGGTACATCCCAACCCTCAATTGAACGACGTGGGCATGCTTGACCAGTTGGTAGGCGCGGCGCCGGCGCGCGACCTGTTGTCAGGAGCGAGGCGTGAAGGGGAGGCGATGCGCTTCGAGCGCGACGGGGAAAGCTACCTGGCGGTTGCCGAACCGGTCCCGTCACTGGGATGGACGCTGGTCAGCGAGATTCCGATGGCCGAGGTTTATGGGCCGGCGAAAGGCGCGCTTACGCTCATCAGCCTGATCAGCCTTGCGGTAGTGCTGTGCTTCCTCGGCTTCATGGCGTGGATCGCACGCGGCATCGTGCGGCCAATTCGGCAGGTGACCGCTGCGCTGGTAGATATCGGCGGTGGCCAGGGTGACCTCAGCCGCCGGCTGGATGCTCACCGGGAAAATGAACTCGGCGACCTCGCCCGAGGTTTCAACCGGTTTATCGAAAGCTTGCGACAGTTGATTGCAGACGCCCTCAACACAAGCGAGCAATTGCGCCATAGCGTGAAGGATGTGGCGCTGGTGGTGGACAGCACTTCCACCCGCGCCGCGCGCCAGCAGGAAATGACCGATATGGTTGCCACCGCTGTGCACGAGATGGGGCTGACTGTGCAGGAGATTGCCCGCAACGCCGCCGAGGCGGCTGGCGTATCGCGCAACACCCGTGACGAAGCCGTTTCCGCCCGAGGTGTGGTGAGCGATTCGATCATCAATATTGAGCACATGTCTGATGGCATCGGCGCGGCCGCCGGCGCGGTGGAACAACTGGCGGCGCAGATCGCCACGGTGGATCAGGTGCTGGCCACCATCCGGAGCATTTCCGAACAAACCAACCTGTTGGCGCTGAACGCGGCCATCGAGGCGGCGAGGGCGGGGGAGATGGGCCGCGGCTTCGCCGTGGTTGCCGATGAAGTTCGAACGTTGGCGGGCCGAACCCAAAGCGCGACGGGGGAGATCCAGACGATGATGAGCCAACTCAAATCCGGCGCCGAGCAGGCCGTGGCGTCCATGCGCTCTGGCCAAGCCGCGACAGGTACCGGGGTGGCCTCGAGCCGGCGCACTGGCGAATCATTGGACCAGATCGCCGGTTACGTCGAAGCCTTGGCCGATCGCAATCAGCAGGTAGCTGCTGCCACCGAGGAGCAAAGCAGCGTAACCGAAGAGATCAATCGCAACGTGCAAGGCATTGCAGACCTCGCTCAATCCACCGCTCGCGATGTGCAGGCGTGTTATCAGGATTGCCAGGAACTGACCCGATACGCTGAGCACCTGGCTTCACAAATGGCGCGCTTCAAGCTTTGACGATTCCCAAAATGCTATAGCCGTCATGCCAAAACGCCTTTTCGCCATGTTGCATAACACCATGGCGAAACGACCTGATCCCGCATTTTGCATGATCCAGCCAATATCTTGCGACGGTAACTCCCTGTTTTTAAAGCCAAAGCTAAATTCAGCCTCGTGGCACGGCCACTGCATTCACTTTGAGTGACGGACTTATTGCTAACTAAAAAAGGCCCCACTAAATGATCACTTCTGCCGATTATCCATCTGCCGTCTCCGACGGCCCGAATCGCTCAGGGGTATCCTGGGCGGCAATCTTCGCGGGCGCCGCTGGTGCCGCGGCCTTGACACTGATCCTTATAGTGGCGGGCGCGGGCTTGGGCTTCGCGGCGACATCACCTTGGGCGAGCGAAGGCGCGAGCGCGAAAACCTTGGGTGTTTCCAGCATCCTCTGGCTGCTGGTGACCGCCATCCTGGCTTCTGGCCTGGGGGGTTACCTGGCGGGCCGGCTACGTGTGAAGTGGGCCAACCTGCACGGCGATGAAGTGTATTTCCGCGATACCGCCCATGGTTTCTTGTCCTGGGCCGTTGCTACTTTGGTGACCACGGCGATGATCGTAGGCACCGCGGGTAATATCGCCGGAGCAGGCGCCCAGGCCGGCGCCAGTGTCGCATCCGGCGCGGCAAGCATGGTGGGGAGCGCTGCCGGCGGCGCGGCCGCCAATGCGAACGGTGGCAACCCGATGGATTATTTCACCGACACCCTGTTCCGTAGCAACGGGCCAGCTTCGGTCAGCGACGATGCCGCCAACGGTGTTGCTGGGCGGATTTTCTCCAAGGCGCTCTCCGGTGACGGCACCCTCAACGCTGACGACCGTACCTACCTGGCTCAGCTGGTTGCCCAGCGCACCCGCTTGAGCCAGCCGGAAGCCGAAGCCCGCGTGGACCAGGTGTACGCGCAAGTTCGCAAGTCCGTGGATGACGCCAAACTCGCGGCTCAACAGGCTGCCGACGCTGCCGCCAAAGCCGCTGCCTGGGCTTCGCTGTGGACCTTCATCACCCTGCTGTGTGGCGCCTTCGCCGCCAGCCTGGCTGCGCTGTTCGGTGGCCGTCAGCGTGATCAGGCCCGCTGGGTCGAAGACCGTCACGCCACCCAAACCACTACCGTACCCGTTCGCTAAGGGCGACGGCTTACCCACAAAGGAGAAACATCATGCGCTCCCTACTGCTGTGGTTCCTGGGCATCCCAATCCCGATCATCATCCTCATAGCATTGTTCGTGCACTGATCCACCCGCGCTGTCAGCGCTAACGAAAAACGCCGCGATCCTGGATCGCGGCGTTTTTTTTGCGCTCAAGCTTCAACGCTGGGGATTGCGCGCCGCCGCTCGCTCCAGTTCAAGCGCGTCGTGGCTGCAGAACATGCGTACGTTTTGATCCGTGGCCAAGGACAAGGCGCGCAAGCGGTTCTGGTTGTTGACCCGTTGGCTATGGTTGTAATCCATCATCCGCTGATAGAAGCGCAGCCCAGGCGTGCACTCGCGCCGGTGCGAGCCGATTTCCCCCCGGTAAAAGTATGCATCACCGGCGTGCAGCAGCCATCCTTCCTCGGTGCGAACCGCCACGCCCGCGTGCCCTGGAGTATGGCCAGCAAGCGGCACCAGCAGGATGTCGTGGCTGCTGGCGCCAATCAGGGTTCGCACCGCGTCGAAGCCATTCCAGCGTTCCCCTTGGGGCTGATAAAACCCCCAATCGGTTACGCCGTTCCATTGCTTCGCGCGGAACCTGCGGGTGTCGCGCCACCCGGCGGCTGAACTTGCCGCGTCCATTTCCGTTTGCAACACATGAACTCGGGCGTTGGGGAAGTCTTCAAGGCCACCGGCGTGGTCGAAATCCAGGTGCGTCAGTACGATATGGCGCACGTCCAGCGGATCGAAGCCCAGTTGACGCACCTGCTCCAGCGCGGTGTACCGGTGTTCGAGGCGGATGTTATTGAAGTATCGGAAGAAGGTGCTAAGCCGCGCCCCGGGGTGGTCGACGTCAGCGGTACCGAAGCCGGTGTCCACCAATACCAGGCCGTCGGCATCGGTTTCGATCAACAGGCAATGGCAAACCAGCCGGGCGGTGAGGCCACGGCTGAAGCCATCGAACAAGGCCCCTCCAAGGGGGCACATGCAGCCGCAATTGAGATGATGAACGCGCATGGGGATCTCCGCACAGGGCTATACAGCAGCGACTGTGCGGGGCCACGGTGTGATCCCTTGAAGCGATAAGCGGGGGCGTATCCCAGAGTGAGATGAACCCATTCCCAGGCTACCGCCTGGTCCTACAACAGCTCAAGCTCAGGCCAGGAAGGGGCGCTATCAGCGGGCGCCGAATCAAGGCTTCAGGAACTGCTCCGCATAGTGGCAAGCCACCTGACGAGTCCCGACTGGGCGGAAAGCAGGTACGTCGGTTACGCACTTTTCAGTCGCGTACGGGCAGCGTTTGTGGAACGGGCAGCCCGACGGCGGATTGAGCGGGTTGGGTAGCTCCCCGGCGATCTTGATGCGGGGCTTGTCCGGATTGGGCTTGATGGTTGGCGTGGCCGACAGCAGCGCCTGGGTGTAGGGGTGCAGCGGGTTATGGTAGAGGTCTTCTTTGGGCCCCATTTCCGCCGGCCGGCCCAGGTACATCACCAACACGTCATCGGCAACATGGCGTACCACCGCCAGGTTGTGGGAGATGAACACATAGGCGGTCTGGTATTGCTGCTGCATGTCCATGAACAGGTTCAGTACCTGAGCCTGAATGGACACGTCCAGCGCCGAGGTCGGTTCGTCCGCCACCAGCACCTTGGGTTGCAGCATCATTGCCCGGGCAAGGGCGATACGCTGACGCTGACCACCCGAGAACATGTGCGGGTAGCGTTGATAATGCTCGGGGCGCAAGCCCACCTGCTGCATCATGGCCTGCACTTTTTCCCGGCGCTCGGCGCGCGAGAGGCTGGTGTTGATCAGCAGTGGCTCGGCCAACTGGTCGCCGATCTTCTGCCGCGGGTTCAGCGAGGCATAAGGGCTCTGGAATACCATCTGCACGTCACGGCGTAACTGCTTGCGCTGTTCCTTGCTGGCGCCCGCCACTTCCTGTCCGGCAATCTTGAGCGAGCCGGAGCTGGGCTCTTCGATCAGGGTGAGCTGACGGGCCAGGGTGGACTTGCCACAGCCGGATTCGCCAACCACGGCCAGGGTTTTCCCGGCCTCGAGCTCGAAGGACACGCCATTGAGCGCGCGCACGGTCGCGTGAGGCTTGAACACCCCCTGGGAGACTTCATAGTGGCGAGTGAGCTCGCGGGCGGTAAGTACGACGCTCATCACGCCACCTCCTGATTACGCGGGTAGAAGCAACGGGCCAGGCTCTGGGCTTTGGGGTCCAGAGCGGGACGGTGCTGACGGCAGTTTTCCTGAACATAGGGGCAGCGTGGCGAGAGCAGGCAGCCGTGGGGGCGATCGTAGCGGCCCGGTACGATACCCGGCAGCGTGGACAGCCGCTCGGCGCCTTCGCTGTGCTCCGGAATCGCCGCCAGAAGGGCTTCGCTGTAGGGGTGCGCCGGGGCGTCGAACAATTGGGGCACATGGCCCACTTCCACCGCCTGGCCGGCGTACATCACGCACACGCGCTGGGCCGTCTCGGCCACTACCGCCAGGTCGTGAGTGATCAGGATCAGGCCCATGTCCTGGTCCTTCTGCAAAGCCAGCAGCAGCTCCATGATCTGCGCCTGAATGGTCACGTCCAGCGCGGTGGTGGGTTCATCGGCGATCAGCAGCTTGGGCTCGGCCGCGATAGCCATGGCGATCGCCACCCGCTGGCTCATGCCGCCGGAGAGTTGATGCGGATAGGCATCGAGGCGGCTGGCGGCGGCGGGGATTTCCACCTTTTGCAGCAGCTCCAGCGCGCGGGCGCGGGCCGCCCGGCCCGACAGCCCCAGGTGCGCGCGCAGTACTTCCTCGATCTGGAAGCCCACGGTATAGCTGGGGTTCAAGGCGGTCATTGGGTCCTGGAAGATCATGGCCAGGTCTTTGCCCACTACTTGACGGCGCTGGCGCTTGCTCAGGCTGAGCATGTCGTGGCCATCGAAGCGCAGCGCGTCGGCGCGCACGATACCCGGCGCGTCTACCAGCCCCATCAGGGCCATCATGGTCACGGATTTGCCGGAGCCGGACTCGCCCACGATGGCGAGCACTTCGCCGCGCTCCACAGTGAGGTCCAGGCCATCCACCACGGGTACCGCGTTCGCGTCGCCGAAGCGAACGCTCAGGTTCTTGATTTCGAGCAATGACATGTAGGCGTCCTCAAATCGCGTTCTTGAGTTTCGGGTCCAGCGCGTCGCGCAGGCCGTCGCCCATCAGGTTGATCGCCAGCACACTGAGCAGAATGGTCAGGCCGGGCAGGCTCACTACCCACCAGGCGCGCTCGATGTAATCCCGGGCCGAGGCCAGCATGGTGCCCCACTCCGGGGTGGGCGGCTGAACGCCCAGGCCAAGGAAGCCCAGCGCAGCGGCGTCGAGGATGGCGGAGGAGAAGCTCAGGGTCGCCTGCACGATCAGCGGCGCGAGGCAGTTTGGCAGTACGGTGACGAACATCAGGCGGGGCAGGCTGGCACCAGCCAGCTTCGCCGCGGTCACGTAGTCACGGTTCAGTTCGCCCATCACGGCGGCTCGGGTGAGGCGCACGTAGGAGGGGAGCGAAACCACTGCGATAGCGATCACGGTGTTGATCAGGCCGGCGCCAAGGATTGCCACGATGGCCACCGCCAGCAGCAGTGACGGCAGGGCCAGCATGATGTCCATCAGCCGCATGATCGAAGGCCCGAGGATGCGCGGGAAGAAGCCGGCGATCAGGCCCATGAAGATGCCGGGTATGAGCGACATCACCACGGAAGACAGGCCGATCAGCAGCGACAGGCGCGCGCCATGGATCAGCCGGGACAGCAGATCACGGCCCAGTTCGTCAGTGCCCAGCAGGTATTGCAGCTGGCCACCTTCGGCCCAGGACGGCGGGGTGAGCAGCGCGTCGCGGAACTGCTCGCTCGGGTCGAATGGGGCGACCCACGGTGCGAACAGGGCGCAGAACACCACCACGATCATGAACATGAGGCCGGCGACCGCGCCTTTGTTGCGGGCGAAGGCCTTCCAGAATTCCTTGAGCGGCGACGGGTAGAGCAGGCTTTGATCGGCTGCCACGGGTTGAGCTTGGGTAGTCATGGTAGTGATCTCAGCGCTGGTGACGGATGCGTGGGTTGGCCAGGCCGTAGAGGATGTCCACCACGAAGTTGACCAGGATGATCAGGCAGGCGATCAACAGGATGCCGTTCTGAACCACGGGGTAGTCACGGGCGCCGATGGCTTCGATCAGCCATTTGCCGACGCCCGGCCAGGAAAAGATGGTTTCGGTCAGCACGGCGCCCGCGAGCAGTGTGCCCACTTGTAGCCCGAACACGGTCAGTACCGGGATCAAGGCGTTGCGCAGGCCGTGCACGAACACCACGCGCCGTGGCGAAAGGCCTTTGGCCCGCGCGGTGCGGATGTAGTCCTCGCGCAGCACTTCGAGCATCGAGGAACGGGTCATGCGGGCGATCACCGCCAGCGGGATGGTCCCCAGCACGATGGCAGGCAGAATCAGGTGCCGAAGGGCATCCATCCAGGCGCCTTCGTCTTCGGTGAAAAGGGTATCGATCAACATGAAGCCGGTTTTCGGCGGAATGTCATAGAGCAGGTCGATGCGCCCGGACACCGGCGTCCAGCCCAGCGTGACCGAGAAGAACATGATGAGGATCAGGCCCCACCAGAAGATAGGCATCGAGTAGCCGGCGAGGGAAATGCCCATCACGCCGTGGTCGAACAGCGAGCCCCGCTTCAGCGCCGCGATCACACCGGCCAGCAGGCCTAGCACGCCGGCGAAGATCAGCGCGGCGATGGACAGCTCCAGGGTGGCGGGGAACAGCGAGGTGAATTCGCTCCACACGCTCTCGCGGGTGCGCAGGGACTGGCCCAGGTCACCGTGGGCCAGCTGTGCGATGTAGTTGCCGTACTGAACGTACAGAGGCTTGTTCAGCCCCAGCCGTTCCATGGCCTGGGCGTGCATTTCCGGATCGACCCGCCGTTCTCCCATCATCACTTCCACCGGGTCTCCGGGGATGAGGCGTATCAACGCGAACGTCAGCAGGGTGATGCCGAAGAAGGTGGGAATCAGCAATCCCACTCGGCGGGCAATAAAACTCAGCATTTCAGGGTCATACCTCGTCGGCCAGTACGGCCGAGGCGAGCAGAGGATGTCCCTGCCCGCCTCGGAGCCCGCCGCTGGCCTGGATGAGGCCGCGGCAGGTCGGTTTTACTTCACCTGGGTAGTGGCGAAGTTGTTATTGGTCATCGGGCTGATATGGAAGCCCTCGACTGTTTTGCGCATCGCCACGAACAGCTTGGGATAGGCCAGGCTGATCCAGGGTTGGTCCTTGTGGAAGATCTCCTGGGCTTGCTCATAGAGCGCCGCCCGTTTGGCCGGTTCCGTCTCGGCCCGTGCCTGCGAAAGCAGGCTGTCGAACGCCTCGTTGCACCAGCGCGCGGCGTTTTCCCCGCTCTTGGCCGCATCGCAGCTCAGGTTGGGGGTGACGAAATTGTCCGGGTCGCCGTTGTCGCCGGCCCAGCCATAGAAGGCAAGGTCGTGCTCGCCCATCTTGATGCGTTTGACCAGCTCGCCCCATTCAAGGATGCGAATCTCGGCCTTCAGGCCTACCTTGGCCATGTCCGCCTGGAGCAGCTGCGCCGCCAGCGCCGGGTTGGGGTTCGTTACCCCGCCGCCGTTGCGCGTGAACACCGTGAAACTGGTGCCCTCGGGTACTCCGGCTTCTTTCAGCAATGCCCGTGCCCTTTCCAGGTCGTGCGGGCGGTCGGCGATTCTAGAGTTGAAACCGAGCAAGGTCGATGGGTAAGGCCCTGTACCGACTGTCGCGTTGCCCTCGCCGAACAGCGTCTTGACCAGATTGTTCTTGTCCAGCGCCAGGGCGATTGCCTCGCGAACCCGCACATCGCTCAGGTATTTGTGCGAGGTATTCATGGCCAGGTAGCTGACCACCAGCGCCTCGAGCTCATCTACCCGCACATTGGGATCGGCTTTCAAACCCTTGACGTCGTCGGGCTTGGGGTACAGCGCGACCTGACATTCATTGGCCTTGAGCTTCTGCAGGCGCACGTTGCTGTCCACGGTGATCGCGAACACCAGCGGGTCTGCTGGCGGCTTGCCCTTGTAGTAGTCCGGGTTGGCCTTATACCGGATTTGCGCGTCCTTGTTGTAGCGCGCAAGGATGAACGGTCCGGTCCCGATGGGCTTGGTGTTCAAGTCGTCGGTTTTGCCCGCCTTGAGCAACTGATCGGCATATTGGGCGGAGTAGATCGACGCGAAGCCCATGGCCAGGTCCCGGAGGAAAGGCGCTTCAGGGTGGTTGAGTTCGAACGTCACGGTATGGTCGTCAACCTTGCTCACGCTTTTGAGCAGGTCCTTGAAGCCCATGGCTTCGAAATATGGGAAGCCCATCGGCGACTTTTCATGCCAAGGGTGCTTGGGGTCCAGTTGGCGCTGGAAGCTCCACACCACATCGTCGGCGGTAAAAGCGCGGGTGGGCTTGAAATAGTCGGTGGTCTGGAATTTCACGCCTTGGCGCAAGTGGAAGGTGTAAGTCTTGCCGTCTTCGGAGATATCCCAACGTTGCGCCAAGCCAGGCTCGATGTCCGTGCTGCCGGGGACGAAGTCCACCAGGCGGTTGAACACCGTTTCGGACGACGCATCGGCCGTGGTGGCCGCCGTGTATTGAACGATGTCGAACCCTTCGGGGCTGGCCTCGGTGCAGACCACCAAAGGCTTGGCCGTCGCCATCGCCGCCAGGCCGAACAGGGCGGCGCCGATGGCAACGCGCAAGGAATGGCTTTTCATGGGAAACCTCTCGCTATCAATGGCAGCGTAGCCGGGGCGGCGGATTCGTCGAACCCGCCACGCCGGCCGCCGTGTTTACAGGATGTTGAATGGAACGGTGGTCACGATGCGCAGCTCGTTCAGGCTGCCGTCGGGCTGGAAGGTTTTGGTGGAGTCGTCCTTGCTGCCGCGGTGGATGGTGTAGGTGGCGCGCACGGTGGTCGCTTTAAGCGGGCCGGATTGCACGGCATAGGACGTACCTACGCCGTATTCCTGGTGGTGTTCGCCGTCCATGTAGCTCAGATCACCGTAACCGGTGCTGCGATAATGGGTACCGTCGATGCCCCAGCCGCGAGCGCTGTACACGCTGAATTTCAGGCCGGGTACGCCGTATTTGGCCATGTCCACACCGTAGGCGATCTGGAAGGATTTCTCGTTCGGGGCGTTGAAGTCCGACAGCAGGGAGTTGGCCAGGAAGATACCGTTGGTTTCGTGCAGGTAGTCGAAGTACTCGTTACCGTTCACTTCCTGGTAGGCCAGGGTCAGGCTGTGCGCGCCGTGGGTACCGGTGAAGCTCAAGCTGTAAGTGTCGTTGTCGATGCTGCCCAGCTTGCTGGAGCCTTCATCCTTGGTTTTGTAGTAGTTCAGGCCCGTGGTGAGCGCGATCACTTCGGCGTCGCCCAGTTCGTGAGTCAGGCCCAGGTAGTACTGATTCCACAGGTCTTTGGCTTGGGTTGCGTACAGGCTGGCTTCCACGCTCTTGAACGGCTTGTATACCGCGCCGAAGGTGTTTACGTGGTCCGCGCTGACGGAACGGTCGCCGTATTCGCTCACGAATTTGGTGAGGCTTTGTTCGGTCCGTGGTGATACGCGATCGAAGGTGCCAGCGTCGATGGCCAGGTTGTCGAACTCGGCGCTGTGCAGGCTGATCCCTTCGAAGCTCGAAGGCAGGGCACGGTTACCGATGGTCGCCACCATGGGCGTGTTCATGCTCTGACGGCCGGCCGTCAGCGTGGTATTGGAGTAACGCGCCTTGAGGTTGCCCAGGCCCAGCTTGCTCCATTGGTCTACGGCGTCACCGTCATGGTCGGCCAGGGTGCGGTTGCTGCCCCCGGCGATACGACCACGGCCCTGCTCCAGTGCGATCTCGTTGTACAGCGCGCCTTCCACGGCAAAGCCAACAGTGCCTTGGGTGAAGCCCGAGGTGTAGTTGACGATGGTGCCTTGGGTCCAGGTGTCGCGGCTGCTGGTGTGTTCGCTGGAGCCATCGCCCTTCTGGAAGGTAAGGCCGTCGCCACGCTTCCATTTTTCCTTCGCGAAGAAGTTACGGGTAGTGCCCGACAACGATTGACCTTCCACAAAGCCGGTGGCTTCGCTTTGCGCGCTGGTGCTCTTCACGGTAAGCGGCACGAATTCCTGGCTGGCCGGTTCGGCGATAGCGAAGGTACTCAGGCTGCCGACGGCGATGGCGAGCAAGGTGCGTTGGGTGGTTTTCATTAAGGTGGTAGCTCCTGACTTCTTTTTTTGCCCGGTGGCCGAGGCCCCGGGTACTTCTTTTCTAATGTGATGAAGCAAAAAACCGGCGCTGTGCGGGCGCCAGGCATAGCGGCGCCCGCCTGTTCAGCGAAAACAGGCCGGCGCACGGCCGAAACTACGTTCGGTCGTTGTGGCGGGATACGGGAGAATTCCGAGAGTGTTGTGGGAATGTTCGGCGGGCTGCGTCAGACCCCAACGCAGCCAGCGTTCATGCCGGGCCGTCCATGGCCACGGTTGTACGAACGCGTACGCCTACTTGAAGGTCAGTCCTTGATCCCGACGCCGTAGAACGAGTTCAGGCCGAATGGGCTGATCTTGAAGTCCTGCACGCTGGCGCGCATCGGCTGGTACACCGTGGAGTGCGCGATAGGCGTCATCGGCACTTGCTGCTTGAGCAGTTGTTGGGCCTGCTTGTACAGCTCGGTGCGCTTGCTCTGGTCAGGGGTCGCCTTGGCGCCCTTGATCAGCTTTTCGTAGTCCTGGTTGCAGAACTTGCCGAAGTTGTTGCCGTTGACCGCGTCACAGCTGAACAGGGTGCCCAGCCAGTTGTCCGGGTCCCCGTTGTCACCGCTCCAGCCGATGAGCATGGCGTCGGTTTCGCCGTTCTTGGCACGCTTGATGTACTCGCCCCACTCGTAGCTGACGATCTTGGCCTTGATACCCACTTTGGCCCAATCCTGCTGAAGCAGCTCGGCCATCAGCTTGGCGTTGGGGTTGTAGGGGCGCTGTACCGGCATGGCCCACAGCTGGATCTCGGTGCCTTCGGCAACGCCCGCTTCCTTGAGTAGCGCCTTGGCTTTCTCAGGGTTGTAGCCGGCATCCTTGATGGTGGTGTCGTAGGACCACTGGGTTGGCGGCATGGCGTTCACGGCCAGCTGGCCAGCGCCCTGATACACCGCGGTGAGGATGGCTTGCTTGTTGACAGCCATGTCCAGCGCCTGGCGAACCTTGATGTTGTCCAGCGGCTTGTGGGTCACGTTGTACGAGATGTAGCCCAGGTTGAAGCCTGCCTGATTCGGCATCTGCAGGTTCTTGTCCGCTTCCAGCGGTTTGATGTCCGCGGGGCGTGGATAGGCGGTGATCTGGCATTCGTTCTTCTTCAGCTTCTGCATGCGCACGGAAGCGTCAGTGGTGATGGCGAAGATCAGGTTATCGACCTTCACATCTTCAGGCTTCCAGTAATCCTTGTTGCCCTTGAAACGGATCTGGGCGTCTTTCTGGTAGCGGCTGAACACGAACGGGCCAGTGCCGATCGGCTGCTGGTTCAGGTTCTCGGGCTTGCCTTCCTTGAGCAGCTTGTCGGCATATTCGGCCGACTGGATCGAAGCGAAGCTCATTGCCAGGTTCTGGATAAACGCGGCGTCCACGTCCTTGAGGGTGAAGCGAACCGTGGAATCGTCCAGCTTCTCGACCTTGGTGATGTTCGCGTCCATGCCCATGTCGGTGAAGTACGGGAACTCGGTGGGGTACGCCTTGCGGAACGGCATGTCTTTGTCGAGCATGCGGTTGAAGGTGAACAGCACGTCGTCCGCGTTGAAGTCACGGGTAGGCTTGAAGTAGTCGGTGGTGTGGAACTTCACGCCCTTGCGCAGGTGGAAGGTGTACGTGAGGTTGTCCGGCGATACGTCCCAGCTGGTGGCGAGCCCCGGCTCGACCTGGGTACCGCCACGCTGGAACTGCGTCAGGCGGTTGAACACGGTTTCAGCGGAAGCGTCGAAATCCGTGCCGGTGGTGTATTGGCCTGGGTCGAAGCCAGCCGGGCTCCCTTCCGAGCAAAACACCAGGTTGGAAGCAGCTTGGCTCAGCGGAGTGACGGCGAGCAATCCTGCACCAACGAGGAACGGAATGACTGCGTGTTTGAGCATGGTGGCCTCATTGTTGTCTTTTTTTCGAAAAGAGGATGGCCTTGTGAGCCTCCCTGCCGATACTTATGCAGGGGCCATACCGAATGCAATGCCAAAGGGTAGGACGGGTCTTAAATTGCGGTACGAACGTACTGTAATGTCGCATGGATATAAATTTAAGGTGAATTAACCATCCGGTTGGTCATTTTCACCGGCGTTTCGCCATTAACACAGGGCGGAATTCCGCCGTAGCGCACCGCTTTGGTGCGGTGCGCGCTCGTGCGGACGCTACTGCAGCTGCAATTCGATGGTGCCGTCCGCGCTCATTGTTACTTCAGTGGTACCTGCCTCCACATCAGGTGCAACCGCTTCGGCGCGCGCCGCCTTCATCATCATGGCGGGGCGTATATAAGGTTGCGGCACGCCGCTGCTGTTCAGGGTCAGGTTGACGATCTTGTAGCCCTGCGCGCCCATCGCTTGCCGTGTGATGTCGGCCCGGGCCTTGAACGCCTCGATCGCATCCTTGATAAGGGTATTTTCGTTCTGCTGGCGCGTGGCCGTGGCGATGCTGAAATCCATCCCGCCCAGCTTCAGGCTTTGCTGCAGTTGGCCAGTGAGGGCGGCCAGCGCGGCGAAGTCCTGGCTTTCCAGGCGCACTTCGGCGCGCTCACGCCAGGCAACGATGTTCTGGCCTTTGTCGTCATAAACCGGATTGCTGTTGCGGTTGCCTTGGCGGATGTTCACACCCTTGGCCTGGCGCGCCTTGCCGAGCGCCTCGTTCAGGCTTTTGGTCACGGTTTCGGCAAGCCGCGCGGGGTCGGTGTCCTGGGCTTCGCTGTAAAGCGTCACGCTCATCAAGTCCCGGGCCACTTCACGGGAGGCTTCGGCATGCAGCGTTACCTGGTTGTAACGCGGCTCGTCGGCGAATGCGGGTACGGCAAGCATGGCCATGCACAAGGCGAGGGCTGGGCGGCGAAGGCTTTGGTTCATGAGCGATTCCTTGATTCGGGGTACCCCTGGGACCTGGGATCGCAGGGGGCGGTTCCGGTATCACCGGGCTGTGGTGCTTTGACGCAGCGCTGCCGAGGGTGAGGGAAGCTCGTTATACTGCGCCCACTGTTTCGAATGCACGCTGGAGAACCATGCTCGCCGCCGCCCCGCCGTTATCCGCGAGCCGCCAGAACCTCTGGCGGCTGACCTTCGTGCGTATTCTCGTGCTGGCCGCCCAGGCCGGTTCCGTGGGCTTCGCCTATCTCACTCACCTGCTTCCGCTGCCGTGGTGGCAGTTGAGCGTTACCCTGTGCTTCTCCGCGATCCTGTGCGCCCTCACGGCGTTGCGCCTGCGCGCCAGCTTGCCGGTGACCGAGGTGGAATATGCCGTGCAATTGGCGTGCGACCTGCTTATCCATAGCGCGCTGCTGTACTACTCCGGCGGTAGCACCAACCCGTTCGTTTCGTACTACCTGGTGCCACTGACCATCGCCGCAGTGACGCTACCGTGGCGCTACTCGCTGATGCTTTCGGGCCTGGCTCTGGCCAGCTATACCTTGTTGCTCGTGCGCTTCTATCCGCTTGAAACCTTCCCGGTGGCTCGCGAGAACATGCAGATCTACGGCATGTGGCTCAGCTTCGCTCTGGCGGCGGCGGTCATCACGTTCTTCGCCGCGCGCATGGCCGAGGAGCTGCGCCGGCAACAGGAATGGCGCGCGCAACGGCGGGAAGAGGGCCTGCGCGACCAGCAATTGCTGGCCGTGGCCACCCAGGCCGCCGGCGCGGCCCACGAGCTGGGCACGCCGTTGGCCACCATGAGCGTGTTGATCAAGGAAATGCGCCAGGACCATGCCGATGCCGCTCTTCAGGAAGACTTGCAGGTGCTGCAGGATCAGGTGCAGCTGTGCAAGCAGACCCTCCAGCAACTGGTACGCGCCGCTGAAGCCAACCGCCGCCAGGATGTGATCGAGCTGGACGTCACAGCCTGGCTCGACGAGGCGCTCAACCGCTGGCACCTGATGCGCCCGGAAGCCAGTTACCGCTTGCAGCGCCTGGCACAGGGCGTGCCGCCACGGCTGGCGCCGCCGGCGGACCTCACCCAGGCGCTGCTCAACCTGTTGAACAATGCCGCCGACGCCTGCCCTAACAATTTGGAAGTGCATCTGGATTGGGACGATGAAAACATCTTCATCAGGATTCGCGACCATGGGCCGGGTGTACCTCTGGCCATTGCCGAACAAATCGGTAAACCTTTCTTTACGACCAAGGGCAAGGGCTTCGGCCTTGGCCTGTTTCTGAGCAAGGCCAGCGTAACCCGCGCTGGTGGCTCGGTAAGACTCTATAGTCACGAGGATGGCGGCACGCTCACCGAGCTGCGCCTGCCCCGCGATGCTCGAGGAGACACAGATGAGTGATGAAACCCAGGCGCCAGACAGCGAAGAGCTGCCGCACCTGCTACTGGTAGACGACGACGCAACCTTCACCCGGGTGATGGCGCGTGCCATGAGCCGCCGCGGTTTCCGGGTGAGTACCGCAGGTTCCGCCGAAGAGGGCCTGGCCCTCGCTCAGCAGGATTTGCCCGACTACGCCGTGCTCGACCTGAAAATGGAAGGGGACTCGGGGCTGGTACTGCTGCCCAAGATGCTGGAGCTGGACCCGGAAATGCGGGTGGTGATCCTCACAGGGTATTCGAGCATCGCCACGGCCGTGGAAGCCATCAAGCGGGGCGCCTGCAACTACCTGTGCAAGCCCGCCGACGCCGACGACGTGCTCGCGGCGCTGCTTTCCGAGCACGCGGACCTCGATAGCCTGGTACCGGATAACCCCATGTCGGTGGACCGGCTGCAGTGGGAGCACATTCAGCGCGTGCTGGCCGAGCATGAAGGCAACATTTCCGCCACCGCGCGGGCGTTGGGCATGCATCGGCGCACCCTGCAAAGAAAGCTGCAGAAGCGCCCCGTGCGCCGCTAGGCGGCCTTTCGCATCGCTGACCTTTTGTTCTCTGCTCGCCAGCCTGGCGGGCGTCTGGATGCCTTGAGCGACTTATGACGGATAACGCTGAATACTCTGCGGTGAACGATGCTGTACACGGGCATTTCCTCCGGCGCGTCTGGGGAATGGTCACGCCCTACTGGCGCAGTGAAGAAAAGGGCAAGGCGTGGGTACTGCTGATCGCGGTGATAGGGCTGTCGTTGTTCAGCGTCGCGATTTCGGTTCTGTTGAACAATTGGAACCGGGATTTCTACAATTCGCTCCAGAACAAAGACCTCGCGGCGTTCACTCACCTGATTCTCTATTTTTCAGGCATTGCTGCGATCGCAATCTTAAGTGCGGTCTATCGGTTGTATCTGACTCAGATGCTGATTATTCGCTGGCGGCGCTGGTTGACCGAACAGCATTTTGCGCGTTGGCTCGCCCATAAGAATTACTACCATCTGGAAACGGGCGCTTATACCGATAACCCCGACCAACGTATCAGCGAAGATATCAACAGCTTCACCAGTTCGACCCTTACGCTGGGCCTGGGATTGTTGCGCACCGTCGTCAGCCTGGTGTCTTTCTCGATCATCCTCTGGGGAGTGTCAGGCAGCATCGAAGTGTTCGGCATCACTATTCCCGGTTATATGTTCTGGGCAGCGCTCGTGTACGCCGTTGTAGGGAGTTGGTTGACACACATGATCGGGCGCAGGCTCATTCCTCTCAACAATCGTCAGCAACGCTATGAGGCTGACTTGCGTTTTTCGCTGGTGCGCGTACGGGAAAATGCCGAAAGCATCGCGCTTTATAACGGTGAGGCCAACGAGCAGGGCCGTTTGGTCGGTCGCTTTGGTTTGGTGTGGAGTAACTTCTGGTCCCTGATGCAGGTGCAGAAGCGCCTCTGGTTTTTCACCAACGGCTACGGGCAGATCGCGATCATTTTTCCTTTTGTGGTCGCTGCGCCTCGCTATTTTGGTGGCAAGATTCAACTTGGTGAGCTGATGCAGATCAGCTCCGCGTTTGGCAGTGTCCAGGAAAACCTCAGCTGGTTCGTGGATTCCTATGCCGCGCTGGCGGAATGGCGCGCCACATCTGACCGGCTTCTGAGCTTCCACCAAGCCATGGGCGAGAACGAAGCGCACTCCCCGGCGATCGATGTTCACCAGGACGGCCACATGCTGCACATCGCCGGCTTGGCCCTGGGGCTGGCCGACGGTCGTACGCTGTTGAGCAACGCCAACCTTGATGTGGCGCCCACCGAGCGGTTGATGCTCAGTGGCCGCTCCGGCAGCGGTAAGAGTACCTTGCTGCGCGCCTTGGGCGGGCTATGGCCGCGGGGCGGCGGTCAGGTCCGCATGCCGATGGGGCGCTCGCTGTTCCTCCCGCAGAAACCCTATCTGCCCATCGGCACCCTGCGCGAAGCCTTGAGCTACCCCTTGCCTGGCGATACCTACACCGACGACCGCTACCGCGAAGCCTTGCAAAGCTGCCGACTGCCGCACCTTGAAGGCCGCCTGGACGAAAGCAATCACTGGCAGCGCCTGCTCTCGCCCGGCGAGCAGCAGCGCCTGTCCTTTGCTCGCGCATTGCTCTACAAACCGCAGTGGTTGTTCCTCGATGAGGCGACCTCGGCCATGGACGAGGAAGACGAAGCGGCGCTCTACCAGGGGCTGATCGACCAACTCCCAGGTTTGAGCATCATCAGCGTGGGCCATCGCAGCAGCCTGCGCCGCTTCCACCCCCGCTTGGTGCGCATTGAAGGCGGGCATTTGCAGCCGCAAGGGGAGGGCGTGCCCAGCGCGGTTTGAAGTGATCGTACAAGCTCCTTTTTGCGCTATGATGGGGCGTGATCAACCCCGAGACCGGCTTTTTCTATGGACAATCAGAGCGCCATCCCACGCGCCCGCAAGAAACCCCGCAGCCTCGCTCAGGAACTGGTAGCTATCCTGAGCGAGCGCATCCGTAACGGCGAACTCAAACGTGGCGACAAGTTGCCCACCGAGTCGGCCATCATGGAGGAGCAGGGTGTCAGCCGCACCGTGGTGCGTGAAGCCATTTCCCGCTTGCAGGCCGCCGGTCAGGTCGAAACCCGCCATGGCATCGGCACCTTCGTGCTTGATACCCCCAGCCCGAGCGGGTTCCGTATCGACCCTGCTACCATCGTCACGCTGCGTGATGTATTGGCGGTGCTGGAGTTGCGCATAAGCCTGGAAGTGGAATCCGCCGGGCTGGCCGCCCATCGACGCAGCGATGAGCAGTTGCAGGCCATGCGTGAAGCCCTGGACGCGCTCAATGAAAGCGCGGCCCATGCCACCGACGCGGTGGCTTCGGACTTCCAGTTCCACCTGCGCATCGCCCTGGCCACGGGCAATCGGTATTTCACCGACATCATGACGCACCTGGGCACCAGCATCATTCCGCGCACACGGTTGAATTCCGCGCGGCTGGCTCATGACGATCAGCAGCATTACATGAGCCGGCTGAGCCGCGAGCATGAGGAAATCTTCGACGCCATTGCCCGCCAGGACGCCGACGCCGCCCGCGCCGCCATGCGTCTGCACCTCACCAACAGCCGCGAGCGCCTGCGCCAGGCGCACGAAGAAGCGGCCGCCAACCCTGCCTAGTTGAAGGGCCGGTAGGAGCAGGCGCAAGCCTGCGAACAGGGCCGTGCCGGGTATTGAGGCGTAACTGTTCCCGGGCTTCAGCCCGGTCTCACGGTAAAGGCGCTCAGGCCTCGGCAAGCGCGAACCCTGTGGGAGGAGGCAAGCCTGCGAATATGCGCAGGCCCCGCCGATCCTGTGGTGAACATGAAATCCTGAATCTTTTGGCCGACCCCCTTGTCGTCGTGATTCTATGGTTGTACGATGACTTACAACATCGGCACTCGCCGGTTTTCGTCCAAAAGCGCACCAGGGTGTTCACTACAATGACTCCACAAGAACTCAAGTCCATCCTTTCCGCCGGCCTGCTGTCTTTCCCGGTTACCGATTTCGACGCCAAGGGCGATTTCAATCGCGCGGGCTACATCAAGCGCCTGGAATGGCTTGCCCCTTACGGCGCCAGCGCGCTGTTCGCGGCCGGCGGCACCGGTGAATTCTTCTCCCTGGCTGCCAGCGAATACTCCGAGGTCATCAAGACCGCCGTCGATACCTGCGCTACCAGCGTGCCAATCCTGGCTGGCGTGGGCGGTTCCACCCGCCAGGCCATCGAATACGCTCAGGAAGCCGAGCGTCTGGGCGCCAAGGGCCTGCTGCTGCTGCCGCACTACCTGACTGAAGCCTCTCAGGACGGCGTTGCCGCCCACGTTGAAACCGTGTGCAAATCGGTCAACATCGGCGTGATCGTCTACAACCGCAACGTGTGCCGCCTCAACGCCCCGCAGCTGGAAAAGCTCGCCGAGCGCTGCCCTAACCTCATCGGTTACAAGGATGGCCTGGGCGACATCGAGCTGATGGTCAGCATTCGCCGCCGCCTGGGCGATCGCTTCAGCTACCTGGGTGGCTTGCCTACCGCCGAAGTGTACGCAGCGGCGTACAAGGCGCTGGGCGTGCCGGTCTACTCCTCGGCCGTGTTCAACTTCGTGCCCAAGCTGGCCATGGACTTCTACCACGCCATCGCCGCTGACGACCACGTAGCCGTAGGCAAGATGATCGATGACTTCTTCCTGCCGTACCTGGATATCCGTAACCGCAAGGCCGGTTATGCCGTGAGCATCGTCAAGGCCGGCGCCAAGATTGCTGGTTACGATGCAGGCCCGGTGCGCACCCCGCTCACCGACCTGACTGGCGAAGAGTATGAAATGCTCGCTGCGCTGATGGATAAGCTCGGCCCACAGTGATACCGGTTTGAAGCCCTGAAAAGCGCGCCCTTGGGCGCGCTTTTTCGTTTCCGTGAATTATCATGCAGTACAGACAACCGACAACGGACTGCCCACCGCATGCTTGGCATCTTTCTCGAAACCCTGAACATTACCGCACCGGTTTTCGCCATGCTGTTCATGGGCCTGCTGCTCAAGCGCGTGCACTGGATCGACGACGGGTTCATCAAGGTTGCCTCGGAGCTGGTGTTCAACGTCACCATGCCTTGTCTGTTATTCCTCGGGATTATCCACGCCAATCTCAATGAAGCGCTGCAACTGGGTGTGATGGCGTACTTCGCCGTGGCGACCGTGGTGAGCTTCGCTTTGATCTGGCTATGGGCCCGCTGGCATTGCCCTGTGGAGGATCGCGGCATCTATGTACAGGGCGCTTTTCGAGGCAACAACGGGATCATCGGCCTGGCGCTGGCCGCAAGTATGTACGGGGACTATGGGATCGCCGTGGGCTCGATCCTCGCCGCGGTGCTCATCGTGCTCTACAACAGCCTTTCCTCGGTGGTGTTGGCCTATTACAGCCCCACGATGAAGTCCGACCCGCTCAGCCTGGCGCTGGGGGTGATCCGTAATCCTCTTATCCTGGGAGTGCTGGCCGCGGTGCCATTTGCCGCGTGGCGTATTCCGCTACCGGGTTGGCTCGATCAGTCTGCCCAGTACCTGGCCCACATGACGCTGCCACTGGCACTGATCTGCATAGGCGGGACCTTGTCGCTGTCGGCGTTGCGGGCGGGTAGCCGGATGGCGATCAGCGCCAGCCTGGTGAAGATGGTCGCGCTGCCGCTGGTTGCGACAGCCGGCGCCTGGCTGTGCGGGTTTCGCGGGGCGGACCTGGGCATCCTGTTCCTTTACTTCGGCGCGCCCACCGCCTCGGTGAGCTATGTAATGGCCCGTGCCGCCAATGGTAACTACCGCCTGGCGGCCACTATCGTGGTGGTTACCACCATCGCCGCTATCGTCACTACCAACGCCGGGATATTCCTCTTGCATTGGGGCGGATGGATCTAAGCGCGCCGGCGATGCCGCCAGGCCGCCAGCGCCACCAAGGCCGCCAACAGCGGTAGCGCGTAATGCAGCGTTAGCCGCTCCAGCCGCAGCGCGATCGGCATGCCTGTACTGAAGCCGATCAGGTGCAACGCAAACACTCCATACAGCGCCAACAGCAGCAAGCCTTCGAGCCGGGTAATCCTGTAGCCGAAGCGGAACAACGGCCAAGCCAGCACGGCCGCGCCCAACAGCGCCGGTATTTCATAAGCCAAGCCATTGGGAGAAATGGACAGGCCCTCCGGGCTGGCGAGCACGGTCAGGGCGGTCACGCCAGTGAGGGTATAAACGCTGCCGCCAATGACACTGCCCACCGCCAGCTCGCGCTCGCCACGCCAAACGGCAAATAGCGCCATCAGCAATTGCGGCAACGAAGCACATACAGCGACCACGGTGAGGCCGATAACGCGCTCCGAGAGCCCCAGTTCATTGGCGAAAGCCACCGCCGCGGCAAGCAGCCATTGGCCCCCGATGGTCAGCAGAAGGCCTCCGGCGACAAGCCGGGCGAGGGTCGCCCAAACAGACCTTTGCCGTGCGGGGGCGCTGGGAACCGGCCGCCCGGCATGGCGAAATTGCCAGCCCGCGACAACCAGATAAACCGCCCCACTTGCCAGCAGCAGCGCGGCCTCCCATGGCCCGAGGTGTTGATCCCACGCCAGCGCATACAACAGCGCCGCGGCAACCGCCACCATGGGCACGTCCAGCCTTACAACAGGAAGCGATACCCGCAGTGGCACCACCAGCGCGCAAAGGCCCAGCGTCACCAGCAGGTTGAACAGTGTGCCGCCAATCACGCTGCCTATCGCTACGTCCGGGGCGCCTGCGTCCACCGCCCCCAGGCTGATCGCCAGTTGTGGCGCGCTGCTGCCCAGCGCCATCAACAGCAGCCCCACGACCAGCGGCCTGACCCGGGCCCGCTGGGCGAGGCGCAAGGCATTACGCACCATCAACTCGGCGCCCAGCAACAACATCAGCACGCCAGCGGCGAACTGAAGCAGGCTCAGGGGTGGCAGTGAAGCGAGCTCGGCGATACGGGCCTCCGTCAATCCAGGCGTTGGATGCGTACACGGGCAGTGCCGTCATCGGTCATGCCCAGGCGTTGTGCAGCGCCGCGGGAAAGGTCGATGATCCGGCTGCGCGCATGTGGCCCCCGATCATTGACTCGCACGATCACGGTACGGTCGTTGGTCAGGTTGGTGACGCGCACCTGGCTGCCGAACGGCAGGGTGCGATGGGCCGCGGTAAGGGCGTTCTGGTCGAAGCGTTCGCCGCTGGCGGTACGCAGGCCGTGATGGCGCGCGCCATAGTATGACGCCACGCCTTCCTCGGCCTGGCCCGGTTTCAGGGCGCTCCGCTGCCCGGCGCAACCGGCCAGTAACAACAGGCTTAAAGCAGGCAACAACAGGCACCGCATGGTCAATCCTTGTGACGAAGGTGGCCTGGCCGCCGATCCGACAGCCAGGCAGCTGAAATCTCAGCCTTCGAGCTTGCGCTTGAGCAGTTCGTTCACCTGTTGCGGGTTCGCCTTGCCTTTGGACGCTTTCATCGCCTGGCCCACGAAGAAGCCAAACATTTTCCCGCGCTTGGCTTCATCGGCGGCGCGGTATTGTTCCACCTGCTCGGCGTTGGCCGCCAATACGTCATCGAGTACCTTTTCGATGGCGCCACTGTCGGTAACCTGCTTGAGGCCGCGTGCTTCGATGATGGCATCGGCGGTGCCTTCGCCATTGGCCATGGCTTCGAACACCACCTTGGCGATCTTGCCGGAGATAGTGTTGTCGCGGATGCGCAGCAGCATGCCGCCCAGCAATTCGGCGCTCACCGGGGACTGCTCGATGTCCAGGCCCTGCTTGTTGAGCAGGCTGCCCAGCTCGACCATGACCCAGTTGGCAGCCAGCTTGGCATCGCCACACAGCTCAGCCACGCGTTCGAAGTAATCCGCCTGCTCG
>Ga0265797_10002347_pt1 | contig 31911 bp, 22 predicted proteins | sample P2T30metagenome_FD_192433 | JGI IMG/M metagenome (GOLD analysis project Ga0265797, IMG submission 192433) | Plant litter microbial communities from East Loma Ridge, Irvine, California - P2 T30 | ecosystem: Environmental > Terrestrial > Plant litter > Unclassified | place: USA: California... | reverse complement strand
TGTGAGTGCTGCTTAAGAAATGAGCAGGTTATTTGCATCATCGCGACCAACGACGCCATCTGACAGACCGGTCCTCCTCGAGACCACGACCGCATATATCGCCCGAGTATCTCTTTGTGCGACATCGCCGTTTTCTGCCACAAAGCTTGCCATCAACTCACCAGCCTTGAAAATCACTGGATAGCCTTTTGTCGCGTCTAGCAACAGCGCCAGCACAATCCCAAAGAGGTTTCTATCATCGCGGTATCTTTCTGACCAGTTAGAAATGTGGGCGCCGAGAGTTACATGTAGCTGTCGCAGCATCTTTGAGCAGAAGATGTGCATCTCAAAATGATTGAAAGTCATTTGAGTAGTCTCGTGCTCGATCGCTAGTCGCAGTTTCTCGATGATGTCGCATATGTCGTCGCCAGAGCTCATCTGGTAGACGTCGGCGCTTTCTTCCGATGCTTTCTGGCGCAGCACCTTGATAACATCGTTCGGACCCAGGTTGGTACGACCGTCTGCGTGACAATAGCGTCCTGCGAAAAGTGAGGATACAGGAGTAAGCTGTTTGAGGTGTCTCCGCTTCAAGTAGGAGGTGCTTGCTTCCTTTCGGTGGTGGTTGGGGGCGAATTCGCTTGCGCGCATTCCAGCTGCGATTGAGAAGCGTTTCAGACAATCTCCGAAAGTGGTCGGAGCTGCACCAACGAACAGATTTCCCGGCCCATGCATCGATATAACACGCTCCATGTCTTCCCACTGGCATGTCAGTAAGTTTGACTGGCGGAGGCTGTTGTAGAGATGTGCGGTAGCTAGTATAAGGTGCCACGAAGTTGCCATGGTGATAGCAGCTTCGTGTGCCACCATTCGGAAGCTGTATAGCAGCGTACCGCACCAGACAGGGTCCCGTTCGAGAAGGTAATATGGTGGTATATGGTTCCTCGCAACTGACGTATCTCCGAACCTCCCGTCTCGATTGATCAAAATAGATACCACGTCTCGTTCAGTCCATTGTCTCACAAGACCCACTATGTTGGACAGAATTGCGTCTTGCTCACGTGAAAAATCGGTGACTCCAGCCTCCATATTGTATCCGAGGACCATCTCGATATTTGATGCGATCAACTCCGAGCCTTGACAGAGATGGTCGAAAGCCCAGGCGACATCTTCGCGCATGATTTGGCGGACGTCCAGTAATAATTGGAAGGCGAACGTGACCCATAGTGTCTGTGTTTTACAAGAAAGAAGGTGTCGCATAGCCCTCATGATCTCGTGCTCGGCATGGACATGGTCGGACAGGGGTGTCGTCGCGCGTATCGGGGCACAAAACTCCGGTAGCACACCCATCAAGATGCTGTGGTGAGTGTCGAAATTGTCTTCGCCTTCGCCAGACTCTTCAGTTGCCTGAGTGTCTTTGAGATATGGCTGTATGTATTCCACAGAGACAGTCGGCAGGTAATCTGGTGAATCATCCTTGATGCCATCAACAAATGCCTCGAGGACTCGATGCACATTTGCCAGACAATGTCCGTCACGATGCAAGGGGTCAGACCCCCGCATGCTAGCATCTTCCATGACGGAGCAATAGAGACAGACACGTTCGTGACATTTTTCTTGTCCGGGAAATGCTTTTTCGAAGTCTTCCTGTAGTTTACGGCAAAAGTCGATGGCGGTGTTCGTCGTGATCGACGCTGCCACCAAGCTCGCCTTGCCTTCGTGGTAATCCTTCCAGACTGTTTGGATGACGCCTCGAAGTCGGTGAACATCGTGAGAAAGCAACGTTGAGGCAACGAATGCCTCTTGTTTGCGCCCGGAATTGGTGTTCTCAACAGTGGCGCTGATTCGCGCTGGTGCACCAAGTTTCGGCTCGACTTTGCCATGGCTGTCGGTCTCCAAGGTTTCCTCAACGACCAGATGCTCAAACATGTTCGCCAGCGGAGAGCTGCCAGTACTGGCGTCTTCGCGAACAGGGGGAGATGATTCTGGCATGATGGGGCGTAATATTTCCATCACAGACTCCAGGGTTCGTATGAAAAAGGCATGTCCGCAATCTGAAGCCATTGGCTCTGCTGTCCCGGTGCACCTGCTCTCGTACCATGCTTGGTGGCTCTTCCGTGTCTGGATAGCCTGCCGTAGCTGTAGGATAAAGTGGCTGGGAATCTTGACGCGAGGTTTGTTGGCTTTCGAGATGAACTTCGCAAGGTGAAGGAAGTCGCTGATTGTGATGCGATAAGCAACTGTTATAGGACTCTCGTGACCTCTCGCTGCCAGATGTGATGCCCGGGCGAGTGTCCTTGCTTTGCCTTTGAGGCGAGGGCCTTTGACAGCTGGTTCGGCGCTATTGAGGTTGTGGGCAACGGTGTAGCCTCGTCCCATGGCTGTATTCAGGAGCCAAGTAGCGACGGCATCAGTGTCAGCCTTGTAGCGCATATAGCTGGAATAGAGAAAATTGGAAGACATCTCTCTGGAAATGGTAGGCCACCTCAAAAGATCCGTGTTTCGGTAATCGTGAAGAAAGGGAATGTTCAAAGAACGAAGGCCATGGTTTCTTCAAAAGAGATGTAGCCATGTAGTCGGTTGAGACCAGTGATGCTGCGGGGTGCATGTTCAATCCCAGCATGGCGGCTATGTATGAAATCCACTGGTGCTCGCTTACAAGGTGCAGGTCATTGCTGTAATCGGAGCTGGCTTAAGAGTATGCGATGCTTCTCCCTTTTACACTGCCGTGACAGGTGGCTCGAACGGTTACTGTAGGCTGATGGTAAATTCCGGAATTGGTATGCATACTCTGTGAGAGCTTATGCCATGGATCTGATTTATGGAGTAGTAATGGTTTCGTTGCCATGGTACCTGCTACCTGCTGTAACGCCGTAAGTGCCCTCATCTACTCATCAATACAAATCTTCCTCGCCTTCGCGGGAAGCGCCCACTCTACCTCCTCCATTAACACATACGCTTCGTAAGGCGTACCTCTCATGCTTCGCTTGACCTTCTTCCTCCCAGTCGTCGGATCATCCACCATCTTGTCCTTCCACCCTTGCACCTCGAACGTCTGCACTTCTGCCCAACCTCGGAACAGATGCCGCCAATAGCAAGCCTCTGCTGCAGGAGTGAGATAGCGTTCGCGGAAAGTTGATCGTGCATTATCGGCGATTCGCTGAGTGGAGGAGCGGATATTTGAGGATTTAAGAAGAGAAGTCATGATCTTGGGTAGATCAGAGAAATCGCGTTTGGTCCGCACATAGTTCTGGTTAGCTCCTGAAGGCTGGAGCAAGTGGTGATAGTGCTCCAGCCATTTGAGGTCGTGTGAGACCAGAACAGAATGGCAGTTGAGCAGTGACTTCAGACGGCCAGAGTACGTGTTGCCTTCGGTCTGGGCGAGGAATTGGTAGTTGCAGTGGTCCTCCATGCCCAGCAGACGGGTGGCGATGTTGGTCTTGTTACTCCAGTCGAGTGTCTGTACATCCGCCCACGGCTGATTGGCACTGGCAGCAACAAGCCCAGAGCGGACGTCGTGAGATCCTAGGCCTGCCACTGCACCTCGCCAGACGATTTGAGGGATTTTGTCGAGAAAGTCTTCCTCTTCGGCCGCAAGATTTTGTTGGAGTTCAACATAGCTGCGCAGACCTACATTGGGCCAGCCGAAGAATCCAAAGTCTGGGCAGAGCCACAGATTTTCCTGGCGTGCCAGCCTGGAGTATCCCCAGGTAGTATGGTTCATATCGTTCTGATCTATCAGAGGCGCATCGTGGTCTGTCACCGTAAATTCAATGTTAGGCAGCGGACCAGCATGCGCAGTCAACGCGCGATGGATCGCATGCAGAGTCGCCAATGCCCTTGGGCGATGGTTGTGATCAAAGATGCCGTGCGCATCGATCACATACAGCTGATTATCGTATATCATTGCCCTCACGATACCGTCTCCGCGCCAGCCCACATCCAGCTCTCTTTCGGTAATGCCGCCCTTCTCTTTCCACCAAGCCACTGCTCGATCAACCTCTTTGTAGAGCTCCGGGAAGGCAGATAGACACTGTGCTTCGTCTAGGCCGTAATTCCGAGCATCTCGAGGGTATTGGTACGTCCATTCTCGCTGCGTTTGCCAGGCATGTGATTGGCTGTGGGAAATTGGCGGACCTTTGGGTTTCGTTTTGGAGGGCCTATTGCGATTATATTGTTGTTCCACATAGGCTGGACCTCCCAGGCTTGCGAAGAAGATCAGCGTTGCAGCAATGCATACGAAAAGCACACTGTATAGCGCTAGGGTTCGCATGCTTGGAGGCTCGCTGCGGCTGTATGTTGTTGAAGGCGCATTGCAAATGTAATGAAGGTAGCGACTTGGATTGAAGGATGTCGGCGCAAGGCTCGCTACGTGTCGGGATATCACCGCCTTGCGTTATAGCGTCTTCCATTCCAGGATTGCATCCTTGCCTGGACTCGGTCATCGCAAGGCGCGGCGCCTGCATGTGCCCAGTCTTGGAAACTGAGGCTGAACATCCGGCTGGGCGCGTGACGTGCCTTGTTGCGGATCTTGTATATGTACGTACTTGACCTTATCGAGCTGGCTCTAGCTCTGGGCTCCATCAGGAAAATCTCAGGTCGTTCTTGTACATCGTGTACATGTATCTGATTTGATGACTTGATGTCGTGACTTTGACGAGCGATATAGAAGAGGGGGACTGATCACCCTCGCTAAAGCGCGTGTGAGCATGGATCGAGATCCACCAAGGCTGAGCTGTCAATCTCCGCGTGTTCGTATTGTCTAATCTCGCCTAAACGGAGGAAGCATCGTTCGTATAGCGACGATGCGACCATTGCACCAGGTTCGAGGACAGAGGATGCTCACACGCTAGCCATACAATCATATACATAAACCTAGAAGAATATCGAAACCTCCAATCCAAGAAGAGCATGAAGACAGCATAAGGTAGATTTACACCGCTATCTAATCTTATCTGGTTATCGATAACCCTCTCAGCAATACACACATTCCACGTGCGTTGCGTGCATCGTGATCAGTAACATGAATGTTGCCATCAACACCATCAATCCCATCGAAAGCATCTCCCGTGGCTTTATGCTTTACAAAGTGTACTTGAAGAGGGGGCTTCTGTCGCCCATCGCAACAAGCTGGTCTTGCGTGTATCTTGCACGCGTCTCTTCTTCAGGAATCTTGGCTCTCTTGCTGTTGGCCCTCTTGTAGGCCAGTTCGGCGGCAATGGCAGCAATCAGACCAGTCAATCCGAACGCGAGACTCAATCCGAAGCCGGTCGCGTAGGTAGGAGCATCGGAGTCGAAGAACATGTAGCTACCCATGACGCCACCTGCGTTGCCGATGCAGATGTTCAATCCGAGACCGATTGCTCGTCGCGAAGCTGGTGCAAGGTTGTTTCCTGCCCATGCAATCAGAGCTGGAGCTGAAGGATAGATTCCCATGCAGGCGAGCATGACGGAGAAGTAGGCGCCTCCAATCTGGTTCTCGAAATTGCCGCGTAGACCTAGCATGACAGCGAAGGAGATGCAGCACAGAGCAAAGGGGCCAACAACAAATGGCATACGCCTGTTGCAAGTGTCAGTCTAGTGTTTTTGTTGTCGTAGCACCCCGGCTACGGAGCGTTGCAAGAAGACTTACCAATAGAAACGATCTGAAAGCTTCGAGAGGACGATGGTTGCAATTGCGCCAGCTACCTGTGTGTGGATACTCGTCAGCATAAATTCCAGCAGCTGTATGACCAAAGAAGGACGGGTCGACTTACGTATGGAGGTGCGCTCATCAGCTGAGCCTCCCAACTGGTGAAACCCATGGCTCTCGTGAGCGTGGGAAGATTGAATTTGGTACCGTATGCCATGGCAGACTGACAGAATTGGACCCACGTCAACAGCCACAGCCTCCAGTCCAAGAGTGAAGCCTTGAGATCGCGCCAGATGAAGTTCTGCTCCTTGCTCTCGTCCTGGAAACGACCGCCTTGCTTGATGAAGCGCTGGACTTCCAAGAATCTTATCTCTTCTTGTCGCAACCACTTGTGGCCCAAGGCGGGCGTATCAACAAGAACAAAGAATGTGGCGACTCCAAGGATGATAGTGACCATGCCTTCGATCAGGAAGATCCATCGCCAGCCCTGGTAGCCTCCAACTCCGTCCATCTGAGCAATGCCCGCGGCCGCCATACCTGAGAAAGCGCCCGAAAGTGCGCTGAAGCAGTAGAACCATGAGATTCGGGCAGCAAGATCTTTGGGCATGTACCAGAACGTGCACAGATATACCGCGCCCGGAAAAAACCCAGCTTCGAACACTCCGAGCAATACTGTGTGGAAGAGATGTAAGTTTGTGGAATGTCCCTGGTGTTATCAAAGATCTTCACTTACTGCGAAGTGCTAGTAAACCAGCGTAGTTGCTGACCACGCCATGCATCGTCATTATCACGCCCCAGGTTGTGACCAGCATGCCCATGTAGAGCGATGGTCGCTCGAACCGCTTGAGCAGAATGTTGGAGGGCACTTCTAGCAAGATGTAGGGCACGAAGAACAGCGACAGCACAATGTTCCACTGTATGCCGCTGATGCCCAGGTCAACGTCGATCCCTTCGATCTATCAACGAGTCAGCATTTGCGGTGGTCGATTGTGGGCATACGAAGGACAACTTACTTTAGTATTTCCGATGTTCGAGCGGTCAAGATGCGCGATGAGGTACAATGCCGCGAGCATAGGAATGAGCCTCTTGTCCACCTGTGGAGACATTCTTGTCAGTCGAGTCAGATATGAAGACCTGCTGCCACGACTCACTTTGTGCATCGTCTTCTTTCGATCCTTGGCTGAATAGTTCTGATAGAACTCGGCATCTTCGGGAGACAGCCCCAACACACTGAAGCCGTCGATGTGGAAGACCTGAGGCGCCTTGTCCGGGTTGCCTTCCAAGTCGTCTCTGATGGCAGTCTCTATCATCATGACATCGGGCTTGTCATCTTGAGTGTTGGCTGTAGTCATTTTGGTGGTTGCATGCAGGTTGAGATCACTGGTGAAAGATGAGCTTGACCAGGTCAAGGTATGCAATCGAGATAACGGCCCCGAAAAGTCGAAAGCGACTTGTGATCAACTATATATGGAGGAACACCTCCGTATCAAAACTGCGCCCGCGCCTAAGACCCGGAGCACTGTCAGTGACACCCCACGGGGTATCCCATAACCTGGAGACCCCTCAAGAAGCGAACTGTCGTTACCACCTGACTACAGCACCTCTTCGGGAGTTAGGGCCATGCTCCAAGCAGGAAATATCCTTGGCTCTTGGGAGCGGGGTTCATTTTATTGAGCGGATAAGTCGCGGAAACTGCACACGGAAATGCATCGTTGCTTCGAACCAAGCCCGATGGTTATATGGACGAGTAAGAATAGAAGACCAAGTGACCAAGGCTTTCTTATATACGCCCTTCTTCGTGGCAAACATTGCGGTTATCTGAACGGACTTCCTGATCCTCAGCCGCCTACCTTTTCGTAATTTCCACCATCTACCATTTCCGCAATGGCTACCGCTGTGATGAGCGGCATTCAATCCAGTGAGACCAGCGCTCTCACCAAGACACAGAATGCTCCCAATGGCCTGACGATTGGCTCCTCTTCTGGTCTTCATCACGACACTAATGCGGCGACCATTGACCCTGACGCACGTGAGTCTACACACACCATTACCGACGGTGATACGACACACGCCACTGCCAACAAGGTACCTGCTGGAGGTGTATGGGCACCAGCAGTGACATGGTTCGACCAAAGCACCGACGATTTGAGCCTTGAACCTCAAGCACAATATTACTCTTACTTGTCAAAGAGCGGTCTGGCAGGTCTCGTTGTACTCGGAACCAATGCAGAGACATTCCTGCTCACGCAGAGCGAACGCAAAACGCTCGTGGCAACAGCTCGACAAGCATGCGGGCCTTCTTTTCCCATCATGGCCGGTGTGGGTGGCCACTCTACCAAACAAGTACTAGATTACATCAAAGATGCAGCAGATGCAGGCGCAAACTATGCACTTCTGCTTCCACCGGCTTACTTCGGCAAGCAAACTACGCCTGCGGTGATCAACAACTTCTTCGATGAGGTCGCTCAGAAGAGCTGCCTTCCAATTGTGATATACAACTTCCCAACAGTTGTGAATGGCATTGACCTGGACTCTGCAACGCTCGTACGCCTCGCCAAACGACACTCAAACATCGTCGGTGTCAAGTTGACATGCGGTGCCGTGGCGAAGATCACTCGTCTTTCCGCAGAGCTTCCTGCGGATCAGTTCTCCATATACGGTGGCCAGTCGGATTTTCTCATCGGAGGTCTTGCGTCAGGAGCCGCGGGAACCATTGCTGGATTCGCAAATGTGTTCCCGAAGACGATTGCGAAGATATTTGACTTGTACCAGGAGGGCCGTATGAAAGAAGCTATGGCATTGCACCAAAAGGCCGCATTAGCTGAACAGGGTTGCAAGGCTGGCATTGCTACGGTCAAATATGCTGTTGCACAAGTCACCGCAAAGGCTGCAGGAATTGACGAATCGCTCGCGAAGGAACAGCTCAAGCCAAGGCGGCCGTACCAGGAGCCTTCAGATCAGGAGAAGAGGGTGATCAATGAGTTGATTGCGCCGCTGTTGGAGATTGAGGCCAGCCTCTAAGTGTCATGGTATCCCGTACAGTCAACGTATGAAGAAGAAAAGGTTCCTGGCAGTGCAAGGCCTACAATCATTCAAGTATCTGTGTAGCGCTTCAGACAACTTTATAACATCCAGATCTATTCCGTGTACGTGCAAATGGCTTGAACGTGGCATACATGCGTGGAGGTCATAGGTTCGTCCAAATACTTTATGTCTTTCAGTGATCTTGAGTTGATACGTACAATCGGCAGTCACAATACATGTGCACCCAGACTGATCCGTCTTAGTGGCAGGGATCGGGTTTCTTTCTGACTGAGGGAGGCTGGTTTGCGGCGGTGGCGGAGAAAGACGCTCAAGTTCTCCCTTACTGTACTCCTCCGCGGCCATCATCTTCGTCTCCAACTCCATCTCCATCATTGTCGGCCTGAAGTTGTCCGATAGAACATGTTTACTCGGTTACCTTGGCACACAAGCAACAATCCTTCTTCCCCGCTTGCGGAAAAGCAATGATGTGGAGACGGATATGTATCTCTGTCTTCGAAGACTGGCTCCGCTCCCTAATCACCGTGTGAGGAGACAATGAGACCTATCTGTCACGGAGCGAGTCAAGACTCTCAGAAATCGACGCAAAGGCTAAGTATAAGTTTTCCCTTGAGTATCAAAGTTGTCACATCGCATAACAGTCCAACCTCTGACGCAGTGGCCATCACCCCTTGAGCCTTCATCACCATGTCTAAAGCACCTCCAACGATCAAAGACATTATCATCACACCGGTTGGTTTTCACGACCCGCCTTTGTTGAATGCTGTTGGCGTGCACGAACCTTACGCCCTACGCAGCATCATCGAAGTCGTTACAGATCAAGGTGAATATGGCTTGGGCGAATCTTACGGAGACTCAGGGCACATCTCTCGCCTGGAAGCAGCAGCAACCTATATCAAAGATCTGAGCGTTTACGACACCAACGCGATATTCCGGGCATGCGCGAGATCTCTGAGCAGTGACCAGTCTACTGGAGGCGACGGCATGGCTGGAATGGTCACAAAAGCGTCAGTCGTAGACAAGGTGTACTCTCCATTCGAAGTGGCGTGTCTAGACATCCAGGGAAAGATCCTTGGACTTCCTGTCAGCGCCCTACTAGGAGGTCAAGTCAGAGATAATGTTCAGTACTCTGCCTATCTGTTTTATAAATGGGCTGGCCATCCTGGACACGATGATGATTCGTATGGGGAGGCTTTGGACCCAGAAGGCATTGTCAAACAGGCGAGGAAGATCATCGACGAGTATGGCTTCAAAGCGATCAAACTCAAGGCTGGCGTATTCCCTCCTCAGCAAGAAGTCGACGCCATCAAAGCTCTTCACAAAGCATTTCCACACATACCATTAAGGATTGATCCAAATGCCGCTTGGTCAGTCGAAACGTCCAAATGGGTAGCGAAGGAACTGGATGGAATGCTCGAGTACCTCGAGGATCCAGCACCGGAGATTGAGGGCATGGCCGCAGTGGCAAAAGAAGTATCAATCCCACTGGCAACCAATATGTGCGTTGTGGCATTCAATCAGCTTCCTTCAAGCATATCGCAGAATGCAGTCCAGGTGGTCTTGTCCGATCATCACTTTTGGGGCGGCCTACGGAAGTGCCAGACATTGGCATCGATTTGCGCGACCTGGAACATGCGTCTGTCTATGCACTCAAATAGCCACCTGGGAATATCCTTAGCCGCCATGACCCATCTTGCATCCGCGACCGAGAATCTGGACTACGCATGCGACACTCACTGGCCTTGGAAGCGCCGCGACGAAGATGTCGTCGTGGATGGTGCTCTCAGATGGCAGGATGGTGGTGTTGTAGTGCCTAAAACCCCAGGCTTGGGAGTTGAGCTCGACAGAGAAAGGCTGGCAATTCTTCACAAGCAGTATCTTGACTGCGGACTGAAGAAAAGGGACGATACTGCATACATCCGTCGTTTCCAACCAGACTTCTCGCCGGATGTTCCAAGGTGGTGATGCAGTCATCGTGGTGATATACAGCCAAGTAAACATACATATTACTAAACTTTCGTACTTCAGGCGACACACATCTCGATGGACGACAGGACACTTGTGAGCATCAGCTTGACCATAGATGCTTACTCGTAGACTCACACACAGGAAGTGTTGGTGATGACTGGTAGAGTAAATCGTGGGCTTGTCGCCGGCGCGGCGATATCTTAGCGAACTGCGGAAAAGGTTTCCACGTTTCCGCTTTGCTAACATCCGAGGATGTTTCCTAGCGGCATCATGTCTCCACTTTGCTGCATTTCTCCTCATGTGCAATGTACCACCACATGGCCTACGATATAGCACAGATAGTCATGCGAGCTGCATAATGGGTCGTTCGCCTTCAGTCGCTGTAGTCCGTCCTTTTCCGTCAAAGCAATCCAAGGAACCATGGGCGACGCTCACCACGCATCCAAGAAACGGAAACGCAATGCCGAGAGGGCTAGAGTGACACGTGCATGCGATAGATGCAAAAAGTAGCTATGATCAACTGTTGTAGACTCGGGAAATCCAGGCTAATGTTGCAAAGACGCAAGATCAAATGCGACGGTGTCCAGCCTTGCCAATTCTGTCGCCGCACAGAATCGAGCTGTACATTCGAAACTGCGTACACAAGAGGAAAAGCACCTCGTATCATGGTGGCCAATGGCGCCGTAGAGAGCTGTCAATCCGCAATAGACTCGCCGGGCGGCAACTCTGCCACTGAAAATGTTCTTCTCAGGGTAGACCCGGAACATGAAGATGCACTTGCGAAGGATCACCAGTTTGGTTACCCACCGCCTTTCGCCTCACCATCAGTCACAGACTCTACTGCAAAGTCACTAAAGTCAGAACAAGTAGGTCTACATGGACAATACATCGGACCCGCATCGGGTGTCTCTTTCTTACAGAGGGTCCAAAAGCGTCTGGGTCAGACTGCATCGTTCTCGCAACCCGACAGCATTTTCACCTTCGGAGATGCACCTCTCGCATCCGTAGATGCCGACTTGTCTCTCTGTATGATGATTCCACGAGAGTTCGCCCAGCAGCTCTTCGACCGCTACTTCGATTTCGCAATGCCAACCTATCGCTTTCTTCACCGGCCAACCGCTCAAGCTTGGTTCGCGGAGTTCTACGATACGTTCGGCAGCATGCACGACCGTCAGCGTGCTGCGCCAAAGATCGCATTGGTATTGATGGTACTTGCGCATGGCCGAGTGTACATGCCTGAGGGCCACGATCTTGGTCCTGCGGATCTCAGGTGCGAAGTCACAATATTGTTGCAGAAGCTTCACTAACGTGTATGCAGCCATCGACTCTACTTGCTAGCTGATCAAAAGCTTGCGAAAGAAAGCGGCTCTATTCGACTGGCTAGTGTCCAAGCCAGACTCACACAGTGCTATTATCTCTTGACGCAGTCCCGCGTCAATCACTGTTGGCGTACGTTTGGTATAGTCTCACAGCTTGCTCTGGCTGTAGGTCTCAATCGTAGCACTCGCGCTGGGTTGAGCAACATAGAGATTGAGTGCCGGCGACGTACATTCTGGTGTGCATACACTTTAGACGTACACCTGAGTGTCGTATTGGGCAGGCCGCAGCTGTTCCATGACGAGGACATAGACACAGAATATCCGGCAGATGTAGAAGACGAAAGGCTTGGTGATTCGCAATCTGCTACTTCTTCAACTCCATTTGGCTTTTCGACTATGCTCGCACCGCTTGCGCATATCAGGTACGTGTCTCTTGATTCTCCCATCATACAATCTTCTGACTTTCTAGTCTTGCTCGCATTGTGAAGAGCATACTCCGCCAACTCTATCCTTTGAAGCCGATAACAGCAAGTCGCCGAAACGTCTTAACTACAGAGATCTCGAGAAGTCTCACAGATTGGCGAGCCGATCTGGATACGTTTCTAGACTCCGAGAATTTCAACGCATCACTATTCCTGCCGATAGTACAGCGTCAACGAAACGTCCTGAACCTCACATACTGGCATGCGATCATACTCACCCATCGCCCCTTCTTGCTCAATAGTTCCCATGGAGATCGCCCCACGAAAGGTCCGGTCGACAACGCTGTATCGAACGACGAAGCTCAGACCGAGCAGAGTGTACAGCAATGTCTAGACTCGGCAATGAATACCGTCAGAGTCATCAACCAGATGACCCAAAGCCGCCAGATGTACCGAGCTTTCTGGATTGCAGCCTACTTTGCTTTCACGGCTAGCATTGTGCTATATCTCTATGCCATTCAGAAGAGATCGGGTCCTCCTGAGGTTTATAGCCAGTACTTGTCGGCTGCAATCCAGTGCCAGTCTCAGATTTCCAGCATCGCAGAAGAAGGATCGCTCCTCGATAGGTATCGACATTTGCTGGAAGAGTTACGCCTTGAAGCAGTCCGTCAAACGGATCGTGAGCGATTCTCAGGTCTCGACTCAGCAGTCTTCGCCTCTCAGGATGAACCTCATCCAGCAACAGCGCCTGACACTGATATCTCCGGGCAGTTTGCACAAAACTTTGCGGCCGATGCGACGCTGCATGCGACCATCAGCCCGAATGCTGCAATACCAGACCTCGGGTCGGAGTTTGCTGATTGGGATCAGTTCGCCTCCATGGTTTCTTCTGGACTTGGCAATCTTGACGCATTCCTGGGTGAGTATCAGTTCAGCCAGATGGACGAGTTCCTGCCAGTTCAGTGAGGAACGATCCTTGGAATCCGACATGAGCATCGATTTGAGGATCCATATGGATACCTTCAGCACTCTACCCGGCTTTTGACCTGAACCCACTACGGAGACCTGCCGACTTGTGTGGGTCATCCTTCCTCTGCGTTTGGTTATCCGTGACATATCCGTCGCCAAGAACCAGACGGAAAACAGGTCCTGGCAGCGTTCCGGTTCGCCGATCGTCTTCGTGCATGGAGTCTTCGCAAGGGCTACCCATTGTCGAGCTAGATTTATTAGCAAGCTGTCGGTTGCTGAGGTGGCAATGTGATAACTGTCACACTCCTCATCCTCGTCCTTATTCTCACAGCCTACCCATCATGCCAACAGCAATGTCCCAACGCCTCCAAGGCAAGACCGTCCTCATCACAGGCGCTTCATCCGGCATCGGAAAATCCACAGCCCTCGAATTCGCCCGAACAAGTCCACAAGATCTAAAACTGATCCTGACGGCTCGTCGCCTCGACAATCTCAAACAACTCGCGGAAGACATCACCAAAGAATTCGGCAGCGGCGTCCAAGTGTTACCAGTCCAGCTCGACATCAGCAAGCCCAGTGAAGTCCACGGATTCGTAAGCAAGCTTCCGAGCGAGTTTCAGCAGATTGACGTGTTGGTGAATAATGCGTGAGTTACCCGTAATCTCATCGTCCACTGCTCCCGCGACTGACAACGTCCCACAGAGGCCTAGTAAAAGGCGTCGCCCGCGCCCCTGAAATCGCCGAAGACGACATGAACATCATGTTCGCCACCAACGTCACCGGCCTCGTCAACATGACCCAAGAAGTCCTCCGTGGAATGCTGCAGCGCAACGGCGGCGCCGGAGCCGGCGACATCATCAACATCGGCTCCATCGCCGGCCGCGAGCCCTACCCCGGCGGCGGAATCTACTGCGCGACCAAAGCTGCCGTCAGAGCGTTCACCGACAGTTTGCGGAAAGAGCTGATCGCGACGAGAGTGCGGGTTATTTGCGTGGATCCCGGGCAGGTCGAGACGGAGTTTAGTGTTGTGCGGTTCTATGGCGATAAGAGCAAGGCTGATGCTGTTTATGCGGGTTGCGAGCCGCTGACGGCTGATGATATTGCGGAGGTTGTTGTTTTCACCGCGGGCAGGAGGGAGAATGTTGTTGTGGCGGACAGTTTGATCTTCCCTAACCATCAAGCCGGCGCTACCACCATGCATAAGAAGTCTTGATGTTGGTATGGTGTTTGCAAATCCTTTGGGGTGGGTGTAGGAGTTAGAGATCTTGCTGTCAAATAGAACCGCTTGCTAGATACACTGTCGATCACGAGTCGTGTGCTGAAGAGCAGGGAGAGGGGACGGATGCCTAAGCGTATGATTATCCGTGAACAGCAGCACGAGAGCAGATAATAGTACAATTGTCCTCCAAAAGCAAATCGCTCATCAACTCCCAGAACATGCCGTGACACATTTACCAGGCCGTCTCATGGCTGCTTATGAATAGAACAGCAGCGCCATGCGTTGGGCAGCATAGCCTTGGACACGGTTTTTTGAGAGTACGCAAAAGTGTACTCATCCAATCAATTACTCCGCCTGCGCCTCGCTTCCAAAAGAATTCAAACCAGTCTATCGTCCTTGTCGCAAAATGCATTGCACCAAATCGTTGCGCCAGTCCATGCAGTGTCGTAAAGCCAGGTCGTACAATCGCGACCAGCAAGCATGCTATCACTTGGCGCGTGAACGGCTGTTACGGCCGCCAGTGGCAGCGACAGCGACAACCTTCTTGTTCCTCGGTTTCTTAGCCGGTGGTCCCTCGCTGTGGAGATGTCCCATATGCTTGTCCTCGAGCGCCATAGTGTTCCTCCACCTCAAGCACCTGTCTCCCGCCTCGGCCTTCTCCTGTTCGGCCTGGCGACGGGTTGCGATACCCTTCTTGGGTTCCTCCTCGGCTTCGAGCTTCCTTGCGGCTTCGCCATCCATGAACTCCTTGCGGGCACGCATGTATTTGGAGACCTTGTCGCGCCACTCGTAGAGTTCCTTGCGAAGCTTCTTTTCGCGCTCGCCACGATCGTCGAGCCATCCAATGAGGTTATCAATAACAGTCTCGTCATCGTAGTAGCCCCATTCGTACGCATTCATGAGTGATGTTGGTCCTTCTTCAAGTCGGCGACGCTCGGGAACAGTCACCTGGTGCTTGGCCTTATAGGCGGCCATGTCGTTCTCGGACAAGTCAATGAAGCCTTCGCGCTCCATAGTGTCCGGACCTTGGACCCAAAGTCGTCCATTGGCGTAGCCATAGTCGGCTGTGCTACTGCTAGGCAAGCCGCCGAAAGGCTGCCCGTTGCGCTCAAACCAGTAGTAGCGGTTGCAGAAGCGGTCCTTACCTAACATCCTCGTGCGTTGCACATCAGCTTCGCGGAGGTCCTCATCGTGATCGGCAATCTGGGCTTCGAGCTTAAGCACATCTGATCTTAACGATTCGAAGTCACGGACAACTGCTGCCAGCTGTTTCTTTTTCTTTTCGGTCTCTGACTTTGCAGCGTCCAAAACAGCTTTCCTCTCCTTTTCGGCGGGAGTGAGCTCGCTGTTCCGCTTACGCTTGAGAGACTGTCGGGTACCGCGACCAGTCGCAGTCACGGGTTCGTCTTCTGGCTCCGAGCTCCCAGCGTTAGTGGCATCGGCAATTGCTGCTGCAGCGGCTTGCTCCTTTGCCTCAGCTTGGGCGAGCTCTTCTTGCGCTGCGCTGCGGTCCTGGCCCTTCCTGACCATGGCATCGACTACGACCTTTTTCTCGCGTTGGGCTTCCATCTTCATCTTGCGTACTCTCGTCTGGTCTTCGCTACAAGTTTCGTAAAAAGTCTTGAGTGTCTCAGTCGTGGCAGACAGCAAGGTCATGGGCTGTAGCGCAGCCGCACGTAGATTGATGTCCATAGTCTTGAATTGGAACTTGATATTCTCCTTGATTGGATCCATGTCCAGGGGAACCAGGTACGCCAGGATCTTGTCGTAGGCCGCCTTTTGGGAGACATCCTGAGAAAGCTGGTAGAGAATACCGACCAGGATAAGATGCCAGTTGCCACCAGCCATGTCACGCTGTCCAAGAGTTTCCACCCAGTCAAAGTCTGCCAAAGCCTCTTGAGCCTTGTGCATCTTCACGGGAGGTCCATCGGGACTCTGCGGCTGCTCCGAGACGTTTTCAACGTGGCTGAGCCTGCTGCGCGTCGAGTGAGCTGGAACATCCGCGACAGGAGTCGAGACAGTGCTATCATCGATCGCTGACTCGGACGAGTCCTCCGAGTCGTCGTCTTCGGGCATTTGCGGAAGGCTGACTTGTAGGTTACCCTCGGTATCAACCAGCTGCTTCATCACTGCACAAAAGGCCTCATTGAGCAGCTGGCATTCGGTGTTCTCGGACTCGGTTGTGAAACCCATGGCGTCGACGAAATCGTCGAATGTAAAACTGTCGATTTTGTAGGGCTCGGCTTGCACATTCAGAGTGTTCCAGATCTCCAGAAGCATGCCTACGGTCTTCATTTCCACAAGGCTTGGGGGTGAGGTTCGGTCGCTCTGCACGAACCCTGCCATCTCCTCGGTGAGGAAGCTGAGCTGCGGGCGTACACTCAAGTCCTTCCTTGGTAGAACATCAAGGTCTTCAATGGGATATTTGATTGGCGGAGGAGCTGGCTTTGGTGGAAGTGCTGCAACGGGTGGCACGACTGGACGAACCGCGTGATGAGGAAGGGCACCACCGTGCTGTTGGTAGTCAGTAAGAAGCATTCTGTCATGGATGCCATCTGAACGCACCTGACGTTGGCGCGCCTGATCTTGTTGCATGCGAGCAATGTCTTCGGGCACTTTAGAGTTGCGACCTCGAGGCGCCCTGGGTATTTGATCCTGCAAGCTATCAGTGCCACGATTCAAAGGGTATCGAATGTCGTAGTGTTCCGGTGGAGGGGTTAGGGGCATCAGAACTGATGGTGTCATGGCGCATGGAAGTAGCTGCCCATTGAAGTATCTTGGATCGTGATAGGGGTCGGCAGGACCTACGCGATTGGCCAGAATGTGAGCATCCCTCAGAAGCTCTGGCGGGATGTGTGAAGAGATCCGATACTGGTGTGCAAGTGGTTCCTTGACCAGCCACGGCGCATTGTGGTAAGCTTCCCGGACAAGCGAATTCTTAAGGAACGCTCTGAGGTTAAGCTTGCTGTACACCTTGCGGTCACGGCGGACATGTTGCTCGTCGACAAGAGCCTCATCGCCGGGAGTGTCGTGAAGCCGAATAAAATAGCGGGCGAAAGCATTGCGCTGAACAGAGCCGTCCGGACCTCTAATCATCGGGAATTTCGCCTTTTCGCGAATGGCGCCAGTCGTCGGATCACGGTCCCGAAGAGCGACAATAACGTCCTCGCCAGGGAAGAACTCGCGCTTGAACTCATTGTACACCCAGTTGACTGTTGTAATCGGTCGTTAGTGAAATTGTGAGTCTAAGGGTATACATCCGGAACGTACCGAGCTCGTCCATACGTGAGATGGTCGAGAATTGGACTTTGCGGAGGATTGGGTCGCGGAGGACCTCTGGGAAGACGTGCTCGATCTCTGCCAAGCTCTGGCTCTGCTGGTAGTGTTAGTAATGTCACAATTGCATACGAGCAAAAAGAGACAAACCTCTGAAGCGACCGCGTCAGCGTATGTCAAGCCAGACTTGCCGTTGATCGAATCGGTGAATTTTTTCTAGGAGTCGGTTAGTTGGAGGTTCTGACAAGTCCTTGGTGTATGATCAGCATGCCTGGTGGAGGAAGTCCCATCTGCGACACAATTAGCATCCGAGTTGATCAAGTCGCAAGCCATTTCAAGAGCCTTACCGCTTCAGATACTTTTCGTAGTCGACGAACACCTCGTTAGTCTCCGGCACAACCCAGACCTGCCCATGTCAGTGTCTAATTTTCTAGGCCCATTTATATTCCCAACATACATCTGCATCATCCTTAATGTTCACCGGGTGAGGAATAAGAGCGACTGGTTTCCGCTTGAAGAGAACCTTTAGGAGAGTATTAGCGACTTCTGTATGTTGATATTCCCCTTCATTTCCCGAGCCGCGGCGTACCATGGCGGTGAGGGATCCAGTCCAAAGCTGGCTTGGTCGTGTGCGTTGGACCCGAGGATGCGATCAAGCCCGGAAAAGTCGACCAAGCCGATTAAAGCTATGGATCGACCGCCTTGAACTATTTTCTTTCCAACTCTTGAATTGATTGATGGTGACTCGGTCGCGGTGATCGCGCGCGTTGGTGGGGAGGTTGACGCTGGTGCAAACGCGTGTGGCCCAAGAATTGTTGCAGGTCGCGCTAGCACAGTCGTGGTGACGATCCGGGATACAATGGCTCGGACGCGTGGGAGGATCGCTGCGATGCGCGTGGGAGGTGGGAGGAGGGTGGTGATGGCGTGGTTGAGCAGGAGGTCGGAGGAGGCGGTCGCGGAGGTAGAAAGGGAGGTAGTAGTGCTTGCAAGAAGGCAGAGAAGAGTTGTGCCCCACAACCTAAGGGTGGTGATCGGACTGGGCCTGACGTCCTTCGCGTTGCGGCAGCCAGGCACTTTACTAGCGTCGGCTTGAAAGCTCCCTCGATTCTGCCCGCCTCGCCCGCTTTGCACACTCTTGCTCGGCCACTCCCTTATGGTCACTTGGCTGCCTGTGTTGTCTTGGATACCGCCGAACATATACTCGTTCGATTCAGAAAATTGCAGAGATACTGGTTTGCTCGATTGTCGCTTCGAAAGTATCATTATAAATAAAATATATCTTGACACATTAAATACCTGACCCTCCGGCCCTGAATCTTCACACAGCCCTCGTCATCATAGTTGCCAACACCGTACGCCTACGTGGTCACTCGATCTGATACACTAGTTGTCACCACGCCCGCCTGAACAACGCACTCACCTCACTGTGGCTTCACTAAGGACAATCAATACAATGCGGCTCGAGACATCAGCGTAAGTCAACAGTTACCAACGATGGACATTGTTGCGGCACCTCGTCCAGGTCATTACAGCTCAGAGCATGCTGTATCTCCAGCGAGATGAGCCACAAGCATTGGGTGGGAGCAATCCTATGTATTGATAACTGAGCATTCGCAGTATAACTGCCCGGTTTCACTATGATGTCGCTTGAACGAACAAATCGGTCCGCATTTTACGACAAGCCCCTTGCATACGGCAAAAAGGTTCAAAGATGTACCATCAATTTCAATGGCAATATCTTCGCTGCCAGAGCCTCAGATACGAGCCATAAGATAACATGCTTACGTATTCCTTTTGGAGGCAAGCTCCTCTCTGATGAGTAAGTCATCGCTACGAAGGCCAGCACTTTTCGAGTCAGTAGAAGTGGTGCAACTTCTGGCGAGAAGCAGCCATGGTCCCAGCACTAAAATGGCCATTTGATCTAATAAACAATCCGCAAACCGAGTATAACCAGAATGGAAGGTGGTGAGATCCCGTGCATGTCGTCGATCGAGCTGCCAGAATGTGGTAGTCGATGGGTTCTCAACTTGGTATATCAATGAGCATTGACTTGACTTGCGTAAATGCATCGCATGTTCATGTATAAGTGACGTGCAGCTCTCCGAAGGATTCGACATGTCTCGTCTGAGGTGCAATGGGAAAACGACCCTATGTAAACAAAGTGTTTGCTTGCAGTTGTTCAAATGTGAGCATCATTCGCCAGCGCCTACAACAGGGCTACAAGAATGAATAATTCCAAGATGCGTGTACCGTGATTCAGGCGCGTTTGTTTGGACATAGACCAGCATGCGAAAAGAGCAAAAGTGAAGGGAGCGCGTTCAAGTGAGGTTCCGCGTCGACACGAGCTTCCAATTTGGCAGTCGCGTTCTGCCGCCGTGCTGTGGTATTTGATCGTGACCAGAAATTTCCTTCTACTCTGCAAAAGTAACATAAAGAAAGGGTCTTCCAAAGTTCCTGAAATCTAAATCTAGATCGCCCAACTTTCCTGCGCCCACATCTCTCCCACCCGATAACAAAACACAACACAGCAACAACCCCTCCCAAAACACACAACCACCACCACTACCACCTCTCACCATGCCTATCACCAAGAAGGACCGCATCGCCCGCGAGCACAAGAAGGCCGACGCCGCCGGCACTCGCGTCCAGGTGCACAAGAACGGCACTCCTGTCAAGGCCGCTAAGGCCATGACCATCTGCGCCTACTGCCGCAAGGATCTCGTCGCCGAGAACACCAAGATCCTCGAGCAGCACGCTTCCACCCACAACGACCAGTGGCCCAAGGAGAAGTGCTTCCCCAAGGAGTTCCCCGCCTAAGTCCTCCCGGCATGAGCTGGAAAGACGGACACATACCAGAAGCGACTTCTACTGCGTGCGAAACAACATCCAAAAAAACAAAATACGATACCCATTTCTTTACGAATGCATGCATACACTTGTTCTTTGCGTATGAGCGGTACAACGTCTTGGTCAAATGAAGCACCTGCTGTCGACGGTTGAACTTTCATCCACTTCTGATCAGGCTGCACTCTCTCTCAGCTGGTCAGCTCGTCAGCAGCGTCGTACGGCCTCTTCAAATCGATGAACTGTCCCATCAGCCTCTGTTGTCCGTCATTCAACCTCCCCAGGGACACCAAGTGAACGTAGATGGACGGCAAAAAACATAGGTTGGGCAGGCGCGCGAGAAATTTTGCAAGGACACATTGGAACAAGTCACCATGTTGAGCGATATGGTTGGATTGTTTGTCACATGCTTTGGTCGTTGCACGAATTGTTGCCAGAGCATTAGGCTGAAATGTTTAGATAGCCTTCCAAACACGATTTGCGCGCGACCAATTCCACCACTTGCCCACTTTTTACCATGAGAGCGTGCTGTGAGCGGTAACTAGCTTTTCACATGCTCCCAATACCAGCTTTCCATCGATCTTTTCGGTGTAATAATTATAGCCTTCATCAAAGCCGCGATTCTTTATGCGGGGTCGCAGCGGCTACCCAACAATATATTCTTCCACAGCGAACTGTGAGCTTGAAGGCTTTGACTGCAGCGTTATCTCCTGAAGATTTTTAATACTTACAGCTCTGCACCAGCCTAGAAAACACGTGCGCCTTCTCAAAAACCGCATGCATACGCGATGGATTCCAAGGCCAGTGCTGCGGCGTGGCGTTTATACTTCCTTTCACCTTCTTGTCTTGGTGCTTGTCCGGCCCCAACTCCAGCTCGGTTACAAGTCGTGTCTGCGCTAGCCGACTTTCTTCATGTTAGTGGCGCGTAAACCGAGATGGATGAGGTGCCCAACAGCCTCTCGCAAAAGCCAAGTGATGCTTCTTGCACACAAGCATGTTGGAGAGTGGGGCGACGAATTGAGATTGGGCCATAACTATGCTCAGCCGACCATGAGAGCTGAACCTTCTGTCAACCGACCTCGCCTGCGCCTCGCTTGGCTAACAACATAAGTTAAACCACTCACGGTGGCGCTTAGCCGCAGTTTCTGCTTATCTGGAGCTTTCAAACCGGTGTGACACTTCGCGCCGCAGGATGTAGTATACTTGTCGCGCTCCTGTCTGCAGACTGCTGGGCTCATGTCTGCATCAGCATCCTTCCGAAGACAGTCAGCAAGCCAGACCTCGACCACCACATCAAGCTCATTGACGCCACCATGAACACATCACTAACAAACACCACATCATCCTGCCCGTCATTCCTCGCGGGCAACCCCTACGTGACGGTTGCCTATTGCGGTCTGCCCCTATGCGCCAACACCACAGCAGTCATGGCCGAGTGCTGCGCCGGCTCTCAAGTTTTCCCATACCATTCCGTTGGCGGACCCGATTTTCACGACGTCGAAAACTTCACCGACTTGAACGCGCTCTGGTGCCAGGTCGATAACAGCTCGGCGCCTGCATGATTGGAGTGCATCTCCGGTGTTCCAAGTGTGGGCTATTGTTCGGCTCCGTCACCAGAAAAGAAGGGTTGGGCGAGCAGGAGCGGCACTGTGGGAGTGAAGACGACGGTGGGACTTGCAGTTATGGTTGCGGTGTTCCATTGCATGCTCTGAAGGCGTCGTTTGTTTTGGAGCCAGGATGTGCCGAGCATAATGTCACCTTGGGGCGAAAGGCGCGAAAAGCCCTGCCACTACTGGTTACCGTAAGGGTGTTTCGTTACGAAAGCGAGACTTGAGCATCACATAACCATTCGCATGCTTCTAATGTCACCTCACCCTGTCAACGAACAACCGTTCATTACTTCGTCTAATTGCATGCCTTCGTCTCGACCAAACGCTAGGTCCTCGCGCTTTTCTTAGGTCCAAATGACAGACAGCGATTCAGCCACCGCTTTGTACCTCGACAACGAGTATGTGACATTAAAAGCTTCGAGTTTTGGATTTTACCTCGTCTGCTTACATGCATGTGTATACATGTACATACATGTATATACTGGGCCTCTCACAGTAGGGTTAGTGTTAGGGCACGACTCCTCTGCTTCGTTCCACTTTTCGTGCATATCAAGAGTCGAGAGTGGTACCGTCAAGCTGGACAATGTCGCTTACAAGCAAACAAAGTATCTCAGGCTCCACTGGCGAGGTGCACAAGATACTTTGAAGAAGAAAGTCTGAAGCAGTGGTTGATGACATGAAGCTCAGTGCCTTCTACATTCAAGCCTCAGCCATGCGAAGGCATACATGTACTTATGTTGTCGCAATCGTTGCATATCTTACCAAGACCATCACATACACGCGACGACATATTGATAATTGAAATACTGGTTTAAAAAGCATAGCAATGTTTGTTTATCGAGCTCACTATATCTTGTGTTGTCTGGTTGACTGGGAGTGCCGTCCACAAGTTTGCGTATACCCAGGGTCGGTGATGACTTATTCGAGGTACAACTGCAAATGACACGGAGGTAGGTACACGTTCAAGACTGCTGCCCTGAAGTCTATCCTCGCGCTAACGAGATCTCAAAGCGAAACGCATCTACGGTGTTATCTATTTGCGCTATAGCATCAGCATCGAGAGCAACAGAGACACTCGCAGAATTGTGAGCAAAAGTCATAGCGCACGAATATATTACGGCGACTACATGTAGTGATCACATCGCCTAGTCGGCAATCTTCGCTTCAATCTTCGCTTCCTGTACGCTGGTATCAACCTGACGTACATCACCTTTCTGTATAACCACATCGCGTCTCTCTACCGGGCGTGTACGGAATCAGTACGCGCTCGCTCGGCTTTCTCCAAGTTGCAGAGCTTTGGCAGTGACGACGATATTTGGGTCGTGCTCACGTGCAGGAGCCGCTCTGTAGTGCCGACCGCACGATCGAAAGACAAAAACCGACGTTGAACCGGCCTGTCAACCGTCTCGAGGCTTTTAGGGTGGAGGAGGGCGGAGAAATGCGACTCAGATCGAGCAAGAGAGCCCCGATTCGATAGAAGCATTTTTTATTTCCCCATGCGCTAGGCAATTCTCCAGTCTGGGCTCCCACACTCCGCACTTGTCCACTGCAGCGCCCGCATTTGCATCCGCATTGTCAACAACCGCGGACCAAGAAATGCACCTAACGCGAATACGCGGAGTTGCCCTCGTCGCCACCAGTGCTGTTGGGAACTCTCTGGGGCACCGAGTGCTTGCTCTGCATACGAGAAGCACTCCTCGGCCTTTGGTCCAAGTCTCGAAGGGAATAGTGATTAGCTCAATCGGACAACGGCCGAAGTCCCCAGCCACGAAAATCCTGGCCGTCACCTTGATTTTGACAAGGCTACCGGCTACTTCTTGGTATGTCTCTTGGTATCCGGTTTCCCCGCCGAAAGTCCTTCCGCCAAAGTTCGGCTCAGCATCTCGAAGTGGACTGCCACAGCGCGTGAGGAGCATCGTTGCATCGTTACATCGATGAGATGGTCGGCGACCGACCCTGCAGACCGTTTCCTTCGGGACCACTATGGCCCACTAAGTATGGAGAATGAGCACTACTTCTCGATTAGACCGGGTACTATTGACCCACTGTAGCGGTCTGTCTGGCCGTGCTTCCGTAATTCAAGGGCAATCGCAGCTACCAACTACTGCACCACTCTGAAAAACCGTTCGAGCTCTGCAACGAAATTGCAGAGGGGAAGCGCAAGCTTTTCAGGACGTTTGTTCAACAACGGTACGACTGATACAATGACCGCATCGGTACATATGTACACTGCACCTGCAAGTGTATGCACAGTACTGTGTTCACGACCGAGTTCCAACAAAATCGCCAGCATCGGGTATCCTGCACAACTCGACCGGTACATACATTTACCGGCCGGTTGCCAGCACGATGCACATCATGCCCAGTCCCCGAGCGTCAACAACGGCGAGAGGGGAAACCACAAACATGACTCGTCGATCGTAGAACAATCTCCGGAATTTCTCCACGTGCGGGTGGAATTGTGGAGGTTCTGTGGATGACCCCAGCTCATACCACGCGAGTGGATCGACCGTGCAGTCTTTTGGTTCCTCCTGTGCCTCTACAACCCTGCCACCGCAGGCAAAGTCGACGCTTTAAGCTTCCCGTGCCTTTCCCGTACCCATAGCCAAGGCTTTGACGTATGAGGCGGTGGTGAGGTTTGTAGGGTTTCGATCAAGTTATTCACGCAACTTGCCGCCAAGCAGGGCGGGACGGTCAACATGTGGTATGGATGATTAATGCTAGTAATTGGTAGGGATCCACCATGTCATGTTCGGCATCTGATCGTCGAAAAATGTTCGCCAGCATCCGAGGCCGGTATATGGTATATAAGAAAGTGAGCCTGCTGCTGTGATGGAGGACGACAAGCCTCTTGCTACTTCCATTCCGATAGCAACTAAATATGGCCGCCCTTCTGCCTCTTTTGCTGCCTTTGCTGGTGCCTGGCACCAATGCTCAGGCTTACGATGCCGCCGATCGCAGTGAATCTGCCTTCAGCTATGTTCAGCCTTTGAACACTACCATCTTGGGAGCCTACGGCAACTCCCCGCCTGTTCTGCCTTCTCGTAAGCTACTACCTTTCGGCATGTCGATTGAGATATATCACTAACACCACTGAAGCGAACGCAACTGGTGTCGGCGGATGGGAGGATGCAGCTGCTCGCGCAAAGGCATTCGTCGCTCAATTGACCCTCGAGGAGAAGTCCCGCATGGTTACAGGCCAGCCAGGTCCTTGCGTTGGCAACATCGAGCCTGTTGAGCGTCTCGGCTTCAACGGTCTCTGTCTTCAGGATGGTCCTCTCTCCAACCGTGTTGCCGACTACGTTAGCGTGTTCTCTGCTGGCGTTTCCGCTGCCAGCACTTGGGACAAGGACATCTTGTACGAGAGAGGTCTCTTGATGGGCAAGGAGTTCCGCGCAAAGGGTGCCCACGTCGCGCTCTCGCCAGTTGCCGGTCCTCTTGGTCGTTCGGCCTACTCCGGCCGTAACTGGGAGGGTTTCTCTCCCGATCCCTACCTCACAGGTATTGGCATGTACCAGACTATCAAGGGTCACCAGGATGCTGGTGTCCAGGCTACTGCTAAGCACTTCATTGGTAACGAGCAGGAAACCCAGCGCAACCCCAGTAAGTTAGCATGAGGACCACGGAGAGAGAACGCCACGCTGACAATTATCGCAGCCTACAACCCGAACGCCACCCTGAACACTGTTGTGCAGGAGGCTCTTTCGGCCAACATGGACGACAGGACCATGCACGAGCTTTACCTTTGGCCCTTCGCCGACGCTGTCAAGGCTGGTGCTGCCTCCTTCATGTGCGCCTACCAGAGACTTAACGGCTCTTACGCCTGCGAGAACTCCAAGGCTCAGAACGGTATTCTGAAGACCGAGCTTGGTTTCCGTAAGTTCCCTTTCCCTTTGCGCTACTCCAACAATGCGATGTATCTAACCGCGAGTCTACAGAGGGCTACATCATGTCTGACTGGGGTGCCGTCCACTCCGGTGTCGCCTCTGTTGAGGGCGGTCTCGACATGAACATGCCTGGTGGTCTTGGCAACTACGGCACGGTAACCGGTGTCGGTTCATACTTCGGCGGCAACATTACCTCCATGGTTGAGAACGGCACTGTTCCCGAGTCCCGCATCGACGACATGATCATCCGCCAGATGACCCCTTACTACTGGCTCGGCCAGGACCAGGACTTCCCCACTGTTGACCCTTCCACCGGTTGGTTGAACACTTTCTCACCGGTCAGCACCTGGCTCCGTGACTGGAACCTCACTGGTCCCTCCTCAAGGGATGTTCGTGAGGACCACGGAGAGAAGATCCGCAAGCACGGTGCTGCTGCCACCATTCTCCTGAAGAACGAGAACAACGCTCTCCCTCTCAAGGCACCTAAGTCCATTGCCGTCTTCGGCAACGATGCTGCTGAGCCCACTCAGGGCCTTCTCAACCAGAACGACTACGAGTTCGGCACTCTCATTGCAGGTGGTGGATCTGGTACTGGTCGCGCTACTTACCTTGTTACTCCTCTTGTTGCCATCCAGGAGCAGGCCAAGGAGGACGGTGCTCTTGTCCAGTACTGGTTGAACAACACCCTTCTTGCCAACACCAACGTCAGCTCTCTCTGGATCCCCAAGGAGCCCGAGGTCTGCCTCGTGTTCCTGAAGACCTGGGCTGAGGAGGCTGCTGACCGCGAGTCTCTCAACGTTGACTGGGACGGTAACGAGGTTGTCGCTCACGTCGCTGCGGCTTGCAACAACACTGTCGTTGTCACCCACTCCTCCGGTATCAACCTTCTGCCCTTCGCCGACCACCCCAACGTCACTGCCATCGTTGCCGCCCACTTCCCCGGCCAAGAGTCTGGTAACTCCATCGTTGACATCTTGTACGGCAAGGTCAACCCCTCTGGCCACCTTCCTTACACTATTGCATTCAACGGTAGCGACTACAACGCTCCTCCCACTACTGCCGTCAACACTACCGGCATTGATGACTGGCAGTCTTACTTCGACGAGAAGCTCGAGATTGACTACCGCTACTTCGACGCCCAGGACATCACTGTCCGCTACGAGTTCGGCTTCGGTCTTTCTTACACCACCTTCAACGCCACCAGCATCAAGGGTGCTGCATCTGTTGACTCCATCACCTCTGAGCCTGAGGACCTTCCCATCGTTCCTGGTGGCAACCCCGCTCTTTGGGATGTTGTCTACACCGTCAACGCCACTGTTTCCAACTCTGGAGAAGTTGCCGGCCACGCCGTTCCTCAACTCTATGTCAGCCTGGGATCCGGTGCTCCTGAGGGGACTCCCGTCCGCCAGCTCAGAGGTTTCGAGAAGGTCTACCTCGAGCCCGGCCAGTCCGAGACTGTCTGCTTCGAGCTGATGCGCCGCGACCTGAGCTACTGGGATGTCGTCTCCCAGCAGTGGCTCATCCCCACCGGCAGCTTCGGCTTCGACGTTGGCTTCAGCAGCAGGGACCTCAGGGACCGCTTCGAGGCCACCATCGTCAGCGAATAGATGTAACGCATGAGAATATGATCAAAATAGTAATATAGATGCGTAATGTCAGCAACGATCTTCTGAATACTTTGAACTGTGTCCGTGTGCGACTTTGATCGTGTAATTGTCTGAGGAGTCGGGGTCTCATCTCGTTGGTAGTTGTACATTATATGTAGGAAGCTGACCGCTTTAGAGAACCTCGTATACATTGATAATGCGTCCCTTGACTGTGTTCGGGCAACTTGTCGCCAGGCTTCGTTCATTCATGCATATGTAAGGTAAATTCAATTCGACCCGACTCCTCCAAAGGATGACGTCAAGCTTTCCACCGAGGGGCGAGCATGACCAAGGCTTGCAAGGGAGTTTGAAGCTTTTGACAACTTCAATTTCATTTCCATCAGCAATCACTTCGTCCATCGGAAAATGCAATGATTAATAATGAGATTCGTTATTGGTACTAAACTAAAGAAGCATGAATGTTGATCCAAACTCCAACGCCTTCATCAATCCTGACCAGTTCTCGGAAGCCTTCGCTCGCTGCAGCGACAAGACGAAACAATGCAACATTTTGCCAACTAGAAACATCGCATGGTAATTCAGCTTTGACGGTGTTCTGAATCACGTTCCAGCTCGGGAGAAGACGAGTGCAGCCAGGAGGTTAGCCGCCTCCGAAGGTACGCGCTGGTCCATTGTGTAAGGATTCGGGTCCCGGCTTTGTGGACGCATGCTCTTCTGGATTGCTTGCATGAGCTCGTTGGCGGCTGAAGGGCTGGGTGACATCGGTTGATTGTTACCGGCAGGGTTTGGTGGTGCCATGTTCGCCATGTTCGGCGCAGCCCCTGGAGGAAGCCCAGGCATTGCTCCCTGCGAGTTGGGGTTGGCGCGGTTTGCAAGCAGCAGTTTTGCTAATTGAAGCTCAAGTCCTCCCATATCAGGGCTATCAGCCGGACCTCCTGTCATGAAAGAATCTCTCGGGCCACCCACGCTGGATCCTGGTCCAGACCCATTTCCGTTGGGCCCATTTCCTCCTGGGCCTCCATTTGGGCCGTTCCCTCCCGAATTACCGTTTGGCCCGTCGCCACCTCCGTTTGCACCATTCCCTTTAGAACCTCCTCTACTCCCACTGCCACCCCCGGATCGAGACTTCGAGGATGAAGAGACGACGCTTGATGACGATGACTTGGTCGACCTGCCACTGCCGTCTTTCGCCTTGCCGGAGTTCGAGCTACGACTCGAACCTTTGGAATCCTTTCGGCTCGAGCTTTTGCGATCTTTGCCTGACCCAGAGCCGTTACTGCCGCTGCCATTCTTGCCGTGCTTGCTTCCGGATGACTTGCCACTAGCAGCTGAACCCGCCGCAGATGAGGAGCGCGAATCACCTGATCCACCACTCATCATACTGGCCGCATCGTAGTCGTCACCATAGCCAATTCTTTTCAAGGCGCGTGGTGACGGGTGCTTTCCACCTGATCCGCCGGCTCCAGATGGGCGCAACATGGCCAGTCGTCGAGCTCGTTCCTCTTCTTCTGCCTGCATGTCGTGCATGTCGAGATGATCGTTCATTGTGCTTTGGGTAACGTACTGTCCACAGCCGGGAACACCACACTTGATCCATGAAGGTTCGTCAGCTGGGTAGCGCCTGGTGACTATGTGTCGTTCCTTGACAGGATATGAGTCGGAAACTGGAACTCCGTAACCACCGCTGGATGGACCTCGAGTAGCCACTGGTAAAACTTTTGAGCGGCGAATGGGTGAGCTTGATGTTTGATGGAGAGGTGGGCTTGATGTGTGGTTCTGGTCGATATGCATCTGTACGGCGTAGACGCTGCTTTGGAACCCACAAAAGGGACACTCGGACTTCATGATGAAGGCGGCCTGCTTTGAGTACTGAGCTCAAAGACGTAAGCTCAAGTTACTTGCGACCACCATAACTGACCTTGTCGTCTTAAATAAAGCAAAGCGCTGACATGATAGTTGCCTCAGGCCTCAACTTGGACATCTGAGACAGATTGACGTTATGGATCGAATCATCCCACAGTTGCGACTTCGGTGCGCCATACCGCCATGCCCTACTACTCGAGCCACCCACCCAAGGGACGGAACTGGCCACAATCAATATTGCGCGCTAACACCTGCATCTGGTCTCGAGTGACTGCGACATCATTGTCTACTGCACAATGACCTCAGTGCGCACCGGCGCGCACTGGTAGGGCTATTGAGTGCTTGCAGCTGTCGGCCTGGCCATGTGCTAGCATCCTGGTTGCCTTCACAGACTGATGCATGCTTGTCTTAATGCCGGCAGGTGTGAAGAGACGGCAGCAACGTTTATATCAGCTGAGCGCGTCCTGTCGAGGATCCAAATACTACGAGCGCTATAACTTTTTTTTCCAGCTTTTCCCTTGGACTGGAATACACATGAAGAAGCGACCTCACTGGAACTGAATGGCGCTCCTGAGTCTGGGAAACTATTGTCGTTCTTTGCCGCTTTTGCACAGAAAGTATCTTTTGCATTTCGAACTAGCGGCTGGCGGCTGGAAATTAAGCTTGTTGCGACTCCTTGACGGGTGAATACCAACGGGTATAGCCGTGGTTCAGATCAAACGCAATCTAAGATCAGATTGCCGACGATTCCGCAAGATCTGGACATGGGCTCAATGCTTCTGTCGCCGATGATGCTATCGGAATCTCTGTGCCCTCTCATGGAGGCACGCCATCCAAAGGTTCAGCAACAACACAACATCGTGCTTTGTTACTGGGCAACCGGCTCGATGCGATCAATAAATCTCAACAAGAGCCATCTGCTGGCGACGATTATATGGATCGCCCTTTCACCTGGCGTTGCGGTACACCTTAGCCCCAGCCTTGTCTGTTGAACCTGACATCTCGAGCGGGACACACGCTTGACCCAAGCATTTCAACAAGACTTTGAGTTCATAACTAATCTGGAGTCTCTAGCCGCCCAGCAGAATAAGCTTCTGTCAAAAATTTGAGCACATCACTCCCCGTGTAGTGTACCACGAATCACCAGAGCGATCCGGCCGTTGTGCCGATGATAGCGTCGAAGGGTCTTGTCCATTGTCGAGGCTAGACTCTCCGTTCTGTCAGAAAGTAGCCCTACCAGATCCTTGCTGAGACTCCCGTGCTCGAGCATGTCGCTCCTTCTTCCAACATGACGCTGCGGTGGATTGGAGTTGCTCGTCAACCATACCAAATGCAAAGCCCAAATCATTGCCATCTTACAAGCTACATCAAAAAGACGAAGTCGTCTTCTTGACCACACAAGACCAGCATGCATTCTAAGCCTGAGCCGCCCGCCATCTTGTGTTAGCTCACTGCTTCGTTGGGTTCTTCAGTCTGCCCTAAGACATCGTCATCATGGACTTGCTGTCGTTGCGGGCTCAACCGAGAACAGGGAGTATCGTGATTCACATGTGCCATGAGCATTTCATGGCTGGCGGCGTGCTGGGTTGTAAAGAGAGTGATAGCACGAGACACGGGATGGGAAGCATGCGAGCGATTTCACGCCGTCAATTTAGCTGCGCTTCACCAGCCTTGACGTAGCACTGTGTTCAGGTCGGTGAGTGTCTTCAGTCGGTCTCGTAGGCAATACCAAGTCGTAACGATAGATTCTCAGGAGCTTAAAACAGCTATGTGCTACAATAATAAATATCGAGACCTCGTTCTCATCACCAATATGATCAACATCATCATCTCACAAAGTAAGCTCATGAAGTCATCGTAAAAGGCTGAGGGTTCTTTGGGCACAGCGTGGCCACGCTGACGTGCGGCCAAGTGAGACCTGCAAAGTTTAGAAAGACGGTCTGCGAGTACTGGATCTGAACACCCGGGATTTTGATCGTCTTTGGCTGGGACGGCAGTTTCGATGGCGGTGTGACAGCAAACACAGGCGTGGGGGCGGTAGAGTCCTTGGGCATCGTGGGTTTCAGAAGCACGGCATCTCTGGTCGTGAATCGCGGGACGACGACGTCGTATGCTACAGTCTCGACTCAGAATCTGGACTTCATGAACGGTGCGTGAGCATTTGGGCTTGTGGGGAGAGATGTTGTGCCAGGGTCCTGTGAGCCTGCGAGGAACGATATGTTCGCTGTTCCGCCGCCGTTGATGGTTTCGGTTGGACCTCCGGTGGAGACCTCAAAG